>WNFF01009348.1_pt1 | contig 11666 bp, 14 predicted proteins | sample 5400441 | NCBI WGS metagenome assembly WNFF01 (sample SAMN13153345, study PRJNA577476) | soil metagenome | isolation source: 120 cm saprolite under Douglas fir tree site 2 hole 3 replicate 1 | place: USA:California | collected 2015-04-18
ACTCGTGATCCTCGCCGCCTCCCCGCGCGACCTGACTAAGGTGCTTATGCTCGCCGACGGATTCACACGTGACATGCTGGCAGGGCTTGTGCTCGCCGGGCTCGCAACGGTCGTGACCCAGACTGTGAGGTCGGGTGGCCAGACGATCAAGGTCGAGCGCCTCAGGATCACGGATGCGGGTCAGGCGGCGCTTCATCAGTGACGCGGCGTAAGGTGGCATATACAGAAAATTCTGACGCTGGGGGACGTTAGTTTGGCGGGAGTTCACCTCAGCGCGGAACAGCGCCAGGCGCTGGCGCTGCTCGCCAGCATTCCGCACGGCGTCTCCGAGGATCTGCTCGTGCTCGCCCATGGGTTCGATGGCGACATGATCGCCGGCCTCGTCCGCACCGGGCTTGCAACAATTGAGATATCGCTCGTGCCTGAGCCTTTGCTGTTACCGTCTCAGTCGTCTCAGCCGCCTTCGGCGGGACTATGATCCCCGAAGCCACCGCCGGACCGCACCACTCGGTGGTTTAGCCAAGCACTCCCGAATCCGGCCATCGGCAACATCTAGGAACGCGCGACTCCATCGCTCAACGGATGGAGTGCATGTCGGATGTGTTGAGCCCGTCTATGTTCGCCGGAACCATCAGCGGGATGTGCAATGCACTCGCAATGGCCCTTGAGTTCGCAAGATGCGTTCCCATTGTAGGACTGGTTGTGAAGATTATACAGCGATCCTGGCCGAACTCTTGAATGAACCTCTTGGCAACCGCAACGCTCCGGTCAACGTCATTCTGGTCAATGGTCGTTTCATCATACGAGACGAGTCCCTCTCTAGCAGCATTAGCCGGATCGTAGATTACGTTGCCATTTTCACGAGATCGCCACATTACGAAGCTGTTCCCACATAATCTGGGCAGCGCATTGCAAATCGGCTTATGAACCATTTGCCACCGTTGTTTGTTGATGTAGTCCTGTTTTGCATTCGGATTATGCATAACGTACTTCGCTAATGGAGTCTCTTGGTCGTCAAAGAAGTGCTCCTCCAAATGCACGATGAACAAGCGAGCCTTCAATGGTTCGAACCTACGAAGTAGTTGAGTTTCAAATGCCGAATTCTCCATGTATGCAAAGGCAAGATTGTACGGTTTCGCATTATTCGCCTGTTTAAAGAACTCGCGAATTGAATTAGCAGAAAACGTATTCAAACCTCGGCTGTCGCCTAGAAAGATCGCGTCCGCCTCTCGAACGTTTTTCGCTATCGCCGGATCGAGCCCATACCAAAAGATTCCGTGCTCCGCATCGACATATCGTCCCCCCCCACAATAGGCAGCGAATATGTCGGCAGAATACCCGTAAGACTGGCACGCGAAGATTCCCCATTTGCGCAATTCGAGTGCCTTTGCAGCGATGACGCCGATGATGACCAGGATCACATAAAACCCGGTTCGAATTTTCGTTAGGTTCTTCCTGATCATGAGAACCGTCCTCATGGTGCTGTTTCAATTTTCATCATGTGTTCTGGACGCTACAGTGGGAATGCCGGCAGGAAGGTCCATCGTGCCCGACCCAACCGTGAGTCGTCTGCTTAGCCCGGACTAAGCACGCGGCCTGAGATATGCGTGACGGAAGTGGCGCGAAAGCAGCGATTCACATAGCAAATCGGTGTTCAGACGAATTGCGTCATGCATCCAGCCTTCCGCCACAGCCGCCATGACCGACGATACGCTGCTTCCCTTCGACCTGCCAGCGGTGCGCCGCAGGAAACTCACAGCGGATATTGACGGCGGCAACCAATCCTCCGATGGCGGTCTGTTGCTGCCGCGGGAGGCGGAGCGCCGGCTTGGTGTGTGCCGGCGGCTTGCTGGGCGAGAAAGGTTGTTAGCTTGTCACGATCACGGTCGCCGGGCGGAAGGCGATCCAGGATTGATCAGATAGTGCCGCCTATAAACGGCAGCGTATCTCAATACGGCGGCCATCACCACCCAGAACTCCGGCGACGCCCGACCCGCCTCGTCCGCTGCAAGCCGCCTGGGCAGCTCGAATTTCTTCTGCCGAACGGTTAGAGCCACCGCCAGTGAATATGAGCGATTGCACAAATCGGATGGCATCGGCAGTCCCATCGCTCCCAGTAGGAAGCGCTTTCCCTTCGATCAGATAGAGCCGCCCGTTGTAATCGAAGACCGCGAAGCCCTGTCATCGCTTCAGCGAGCGCGCCGCGCCCGCCAGCCCTAACGGAGGTCGGGGGGCAAACCCGCCGGCCACCGTAACCTAGTTTCTGCGCTCGAGCTGCATGCGGATTCCATCACGAAGTAGCAGCGTTACGCGGTGCAAAAGCACGATGTCCTATCGGCGGACGAGTTTCAGGCGATAGCGCTGCGCCATGTTGGCGATGAGGATAGAAACGTCTCTCAGTGCAAGCCGCGCTCCAATTCCGCTGCGCGGACGGCCGCCGCACGGCAAATGGGCGAAGCGCGGTCGCGTCGTTATCGAGCGCGACGCATCCGCGAAAGAGCGCGAGAGGCAAGGCGCCCCGCTTAGCCGGCCGGAACAGCCGAATGCGAATCACCCTCGCGGGCATGCAACGCCATCCCGATCAACGCCGTGCCGCCAATCACCAGATTGATTCCGACCAGCAGCCCGAGACGTTGCCTCTCGTACCTGGCGTGCTAGTCTAGCGGAAACATGTCGGGATAGAGCCGCGTGTTCACAGCACCGCGGGATCAATCTTCTTCGCCTCGGCATGGGCGGCGGCCTTGTCCAGCACGGTCGATAAGCTGGTGAGAAATTGCACGAAGATGGGAGCCGATGCCTGGTACATGGAAACGGTCATTGGAATTGAGTCCTTCGAGATATAGGAGATGGAGGCAACCGTGGGCAGGACGTTAGCGCAGCCGCACCCCTTGCGGGAGAAGGTAGCGAGCGAAAGCATAACATAGAATAAGCTTGGCAAGATTTGCCTCGGCGTCCCTGAGCCTACCGCCGACCTTGAGCGCAGCAGCAAAAATGGATGACGCATCAATCCGAATGAAGCCGCAACCGGTATCATCGACCCAGGAAGTGCTGGCGGGTCTCGTGGAGCGCGTCACCTTCCACAATGCCGAGAACGGGTTCTGCGTTCTGCGGGCAAAGGTGCGTGGGCATCGCGATCTCGTGACAGTGGTCGGGCACGCCGCAACGATCGCGGCCGGCGAATGGATCACGGCGTCGGGCGAATGGGTGAATGACCGTACCCACGGCCAGCAGTTCAAGGCCCGCTTCCTACGTACATCGGCGCCGAGCACGGTCGACGGCATCGAGAAATATCTCGCATCCGGCATGATTCGCGGCATTGGCCCGGTCTACGCTAAAAAGCTGGTGCGCGTCTTCGGCGACAAGGTATTCGACGTCATCGAGGCGGAGCCCCACCGCCTGCGCGAGGTCGAGGGCATCGGCCCAGTACGGGCCAGCCGTATCACGGCCGCCTGGGCCGAGCAGAAGATCGTGCGCGAAATCATGGTCTTTCTTCACAGCCATGGCGTCGGCACGGCTCGGGCGGTGCGCATCTTCAAAACCTACGGTGCCGATGCCGTGCAGGTGATGTCGGAGAACCCCTATCGCTTGGCGCGCGACATCCGGGGCATCGGCTTCAAGACCGCCGATGCAATTGCCATGAAGCTCGGCATCGAGAGAACCGCAATGATCCGGATTCGGGCCGGCATCTCCTACGCCTTGACCGAGGCGATGAACGAAGGCCATTGTGGCTTGCCGACCGAGGAGTTGGCACCGCTTGCCGAAAAGCTGCTCGAGGTGCCGGTCGAACTTGTCCGCACCGCGCTCGGTCCCGGGCCGAACACGGTATCGCTGACCGATTGACTCGACTATTGAACGGTCCACTCCCTTGGCCGTGGATCGATCCCGAAAAGGCCTTACCATGGGTCGAAGCACGTGTCGGGCTCGCCCTTGCGGAAAGCCAGCGAACCGCCGTCAAGCTTGCCCTGATGTCCAAGGTGCTGGTGATTACCGGCGGTCCCGGCGTCGGCAAGACCACTATCGTCAAAGCTATTCTGCGCATACTGGCCGCCAAGGGGGTAAGGCTCCTGCTCTGCGCGCCGACCGGCCGCGCCGCCAAGCGCATGAGCGAAGCAACCGGCTTTGAAGCCAAGACCATCCACCGGCTGCTGGAGGTCGATCCGAAAGGTGGCGGCTTCAAGCGGGGCGACGACAACCCGCTCGACTGCGACCTGCTGGTTGTCGACGAGACCTCGATGGTCGACGTCATGCTGATGCAGGCGCTGCTGAAGGCGGTGCCGGACCGCGCTGCGCTGCTGATCGTCGGCGACATCGACCAGCTTCCCTCGGTCGGCCCCGGACAGGTGCTGTCGGACGTCATCACATCCGGTGCTCTGCCGATTATTCGTCTCACCGAGGTATTTCGCCAGGCCGCGCAGAGCCGCATCATCACCAATGCGCATCGGATCAATCAGGGAGGAATTCCCGATCTCGGACCTCCAGGAACCGAAAGCGATTTCTACTTCGTGTCGGTCGAACAGCCCGAGGTCGCGGTGCAACGTATCATCGAGCTGGTCAAGACCCGGATCCCGAGGCGGTTCGGCCTCGACCCCATCCGCGACATCCAGGTTCTCTGCCCGATGAACCGCGGCGGTGTCGGCGCCCGATCGCTCAACATTGAATTGCAGGCCGCTCTCAATCCCGCCGACGACCGGAAAATCGAGAGGTTCGGCTGGACCTTCGCCCCCGGTGACAAGGTCATGCAGATCGAGAATGACTACGACAAGGACGTCTACAACGGCGACGTCGGTTATATCGACGCTGTCGATAGCGACGCAGGCGAACTCATCGTGAGCTTCGACGGCCATTCAGTGACCTATGGATTCGGCGAACTTGACGCCTTGGTTCCGGCCTATGCGGCGTCCATCCACAAAAGCCAGGGATCGGAATACCCGGCCGTGGTCATTCCGGTCATGACCCAGCACTATCCCATGCTGCAGCGAAATCTGCTTTATACCGGCGTCACCCGGGGCAAGAAGCTGGTCGTCTTGGTCGGTCAGAAAAAGGCCGTTGCCATCGCGGTCCGCAACGTTTCGGGGCGGCGGCGCTGGTCGAAATTGAGTGAATGGTTGGCATCCAAGTAATCCGCAGGCGTCGACAAGAGAGAGGGCCAACGATGAGTGAACGCAGAGCGCAGAATATCTGGGTCGAACAGTGCGAGGCGGCCCGAACCATCAAGGCACGATACGGGCTCGCGGCAGCTCTCGATTACCTCGTCGGCGAAAAGTTGATGACGTTCGCCGAGGCGGCAGCGACACGTGCCGAATTCGCCCAAGAGCTGCCCCGATTTGTTTCCGAGATAAGACGCATGTTCCCGCCCGGTGAGATTCGAGCACACCTCGGACAAATCGAGCGTGCGCTTGATTACAACAACATGGAGGCCTTGGAGGAGGATGATCCTCTTTGTGAGGATCCCGATGCGGCCGCGAAGCGCGTCCGGCAGTTCATTTTCATCAAAGAGCTGCTGACTGCGACTGCACTTGGCACTTCGTGAATGAATAGCAAAGCTTCGAGACGATTCTCGATGAGGCGGGCGTGCTGTTTTCGTCCGACGACCATTTTTGACGGCATGACGAGCGACACGGCGCGGCAAACTGCGCCGGGATCACGGTTTCTTTCGATCACAATAGGCTCCCATTGCCACGACCGGTTATAAAGGGGGCTGATTGAACTGTTCGCGCATTTCTTTGCCCTGGCCAATTCGTTCTCAAGAGTCGGAGGGCAAGGTCCGGATCATGTGCGCGGCGGTGCGGCCTGCGCCGGCCTTCGTGCTCTGAAACACGAGCCGACCTCATCACGTCTTTTGACGACCCCTGGCGCTTTGGCACTGCCTAACCATATTCCCGAGCATGGCAATGCCCATCGATAAAACCGATTATTCAGTCGTCGTGAAGCTCAGGGCACCTCCACCGAATTCGTGGAAGTGGGAGATTTATCGTGCCGGAAGATCAAGCCCGATAGAGCAGGCATCGGTCTATTTTAACACTATGGCGGCGGCCAATAGGGCAGGAAAAGAGGCCCTCAAGCAGCTGTTGGACAAGCTCCATTCGCAATACCTGCGATGGCCGGCGGCGTGACTGGCAAGCATTCCATTCGACGTCGCGCGCGCCCTCATCCCTTGCGCTCGATGCTCCCCTCGTCGGCCGCAGTCAGTTCCGATGGTAGTGCGCGATCGCCGAGCTAAGATGCGGTGGCCAGACGGCCAAATGAAACGGGGTGGGCATTGCTTTGCTCGGACAACCACGCCGGGGCTTTCCCTTCAATCCAGCATGGTGCTTCGTGGGCCAAGCGACCCGGACATACCACTTGAGGCGATTCCGCCATTCCCAGGTTCGAATCCTGGCGCCCCAGCCAGCCTGTGCGGTCTGCATCGTGAGTTCCGGGTGTGGGAGAACCGCGGAATCGGGAGTTGTCGCACTCATCGGTTCGGACACGGTGCGTTACCCAGCCTTTACGAATGAAACTCAACAGTTCCCGTCGAGTTGCGGCGTGCGGCACTCTTGCCCGGTTCCCGGGATCGCCGTCGGCGAGTCCGGGATCGCCGTCGGCGAGTTAAGCGTAACGATTGTATGTGGTTGACCACTCCGCGCCGATGGGCTTGAGGCTTGGTGACCGCCGGGCGGCGCGGTGGAGAAGCCCCGGCCGATTCCGTCGCTGCGAGCCAAAGTCATGCGTGTTCCCCTGATCGCCGCCATGCTGGCCGCACTATCAATCCCAGCCCGTAGCGAATGCCTTCCCAGCGCTGAAGCTGTGTGGGATGTGCATCCAGGATCCCACGCGACGTGGCGGCTGCGGCTGCCGGGACATGAGGGCGAACGATGTTGGTTCGCGAGAGGTTCAACGAACCTACAGCCACCGCGCATCCGACAGGTTGCAGATTCTCCGCGCGGAACTGAGGCTGAGCGGCGAACCGACGGGCAGACGAAACGGCCGAGTAGCCAGGTGAAGGCGTCGGCGGCCGCTCGACCTGACGAAAGCCCGGCCCGGTTAAAATCTCAAGAGACCTTGACCCCCACTGAGCGCGGGCCGTCGTCGATCCTGATTTGGGGCAGGCCGATGTGGATCGATCCCACGTGGGAAGAAATGTTCGCGCGGCGGGAGCGTGGCGCCAAGTGATAGCATCTCTGGTCGCCGGCGAGTGACCCAGGAATCTGAACTTAGGAGTCAGGTACCACCTTGTTCCTGCATGGGAACATGAAACTGCCTTCGAAACTATTCCACATCACTGGCATTGACGTACTCGGAAGGTCAACACTTGCTGAGGAACTCATGAGATTACTTGCATTGACAGTCGCGACCGCCACGGTCGTTGCATTCGCGTTTCCCCAGACCCCGCGGGTTCTGGCGCAGGGCTCCGACAGTGGTGCCGTGGGCCGACCGCTCCAGTTGGACGGGGGGCCGTCGCTAGGGTCCGACAACCGCGGACAGTCGTCTAGTGGACGCACCGAACAGTCAGCTGGCGTTAGGTCAGAGGAAGATCAGACCAGCAGCGGAAAGACTGGCGAGACGACGATTCGTGAGCGCTCACGAACTAGCGTCGGATTGAGCTCCGAGCGCAAACACCGCGTCGTGATCTACAAGCGCGGCCATCACGTCGTCGCATTCAACGGACCCAGGCACCGTTTCGCGATCCACAGGCATGGTCATCATCTCCTAGCATTCAGCGGGCCCAGGCACCATTTCGTGATCCACAGGCACGGTCGTCGGTACGTCGCACTCAACGACCCAAGCGCCACGTGATGATCAGCAGGATGCAGGCTAGCATGGCGACGCGAGAACAGTAGCCTTTAACCAGCGCAAACGCTGGCACCATCAGTTCGCGGCCGTGCAGCAGCGACGGTGAAGCATTGATGTAGCCGCGAAACAAAACCAAAAACAATCATAACACCATCAAATCATCACCCCGTTGCAGCACTAATATCTACCCGCTACGGATCAACGGATGGAGATCGGCCCGCCTCTGGCCTCTATGTGCGGTTGGCGACGCGCCTGCAACAAGAGCGTGGCAAAAGAGCGCCTTAGATAGCGCTTCCATTCGCTTCCAAAGGCACTCAACGATAAGTCTCAGGACGCAAGTTCGCCGTGATTATATGGTATCCACAAAGGTATGAACGCGTCAGCAAGTGCGACTAGTAAATCAAAAGGGTTGCGTGGAAGCGGCCAAGGCATTCAAGTTCGGATGCTGTGGCCATTAGAAGTCCTGGATGAAATTGATCAGTGGGCAGCCGCACAGTCCGACAAACCAAACCGCAGCGAAGCTATCTTGCGGCTGGTTCAAAGGGCATTAGCTGGTGCTACCTGCAAACGGCCAGAAAACCCACCCAGCAGCCTCACTGATTTGCTCAAGGCTGCATGTGCTAGCCCCACTGCGGCAAAGCCAGTCGCGCCCGTGCCAACACCTGGACGCGACACCGAACGAATTGACGCCGAGGTTGTTCAAACTACACGTGAAGCGAGATGGAAACCTCGGCTCGTTGAGGCTGGGCCCATACCGGAGGTGCTTAAAGCCCAATCGCTTATCAAGCCTGTTGAAGAGAACAAATCGTATGAGATGCCCGAGGAAATAGGAGCATTCAATGAGTATTGGAAGCTAGCTGAACTCATACTCCGCAGGCATTTGAAATACGACGAAGTGCTTGTTGCGTACAATCGACACCGTCAGGGTGAGCGACGCAGACCACTGTTGCCATTGACTGATAGAGATATTGAGTAGGCCACCGGCCGTGTTGGTATGGCATTGGGAGGAAGGTGCGCCAAGAAGCACGGCACCGTAGAACCCTTGCAGCATAACACCATCGAAACGTCGATCGCCGCCTTACGTAACGGTCGGCTTGCAATAGGATGCAGAGCACAAGATGACAAAGCTAACGCGCGCGCGCGCACCAACAATCCCGTGCCCGCGTTATCGGCCCCACCTACTACCTTGAGACCCTTTCCTCGCGAGGTAACTGCGCGCACCGCAATTTGATGGTTCTATAAGGTTGGCAATTCGCGGAGAAGCGAATTGCTTAGGCCAAGCGAGCCGGCAGGCTATGCTTGAGGGGCGGCGCCTCGCGCGAGGAACCTCACGTCAATGCCGAACCAGTGGCCTGTACGAGCAACGAAACGTGCCTGATGGTCGGCTGTCCGGCTACGCCGTGCCGATTGAATTGTCGTCTGAACCGACCGTCGCTCGATCGCGCCGGTATTGACCACGGTGGATCATTCCCTTTCGCTGAGCAACAGCATGGCCAGTCCCGTCTCTCGCTTCGCTACACGCCTCGCTTATGGTGCCAGTCAGCTGCCACGGGTTGCCTGGTATCTGGGTCATAGCGTGGTCATGCGGCAACTGTCCGAGGCGGTCCGTCGACGTGCCGGCGAGAGCACCGCCGGTGCGCCGGTGCCCGACCGCCGGCGTCTTTACGCGGACATGGCAACGCTGTTCCTGCAAGACCTCGCCAACGTTGAAGCCGCAATCTATCCCTTGCCGGCTGATCATTACGGTTCGTTGCTGATGCTGCTCCACCGATCGCGCATGTGAATGCGGCGCTCACATACCCTGGATCGGCGGAGATGCTGTCCTCGCCGTATGATGCATCCTCCAGAATGAAGGAGGCAGACTCCCCGGCGGCCAAGTCGAATTCTGCCTGTGCCACGCCCTTGCTAACATCAACCGGCACGCTCGCGCGGAGCCGTAAGGCTAGGTGGCCCCCTCTGAAGATGACGGTGCCCGCCTCCTCGTAGATCTTGGGGTCCAATCTCGCGTAATCGAAACGAGGCATGCAGCGCATCCGAAAGTGTATGGAGCCGCGCACCGCCTTGACGCGCCGGACAAGCCGTGAGCCGGCGTCCAAGTCTCCAATGCTCATAAAATCTGAAATTTCGGCAACGCCGTCCGATGATAAGAAGCGAGTGAGCAGAACATTGGTGTCCGGCAGGTAGAGCTGCCGGTGCTTTGGACCATCCAGCACAGGGGTCAATTCAAAGGAGCCCCCACGCTCGTCGTCTAAGAGCGAGGCAAAGATGCTGGGACTGTCAAACCGCGGCCAGCACAAGAAGTTGACGGAGCCGTCCAGGCCGATCAGTGCGGCAGTTCGAAGATTGCCGACGATGCCGTGATTTTCGATCGGTTGAGCCATGCTTCACCCGTGTGGTTAAAAAATCGGAATAGCCCCAGGTAACCGGTCGTTCATAGGGCGTGACAAACTTGCCGATGCCCGCTTTGACGATCCGATCGCACCGACGACGCTCGCCGACATGGCCGCCTCGGCGTCCGCGCGCTTTTCGTGACTTGCCGGGCGAGGAGGTGTTCGTCGGCGAAGAATTCCCCGCGTTAACGGGTTAGCGACGAGGCGGGGTTGACCAATCTGCGCAAAAGTCCATCGACTGAAAGCGGACCGGCTCCCCCCAAACACAATGCGATAAGTCCCGCGAGATAGAGAAGGTTCGTCTCGTACCCTGGCGGCCCGAAATGGGCGCCGGCAGCATCGAAGGATTGGAGCTTGACCGAAGTAAAGCCGTTCGGGAGATGCACCGTGAATATTGCTACGAGCAGAACGATGGCCATCGGTATCGTCGCGAGAGGAACAAGCGCCCCGAGGAGAATCAGGATCCCCCCGGTGATTTCGATAATGATGGTCGTCCAGCCAAGCAGAAAGGCGGCCGGAACCCCCATGGCGTGCAATATATTGACGAAGTCCTCCGGGCCCCGGGCCAGCTTCGCATAGCCATGTTGCAGGAAGCCAAATCCGACAATCAGTCGAAGCGGAATGGCGTACCATCCTGTCGGAGCGGGCAGAGGAGAGATCGCAAGTCGGCTGACCTTGGCTAGCAAGTTCATAGAGACAAATCTGGCCGTCGCACCGTCGGTGCCTGCCACGGCCGCCGGTTCGGGAACTGGTCATTTTTCGGGTTGGCTAGGCGAATAGCAGGTGCCTCGACTGACGGCTTGACGAGCAATGACTCTGCGAAGAACTTGGAATTCGTGGGGCTCAGCATGGCGCTCATCTGCACCTCGCTCTCATTGCTCTCGGTAGCGCAGCCCCGATCCCTTACCTAAAGCCCCTCAGCCCGGAACCCGGGCTCCGTCGAAATCGTCGCTGGTCCCAGCGCGGAGGGGGCGTGGGGAAATGCGCCGGGCCAACGACGTGCCGATCGCTTCTGAAGAATCAGCTCGCTTCTGAAGAATCAACGTCAGGGCAACATAACAAAGCAACCGAGCGGTTTTGTTGTCGGTCGGCTTCGCAACACGATAGCCAGTTTTTCTTGCAGCTGAATTCGCTACCTGCCTAGACTGTCGGAACGGTGCCACCATCGATGACGTATTCCGTGCCGGTGATTGCGGTGGCACGCGGCGAAGCAAGAAAAGCGATGAGCTCCGCTACCTCGGTTGGCTTCGCTGGCCGCCCTAAGGGGATGCCGCCAAGCGAATCCATCAAGCCTTGGCGCGCCGCCTCCTCGCCAGTTCCGGCTTCGAGGGCCAATCTTTTGACGAGATTCACCGCTGCTTCCGTCTCAACCCAGCCCGGCGACACCCGGACGACACGAACGCCCTTCGGGCTGACTTCCTTGGACAGTCCCTTGCTGTAGTTCGCGAGCGCCGCTTTGGCAGCCGCGTAAGCGATGGTGGCTTCGGCCAGTGGCAATTGCCG
>WNFF01004263.1_pt1 | contig 11665 bp, 10 predicted proteins | sample 5400441 | NCBI WGS metagenome assembly WNFF01 (sample SAMN13153345, study PRJNA577476) | soil metagenome | isolation source: 120 cm saprolite under Douglas fir tree site 2 hole 3 replicate 1 | place: USA:California | collected 2015-04-18
AACCGCGCTTACGGATGTCCTCTCGTCCTCCGGTCTTCTTCGTGTTCCCATCCTTATCGAGTATGACGAACTGAAGAGGCTGGAACTCAATGCCGTGACTGATCCCTTGACGGGCCTCTACAACCGCCGGCTCTTCGCGGAAACATTCGAAAAGGAACTCAATCGCGCGCGGCGCTATGGCCAGCCTCTCGGATTGGTTACCCTCGATCTGCACCGCTTCAAGGAAGTGAACGATAAGCACGGCCATCCGCGCGGTGATGACGTATTGCGCGCTGCAGCGGCCACTTTGAAGAAAGCCTTGCGCACTTCCGATTCCGCTTTCCGTATCGGCGGCGATGAGTTCGCCTTATTGCTCCCGCAAACGGATTCTGCGCAGGCACTGGCGTTGAGTCGTCGCGTCCAAACGGTTTTTGCCGAGATGCTCCAACCGCTGCAGCTTGCCGTCACTGTAGGCATGGATCCCGGCGTCGCGATTTTTCCCCAAGACGCTGAACAGGCTGACCAGCTGATTCGCATCGCCGATGAGCGTCTCTATCACCTGAAGCACGCGAACCACGCTAAGACCGCCAACGGCTCCGCGCGGACCGCGCCCCCGTCTGCTCCTGAAGCGGCGGCAGCTCCCGCTCCAGACCGCGCTGCCCCCGCACCACAACCGATTTCCATCGAAACCAGGCGGCCACCTGAAAAAACCGAAACAACCATTGCGGCCGCTGCCTCTGCTACTTCCGCGGCGATCTCCGGGGAACTCCCCCAGGCCCCTTCGCGGGTCTTCGCCGTCCAGCGCAAGGCCGAGCGCGTGTCCATGACTGGTACGAATGCCTACGCTGTTCTTGGAGACCAAGGTGTCCGGCGTGCCCGCGTCCTCGATCTTGGCTTTGGCGGCGTCGCAATGGAACTGGATTCGCTCGAAGATCTTCCGGAAAATCTTCTGGCGGTTCTGCACGTGCCTATTCTTCCGCCCGTTCGCGTGAACCTGAAGCCCGTGTGGAAACAACAGACCGCTCAGGGTGGATTCCGTGTCGGATGCGCCTTTGTTTCCTGAGATTCTCTGCAAATTTCCCTAACAGCTTTTGCTCCTCATCGAAAAAAAAGGACCTGGAACTTCTCAGCTCGCCTCTCCAGCCCTGATACAATTCCGCTGCATTTCCGTGCCCCGATAGGAGTCGCCATGATCGAACCCAAGGTGAGCCGACCTTACTGGCCCGACGCCTTGCAGAAGCCATCCAGCGAAACCTCTGGCCTCAAATCCTGGCCATGGGCCCTCGAGCGCCTCGAAAATTCACACAACTATTGGATCTCCACCTCTCGCCCCGATGGCCGGCCACACCTCATGCTTGTCTGGGGCGTCTGGTGGCAAAACGCGTTCTGGTTCAGCACCGGCCCGCGTACGCGCAAGGCAAAAAACATCGCCGCCGACCCGCACTGCGTGATTGCCACCGAAAAAGCCGACGAAGCCGTAATCCTCGAAGGCCTAGCTGAAGAAATCAAAGATCATTCCGTCTGGAAACAAATCGCGCAAGTTTACAATCGCAAATACGGCGGCGACGTCGAACCTCTCCTCATGGCTTCCGACGGCTGCGTGTTTCGAGTCCAGCCCCAGGTCGCCTTCGGCCAGGACGAGCACACGGAAAATTTCACCGATTCCGTAACTCGCTGGAATTTCCCGGAGAACTAGCATTCCCTATTCCCCATTTGGCGGAATTTGACACTTCGCGTATGATTAAGAATTGCCTCGCGACCTAGCGACGCGGCTGTAGTCCTCTGGCCTTGCCAGGGAGCCGTGCAGACCGGACGCGACAGAATGGAGCCTCATGAAACCCGGTATTCACCCCGATTATCACGCCGTAACGGTGCATTGCGCCTGCGGCCACAATTTCTCCACTCGTTCGACCATCAAGGGCGACATGCTGAAGGTCGAAATCTGCTCGAATTGCCATCCCTTCTTCACCGGCAAGCAGAAGCTCATTGACACCGCCGGCCGCGTCGAGCGCTTCACCAAGAAGTACGCCGACGCTGCTGCCAAGGTCGAAGCCGCAAAAGTCGAAGCCGCCAAGAAGTAAATTTTGGAGTGCCGCAGCTTGCTGCCGCTTTTCCGCCCTCCAGATACACTTCAATCTCGACTGCCTTGCCTTTCGTCATCTCAATGGCTCGAATTCCTAGATGGGACAGCCAATCCTGGCTGTCCCTCTTTTCTTTCCCCGCCCTAGGATTGTGAACTCCTCCCCGGCCTCTCTGCGCTCCTCAGCGCTCTCTGCGTCTCCGCGTCATCTTTTCTTCCCTCCTTCTTTCTTCTGTCGTTCTCTTAACTTGCAATTTTAACTTTCGACTTTCAACTTCCTTCGCCCTTCCGCCCGTGTACAATGAACTTCCATCGTGGCTACTCAATCCCGCATGTTTGACGGCGCGCACCCCGGCGAACTGATCGAAACCGCCCCGCCGCGCGTCACTCTCCGCAATGCCTTCGCGCATCCTTTCGATTCCGCCATCGCCGCCGCCCGCACCTGCTATGCACCCCGCCTCATCGGGCCCGAAGAAATCACCGACAAGCAACGCCTCAACATCGGCGCCGCCACCTTTTATAGCGGCCATCACACCGTCTACCAGCACGCTCATTTCGAATTTGGCCTCGAAAACGTCAGCCGCCAATTCGTATGGTCCTTCCTCCACGCGCATCCCTTTTACAATTCCGAGCAGCAAAGCCAGCGCTACGTCCGCCTGGACCGCGCGCAAGCCTATGTCCCTCCCGTCGATCTCTACTTCAACCAGCAATGCCGCGAAATCTACGAACAAGCCATCGCTCGCGCCTGGAACTACTATCGCGAACTTTCCGCTCTCCTTATCGGTGACGCGCGCACCATCCTGAACGACATTTGGCACGTCAGCTCGATGTCCAATCCCAAGCGCCTCCAAAAAATCGAACGCTCCGCCGAGAAGCGCGCCATCGAAATCGCGCGTTACGTTTTGCCCGTCGCCGCCTTCACCACCATGGTTCACACCATCTCCGGCATCGTCCTCCACCGCCTCTGGCGCATGAGCGCCGCCTCTGATACGCCGAGCGAAGCACGCGCCGTCATCGGGGCGATGGTTGCCCACGTGAAAGAAATCGACGCCCAGTTTTTCGATCGCTTTGGTACGGAACCATTGGAAGAATTGCCGGAGTGGGCCGATCGCTCCGCGGTCACGAGTGAAAAAGTCGCCTCGGCGAATTCGAATGCCGGAGACGCCTTCGCCCGCGAATTCGACGCCAAACTCGCCGGCAAAACCTCCAAGCTCGTCGACTACTCCCCGAACGCCGTGCGCGTCATGGCCGAATCCTATCGCGCCGTCGCCGGCCTCACCGCATCGCAGTGCCCCGACGCCGAGGCCATCGATCGCCTATTAAACCCCGCCCGCAATCTCTATCGCCTCGAAACTCTGAATGTTGGCGTCCACGCTCCGACCATGCGCGCCCTCCAGCACGCCAACTACACCTTCGCCAAAAAAATCAGCCACACCGCCGACAGCCAGGACCAGCGCCATCGCATGGTCCCCGGCTCGCGCCCGCTTCTCACACTCGCCGACACTCGCGAGCCGGATTACATCACGCCCATGGTCCTCGCCAACAATCCCCGCGCTAAGGAAGTCTACGACCGCGCCATGCACGATGCCTGGTCCGCCAAGAACCAACTCCTCGATCGCGGCGTGCTTCCAGAAATCGCCCTCTATCTCCTCCCGAACGCCAAATCCATCCGCCTCTACGAATCCGGCTCCCTCCTGCACCTCATTCACAAATGGACCATGCGCACTTGCTTCAACGCCCAGGAAGAAATCTACAACGCCTCGATGGACGAACTCGCCCAGCTCCGCGAAGTCCACCCCGAACTCTCCCGCTACATCGGCCCCCCGTGCCACATCCGCGCCGGCATCACCACCCCCATCTGCACCGAAGGCTCCCACTTCTGCGGCATCAAAGTCTGGCTCGACTTCCCCAACATCACCCGCCGCATCTAGCCCTCAGCCACTCCACTCAAATGAGCCTCGCCAACAAAATCCGCCTGATCAAAGCTGCCCGTGAAACCGGCATGTCAGACGCGGAGATCCTTCGAGAAGTCTTGGGCGGCGAGTATGGCAGCGAAAGAAGAAGAAAACTGGTAGTCGAATGGGGCGCGCTACTGGGACTTAACTTGAGCGAAGCCCTCCGGCTCGCTCACGCTTCCGGATTGATCCCGAGCGCGCACCCGTCCCGCGGCGCGTAACTTGAAAGGCCTCGCGATAAAGCTCGGGGAAAGTCTTGCGGATAAAGCGGTCATCTTCGGGCGAAGCACCAGCCAGCTTCCGAATCTTTGCGATCCGCTCTCTTCGATTCATCGAGCGAAAGCGTCGATCAATCGCCACCGCTAGCTGCTTCTGTGACATAACCACATTCTAGCACGCACTCTCTTGCGTGCATACGCAAAGTCCGGCTCGAGTTCCCCAAGATCGCCCGCCACATCTGAAACGCCGCCGCCCGTTCAGGCATCCTATTCTCTAGCTGGAGGCCCATCATGCTTCGTAGCTCCGTCCACCCCATCGCCTCGTTCCTCGCCGCGGTTTTGCTCCTAACTCCATACCCCTTCGCGTTCGACACCCCTTTGTCCGACCAAGCCGTCCGCGAAGCCTATTTCCTCGGCCAGCGCCACGACGGATCCATGGCCGATCTCCTCAACAAATACACAAAGTTCCTTCCAGCTCCGAAAACCGGGCCCGACATCGCCTCCGTCACCGTGTTCACTCCTTTCGCTCTTCTCGTCCAGCAATCCAGCCAGCGCACCTCCGGCTACAGCGCCCAGCAAGCCGCGCTTGACCATCGCGATCAGGGTGAATTCGTAAGGATCATCGTCCAAATCCAGCTCACCGCTTCTTATCCGTCATTCATTGTGCGTCCTACCGGGACGCGCTCCGGCTCTCCCAACGGCTTCGTCCCCCGTCCCTATGACTTCTGGAAAGATTTCGACGTGAAGGTTTCCAGCGGAGACCAGAAGCTCAAACCGTTCTCTTCCTCCGGGCAGCCCAACTACCTTTGCTCCGACGACGGCGGTTGCGAACTCACCGGCGCCACTCTCCAGTTCGATTTCTCCGCCGAAGACTTTGCCTCCGGCTCCGCCGTCATCGACGTAGATCCTCCAGAGGGCGACCCCGTCTCCGTCGACTTCGATCTCGACCACCTCCGCTGAACTCTCTTTTCTGCGCCTTCTGCGACGGCCCCGCCCTCTCTGCGTTACCCTGTACTCTCTCTTTATCCGTCGAATCCGTTTCTGTTTTATACTGTCATCGAGGCTCACTTCATGCGTCAGTTCCTGCGCGTATTCCTCGGCTTGTTCGTGTCCTTCTATCTTGTTCTTTCCCCTATTTCCGCCTTTGAAACCAATCTCTCCGACGAGGCCGTTCGTGAAGCCTATTTCCTCGGCCAGCGCCACGACGCATCCTTCTTGACCAATTACATCAAATTTCTCCCCCTACCCAAGGCCGGCCCGCACATCTCTTCCGTTACTTTTCTCACTCCCTTCGCGCAGTTCGCTAAGTCCTCCAGCACCTACGTCGGCAACTACAGCGCGCAGCAAGCCCTGCTCGATCACCGCGGCCACCAAGAGTCCGTCAAGATCACCGTCGAAATCTACTTGACCATTTCCTACGGCTCTCTCATCCCCAATCCAGCCGCCGCGGCATCACGCTCCTCCTCCGCCCTCATTCCCCGCCCCGCTGATTTCTGGAAAGACTTTCGTATCCAGGTCTATAACGGCCGCCAGCTTCTTTCCTCATCCGATTCCGGAGGCCGCCCGCTCTATCGTTGCGGTCGCTTTGGCCCTTGCCGTCCCAGGGGCGCTGCCGTCGATTTGGAATTCCCTGCCAGCGCCTTCACCTCCGATACCGCCACCATCGAGGTTCTTCCCCCCGAAGGCGACCCCGTCCCCGTCGACTTCGACCTCACCCGCCTCCGCTAACCCGCTTCAGCCCGCTTGATTAGGGCATCTCAGGGCTGAACTCCCGCTTTGGCACTCGCTCCAAAATTTCTGCTTGACTTTCTTGAATAATCTGGTATACTAGCTTCCAGGTAAATCTGCGTAACATTCCGTGGCCTGCGATCCTTCTAAGCTGTTCGGCACACTCTGGTTCCCAAGTTAAGCCACTTAGAATCAACACTTGCGTGTGCGTCCGATAATATCGCTTGTAACCACCTTTAGAATGAACACTTCCGGAAGTGTTCATTCTAAAACTACTTAAAGTCCTTCGGAATCAACACTTATGAAAAACAGGGGGAGGGGGTCCCAGTTATGGTTAACCAGGGATCTCGCAGGGATTCCTGTCCTGAGGAGCGTCGCGACGAAGGATCGAGGATGCGTGTCCCGAGCGTAGCGAGTCGAAGGATCTCTCTTCAAATGGTACGAAGAATTTCCTTACTTTTTTACTTCCTTGTCTTCCTACCTCTTTTTCTCACGACCGCCATCTCAATGTAACCGGCCCATCCATCGGGTGCACCATCGGGGCGCCCGTCCGCCGCGACTCGATCAAGTTGGCTTTCAGCGCGAAATACCACTTCGCCGGCCGGTCCGCGTCGTCGATCAGCATCAGCCGAGGGTGGTGCTTCAGTCCTTCCGCCTGCTGGATCATCGTCTCCTGATCCTGGCGCAGAAAAATCTTGCCGAAGATACTGAAAATCGAAACCGGAAGAAAAAACAAATTCCACGCCGCCACGAAATCGATCCGGCAAAGATCCCGCCGCACCGGCGTCACCGTCGCGCGGCTGGAGAACCACATCTTCCCGCTGCGATCTTCCTCCGTGCGGATATTCGGCAGCACGAAATCAATCGTCGTCGTCACCGGCTCGCCGGTGATTTTCTTCAGCAACTGGTACGGCGCGCTGTTCGTGCTCGGCGAATGCGGGCTCATCCGGAAACCGTTCGGAATCGCCTCGAACTGCTTGGCCTTCTCGTGAATACTGCCGCGCTTCCGCCAGAACCACGATTGGTGTACGAACGGCCCGTGCGCCGGGTCCATCAACCCGATGATCCCGTGGTCGATATGCGAAGGCAGTTCGCAGGAAAGATGCGTGATCTTGTATTTGTCGCTGAACACGGTAAGCGCCGGCGCCGCCGGAATCGTCTCCGGCAATTTCGTCCCCGGAGCATTCATGTAAACCCACACGTAGCCGTCGCGTTCCTCGCAAGGATAATGCCCCGCAAAAATGCGCTCCACTTTCAACTTGTCCTGGCTCGAAAGCGAAGGAATCTCCACGCACTGCCCCGAGCATGCATCAAACCGCCATCCGTGATAACAGCACTCCACCACTTTCCCGTCGAGCCGCCCATACGAAAGCGGTATCCCCCGGTGCGGACAAGAATCCCGCATCGCAAACACTTTCCCCTCGGAAGTTCTGCCCAGCACCAGCGGCACTTCCAAGAGCATCGCCGTCACCAGCTTCTGCCCGCGAATCGCCGTGCTCCGCGCCGCCGGATACCAGAAATCCCACAAAAATCCAGCATCCGACTGCGGCGAGGCATCTTGCGCCGCCTCCGCATCCATCCGCATCATCGTTCGCACCGCTTCGCTCATATTCGTAGCCGCATCGTAGTATACCGCCTCACACGGGAGCAACCGCGGCAAGGTCGCATCCTCAGGTCTAATAGACGGCTCTTTTTACGATTGCATTCTTCCACTAATGGAGTCATAATACTCCGTACTTGGAGACATCTGGAGGACGCTGTGGCAACACTCAATCGACTGCCCGCCGGCATTGCCTGGGAAAAACCGGCGGATCTTTCCGACAAGCATGTTTTGAAACTCTTGAGCCCTTCGGCAGTGAAAGCCTTTTTGAAAATCCGTGAGCTTTGGGAATTGCGGGACGAAGATGCCAGACGAGTGCTGGGCGGCATGTCCAACGGCGCATTTTACGAATGGAAGCGAAAGGCGCGCGCCCCGCTAGACCAGGACCGCTTGACGAGGATTTCCGTGCTCACAGGGATTTTTAAGGCCCTAAATATCCTTTACAGCAAAAAACTCGCCGACCGCTGGGTTCAGTTGCCGAATGAAAACCCTATGTTTGAAGGGGAAACTCCTCTTACCTACATGATGAAAGGCGGCCTGCCTGCCATGCTTCGCGTCAGGCAGCTTCTCGATTCACGCCGCGGAGGGCAATAGGTGCTTCCCCGCCTTTCCGATGTGTCCCGCGATAACACGCATCGCTTGATCCCCTCCCGCTACAGCGACAAAGACGAAAGTGTTCTCGCGAGGCTAACCGATGATCTCGATGACTTGAACGCTTTATTCGAGCTGGAAGGAGCCACGAACGACCGCCTCCTCGGCGAAGCTGGGCTTCTTCCTGGCATTTCCGTTCGGGAACTCGTTTTCGGTCTTTCTTACTCCCACATTGTCAATGCTGCCTTCACGCATTCCCGTCCGCTCGGGAACCGGTTCAGCGGGCCAGAACGGGGCGCTTGGTATGCGGGGTTCTCCCTTCAAACCTCGGAGATCGAAGTGGCCTACCACAAGAGTAAGGAACTGCAGGAAATCAAGTGGCAGCAGGAGGAGACTTTTATCTATGTTGATTTCCTCGCTGACTTCCGGGGGAAATTTCACGACATTCGAGAGGATCGCTCCTTTGAAAATTGCTTGGACCCAGGCTGCTATGCCGCCTCACAACGGTTGTCCAGGGAGCTTCTTGAAGCAGGCTCAGGCGGCGTCGTTTATCCCAGTGTCCGCCACAAGGCCGGCACATGCATCGCCTGTTTCAGGCCAGCCTTGGTAAACAATGTTCGCAAGGGTCCCCGAGTATCTATCGCATTCAAAAACGCGTTCGCCCCGCCCGTCATTAAGGAAGCCAAATAACCCTCCGTGTTCGATTTGCGCGTTTCCGAATTCGGCGCTATTCTTACAATAGAGCAAATCGATGTACGCCGCGTTCTATTAGCTGGTCTCTCCCACTGCTCCAACATCGGGGCGCTGCGATTCTTTCCATTTTCGATTTTCTAATTTCGATTTTCACATTCCGTTCAAAGAGGATTTCCCATGGCTACATTAACCCTTACCGAAAAGTTGGACCAGCTCGGCGCTCGCTACGACGAGCTTACGCAGGAACTTTCCTCGGCGGAGATCGTCTCGGACTCCGCGCGCTTCCAGAAAGTCGCCAAGCAGCAATCCGAGCTTGGCGAAATCGTCGCCAAGCACCGCGAATTCAAGCAGATTGAAAAAGACCTCGCCGGCGCCCATCAAATGCTTGTCGAAGCAGAAGACCCCGAAATGAAGCAGATGGCGCACAACGAAGAAAAGGAGCTTACCGCGCGCAAGGAAACGATCGAGCGCGAGCTGAAACTCCTGCTGCTCCCGAAAGATCCTCTCGACGAAAAGAGCGTCATCGTGGAAATCCGCGCCGGTACCGGCGGCGACGAAGCCGCACTCTTTGCCGCCGAACTTTTCCGCATGTACTCACGTTATGCGGAAACGCAGGGCTGGAAAGTCGAGGCACTCGAAAGCTCGCCTTCTTCACTCGGAGGATTAAAAGAAGTCGTGGCCGCGATTCAGGGCGACAAAGTCTATTCCAAATTGAAATACGAAAGCGGCGTTCATCGCGTCCAGCGAGTTCCCGCAACGGAAACGCAAGGCCGCATTCACACTTCCGCCGCCACCGTCGCGGTTCTCCCCGAAGCCGACGAAATCGACATCAAAATCGAACCGAAAGACTTGCGCATCGACACCTTCTGCTCTTCTGGCCCCGGCGGACAGTCCGTCAACACTACCTATTCCGCGGTGCGCATCACGCACATTCCCAGCGGACTGGTCGTCTCGCAGCAGGACGAAAAATCCCAAATCAAAAATCGCGCCAAAGCCATGCGCGTTCTTCGCGCCCGCCTTTACGAGCAGGAGCAGGAGAAGCGACAAGCCGCCCTCTCTGCCGAACGCCGCGGCCAAATCAAGACCGGCGACCGCTCCGAAAAAATCCGCACCTACAATTTCCCGCAAAACCGCGTCACCGATCACCGCATCGGCCTGACGCTCCACCAATTGACCGAAGTCATGGACGGCAAACTAGCTGCGCTCGTCGACGCCCTCGTCGAGCACTACGAATCCGAGCGCCTCCAGCAGGAACTAGCCACCGCGTGAGTAGGACAGACATTCTTGTCTGTCCCTCTTGGTCTTTGCCGAGAGAACAGTGACAGGCAAGAATGCCTGTCCCACCGCAAGGTTTCTCCGCGAAACTCCGCGAAACTCTGCGGCCTCTGCGTTATATTTTCTTTGGTCTGTTTGTCAATCGACTTCATTGAAGAAATGACTGACGTCCGCACCACACTAAAAGAAGGACTCGCCCAACTACGCGAGGCGCACATTCCTTCCTACACGCTCGCAGCGGAACTCCTGCTTCTCCACATTCTCGGCCGCGACCGCACCTGGCTCTACGCACATCCCGAAGACCAAGTCTCCGCCGCCGATGCTGAACGCTTCTTCGCCCTGATCGCGCGCCGCGCCGCGGGAGAGCCAACGCAGCATCTCACCGACAAACAGGAATTCTGGGGCCTCGAATTTGAAGTCACACCCGACGTCTTGATTCCCCGCCCCGAAACCGAGCACCTCATCGAAGTCGCCCTCGGCCGCCTCGCCGTCCGCGAACTCCGCGCCGGCCGCAAACAGACTCTCACCGGCGAGGGCCTGCATATCGCCGACGTCGGCACCGGCTCCGGCTGCATCGCCATCGCTCTTGCCAAGGAACTCCCCGGCGCCACAATCTACGCCACCGACATTTCCTCCGCCGCGTTAGCCGTCGCCCAACGCAACGCCAAACGCCATGCCGTCTCCGATCGCATCCATTTCCTCGAATGCAATCTGCTCGATCGCTTCATGCATCGCGCCGCGGCAAACGCGGCGCCTAATGCCGAACGCGGGTCACAGGTCGCGGATCACGGATCACGTTTCTTCGATCTCATCGCCAGCAACCCGCCCTACATCGGGCGCCGCGAAGCCGCAACCCTCATGCGCGAAGTCCGCGACCACGAGCCGGAAATCGCGCTCTATGGCGGCGAAGAAGGCTACGAACTGTACGCTGATCTAATCGCTCAAGCCGCCGCGCACCTCAAACCCGGCGGCATCCTCGTCCTCGAACTCGGCCACAACAGCCTCCCCGCCGTCCAACCGCTCCTCGAAGCACCGGCCTGGGCAAACGTCGGCGTTACCAACGACCTAGCCGGAATCCCCCGCGTCCTCGCAGCAGAGCGGTTGTAGCAGACAAAACCGCGGCGTAGGCTATGGGGCATGCCGGACTTCGCGCGATTTCGGGCTAAGCATGGACCGCTCGAGGAGCGATCCGCGGAGACGACCGCATCCATTCTTCACGTGGACATGGACGCATTTTTCGTTTCGGTGGAATTGCTGGACCGGCCGGAGCTGCGCGGCAAGCCGGTGGTCGTCGGCGGACAGCCGGATCAGCGCGGTGTCGTTTCCGCCGCGAGCTACGAAGCGCGGAAGTACGGGATACACTCGGCGATGGCCCTTCGTACCGCCGGACGTCTCTGCCCTCACGCAATTTTTCTGGATGGCCACCACGAAAAATATTCGGACTGGAGCGACCGCGTCGCGACAATCCTCGCAAAATTTTCTCCCATCGTCGAAATGGTCTCGATTGACGAGGCCTATCTCGATCTCGCCGGCACCGAGCGATTGC
>WNFF01004266.1_pt1 | contig 11661 bp, 11 predicted proteins | sample 5400441 | NCBI WGS metagenome assembly WNFF01 (sample SAMN13153345, study PRJNA577476) | soil metagenome | isolation source: 120 cm saprolite under Douglas fir tree site 2 hole 3 replicate 1 | place: USA:California | collected 2015-04-18
TCATCGAAATGCTGATCGTGGTGGCGATCATGGGGATCATCTCCGCGGGCATCCTCTCTCAGATGAACGAGGCGCAGCAACGCGGGTATACCGAGCAGGTGAAGCTCGACAATTTCCAGGAGGCTCGGGACTTTGTCGATCAGTTCTTTCGCGACATCAACCAGATCGGGTATCCGAGTTCGCGGCTGGTGGATACCACAAGCCTTTTGTGGTCGCCGGTACTCATGACTCAGACCACTTATCCCTTGGCCGACCGATATATCTTTGACAACCGAATGGCAATGGGCTTCGTCAGCATCGACGCGAACGCCGTGCAATTCGAAGGAGACATGATTGGGAACGGCGTAGTGCAGAGCATTATTTACAAGGTGAATGGCTCCGGAACCTGTCGCCTGTGCCTCCAGCGCAGCCAGGTGGATAAGATCTCCGCCGATCCCCTCCTAAACCAGCCGCAAAACTGGGGAACCGAAGCCAATGATGTGATCACCAGCCCGATTTTTACATATTTCAAGGCGGACGGAACTCCCATCTCGAATTTGTTGCTGCCTCTCGATATCAGCACGGCCGCCGGCGCTCAAACCCTTGCCTCGATCAAAACCATCAAGATCAGCTTGACGATTCGAAACAACAGCATCGTCGATCCCAAAACAAACCAGCCCATCGAGACGAACTTCGAAGGGGAAGTCTCCATCAATAATTGCTCGATGGCCACCACAGGCCGGCCAGAGTCCTGCCAATAGGAGAAGACTGTGATGACACTTTACAGAAAAAAAATCGGCGGCACAGAACGAGGAGTTGCCCTGGTCATGGCCTTGCTTGTCTTGCTGCTTATCACTGCTGTGGGCATGGGCATGATCATGATGTCCAACACCGAGACCAATATCAGCGCGAATTTCCGCGATGAACAAACCGCTTACTTCGCGGCCAAGGCGGGCATTGAAGAGGTACGCGACCGGTTGCGAGCGGGCTCGGCCAACAGCTTGCTCCTCCCCGCGACGCTCGGGAGCACGCTGCCAGGCGCGCCCAGCGGGATTCTTTACGTCATCAATCCCCTGGGCGGCGAGACAGTCGCTCCCTGGGACTTTACGCACAACTATTACCCCGACGATGAGCTAGTCAAGGAACTCAACTGCCCGGGCACGGGCACGGCACCCACAGGGGCATGGTGGGTACCTATAGTCCCCACGGCGAGTACGAGCTACGCGGCCTCCCCGATCCTCCAGTGGAAGTGGGTACGGGTCATGGAGAAGATCAATAAGTCCGACACCGGCTGCACGCGCGTCACCTCCGTTGACGGCACGACGAACGGGAATCGTGTTTGCTGGACCGGCTCACATGAAGTTACCACTCTACTCACGAGCTGCAACGCGGCTAACGCGAATTATATGCCTGTGTATGAGTTGACCGCGGTGGCGGTAACTACCGGTGGTTCACGCCGCATGATGCAATACGAAGTCGCCCAAAACGCTTTCCCGGCGATACCCGGAGCGTTCGTGTTTGACGGTTCGGTCCCGAGCTTCAATCCGCCAAACTCTAGCGCTTTCACAGTAAGCGGCGCGGACACTAATGTTCATCCTGGTAATGCGATCAATGGAGTGACCTGTCCCGTGCCGGTTAACCAGCCCGCTTTGGGGTCCTTTGACAACCCGGCCACAAGCACTTTAACGACCGCCGTGTCAGGGCCCCCCAATCGCTCGGGTCAATATTCTTCGGCTATTCCTTATGCGACTGTCCCGGCGATCGCCAACGTTTATTCTACGATGAGCACCGACTCCATCAACTTGACCACCGTGGACGGGTTGACGACGTTTGCAAACATGATCACCACTGCGGCAGGCCCCAACATCTATCCCAACGGCACCGTCCCCGCGAACATGGGGACCTCCAGCTCGCCTGTGGTTAACGTCGTCAATGGCGATGTTTCGATCAGCGGCTCGGGAGCAGGGGTGCTGCTGGTCACCGGAAAATTGACCATGAACGGAGATTTCAGCTGGAACGGGCTCATCCTGGCGATTGGCGAAGGCGCGATCCTTAAGTCTGGCGGCGGCAGCGCCACCTTGAACGGGTCGATGTTCGCGGCCAACCTATACTCGGATTTTCCTAATCCGGCCACCGGCCCAGGCGCCTATCCTGCGTACTCCACCCCTATTCTTTTGGGCGCTAACAATCCGCCAGGTAGACCGTGGTTCGGATGGAGCGGCGGCGGCAGCGCCACGGTCCAATATGACAGCTGCTGGACCCAGACTGTTAACCAGTCGCTACCCTATCATATTGTGACACAGCGGGAGCTGAGCTATTAAGGCGGAGAAATCCTAAGCCCGAAGGATTTTGCATCAACCAGGCTAAGAAATCTTAACCCCCGCCGCACCCTGCATGACGGAAGAGCAAAACGCTGGTCCGTCGGCCGGGTGCGGTTTTTTTTGGCTTTCCTTGCCATCCCTTTGAGCTTCCTGTAGCTCGTTCCCGTTGCAATCTTCTCTTCGCGGCCACCGTGATATCCTGCTTTTTAGATTTTTCTCGGGCTGCTGCGTGCATTCCTTCCGCGCTGACGGGAAAACCTACAATTCCAGGTGAATCTCGGAACAGAATGAAAAAGACGCTGCGGCCGCAAATCCTGATCTTCGATGTGGACGGAGTGCTTGTCGATGTGCGCGGCACCTATTGGCGCTCGGCGCTGGAGACGGTGCGCCATATTACCGGGAAGCGCGTCACCTATGCCGAGTTGCATCGCTGGAAGAGCAAGCCCGGTTTCAACGATGACTGGGGCATGGTTTCCGCGTGGGTAAGTTCACTGGGACACCCTACTTCGTACGACGAAGCGCGCGCGGCATTCGAAAGATTTTATTGGGGCAGCGACGGCAAGCCCGGCAACGTTCGAAACGAAAAGCTGATGGTTACACCGCGGCAGATTGAAAAATGGGCGCAGAGCTTCGAGCTGAATCTCTTCACCGGACGCACGCGGCAGGAATTTTCTTTCACGTTCGAACGCTGGCCGGCCACGAAATATTTCCGGACCATCGTCACCATGGACGACGCGAAGAAAAAGCCGCATCCCGAAGGTTTGCACAAGATTCTCGGCAAGCGCGATCCCGCCACGGCGCTGTACCTTGGCGACAACATTGACGACGCGCTGGCCGCCCGTGACGCACAGATTCCCTTCATGGCCATTATCGCGCGGGGCGAGCACGGTTACCGACAGCGCGCCGCGCGTTTTCGGGAACTCGGAGCCCTCGCTCTTCTTCCGCGTGTGAACGAATTGTTTCGCTACCTGAAAAAAGCACCCTAGCCGCTGTCAGCGTTTTTCGCATTGCGCGGCGGCGCTAACCGATGGGATAGCGGTTGGCGTAAAACGCCCGTTCCTCTGCATCGCTGTCGGCGCCGAGCCGCCAATCAGGAAAGGCGGCAAGATCATCTGCAAGCGCTTCGATGGTGCTTCGCAGCTCGAGGTTTGCAAGCCATCGATCCGGAATCGCCTGCACTCCCGCCGCTGAGCCGAGGAGATTCCCGGTAATCGAACCGGACGAGTCGCTGTCCCCGCTGTGATTGACGGCCAGAATGATGCCGTGTTCAAAATCGGGGGCGGAGAGCGCGCAATAGAGCCCCATCGCAAGCGCTTCCTCCGCCAAGAATCCCTTTCCCATCACACGCAAAGCGCTGCGTTCCCGGGGACGAGCTTGGGCGAGTGCTTCCGCTTGCTCGATGGCCGCCAGAGTTTCCTTGTGGGACTTATGGTTGCGGAGCTCTTGCTTGGCCGCCTCAATCGCCTCCTTGAGGGGGCTGCCCGCCAAGACCAAACCGACGATGACGGCGAGCACGCCGGCGCTGAGGAAGCCGCTGGGATGACCATGGGTAATTGCCGCGAGATCGCTACCTGTGGCGAAGATGCCGGGGATCAGCCGGTCCGGCTTGAGCTCACGGCTCAGCGCATGCGCGAAATACATGCCAACCGGTGCGATGCGCATAACGCCGCCGCATCCCTTGCTGTCGTTTGCGGCTCGCGTGAATTTGCCGCGATTGGATTGCAGAGCGGAAAGGCAAGTCGTCCCCGGTGAGCGCCGGCTGAAGAGTTTGCGCTGCTGCAGAAGCCAGCCTGATTTCGCGGCGGCGGACGGGCCATGTTGAGAAATTTCCTGCGTCATCAGCCAGCGCTCGTACGAACCCGTTGCGGCGCGAAAAAAATCAGGAGCCTGACCGCGCAGAGCCGAGGCAAGATGAGCAGAGAGCATGCCCTCACCCGTAAAGAGCGTCATCTGGGTATCGTCGGTGATGGACCCTAGCTTTCCGTGCACCGGGACGTAGTCGCGGATTCCTCCTTCGCCAAAGGCCTTTACTATCGCCTCGAGGTCCAGGAATTCAACAGGGGCGCCGAGGGCATCACCTGCCGCTCCTCCAAGCAGACAGCCGTGGAATCTGCCACGCAGTTGAGCATCGGACGGAGTCCGGGGAAGGGACATTTGTGTGCCGAGCCGTGGGAACGGCTCACTCGCAGAACAGGATACTGCGATTTCTACAAAATTGGGCCAGCACATCGAGAGTTTGTTACATTTCCCTGCGCGGGAACTTCCCCCCCTCGAACGGGGAATAAACTAACAGGTTGTTGCAGGAATCCTGGATTCGAACATGAAAGCAAAGTACCTCCCCAAGCTGCCATCATTGACCGTCTTCGCCGGACTCATCCTTGTGGTTCCCGGCGCGGTGTACTCACAGGCGCCACCCGGACCTCTACCAGGTGCGCAGCCTCAGCCAGTCCCAGCTTCTTCGGCCAAGCCAGAGGAGCAAATTGCGGAGCCGCCGCCGCGCACAACCATCCTTGGCGCGTGGAAGTTCAATCCCGACGATAGCGACGACCCGCGCAAGAGGACACAGAATTCGGGAGGACCAAGAGGCGGTGGCCCTGGTGGCGGACGTGGCCGCATAGGTGTCGGGTATCCAGGCGGTGGTCACGGCGGCTACGGCGGACGAGGCGGAGAAAGCGATGAAGAGAGGCAGAAAATGCACGAACTCTTCGCGCCGGCGAAAGCGATTACGCTCTCGATGACGGGCGCGGAAGTCGATCTAGTGGATGACCGGGACCGCAAACGGGCGTTCATGACCGACGGGCGGAAATTGAAGAAATCCAAAGATGAAAACTATCAGGAGATTGCCGCGAAGTTTGAAGGCCACCGCCTGGTCACCGACGAAAAGAATCCCCGCGGCGGCAAGATGAGCCGCACGTTTGAACTCTCTACTGATGGCCGACAACTGTACGAAACGCTGCACATGACTACCGGCCGCAACAACACGCCGATCGTCATCCGCTACGTTTACGACATCCCGCTGCAAACCCGGCAATAATTAAGATGGCCCGCCAACCCTTCTCTGGTTCGCGCGCGTCACGTTGACGGAACGGCTCTGTGAATGCTATAAAATTAAGTTTCGAGACGGCAGCGTTAAGCCCACCGTGCGCTCCTACGGGGTTGGAGCGCGGCTGCCAACCTGGTGGCCGGTTGGCGGCCACACTTGACAGAGGTTAGGCGACCCAATTTCGATGCAAGAGATTGTTCACCAATTAGGCGAACTGTTCCTTCAGGCTGTGCCCACAGTCCTGATTATCCTCCTTTTTTACTTCATCTTACGGGCACTTTTCTTCAAGCCGCTGCTGGCGGTGATGGCGGAGAGAGACTCCCGCACGGTGGGCGCGCAGAAAGCCGCGGAAGCGGCGCAAGCTGCGGCTGCCGAGAAGGTCAAGCAATATCAGGAAGCGCTCAAGCAGGCGCGCGGTCAGGTGTATGCCGAGCAGGAGGCCGCTCGCAAGAAACTTCTCGAGGAGCGCGCCGCACAGATCAAGGACGCGCGCACGAAAGCCTCGGGCGAAGTCAGCACCGCGAAACTGCGCATCGCTGCTGAACTTGCCGCTGGGCGCCGCGACGTTGAAGGCACCGTCGCGCAACTTTCCGCTGAAATCGCGCGCCGCATCCTGCAAACGCCGCCGCGTCCCGGTGCTCCCGCGAGAGAGGCTCGATGACGCGAAATCGCCGTGTTCTCTTTGCCGCGAGTGTTTTATTTGTGTTGCTCTTCGCGGCCGTTAGTGTGCATGCCGCGGAGGAAAGCGGCAACGCGGCTGCCGAGCGCGCAACGGAAATCTTCAAGTGGATCAACTTTGCCATCGTTGCAGGCGTGATCGTTTGGATTTTCGGCAAAAAGCTTCCGCCGTTATTTCAAAAGAAAGCGGAAGCCATCAATTCGGCGATCACAAATGCCACCAACGCCAAGGCCGCCGCTGACGCGCAGCTTCGCGAAGCGGAAACCAGGCTCGCGAATCTGCAGAAGGAAGTCGCGGAACTCCGCGCGTTCGCCGAACGCGAATCCGCCGCTGAAGTGGAGCGGCTCCGAGCCGCCACGCAGACCGACGCGCAGAAAATCGCCGCCGCCGCAAAGGCTGAAATCGAAGCCGCGGAACGCGCCGCGCGCCTGGAACTGAAGGCGCTGGCGGCAAATCTTGCGGTGGATGGCGCGGAAACGCTGCTGGCCAAGCAGCTCACTCCAAAGGCGCAGGAATCGCTCATCAGCAACTTCGTGAAAAGTTTGGAAGGGAGGCCGAATTGAAGTCCGCGAGCCTCCAGTACGCGAATGCGATGGCGGACATCGCGCTCGCTCAAGGCGCCGCCGAGCCGGCCGCCAAGCAGCTTCAGGATTTTGGCGCAGCGTACGAGCAATCCGGCGAACTGCGCACATTTCTGGCAAGTCCAGCGGTGAGCGTGGAAGCCAAGCACGCCGTTATCGAGAAAATCGCGGCCCGGCTGGGTGCGAGCAAGATCATCCGCAATTTTCTCTTCGTGATTGCCGACCACCGGCGCACGCAGCTAATTCCGGAGGTTATCGCCGCGTTTCATCAGGTCATTCGGCAGCGGCAGGGAGTTGCCGAAGCGGAGGTTTCTTCCGCCGTCGAATTGAGCGCGGGGCAAAAGAAAGAGATAGCGGCGACGCTGGCGCGCCTGACCGGCAAGAAGATTGAGACAAAGTACGCGCATGATCCGGCGCTGTTGGGCGGCGCGGTCGTACGGATCGGGGACACGATTTACGATGGCTCGTTGCGCAGCCGGTTGAATGAAATGCGCACGCGCCTGGCGGCCGAGTAAGCAACGTCTTGCAGGGACGCGCCGTAGCGCGTCCTTCTCGAAAGATTCCAGGGTTCAGCGACGGAGCAGGCATGGCGAATATCAAGGCGGACGAAATCAGCAAGATTCTGCGCGAGCAGATTGAGAACTACGAGCAGACCGTTTCGGTCGATGAAGTCGGCGCGGTTATCAGCGTCGGTGACGGCATTGCGCGCGTTCATGGCCTTGAAAAGGTCATGGCCGGAGAGATGCTCGCCTTCCCGCACAACGTTTTCGGCATCGCGCTCAACCTCGAAGAGGAAGAAGTCGGCGTGGTGCTCCTCGGAGAATCACAAGAGCTGAAGGAAGGCGACGTCGTCAAGCGAACGAACACGATTATGTCCGTGCCCGTGGGCGAAGCGCTGGTTGGCCGCGTGGTGAATCCGCTGGGCCAGCCGGTGGACGGCAAAGGTCCCATCGCCACGAAGCAGCGCAACGCGCTCGAGCGCATCGCGCCGGGCGTGCTTGATCGCCAGCCTGTTCGCGAGCCTTTGCAGACGGGAATCAAGGCGATCGACAGCATGATCCCGATCGGCCGCGGACAGCGCGAGCTGATCATCGGCGACCGCCAGACCGGAAAGACCGCGGTCATTCTCGATACCATCATTAATCAAAAGGGCGGCGACCTGATTTGCATCTACTGCGGCATCGGCCAGAAGCGCTCGACGATTGCGCAGGTCGTGAAGACGCTTACCGACGCCGGGGCGATGGACTACACCATTGTCGTCACTTCCTCCGCGGCAGAGCCGGCTTCGCTTCAGTACATCGCGCCATACGCCGCGTGCGCCATGGGCGAATTTTTCCGCGACACCAAGCGGCATGCCGTCACGTTTTACGACGATCTTTCCAAGCACGCGCAGGCCTACCGCGAAATTTCGCTGCTGCTCCGCCGTCCTCCGGGACGCGAAGCGTTCCCCGGCGACGTGTTCTATCTCCACTCCCGCTTGCTGGAACGCGCGGCAAAATTGAATGACAAGCTTGGCGGTGGCTCGCTCACTTCGCTGCCGGTCATCGAAACGCAGGCGGGCGACGTCTCCGCCTACATTCCGACAAACGTCATCTCGATCACTGACGGGCAGATTTATCTCGAAGCTGATTTGTTCAACAGCGGCATTCGCCCGGCCATCAACGTGGGCATCAGCGTGAGCCGCGTCGGCGGCAATGCCCAGATCAAGGCCATGAGGCAAGTCGCCGGCTCGCTGCGGCTGGATATGGCGCAATTCCGCGAGCTCGCGGCTTTCGCGCAATTCGGCTCCGATCAACTCGACAAAGTGACGCAGGGCCAGCTCGCCCGCGGCCAGCGGCTTACGGAAATCCTGAAGCAGGACCAGTATGTGCCTCTGCCGGTTGAAAAGCAGGTGCTCAGTCTCTACGTTGCGACGAGTGGCTTGCTTGACGCTGTGCCGGTCCCGGAAGTTCGCCGCTTTGAGCAGGAGTTCCTGCAGTTCGTCGAAACCAACTATCCCTCGATCCTGAAGAACATCGCGGCGAAGAAAGCTCTCGACGACGCCATCAAGGCGGAAGTCAAGACCGCGGTCGACGCTTTCAAGGAACGATTCACTGCTGCGGTTGCCGCGGCGGCGAATTGAGGATCGGCGCTTAACGACGAACGATGGCCACACTTCTCGATTTCCGGCGCCGCATCCGCTCGGTGAAGAACACCCAGCAAATCACACGCGCGATGAAGTTCGTCGCCGCGGCCCGGCTGCGCCGCGCACAGGAAGCGGCCATCGCGGCGCGCCCATACGCCAGGGAACTCGCGCGCATGCTGCGCTCGATCATGGCGCGCATTGCGGAACCTCAGCACCCGCTGCTGGCGCACCGGCCGGAAGATAGAATTCTCGCCATCGTCCTGACGGGAGAGCGCGGCCTGGCCGGCGCTTTCAACGCCAATATTCTGCGCAAGGCCCACGATTTTTTCCGCGCGAACAAGGGCAAGAAACTTTCGACGATCCCGGTCGGCAAGAAGGGCCGCGACTCGCTGAAAAAGGCGGGATTCAACATCATCGCGGAGTATGTGAACGTCCTCGCGCGCGTCGAATTTGCGACCGCGCGGGAGATTGCCCTGCTCGTCACGGATCTCTATGCGAAGGAAGAGATCGATTCGGTGTACATCGTCTTTAGCGAATTCAAGACGGTGATGACGCCGAATCTGGTGGTCACAAAGATTCTGCCGGTCGAGGCCGTTCATGCGGACGAAGAAACCGCCGCCGAAAAAGAGAGTTCGCAAGTAGATTACATCTACGAACAACCCGAGGAGCAACTCCTCGGCAAGTTGCTCCCGCGCTACATCGAAACGCAGATTCTCCGCGCGATGCTCGAATCTTCCGCGGCGGAGCACGCCGCGCGCATGACGGCGATGGAGTCTGCTACCAAAAATGCCGGCGATGTTATAGATGCCCTGACGCTGCACATGAACAAAGTGCGGCAGGCGGCGATCACCAAGGAAATTATCGAAATTGTCAGCGGCGCTTCTTACGGCGCTTAGGAGAAAGCAGCATGGCAGAGAAATACGCAGGCGTGGGGCACGTCGTACAGGTGATCGGACCTGTGATGGACATTCAATTTGAGGCGGGGCATTTGCCCGCGATCTACAACGCTTGCCGGATCACCAGCGAAGGCTTCAACATTCCCGAGCCACTCGACGTCACGGCGGAAGTCCAGCAGCACCTCGGCGAAGGCCGCGTCCGGGCCATCGCTATGGAGCCCGTCGAGGGCATGGTGCGCGGTATGAAGGCCTACGATCTCGGAAAAGGGATCGAAGTCCCCGTGGGCCGGCCGACCCTTGGCCGCGTGATGAATGTTCTTGGGAAACCCGTCGATCAGCTCGGCCCCATCGTAAGTGATACTCACTATCCGATTCACCGCCCGGCGCCATCGCTCGAGGATCAATCCACGACTCTCGAAATGTTTGAAACTGGAATTAAGGTTGTTGACCTTATCGAGCCGTACCTTAAGGGCGGCAAGATCGGCCTTTTCGGTGGCGCGGGCGTCGGCAAGACCGTTCTCATCATGGAGCTCATTCACAACGTCGCGATGAAGCACGGCGGCGTCTCCGTGTTCGCGGGCGTAGGCGAGCGCACTCGCGAAGGCAATGACCTGTGGATTGAAATGTCCGAGGGCGGCGTGATCGTGCCAGGCAACTCGGAGAAGTCGCGCGCGGCGCTGATCTACGGCCAAATGACCGAGCCGCCCGGCTCGCGTCTGCGAGTGGGCCTCACGGGCCTCACTGTCGCTGAATATTTCCGTGACCAGGAGCATCTCGACGTGCTCCTCTTCATCGACAATATTTTCCGTTTCGTGCAGGCGGGCTCGGAAGTTTCCGCGCTTCTCGGCCGCATGCCTTCGGCCGTCGGCTACCAGCCGAACCTCAACACCGAGATTGGTGAATTGCAGGAACGCATCACTTCGACGAAGAGCGGATCGATCACTTCAGTGCAGGCCATTTACGTGCCCGCCGACGACTACACAGACCCTGCTCCAGCCGCGACATTTGCGCACCTGGACGCTACCACCAACCTTAGCCGCCAAATCGTCGAGCGCGGCATCTATCCAGCGGTCGATCCGCTGGCCAGCTCCTCGCGCATTCTCGACCCGCGCATTGTCGGCGCGGAACACTACGCCGTGGCGCGAGGCGTGAAATCCATTTTGCAGCGCTACAAGGACCTCCAGGACATTATCGCCATTCTCGGTATCGAAGAACTTTCCGACGAAGACAAGCGCACCGTGGCGCGCGCCCGCAAGATTGAAAAGTTCCTCTCGCAGCCCATGTTCGTCGCCGCGCAGTTCACCGGCCTCGAAGGAAAATACGTGAAGATCGAAGATACCGTGCGCAGCTTCAAAGAAATCGTGGAAGGCAAATACGACGACGTTCCGGAGCAAGCGTTTTACATGGTCGGCACTATCGAGGAAGCGCTTGCCAAGGCCGAGAAAATGAAGGCGAGCGCGTAACGAAAAATGATGCCCGACGCTATCGAGCTGGTGATTGTCACACCGGAGAAGCAATTGCTTCGCGACAGAGTCGTCGAGGTGCAGATGCCCGGTGAGAACGGCTATCTAGGCGTTTTGCCCGGGCACGCGCCGCTTATCACGGAGCTGGGGATCGGCGAGCTCAGCTATCACGATCTCGGTGGCAGGGAATCCGCGCATCTGGCGATTGTTCGCGGATTTGCCGAGGTTCTTCCGGATCGCGTGACAGTCCTTGCAGAAACCGCCGAGCGCGCCGAAGAGATCGACCTGCAGCGCGCCAAAGACGCGCTGGCTCGTGCCGAGAAGCGACTGGCCTCGAACGATCCCAACATCGATTGGGACCGCGCCAACATCGCGCTGCAACGCGCCTTGATCCGCATTCAGGTTGCCACCAAGCGGCGCAGCGCTCTCGTTTCAGGCTCCTGAAGCATCGTCTGCCGCTTCTCGCATGGCGCTTCGTGTGACTTCGCTCCGCAGCCCGCATCTAACGGAATCGAGCGGTGTAAATGATGGAACCGATCACCATGTACAGCACCACCTGGTGCCCCGATTGCCG
>WNFF01004268.1_pt1 | contig 11657 bp, 13 predicted proteins | sample 5400441 | NCBI WGS metagenome assembly WNFF01 (sample SAMN13153345, study PRJNA577476) | soil metagenome | isolation source: 120 cm saprolite under Douglas fir tree site 2 hole 3 replicate 1 | place: USA:California | collected 2015-04-18
CATCATTGTGGGCTTTCCGGGCGAGAAGGAATCGGAGTTCGAAGAGACACTTAGTCTGCTGGATGAAGTACAGTACGACAGCCTGTACGCGTTCAAATACTCGCCCAGACCGAACACGCCGTCGCTCTCCATGAGCGATTCGATTTCAGAGGAAGAAAAGAGCCGGCGGCTCGCGGTGCTGCAGGACCGGCAGCGCGAAATTCAGACGGCGAAACATGAGCGTTTGGTAGGAGACCGTTTCGAATTGCTGGTCAGCGGAAAATCGCGGCGCGAGAACCAGTGGTCCGGGTATACCACATCGCACCGGATGATAAATTTCGCTTCACAAGAGAGAGAGCTTCTGGGAACCTACGTGCAGGTCCGAGTTATGGGAGCGGGACCAAACAGTCTAATGGGAGAGCACGTCACCTAGCTCAGGGAGGCCTCGATGGAAGTGGAGATGAAGATCCGCGGCCTGATGATGGACCCGGTAACGAACATGCCCATCGTGGTGCTCAAGGACGTGCAGGGCCAGGCAATCCTGCCGATCTGGGTGGGCGTGTACGAGGCGAACGCCATCGCCCTGGAAATCGAGAAGGTGCAAACTCCGCGGCCGATGACACACGACCTGCTGAAAAACGTGCTGCTAGGGCTCGAAGTGCGCGTACAGAAAATCGTGGTGAATGACCTGAAGGACGATACATTTTTCGCGCTGATTTGGGTGGAGCGCGAGGGCCAGATGATGACGATCGATTCACGGCCGAGCGATGCACTGGCTCTGGCGCTGCGGATGGATTGCCCGATCTTCGTGGATGAAAGCGTCCTCAAGAACTCCAAAATATCGAGCGCCTTCTCCGAGCGCAATACCAACGAGCAACTGCGTAGCTACCTTGATGGCCTTTCCGACGAGGACCTTGGCCGCTACAAGATGTAAACGGCCGTTGGGTGTGCAGTTCTTCTGTTCGCGGGAAAAAACTTCAAGGCTGATTACTTTCCGGCACGAGCATTAGCCTGCGGACAGTCTGCCCCCAAGCGAAAAGCAAGACGATGCCGATCAGAATAAGCGCCAAGCTCAGGCCCGCCCACAGGCCGAAGGCGCCCCAGCCGCGTTGGAAGCACAACCACGCACCGAGCGGCAGACCAATGATCCAGTACGCTGTGAAATGGCAGAACATAGGAGTGCGTGTGTCGCCAGCGCCGCGGAGAGCGCCCGTGGCGACGGTCTGGATGCCATCGAAGAGTTGGAAGGCGGCGCCGGCCGCGAGAAGAAGTTTGGTGCTGTGAATGACGGTTTCGTCCGGTGTGTACATTCTCGCGATCCAGCGGGGAAATAGGAGCAGAGCCGCGCTTGCGCCGGTCATGAAGGCAGCCCCAAGAAAAATGGCGGTGCCACCGGCGGCTCCTGCGCCGGCGAGATCCTGGCGGCCGATGGCCTGGCCTACACGTACGGCCGCGGCAGAAGCGATGCCGAGCGGCACCATATACGTAAATGCGACGGTGTTCAAAGCAATCTGGTGGCCGGCAAGTGGAACAGCGCCGAGCCGGGCGATGAGCGCCGTGACGAGCGCAAAGACACCGCTCTCGAGTGTGAATTGGATGGCAGCGGGCAACCCCAGGGTAATGAGGCGCCGGATGCGCGGCAGGTCGATATCGACTGGAGTTCGCAAGAGTTCGGTTCTGTGCTTCCGGTCGTACCAGAGCAGGTAACCGACGAGCACGGCGGCCATGTAGAGCCTGGCGATGGCCGTGGACCAGCCGGAGCCAACCGCGCCCATAGCAGGCGCTCCCCACTTGCCATAAACCAGAATCCAATTGCCGACTGCATTGACGATGTTGGCGCTGACGAGCGCGAAGGCCACGGGCTTGACCATGTTCATGGCTTGCAGGCAACGGCGCACGGCGAAATACAGCAGCAGAGGAAGCAGGCCTGTGGCCAGCGCCTTGGTGTAGGGAATAGCGAGGGCCAAAACTCCGGGATCGACGTGCATTCCCCTGAGGAGCGAGGGCAGTAACCAGACGAGGCCGGAAAGGAAGGGCGTCAGGGCGATGCTCAGATAAATGCTATTAAGCAAGGATCGGTGACAGTCCTCACGGCGGCCCGCTCCAAAGGCTTGCGAGACGAGCGTATCGAGTCCCATGAGAAGGCCGCCACCGAAGAGGGCCAGCACGATGAAGAGGTTGGAGCCAAGGCTTACGGCGCCCATGGCGGTGGCACTGTTGGGGAGCCGCCCGACCATCATCGTATCGACGATGGCCATGCTCATCCAGCCGAGTTCAGCGAGGACCAGCGGGATGGCGAGCCGCAAGGTGGGACGAAATTCGGCGCGAAGTGTCCGTAGTCCAATCATGGTCGAAAGAAAAAGATAAGAGGAACGAGTGTAAGTGGGGCGGATGAAAGGAGCAAATAGATGCTTTGGGGAACGAAAGAGAGGGGACGGCGAGGGAGAGGAGCAGGCTATTCGGTGGGAATCAAGGGCAAGAGAAATTCCTGCAATCTTTCGCTGTCTGAGAGAGTTAGCTGATGGAGTCGAATCCCCATCTGATTTCCACCCAGAATCCGCACGACCGAACCGGAAGCCGACATGGGCCTCATTCGCTGTGAGAGTTGCAGGCTCATTCGCAGGGATGACCCTACCGGAGCGACGCGAGCGGCGCGGACCAAGAGGCCGCTCATGCTAACGTCACCGGTTTCCCCTACCAGTTCTTCGCCACCAATTTTGAGGCGCACCTTGGATTGAATGGGCACTCGACGAGTCCGACGGCGCTCATGTTCCATAGCGCCTTGGGTGGCTCGAACAAGTTTCATGAGACGATCCTTGTCAATGGGCTTGTACAAGAAGAAGCTTGCACCAGCGGCGAACCCCACGGAAAGCGCGCTCGGGCGCTGGTCATCGCTGATCATGACGATGGGAGTCATACGATTGAAGAGAGAGTTGCGCATGTGGCGGGCAAGGTCAATTCCATCCGGAGCAGGCATGTGTAAGTCCAAGAACACCATGTCAAACTTTCCTTCATCAAGAATTTCGGGGGCTTCGCTGCTTCTGGTAAGGGCCAAGGCTTCCATGCCGGCAGAATTCAAGACCTTCCCGATTAGTTCGCAAACTACCCGTTCGTCGTCGACGATTAGTCCTCGCCTCTGCATGTCCTCCCCCGGATATTCTGACCTCCCGCCGCCAGGCAGTTTCGCCTGGTGCCGATAGCCGCCAACAACGAGCTTACGGATCAGTTCAAACTGCGGAAAAGTCGTCGCAGGTGCGCGTGTCGCTTTGCCGGCGGGACTAAGCAGTTTCAAATCAAAGATGCCGTTTTTGACCGCAGAATTTCGTAGCAGTCGAACTGTACGCCGACACCCAGCTTGCCCCGGGGCGTCTCGACCGGTTCGAGACGCACCACGTGTCCCGTGCACCGCCATTCCGTCGCCGGTTTACCGGTGATTTCCTCAGGCATTCTCACAAGGATCTCGAGGGCCGATCCGATGGCCAGAGGAGCGTCCGTGGCGAAGAAGGTTCCTCGTTCGGAGAGGTTCTCCGATTCCGCTCTGCGTTCTGTCGAGCCAGATTTCCAGACGCGTACGCGCAAGGCGGTTTTCAATAGATGACGGCGGGAGTTACGCCGATCGGGTAGACGCACGTCCATTGGTGTCTCCTCGCACCAAGGAGGGACGATGGCGCAAGTCAAAGATTTGTCTGGGGCAAACACTGTGGAACAAAAAGGCCGCGCCTGGAAGGGTCAATTTCGTACTTCGGTTCGGTAGACCTCGAGATGGGTACCAAAAAGGAGATGTCCTTCTCGTCGAAGTAACCCCTTGAGCGTACTGGGTATCAAGTTCCATTGACCCGGCGAAGAAAGATTCCTAGGCTGATGATATTGTTGGGTTTGTTGAACTCAGCACCAGCAAATCAACTACCGGCCAATGAATGGAGTGCCCATCGCGAGCGCTGTCCTCGAACCCGGGTACTGAGGAGATTACCTCGATGGATAGAAGTTTCGAAACCCGGTTGCGGGACATCCGAAGCAGCGTGCGGCTGAATTCGCGCGTGGCGGTGGCGATCCGAGTGGACCCACAAGGGGAAGGGCTTGCGTGCGGAAGGTTACACGATCGATGTTGGGGCGAAGGGCTGCCTTGCTGTGGTAGCGCAAGGATTCCCAGTGGGACAGAAGCTGCGGCTCATCAATCTTACCGACCAGATTTCCTGCGAAGCCGTATTGGTATGGAGGGGTCACGAAGGCCGGACGGGCTGGGAACTCGGGCTGGAGTTGCAAGAGCCCTCACCCGATTTTTGGGGTCTCGATTTCTAGGGTTCTCCCGGACAACAACTAACCATCCGCCCTGCCAATAGGTCCTGCACCCAGGCTCCTGTTTTCCACCGGACTTTCGGCGTGCGGTCCACTTTTTCCTTGCCAATGAACGGGCTGCGAACGTAGAGTTAGCCTAGGCCTTGGGGGTTTTCTGGAGGCGGCACCCATATATAGGAACCCAGTTGCCGGATCGCTGCGGCTCGATTTGTTGTGCGCGAGCGGAGGCAAGAACAGATGACTGCCATCATCACGGTCGCGAATCAAAAAGGCGGCGTCGGAAAGACGACGACGGCGATCAATTTGTCCGCGGCGCTGGCGCATCGCGGCAAGCGAACGCTGCTGATTGACCTCGATCCGCAAGCCAATTCGACGATCGCGTTTTACGATTCCGGCGAAATTTCCACGAGCATGTTCGATGTTCTGAGTGACAGCCGCGTTACGATGTCCGCGGTCACCAAACCAACAAAGGATGCGCTGTTGTTTCTCGCGCCCGGCCGGCTGGCGCTTGCAAAACTGGAGCAGGTGCTGGCGGGACAGTTCGACGCACCCTTCAAATTGAAAGACGCGTTGACGCCGGTACTGAAAGACTATGACTACATAATCCTCGATACTCCGCCGTCGCTGGGGATCCTGACCGTAAATGCACTGGTGGCCTCGACGCATTTGCTGGTGCCCATCCAGGCCGCATATTTCGCGATCGAGGGAACGGACGATCTACTCGAGACTTACGAGCGGATCCGCGCGCGTCCCAATCCGGGGCTGAAAGTTCTAGGCGTAGTGATTACGCTTTTTGACAGGCGGACAAATATTTCCAAAGACACGCACGGGCAAATTCGATCGGTGTTCGGTGAAGTTTTGTTCAAGACGAAAATCACCAAGAACGTGCGGCTGGAAGAGAGCCCGGCGTACAAAGAAACGATATTGACATTTGCGCCGAAATCACCCGGCGCGGTCGAGTACAAGAAACTCGCGGGGGAGGTTATCCAACGTGTCGAAGAGAATCGGGCTACCCATCACGCTGAAGATGCGGCATGACGCGCATTACGTAGAATCGCTGACCAGCTATAGCGGGGCCGCGGTCGGGCGCATGATTCGCGTGGACCAAATCCGCCCGAATCCCGACCAGCCGCGCAAAGCGCTGGGCGACCTGCGCGAGCTCACGGAGTCGATTCGCGAAAAGGGAGTGCTGGAGCCGCTGCTGGTGCGCTACGTGCCGCGCGAGGATTGCTTCCACATTATCTCGGGGGAGCGGCGTTATCACGCGTCGCGCGCGGCGGGGCTGCGCGAACTGCCTTGCATCGAAAAGACGGCTGACGACGCAGAGACGCTTGAGATTGGGCTGATCGAAAATATTCAGCGAAAAGACCTGACGCCATTTGAAGAAGCTGATGGGCTGCACCGTCTGAGCACGCAGTTCGAATATACGCATGAGGATATCGCCAAGAAGATTGGGCGAGCGCGGTCCTCGGTGACCGAAACTTTGTCATTGCGCAATATCCCCGACTCTTTGCGGAAGAAGTGCGTCGAGTACGGGATTCTTTCGAAGTCACTTTTGCTGCAGGTTGCGCGCCAACCTACCGAAAAGAAAATGATCGAGATGTTTCACCGCATCATGCAGGGCGGGTTGACGCGTGATGAGGCGCGCCGCGAGCGCCGGGAAGAACAGGCTGGGCCGCAACGGCCACAGCCGTTCATCTTTCAATTCGAGCCGCCCTCGGAGACGTTTAAGTTCCGGATTCAATTCAAGAAGAGTCACGTTTCGCGTGACGAGCTGATTTCGACGTTGCGGGAAATCCTGGCGCAACTTGAGGGATCCTCCTCGGAAGCCGATTCCACGGCGGCGTAGACAAATCGAAGCCAGAGGGGCGAACGGAAGTTCGCCTCTGCACAAAACCTATCGCCAACATGCAGGAACTCACGCCTCGACAAATGGAGATTATCGAGCGGCTATTCGCAAATGGATTTCGTCCGATAGCAATTCCGCCTTACGAGAGCGCCCTGTGCATGAAGAAAGGGGAATGCGCGGCGATCCTCGCGGCTGTTCCGAACGGCGGACTCAAATTGCTTGCGCCACCGTCGTACTTGGTTGAAGGGAACCTCAGTGTGAAGTTGAAGCGCGACTCCGGCGAAGTGTTCATCTGGAAAAAGAAAGAAGTGAAAGCAACGCCGGAGAAACTGAAAGAACTCGAATCGTTCCGGCGGGAACTCACTGAACTCCTGGATATGCCTCCGAAGCAGTAAAGCCGCGAATTTGCAATTCGCAAGAACACCCGGCAGACTGAAATTCCCATGGAAACCTACGACATTATCTGCATTGGAGCGGGGCCGACCGGGCTGGCAACCGCCATTGAAGCGAAGCGCGCCGGCATGCGGGCGCTGGTCATTGACAAAGCCTGCCTCTGCAACTCGATCTTCCATTACCCGGTGAACATGGTGTTTTTTACGACGCCGGAATTACTCGAAATCGGCGATCTGCCTCTGGTTTGCGCGGCGGAGAAGCCCACTCGAGTTGAGGCGCTAAAATATTACCGCCGGGCTGCAGAGCACTATGCTCTGGAATTGCGGTTGTACGAGAGAGTGGTACGGGTGGATGGCCGGGATGGCAACTTCACGGTCGTAACAACGACGGAGAAGGGAATAGAGCAGAAATACCGGGGCAAGAAAATTGCGGTGGCGACAGGGTATTACGATTTACCGAACCAACTCGGCGTGCCGGGCGAGGAGCTGCCACACGTGTCGCACTACTACACGGAGCCCTACGAGTATTGGAATCAAGACGTGGTGGTGATCGGCGGAAAAAACTCCTCCGCGGAGTCGGCGCTCGATCTCTATCGGAATGGCGCGCGTGTGACGCTGGTCCACCGGAACAAGGAACTTGGCGCAACGATCAAGTATTGGGTGCGGCCGGACATTGAAAATCGGATCAAGGCCGGCCAAGTGAAAGCGCTGTTCGAGACGCGCGTGAAGCAGATCACGCGAGACGAAGTGGTGGTCGGGAATGGCGCCGGAGAGAAGAGATTGCCCGCGCGACGTGTGTTCGCGTTGACGGGCTATCATCCTGATTTCACGTTTATTGAGGGCCTGGGTGTGCGGCTTGATCCAGAAAGTCGCAAGCCTGTACTAGATCCGAACACGCTGGAGAGCAATGTGCCGGGGATTCATCTGGCGGGGGTAGTCATCGGAGGGCGGCATACCGGCGAGATTTTCATTGAAAATGGGCGCTTCCACGGAAAGCAGATCATTCAAGCACTCACAGCATGAGGTGACGGGGAACAACAGCCAGGCCCCGATTTGCCCGCCCCAAAGGCGTTTGCTAGACTCTTAGACCATGGCATCGATTATCCGGGAAGTCGGCGAGACGTTCGGCGCGCTGGTAAGGGGTTTTAGTGTGACCTTCCGCAACATGTTTCGCAAAACGGTCACGGAAAACTATCCCTATGAGCCGGTCCATTTTCAGCCGCGCTACCGCGGGATTCACGTGCTGCATCGCGACGAGAATGGTCTGGAGAAGTGCGTTGGCTGCTTTCTTTGCGCGGCCGCTTGCCCCGCGAATTGTATTTATATCGAAGCTGCAGAGAACGTCGATGCGAATCGCATCTCCGCGGGTGAGCGCTACGCCAGCGTATATAATATTGATTATTCGCGCTGCATTTTCTGTGGTTATTGCGTGGAAGCGTGCCCAACCGATGCCATCACGCATGGTCATGGCTTCGAGCTCGCGACCTACGACATCAACTCTCTTGTTTACCGGAAAGAGCAGCTTCTCGAAAAAGAGTCCACCACTGCGGCCTCTCCTTCGCGTTAATCTCCTGCCCTTGTAGCTCAGAGGTTCTTCCAAAACGTCAGAAGCGTGCCGGCATTCGTCGCCGAACCGCCGCCGCCGTCTGTCTGAATTAGCGTCCTCTAATAAATATAAAGCAGCCAAGACGTAAGTCTGGGGAGAGGCGCATGGACTTGGCGGCTGCGATGCTCGAGGGAGGAAGAGGGCAAGCGAGGTGGGACGAGGCGCTCAGCTGGAACGCTTGGGAGAGAAAGCTTGAGCTGCTAGGGCGCATGACTCTAAGCATGACTCCGGGCCCCGGCGACCGCGGCTTCCCGCGCGGAAAAGCTGGCAGCAAACAGCAGATGGAGCACCGAAAAATGGCCTTCACCTCAAGCGGGGCCTCGGTTTGCGGACGGCATGACCGTCCGATCCCCGAAAACATTATCGGACACGGCATGCGCGTTTTTCCGGAAAGATTCAGCAAAGGGAACCTCTTGTTGCGCTTGCTGCGGGCGTTCCTGTTGCTCTATCAACCAGCGCGCCAGCATGGCGGCGGAGTTTTCTTCCATCCAAAGATCGAGAAGAGCGCCTATTTCCTTGCGGAGATTGGCGGCATGGCTGAGCCGCGAGAGTTCATAGCTCTGCAGCGAGTTGCGCGAAGCCGAGAGAAGAAACTCCCACGGGGGTTGAGTTTTGTAATGGTTCACGCGGGCCTCCTGGTGGCTAGAGCGGGCACGTTAACGCTGCATTACTGACAGTCAATAGTACCGATGGGGCAATAAGCTGTGGAAAAATGTGAAAAACGTCGGGAGCAAGGCCGCGCGGCCGATCCGAGCGAACTACGGAGGAAAGTCTACTCGATAAATGGCGCCGGCGCGACGAGGGAGATGCGCGCGTGCAGCGCCTGCGCAGGGGACTACGAAGACCCGGATCGCACGGCGTGGACGCCGGACGATGCAGAAGAGGAAGAGCGCGCGGGTGCAAGACGCGGAGGCACGGAAGAGTTTCCTGCTGAAGAGTAAACGACAGCGGGAGAGGAGGCGAAGATGCGGAAAACTCAGAGAAGGGAACTGCTGCGCGTTGCGAGGCGGAGGCAGCGCGACGTCCTTTGCGACGTGATGCTGAGCGCGCGGCAGTGCGAGACGTGGCTCACGCTGGGCGAACTGGCGAAACTCACGCATTACCCGCCGGCAAGCATTTCCGCGCAGTTGCGGCATCTGCGCAAGCCGGAGTACGGCGCATTCGTGGTGGAGAAGCGGCCTCGCGCTGTGGGCAAGGTGTTGCGCGGAGAGGACTTCGGAACGGTCTGGGAGTATCAGCTCAAGCGTGCCGTTCGCAGGAAGCTCGCGGGCGCGCGTTTACGAAGCGGCGCGACGCAACTTTCGCAGCAGGTGGCTTGCTGATCGCGAGATTCATTTTCGGTGCAGAGTTGGCGGAGGGACGATGAGCGTCAAACCGGAGCTGGCGTTTGATGTGTGCTGGGAAGTCTACCGCGGCGCGCGCGAAGTGCTGGAAACGAAGCGGGGCATTTCGGCGCTGAACTGGAAGGACACGGGGAAGTTCCTGTGGCGGCCGGATTTTCGTCCGCGGCTGAACGAGTGGGTGGCGGATTTCGCACTGGTGGGGAAGGCGGCGCTCGAGGGTCCGGACTGGGCTTCGCGCATGGTGCTGTTCCGTCTCCATTATCTGGGACTCGCGCCGTACGAAAGCGCGCGGCATTTTCTTGGCTTGAGCGAGCACAGCTGGGTGAACTGGACGGAGCAAATCCGCCATCGCTGCGGCAAAGAGCTTCTGAGCCGCGGCATGTTCCCGCCGCGGAAATACTTCACAAACGGCGGATGATCCTTTATGCAGAGTCGGCGCAAGCATAGTCCTCGCTGCGCTCCGCTAGATGGGAGCCTCAGTGTATGTGTAGCAGACAAGCGCTTCCGAACAAAAGAACGGTCACTCCAGCAGAGGCAAGAAGTTGCTGACGACGTTGTCCACAATCTCCGTCAACTGATGAAGCGTTGGGAGAAGCGCCTGACTCTTGATAACGTCCAATTCAGCAGGCGGTTTCTGGCGTCCGAAATACAAATCCTCGTACACTTTAGGGTCAGCGATCATCTCGATGACTCCGTCAAAGAGTGGATTGCTTGTTTTGAGCCAATAACCGCCATCGAAACCGGCTCCGGTAAACAAGCAATCGTGCCCGATGGTGACGAGGGTTTGGTGTTTGTCGATGTTGTTAAGCTCATGGAGTCGCCAGAGCGCGTCATTCCCACCCTTGTAAGGCTTGAGCGAATCAATGGCCCTCACTGCTTCCGGAAGCATTCCCTGTACTTTTCTTCGCTTCATGGATTCGTATATCTCGAGGGTCTTTGCGATCGGGAACGAAACATCCCTGTGAGGTTCAGTATCGACGGCCCCGTTTCGGGTAAGCCCAACCTGAGCGAGGTGCCATGCCAGATGGTCCAAGGAACTTCGGAGATTTTGAATGATGTCTCCTGCGATCGCAATGACGTCGAATGGGAGGATCGGGAGCGGCGCGAGGCCCAGGCTGCTCTTTCCAGTATCAGGATCATAATGGGGGCCGACGACATGCATATTCTGACCCCTAACGTAAGCACTTTCGGACTCAAGCTCAGACAGGTGCTTTTTGGCCCGTTCAATCTTTACCCTGATGAGCACAAGGCGGTCTCGCGCGGTTAAAGACATGCCAGTGATGATGCCAGCTTTGGTAAGGCGTGTATATCTTCGGTAAGACAGCCTTACGTCTTGGCTGCTTTATATTTATTAGAGGACGTTAATTCAGAGAGACAGCGGTGACAGTCCTGGGTTCATTCGCCATTTGCGCCCTTTCAAAAACGCAAAATTAGAGCAGTACGAGGGAATCGCCCGCGCGAAGGATTTTACCTGATTCCGTGGAGCCGATGCGCGTGTTGGTAGCCAGGCGATAGTAGTGGTCGAAGCGGGCTTCCGGCGTCCAACTGGGAATATTAGTGCGGCGGAAATCGGAGAGGCGCTTTTGGAAGCCGGGGATGATTTCTCCGGTTCGTGGGTCGCGCGGTGGAACCGGACAACGCGCGCAAGGATTGCTGCCCTCGAAGTTCACTTCGCCGACGCGGAAGCGCACAGCGCTGCGCTCGTCTTCGCCGAAGAGGTGATCCTCCCAAAACGCGGGAACACCATCGATTTCGAGTGTCGTGCGGAAGCGCCGGCGCGCTTCGTCGAGTTCCATGCCGTCGAATAGATCGCATACGGCTTGCAGAGTTGCGGTGGAAACGATCGTTGGCCCGCTGGCGATGTCGTCATCCGGGAAACCTTCGGGAGAATGGCGCACCGTGATCGGCTGCTCGAAGAACTCGGAAAACCATTTGGATGCGGCTGCCGTATCGCTCGGGAAGGCAAATGTTCTAGCGGGGGTTTTGCGGCTGTCACCAGGAACCGAAAGTGCGGCCGAGCCGATGTCCGGCGCGAACGCGGCGCGGATCAAGTGCACGGCCGCCGTGCGCTTGCCGTTCACCCATTGCCCATCCGCGGAGTAGAGCGCCCAGGCGCGATCGAATTCGAGCCCCCCGCCCGGACCGATGCGCGATTCTTTCACATGAACCGGATCGAGCGACTTGATGGGGTG
>WNFF01008664.1_pt2 | contig 11657 bp, 11 predicted proteins | sample 5400441 | NCBI WGS metagenome assembly WNFF01 (sample SAMN13153345, study PRJNA577476) | soil metagenome | isolation source: 120 cm saprolite under Douglas fir tree site 2 hole 3 replicate 1 | place: USA:California | collected 2015-04-18
TCTCGCGACGGCGAAGCAGTTTGTGAAGGAAGGCGCGTATGTTTTTATCACGGGGCGTCGAGATGCGGAGTTGGCCGCGGCGGTAAAGGAGATCGGAAAGAATGTCACCGGCGTACAAGGAGACGTGGCGAACCTGGGCGACCTGGATCGCCTGTTCGCGCAAATCAAGCGGGAGAAAGGCAAGCTCGATATCGTGTTCGCGAATGCCGGCGTAGCACGATATTCTCCCCTTGGCAAAATCACCGAGGAATTCTATGACTCGATCTTTAACATCAATGTGAAAGGCCTACTTTTCACGGTCCAGAAAGCGCTCCCGCTGCTGCCGGATGGTGCCTCCATCATTCTGAATGCTTCCATCGTCGCGAGTAAGGGATTCTCTTCGAATAGTGTTTACAGCGCCACCAAAGCTGCCGTGCGTTCGTTTGCGCGGACCTGGACAACCGACTTAAAGGATCGCCGCATTCGCGTGAACGCGGTGAGCCCAGGCTCCACCGACACGCCCGGATTAAGTGACCTGCTGGCTTCTTCAGAAACGGGCGAGCAACGCAAGAAGATGATTTCCACCATGGTTCCACTTGGCAGGTTCGGCACGCCCGATGAGATTGCCAAGGCCGTCGTGTTTCTCGCATCCGACGATAGCAGCTACATCACCGGAATCGAATTGTTTGTGGATGGCGGTATCGCGCAAGTGTAGGCGGTTAATAAGAGAGGGGAGTGCCACTCAACCTTCCTCCGTTTCAAGCTCTTGGGCGCTATTAATTTCCGCTTGCCAACCGAACGGTCGGTTGGTAGCATTATTCAACCTCGTGGGTTGGTGCGATCATGAGCGTTGGCCGTCAGCGTCATTTCTATCTATGCCGAATTAGCGTTCGACTTCCTCGGGTACGAGTATTGGTGCCCGTACCGGCGCGGGGGGGAACAGTGAGCTAATCGAAAGGATCTTCCAGAGCTCCCCAATCCCACCGCCAGAATCGCTGGTTGGTGGGTTTTGATTTAGTGGGCTATTTTGAGGAATTGCAGGAAGGGTGTCATGAAGGACAAAGAAAAATCGGGGACCATGACCGGGGCAAGCATTCTTTGGGAGTGTCTTGAACGTGAGGGTGTTGAGCACGTCTTCGGGTATCCCGGTGGCGCAATTCTGCCCGCTTATGACGCTTTGAAGCACAGCAAGATTCATCACGTGCTGGTTCGCCATGAACAAGGGGCGACCCACATGGCGGACGGTTTCGCGCGCGCCGGCGGAGGAGTCGGGGTGGCGGTCGCAACCTCAGGGCCGGGCGCTACCAATATGGTCACCGGAATTGCGACGGCCATGCTGGATTCTTCGCCTATCGTCTGCATTACGGGGCAGGTGGGCAGCAAGCTGATCGGGTCGGACGCGTTTCAGGAGACGGACATCACTGGCGTCACACTTCCCATCACCAAGCACAACTATCTGGTGACGCATGCCAGCGAAGTGGCGCAGACTATCCGCGAGGCTTTCTATGTGGCGCGGTCGGGACGGCCGGGACCGGTGCTGGTGGATATCACTAAAGACGCGCAGCAGACTACATGCGAATTTGATTGGGAAGCGGCGGCGCCACAGTTGCCGGGATACCGTCCTGACCTTTCGCCGGCGCCGAAGGAATACGACGAGGCGCTGGAGTTGATCCACAATGCCAAGCGGCCGGTGATTCTGGCCGGGCACGGCATCATTATTTCCGGAGCCATGCAGGAGGTCCGCGACTTTGCGGAACGAGCGGGCATCCCGGTGGCCCCCACGCTGCTGGGGTTAGGTGCGTTTCCAGCTTCTCACCCACTGAATCTCGGAATGATGGGCATGCACGGCGAAGCCTGGGTGAACCACGCCATCCAGGATGCAGACCTGCTGATCGCGCTGGGAATGCGATTTGACGACCGCGTAACGGGCAGTCTGAAGACTTACGCTCCGAACGCGAAGAAGATTCACGTCGAGATCGATCCGGCGGAAATCAACAAGAATGTCAAAGTGGACGTCGCTCTGGTGGGCGATCTTCGGTCCGCGATATTCAGAACCTGCCCGACAACGGGCATCTGTACGCCGCGCATGTGATCAATGACATCTGGCGGGAGACTCGCGATGCCGACACCATTGTGGTCACTGACGTTGGGCAGCATCAGATGTGGGAGGCGCAGTACTACAAGCACGAGAAGGCACGCAGCCTGATTACTTCGGGCGGACTGGGCACGATGGGATTTGCTTTGCCTGCAGCCATCGGCGCGAAGGTCGCGCGCCCGGAAGCGGAAGTTTGGGTAATCGTGGGCGATGGTGGGTTTCAGATGACGATGGCGGAACTGGCGACGCTTGTGCAGGAAAACCTCAAGATTCACATCGCCATCATCAACAATGGCTATCTCGGGATGGTGCGGCAGTGGCAGGAGTTTTTCTACGAGCGTAATTATTCAGCGACACCGCTACTGAATCCGGATTTTGCGAAGCTTGCCGAAGCGTATGGGATCAAGGCCGCAACCGTCCGGCAACGCTCGGAGGTCGTTCCGGTGGTGCGAGAGGCACGCAATCACGACGGGCCCATGCTGATCAATTTTCATGTCGAACAGGAAGACACGGTGTATCCGATGGTGGCGGCTGGATCGGCGCTGCATGAAATGATCCGCCGGCCGAGCCCGATCGTGGAGACGGCAGCGGACGAGTAATTTCCCGAGTAATTTCCGAGTAATTTCTATGATGAACACATTCGTTGTGTACGTGGAAAATAAGCCGGGAGTGCTAACCCGGGTCGCGTCGCTTTTTCGCCGGCGAGCTTTCAATATCGATTCGCTGACGGTAGGGCGTACCGAGAAGCCTGAAGTCTCGCGTATGACCATCACGGTGGATGCCGACTATGATCAGGCCCGCCGCATCGAGGCCAACCTGTACAAGTTGGTGAATGTGATGCTGGTGGAGAACATTACTCACGAGCCTGCGATCGTCCGCGACCTGGCTATGATCAAAGTGGCCGCAACCCATGAGGCGCGCTCGCACGTGCTGGAGCTGGCGAGCGTATTCCGGGCCCGAGTGGTCGATGTCGCGCCCGAGTCCCTCACCATCGAGATTACCGGCGCCGAAGACAAAATTGACGGACTGCTCGAGGTATTGCGTCCGTATGGCGTGATGGAAATGGTTCGCACGGGGATCGTCGCCATGCGGCGCGGGAGCAAGTCTTCGGGCGCGTTGACAACGACTGTTGTCGCTTCGGCAGAGGCAAGCGGCGAAAACGTTTCCTACTCGGTGTGAGGTTTGTCGAACGGATTCTCGATGCGGATGCCCGAGATAATCTGTTTAGCGTTCAAGTCCTCAGAGAAAATCTGGACGGATCCAGACTTGATCGCTGACGCGACAATGAGGGCATCCCAGAATCCGATCCGGGATTCGTCCTCAATGCGAAACGCAGTTGCGATCTCAGCTGGGGTGGTTTCGATGCACCATAGGGAATAGGTGTTCACCACGCTGCGGGCCGCATCTTTGGGGTTCCACCAGAACGCTCTTCGCCACTTCATGCTTGGCTTTCGCGTCCACATCGTGAGCGTAGATCAAAACGTTGGTGTCAACGAAGGTTCTATCGCTCATGCAATTCATCCCGGCTGACTCTGATCACGCCACCCAGATGAAAGCCTTGCTCAAGCAGGCTCAGAGCCTGTCGCTCAGCGCGCTCGTATGCTTCCTCCTCACCGACGAGCATTTCAATCTGCTCCGCAACGAGACCGCTGATGGAGGTAGCACGACGCGCGGCGAGGATCTTCGCCTTCCGGATCGTCTGCCGGTTGAGACTGATCGTCAGATTCTGTTTGGGTATGTCGCCAGAGGATGCCATGCTTGTATTGTACCACGTATTATACGTGACACACATAAGAAACGTGCAAAAATAGCAACACGCTTATTATTAATTTTGCAGCAGTAATCGGACTGGTAGCGCATTCCAGATTGGGCGACGAGTGCGGTCGGCCTGCATCACGAGGCGTCGCAGTTTCCCATCGCTGGCATCTGTGAAGAAAGGGGCCCAAGGTTTATTCAGGGAGTCGACACAAAATTACTGTGGGAAATGCCGGAGTTCATGACCTTCAAGGCTCTTTCAGCTCGCCGCAGGCTAGAGTTGCTGATAATCCGCCGCCGCTACTTCGATAAATCCACCTTGCTTCAGACTCTCAGGAGTGACGACGCCGGCCCCAATCGTTGCCGGGAGCTTCTTTTGTGCCGTTTTCCAATCCACCTCAAAGATATCGGTGAAGTAGCTGGCCACGCCGGCGTGTTTGAAGAGCAGGCCTGCTTCGCGGTTCTCCGTCACGGCCGCCTTTGACCAGTTCTGCGAACTCACCAGCACGGTTTCACCATCCACGATTATGAGCTTGTTGTGGCAGTGGACAAGGCGCGTGGTATCCACGTAGCGGATGTTGACGGAGATCTTCAAACCGTACTTCGCCGCAATGTTCGCGAGGTTCACCTTTTCCTTCGCCAGGTCTTTGTTGCTGAAGATCTTTCCTAGCATAATGCGAACGTCAAATTTCGGCTTGTCCTTCCGGGCATCGGCGATGGCCTGCAACAACTGGGCCACTGGCGGGTCGGCGCTGTGAATATATTGCTGCTCGATCAGCACCGAACTCTTGGCCGCCTTGAGAAAATCCGGAATGACCTGCATGTAATTATCGGGACTCAGGACGGGCTGGACCGTCAACGGCTTGTTCAGCGAGAACGTCTTGCTTGGGAACAGTTTGTCGGGGCGTTTCGTGGGCGCGGATTCGACCAGCATCGGCGGCGGCGGAACCGCTGCAGCGGCCATTGCCAATGCCTCGGGGGTGTTCAACTCGAGTTTCATATCGTCATCGAGGATAGTGGTCAGGAACTTTGCCATAGCTTTGGACTGCAGGGCGATGCCCATGTCGCGGTTCCCGGTACGGAAGTGGGTGTCCGCCTTACCGTCCAGAACGTTCAAGGGAATGCTGTTATTGCTGTAATTGCCGCTCTGCACGATGCAAATCTCACCATCAATCACGATCACTTTCTCGTGGGAGGAGCGGAAGAAGTGGGCGCTCGTGTTTTCGCTCGCACAGGAGGGAGCGGATACGCACGTCGCGCCCGCTTGTTTCAGGTCGCGAAAGATTTCATCCTCGCCCTTGACGTGATCGGTATCGAGCATGAGCGTGACTTTGACGCGGCGCGCCATCGCATCCTTGAGAAGGTTGGCGACGTAACCCGCACTAAAGTCGTAGATGCCGATCTCAATCGTCTTTTTCGCCGCGTCGAGTAGCCGCTTGGTGACGGCGAACGTGGAATCGGGCGAAGCGAAGGCCGTGATCTGGCCGCTAACCGAAAAGGAAGGCACCTTCACATCCTTGTGTGGCTTTAGAATGCAGTTCCGCGGCACCATCTCCAGCGTCGCTTCAAAGGTCTCCGCGGAGGCCGGGCTTAAACTCTCGATCGCCGCATCGGCAGCGGCGCCATCTTCTTTCACGATGAGCGGCATATTAGGTTACTCCAGTTGAAATGGCTTCGATTCACGTACTATGAGCGGAACGTTCACCGTTTTTCCGCGCTCTACAATCGGCAGAGCTGACGGCAGATAAACGGGATTCTTCTGCGCCTTGCTGTGTACCCAGGCCACAATCCCAAACGATCGGGCCTTGTTTCCCGCTTGCCCTGTTAAAGATTCGACGCTAAGGGCATGCACGCCCGATGCCGCCAGTTTGTCCTGATGCAAGTCCCTTGCGCGTTGCGCCTGCCGTTGGGTTGCCATGCCTCTCAACTTACTGTCAGTCGGCTGTAAAGGTAAAGCCCAATGCCTTCATAACCGATTGGATGGGGTTGAAGACGCTACCGCCATTTGCGCCGGCAAAGTGCAAGCCGACGATCTTGCCGGTCGCCACGTCGATCACCAGCGATCCGGAGTCGCCGCCGGCGGTGTAACGCTCACAGAGCACCTGCCGAGTAAAACCGATCTGCCCGACCCCCTCATAGTTGAGAACGAAACGAAAATCCGTGTCGATGATCCTGCCCTTTGTGGTTCCGGTCGTGCGGCCCCGTTTCGTGACCACCATGTCTCGCTGAGGCGCGATCGTCGCAAGGGGCTTCTTGGCCTTCGGAAGATTGTAGGTAATGTCCGCCAGTCGCTCCGGCCTGGCCTCCGCCAAGGCTGCGTCAACTTCGTTTACAAACGCCCCGCCTTTCTTGAAGGGAACCGCTTCCCTCAACACCGCCACCCAATCCGAGGGAACTTTGCCGCCATCGGCGGGCCCCGGATAAACCACCTTGTCACCCGCCTTGCCCTTGCCACTGTTCGCCAGCACGTGGGAATTGCTCAACACATAGCGCTTACCGCCTTTTTTTACGATGGCGCCCACTGTACCTGCGGTAATTTTGACGTGTCCAATGCTGAAGCCGCTCTCTATGGATTTCCGCTTAACTAGCGGTTGTACCTGCGGTACGATCAATCCAATTGGCTTGACGTCGGTGTATGCCGCCTGGCCCCGGTCGGTGGCTATTACGGGTGGCACGAAGTGCTGAGCCGCTATTTTCTTCCGAGGCAGCTTCTTCACGACGTAGAAGCACACACAAAGCGAATCCAATTCTTTTCCGTCGCTGACTTTCTTGCTCACGCCGACGCCCACGATATTTGGATCATCAAAGGTTCGGCGCACTCTTGTTACGTGTCTTGCATGAAGGCTCTCCACCGCTGCCTCTGGCTCCGCCTCGGCGGTGATGAAATCCAACGCCTCTAGCAAGTCCTTTGGAGTTGACGGCATGTCTTTCCTCCCAATTCGCCGCTCGGCAGAAAACGACAACGTGCCTGGCGGCGTGAATTCGTTCGGGGAAGACGATACGACCGGGTTCGGCCCTGAGAAAGGGAAGTGGTAGGTTTTTACTCGATTCAATAGCGCGAGTCAAGGCCAATCGCGCATTGATTGGCGACTAAATTGTGGCAGCCGGATCTGTAAGCCGAATTCTGTCCGCGGGATTGCTCCTGCGGGACGGCCATTCCTCTGGGCCGCGCATCGCTGTGCGGCTCTAGCGACCTACCCGGAGGTTTGACGCACCGAGCCGGCACGTGTCCCCGGCCGAAGCCAGGGACTTCCTCCCTATTTGGTCTTGCTCCGTGTGGGGTTTGCCCTGCCCGCGGCATTACTGCAACGGCGGTGCGCTCTTACCGCACCTTTTCACCCTTACCTGAGCCTTGCGGCTCGGGCGGTATATTTTCTGTGGCACTTTCCGTCGACTGAGCTTGAACCCAGCCTCCCGGACGTTATCCGGCACACTGCTCTGCGGAGTTCGGACTTTCCTCTGTCTTACGACAGCGGCCGTCCGATCCGGCTGCCAACAGGGTCATTATATGCGATTGTGGCAGCGCTCCAGGCTGCGGGTCGCACCGGCGGAGTGATATTGCTCTGCTAGACTGATATCTTGACGAGGCTCTGTAGATGCCACGGACGGACAGCCTGCGACACGGGGCCATGACTTCAACCGAGGCCATGCGCATTGCTCTGCAATCGCTGTGGGCAAACAAGCTACGGTCTTTTCTCACGATGTTGGGAGTGGTGATCGCCGTGGCTGCGGTCATCGCTGTGGTTACCTTTACCAGCGGCCTTGACCGCTACGTGGCCGAGCGAGTGTTCAGGCTGGGAACGGACGTCTTTATTGTCAGCAAAATCTCTCCGGTCATCACCAACATTGACCAGTTGATCGAAGGTGAGAAACGCAAAAACCTCACCCTGGACGATTATTACGCGGTGCGCGAGGCCTGCCAAAAGTGTTCGGTGGTCGCCGCCTCTGTCCTCAACCCTACGGGTCACGTAAGGTATGCGGAACACTCGATCAATGACACCTGGGTGCGGGGCATGACACCCACGATGGCGACCGTCCTGGATCTCAATCTGACCGCCGGCCGGATGTTGAACGAAACCGACGAGGACAACCGCTCCACGGTGGCGGTCATCGGCACTGACGTCGTGGACAATCTTTTTCCCAGCCAGGATCCCTTGGGCATGGAAGTGCGGCTTGATGGACAACTCTATCGTGTCATCGGCGTGGGCGAGAAGCAGGGCAAAACTCTGGGCCAGAGCCTGGACAACTATATAGCCATCCCGATTTCAGCTTACTTAAAGCAGTACGGTTCCCATACCAGCATCCGCGTTTCAGGAAAAGCTCACGGGGTAGGCAGCCAGCTGAATGCGGCGATCGACGAAGTGCGAGTCGTGTTGCGGGCTCGTCGTCATGATGCTCCCGGCCAGCCGGATAGTTTTGTCGCGGAGACGAACGAGAATTTCCTGAGCTTGTGGAAGAATCTCACGCAGACCCTTTTCATCACGATCACGGCGATCGCCGCCATAGCCCTGGTGGTGGGCGGCATCGTGATCATGAACATCATGCTGGTGTCGGTTACTGAGCGCACGCGAGAGATCGGCATTCGAAAAGCCATGGGAGCACGACGGCAGGATGTCCTGATGCAGTTCCTGATCGAATCCGCCACTGTGGCCCTGCTCGGCGGGTGCCTAGGCGTTCTGTTCGGGATCAGTTTTGCCAAATCAATCACCGCCTTAATTGGCATGCCTTCGGCGGTGAAACTGTGGGCCGTTCTGGCTGCATTGATGGTTTCAACCAGCGTGGGATTGTTCTTCGGAGTGTATCCGGCAAAGCGCGCCGCCAAGCTGGACCCAATTGCAGCGCTGCGGTTTGAACTGTAGGTCTTAAATATGCGTCGAAGCGATTACGGCGAGAGTGTTCAGATGGCGCTGGACACCATCCGCAGCAACAAAATGCGCTCGGCACTCACCGTGCTGGGCATCGTGATCGGTGTCGCGGTGGTCATTAGCATCTCTTCGGTGGTGCGCGGATTGAACGAGAGTGTCACACAGTCCATCAGCAGTCTGGGTTCAGATCTGGTCTTCGCCTTTCATATCCAGCCGTTTAACATCGGTCGCCCCACCGAAGAAATGCGCACCCGCAAGGAATTGACTCTCGAAGACTGCCTGGCCATGAAGGACTTGCCACATGTGAAAGCGGTCACTACGGGGCTTCGCTACCAGAGACCAGAATTCGGCGCCGGCACCTACGTGGTGAAATATGGGGACCGCCGCGCGAAGAATACCATGCTCGAAGGCGATACCGGAGACTGGCCCAAAGTCTTCGATCTAGGAGTAACCGAAGGCCGCTGGTGGAATGAGAATGACGACGAACGCCATGCTTCCGTCATCGTGCTGGGGAGCGATACCGCGGACGAACTTTTCCCGAATGGAGGCGCTCTCGGAAAGGAAATTAATATTGACGGCCAGCTGTTCACCGTCATTGGAGTCGCCGAGAAACGGAAGAGTGCCTTTGCAGGCGGCAACAACCCGGAAGACAATATCGTACTTTTTCCCTTGACCACGTTTCGGAAATTGCATCCCGAGTTGAAGCAATACTGGATCAGCGTCAAAGCCACGTCGCATGTGGAGATGGCGAAAGCGGAGGATGAGATGCGCGAACTCCTGCGGCGCAGGCGCAGGCTCTCCCCGGAAAAGTCCGACAACTTCGCCATCTTTACCCAGGAGTCCTTCACCGACTTCTGGAACCAGATCACGGGAGCGGTATTCATCTTCATGTTCGCTGTTTCCAGCGTGGGCCTGATCGTGGGTGGCGTGGGCGTGATGAACATCATGCTAGTGTCGGTGACCGAACGCACCCGGGAAATCGGTGTCCGAAAAGCGATCGGCGCGCGGAAGGCGGATATTCTCATGCAATTCACCCTGGAGGCGATTACGCTAACCGCCGTGGGCGGGATCATCGGCGTTCTCGTAGGAGCGGTGATCACCTGGGTGATTCCGGCTATCTGGAGTTCGATGCCCGCGCGCATGTCGTTCTTCTGGACCGCTTTTGGCTTCAGCGCCGCCGCGGCAGAAGGTTTGCTGTTCGGGATCTACCCGGCATGGAAAGCGGCTAACCTGGATCCGATCGAGTCGCTGCGCTACGAGTAGCGCCGACATCTTGCGGCAGGGACGGCGAGCGCTACAAGGATCACATGCATCTGACGGCACGCCCCCTGATTGAAACGGTCGCGGCACTTGGAACCGTATCCAGCCTCGGCTTCTATTTGCTCTCCGGATGCGGCATCGCGAGTTTCCTGAAAAGCCGGCGCCAGAGGCGTGCGTCAGTTTCGTTGCCTGAAAATCAGCTCCCTCCTGTTTCCATCCTGAAACCTTTGAAGGGAATTGATCCGCAGATCTGGGAGGCGTTTTGCAGCCACTGCGAGCAAGACTATCCGGAATTTCAATTAGTTTTCGGTGTCAGCGATCCCGACGACCCCGCGATCCCGCTGGTTCGCAAATTGCAGGAGAAGTATCCGAACCGGCAAATTGATCTGCGGGTGTGCCAGCGCGACCTGGGGACCAATCGCAAGCTAAGCACGCTGGCACAAATGCTGCCTGCGGCACGTCATGAAATCTTGCTGGTCAACGACAGCGATATCCGCGTCGCGCCCGACTACTTGCGACGTGTGATCGCACCGCTGGCGGATTCCGCAGTCGGGATGGTGACTTGCCTGTACCGAGGCATCGCCGCCACGACTCTTGGTTCGCGGCTCGAGGCGCTTGGGATCAGCACCGATTTTGTCCCGGGAGTGCTGAGTGCAAGACTCTTCGAAAAAGGACTTCACTTCGGGCTGGGCTCGACGCTAGCTTTCCGCCAAAGTGATCTGCAAGCCATCGGAGGCTTCGAAGCGGTGGTGAACTACCTGGCCGACGACTACGAACTGGGCAATCGCATCGCCGCGCTCGGGAAGCGCGTTGAGCTCAGTGAAGTTGTGGTCGACACGTTCCTGCCGGCGTACTCGCTCAGTCAGTTCTTCGACCACCAGTTACGCTGGGCTCGTAGCGTGCGGGGCGCGCGCCGCTGGGGATACGTCGGCCTGCTCCTAACCTTCGGTTTGCCGTGGGCACTGGTTGCGCTGGTGGCGGCGCGTGGGTCGGGGTGGGTCTGGGCGCTGTTTGTCGCGACCGTTGCGGCACGGCTTGCGGTGGGTTTGACTTCAGCGGTGGAGGTGCTCGGCGATTCACAGGCGCTGCGAGATCTCTTCCTGTTGCCGGTGCGCGACCTGATCGCGCCGGTTGTGTGGGCTCTGGGACTGGTGGGAAACCGTATCTTCTGGCGAGGCGAGGTGTTCTATCTCAAGAACGGCCACCTGGAGAGAATTGCCAACGAGGCCACCGTGCAGCAGGAGCTATCCCGCTTATCCCGGCCCTGAAGGCGTTGCTACAGGGCGGTTGGTAAAGATGATCTTTCCTCCCCGCCGGGCAAGTTCGTAGTACGTCAAACCACGCAACTCTCCAGGATTGTCTTCCTCAGCCCAGAGAAACACGCGCTGCGGACCTTCCCACAAAGTTTTGAAAGACGCTGGAGTCTCGAAGACGCGCGGGGCATCCGGAAACTTTGATCCATACCACATGTTGCCGGCAGGTTCGCGCAGACTGCGAAGGGGGATTCCGGTGTAGAAATTCAGCGCGGATGCATTCTCGTATTTTCCAATCACCACGATCACATCACCCGGCCGGTACTGCCGCTGAATGGCCAACGCCAGATCCTTTGACGAAAGAATCGGAGAAAAAATGGCAAAAGCGAAATGCACGCACGCCAGCACCACGACCATCATTGCGGCCAGCGCCGCATTTCCCGCGCCGGC
>WNFF01004269.1_pt1 | contig 11656 bp, 11 predicted proteins | sample 5400441 | NCBI WGS metagenome assembly WNFF01 (sample SAMN13153345, study PRJNA577476) | soil metagenome | isolation source: 120 cm saprolite under Douglas fir tree site 2 hole 3 replicate 1 | place: USA:California | collected 2015-04-18
TCCATGCTCCAGCGCGACATACTCCAATTCCGGGTGGAATGCCACGGCCATGGAAGCGGGAAGCGTCCAGGGCGTGGTTGTCCAGATAATCGTGCTGACATTCCTGCCAGCCAATGCAGGATCGATTTTTCCCGGATCGCTGGTCAGACGGTACTTCACCCAGACGCTGGGGCTGGTGTGCATGGAATATTCGATCTCAGCTTCAGCCAGCGCCGTCTTATCGAAGATGCACCAATAAACCGGGCGGAGACCTTTATAGACTGCGCCGTTCTCCATGAAATCAAAAAGCGTGCGCACGATCCACGACTCGTACTGCGGAGACATGGTGAGGTAGGGTTTTTCCCACCGTCCAAAGACGCCAATGCGCTTGAACTGTTCGCGCTGGATGTCGACATACTTCTCTGCGTACTTGCGGCACTCTTCGCGCACTTTGACGGGAGACATCTCCAGCTTTTTGCGTCCGAGAGATTCGTCAACCTTGATCTCGATCGGCAGGCCGTGACAGTCCCAGCCGGGAACGTAAGGAGAGTCAAAACCCGCCATGGTCCTCGACTTCACCACAAAATCCTTCAGCGATTTGTTGAGCGCGTGCCCCTCATGGATGGTGCCGTTCGCGTACGGTGGGCCGTCATGCAGGATGTACTTCGGCGAGCCTCTGCGAGCTTCGCGGATCTTCGCGTAAATTCCCAGCTTCTCCCACGCTTCGAGCAATTTAGGCTCGTTTTGAGGCAGGTTTGCCTTCATGGAGAAACTGGTTTTAGGAAGATTCAGCGTCTTCTTTAGTTCGAGCGGCTCTCGCATCGCGACTCCGGGGCCAGATTTACTGATATTTCATTATAACCACTCAGTAACGTCTGCCCGAAGAGCGCGGTTATTGCTGGTGTGTGGTTTTGGCCGTGTTCAAAAGCCCCAATCGGGAGGAGCGGAATAAACAACGGACTCATCGGTTTTGCAGTGGTCCATTGGAAATGGTGGAGTTACCCTCTCTCACCTTTCCCAATTATCCAGTTACGCAAGTGCTAACCCTCTGGGTTACGAATGGGCCGGAAAACTTACCGATTCTTTACATATGCTGGAGCACAAAAGTGAATCTAAGCAACTGACAACAATCACAGGGCAACTTTTCATTCTTTCTCCGGCAGAGACTTTGCCCGGCGAAATACAACTTAGGTGTCATTTGAGTCATCTGTATGAGTGAATCCGAACCACGTGACAAGAGTAGTGGCCGGGCAGTGCGGGTCGAACCCATGGCGAACCAGATCATAGTCCCTTCTCCCCAGCGATTGAACAATCGCGCCGGCAATCTGAATCTTCTCCGGGAAATGCAGCAGCCGATGTGGAAGTCCCTGTTTGCGAACATCAAGGACGCTTTGTTTCCGGAAAAGCTGCCGCCGTTGCGGCTTACGTCGCGTCCAGTGGCCGTGCGCGACATCTGGGGACACGCGAACTCCAGGAAAGCGGCGACCGGCTCGCTCATGGTGCACGGAGTCATGATCGGAGCCCTGATTGCTCTCTCTGTTCTCGGCGCCCGCACCGCGAGTGTGGTGCAGGAGAAAGAGCACGTCACGCTGATTGCACCGGCGCTGAGCGATTACAAGCCGGTGATGACCCCGCAGGTGGAGCACAAAGCGCTCTCTGGCGGTGGCGGCGGCGGTGAAAATGCCAAGATCTTCGAGAGCAAAGGACATCTTCCCAAGACCGCGCCCGTACAATTCACACCCCCGACGGTCGAGATTCGCAATATGGCGCCCAAACTCGCGGTGGAGGCCACCATTGTTGCTCCGCCCAACGTGAAGCTTCCGGACAATCCGAATCTTCCGAATGTAGGCAATCCCATGTCGGCGAACGTTACTGGACCTCTCTCCAATGGTACCGGCTCCGGCGGCGGAATCGGCTCTGGTAATACTGGTGGCGTTGGCTCAGGTAGCGGCCCCGGACACGGTCCAGGACAGGGTGGCGGTTTCGGTGGCGGAGTTTACAAAATCGGCGAACTCGGCGTAACCGCGCCGGTCCCCAAGTTCACGCCCGAACCGGAGTTCTCGGAAGAAGCGCGTAAGGCCAAGTATCAGGGAATCGTCACGCTCGCTGCTGTGATCGGTCCTGATGGCAAGCCGCGCGGACTGCGTGTCGTGCACAGTCTTGGGATGGGCCTCGACGAAAAGGCCCTGGAAAAGGTCAAGACCTGGCTGTTTGAACCGGGCAAGAGAAACGGCTCGCCCGTGGCCGTGGCCATGACATTGGAAGTCGATTTTAGGCTCTTCTGAGCTCGCAGTTCGGGAGAGCGTCAGCTAAGGGAGAGGAGAACCTGCCTCTCCTTTTTGGCTGTTTTAGGACCGCCATACAGTTCCTCTTGATATCAGAATCCTCAATAGTCTCCGATGAAATCATGCTGGCGAATTGGGTGTTGACCAAGCGCTAACATGCGCATCGGCCTTTTGTCGCCGAAGCTATCTTGGGTGCGTTTCTTACCAAATGGAATAAACAGACATCTCCTGGGTTGTATCAGTGACGCAAGTCAACACCGATCAAGAAATCAAGGAGTTCATTATGACAAAGAGAATCTCAGCGCTCGCGCTCATGGCGTGCCTGGCTACATCGTTCGCATTCGCGGCTGATAGCAACAAGCGTGCATCGTCCGCCGACAACACCAAGGCGGAGGCTGCTCAAGCGGCCACCACTCAGCAAGACAGCACCACCGTGAAGAACAACAAGAAAGACAAGCACAATGCAAAACCGGCCCCTTCGACCCAGGAACAGGAGTTCGACAAAGTGTTGCTGGGTATCCACGGCTAATTGAAGGCTTTCCCGTCACAAAGCTGTGGACTGAAAGTGGCGGCTGGCCTCCGGCCGCCTGTGCTTTCCTCCACGCACCGCACGCTCGCAGATAATTATGAGCCCCATTAAAAAGTCCGGCATACTACTCGTGATTGTTGCCTGCGCCCAGTTCAGCCTTGGGGCAACTCCTAAGAAAGACCGGGCAGATGCTTCGCGTCCGGCCAGCGGACCAACTGCCAGCTCGCTGGAACAACTCAGTTCCTCGTTGCAGGCAGTAGCAGGGCAGGTTGAACCGTCAGTGGTCCGGATTTTCAACTCCGCTTACGCGGTTGAAAATGACGGCGATCGTAGCGGCAACGCGGTGGTTGCCCAGCAGCGAAGCTCGGGATCGGGCATCCTGGTTTCTGCCGATGGCTACATCGTTACCAACGCTCATGTGGTGCAGGGAGCTCGCCGTCTTCGGGTCAGACTGAACAAAGGCGTATCAAAGGCCGGCAGCCATCTGCTCGACGCCAAGTTGATTGGCATGGACCGTCAGACCGACCTGGCGGTGATCAAGATTGAGTTGACCGGACTTCCATTCCTCACCTTCGCCGACTCCAATAACTTAAGTCAGGGACAAATCGTTCTCGCCTTCGGCAGCCCGCTCGGCCTGGAAAATTCAGTGAGCATGGGCGTGGTGAGCGCCGTGGACCGCCAACTCAATGCTGACAGTCCATTGGTATTTGTCCAGACCGATGCAGCCATCAATCCGGGGAACAGCGGAGGCCCGCTGGTGGACACTGCCGGAAAAGTGGTCGGCGTAAACACCTTCATTCTCAGTAAATCAGGTGGCAATGAAGGAGTGGGCTTCGCCATTCCGAGCAATCTGGTGAATTCGATTTGCCGCCAGATCCGGACCGAACATCACGTTCATCACCATCAGGTGGGAATTTTCGTGCGTGCCATCACGCCGGCCCTGACCCAGGCACTGAACTTGTCGACGGAGGACGGCGTCTTGGTCGAGGATGTCACCCCGCAAGGTCCCGCGGACGCAGCAGGCATGCAGGTCGGAGACATTGTTGTCGCAGTCCACGGAAGGCCAATCTCCAATGTTCGCCAGCTTGCTTTGAGTATGTACTCCTACGCGGCCGGAGATAAAGCTGAAATTGATGTGATGCGGGAAGAGAAAAAGCTCTCGTTTGCCGTGCCCGTGGTTGAAAGAGCCGATGATCCACAGCGGTTTGAGGACCTGGTGACGGAAGAAGACAATTCAGTCGCCAAGCTCGGAGTTTTGGGCATCACGGTGGACGACAAGATTTCCGCGCTGTTGCCGCCTCTACGCATGAATGGCGGAGTGCTGGTGGCGGCAAAAATGGCGGTAGGTGGTTCGCGCTTTGGAGAAGAGTTGGCTGCTGGGGACGTAATCCACGCAGTCAATGGCAAGGAAATCAAAGATGTCGTCTCCCTGAAGACCAGTCTCGACTCCCTGACCGGCGACTCTCCGCTGGTCTTGCAAGTGGAAAGACTGGGGACACTGCAGTTTATAGTGCTTGAAAGTGATTGAGGTTGGAGCTGTCGTGAGCGGTCTCCCGTCGGATTAATTCCACCATTCTCAACCATAAAGGATCACGGCCCGCTGAGGGGCCCCGCGCGTCCGGTGTAGCACGCCCTTCGATACCACAAATCCCGGCAAGAAATTGCGAGCGAGTCGGCGCGGTTCAGCGCCATGGACGGTGGCGGCATGCCGGAAGCCATCACGATTCATCGTGAGTTAAAATGGCGGGTCATGCTCAACTTGATCAAACGACTCGCCGTTTTTCTTCTCTTATTCGGCATCGCGGGCGTCGCGCAAACTGCGGACCAGACGAATCGGCCGCACATTCTCGGCATTTCCCACATGGCGGTATATGTCAGCGATCTCCAGAAGGCGCGCGCCTTCTACAAGGACCTTCTTGGCTACGAGGAGCCCTACACCCTGAAGCGCGAGGACGGCTCTGACCGCATCGCGTTTATCAAGATCAACGAAGACCAGTATGTGGAATTATTTGCCGAAGCGCCGAAGCAGGACGGCCATCTGAACCACATCTCGTTCTTCACCGATTCGGCTGAGGCCATGCGGGCTTATCTTGCTTCCCGGGGCGTGAAGGTGCCGGAAAAAGTCGGCAAGGGCAAGATTGGAAATTCCAACTTCAACATTACCGATCCTGATGGTCACACCGTCGAGATCGTGCAATACGAGCCCGATGGCTGGACGCGGCGGGAAAAAGGGAAGTACCTTCCCGCGACGCGCATTTCCACTCACATGAGACATGTCGGCGTGACCATAGGGCCGCTCGATCCGGCGATCAAGTTTTATCACGATATCCTGGGTTTTCAGGAGACCTGGCGGGGCAGCTCGACCGGCAAGATCCTAAGCTGGGTCAATATGCGCGTCCCGGATGGCGATGACTACCTCGAATTCATGCTATACACGCCGCCGCTGGATCCCGCACAGTTGGGCGGCAAGAACCACATTTGCCTGATCACGCCGGATATCGAGAAAGCTGTAGCCACGCTGGAGGCCCGCCCGGCAAGAAAGAATTATGGCCATCCAATTGAGATCAAGACCGGAATAAATGGAAAGCGCCAGGCAAATCTCTTTGATCCGGACGGCACACGCGTGGAGTTGATGGAGCCAAATACTTTCGATGGCAAGCCAGTGCCTCCGTCGGCGGCGCCCGCGCCGCAGTGAGAATTCCTTTGCACGCTAACTCAGGCGCACGTCAAACAATGCCAGCCAATACTGAAGAGATTGCAGAGCGAAGCCGCAAAGGATAAGTACGATGCCGAAGACCCCAAGCCGTCGCTCGGGAAGGTTGTCAGCATAGTATTCAATGTACGGATTGATTGTTGCCCCCACGCCGGTAACGATCCCGGTCACCAACCCTACGCGAATCGCGAATGACCAGGCGTGCTGCACGTGACGTATCAAGGCGCTACAGATGAGCGCCGTGGCAATGTAGCCGAGCGTGCGGACGACGGTCCCCCAAAACCGCCGACGTGTAAGACGTGGACGCCGAGACGCTGAATAATCGAGGGCAGGGCGCATGCCGCGAGAGTAGGCGAAGATCTGGCCGAGCGTGATAAGAATGGCAAACGCGATGGCGAATCGAAAGCCCAGAGTCCGGTACAGCCCAGCTCCGAAAGCGAGGCCGCGGATCGCGGAAAACAGAGCTTCCCAGAACCAGGAGTAATGGTCGAGTCCGCGAGCTGCCCGATTGTACTCAATCGCCAGGGTCACGCCGGTCGCAATGCCGGAAGCCAGGCCAAAGAAGAGGCCAAGCCCGAGGCCATAACCGATGCCGAAGATAACGGCGTACGTTACCGCGCGGGTAAGCAGCCGCAACGGACCGTGTTGTCCGCCCAGCAGGTCATACGCAAGATAGAGAGAACCCAGCACATCAAGGCACGTACCCACAATGCTGACGGCCGCGACGGTATGGTGGTCCATTCGACGATTGTAGAACCAACCGCCTTGCTGACCGCTTCGCATCAGGCGGTCAGAAGGAAAATACCTGCGAAATTCGTTTGATAAATGTGGGGGCGGGAGTATCCTTCATTTACTCCACCCCCTAGCTAGAAAAATGAAACTTCCCGAATCTATAGTTTGGAAGGAGATATGCGATGTTAGAGGCCACTGCTGCAAGCATAATTGCTAATTTGGACTTGTCAAAAATCGTTTTAGCTATCGGTAGTCTTGGTGTCGCAGCATCTGGTCTGGTGGATGCCACCAAGGCCTTCGGGGGAGGCATATCCAATCGTGGTTTCGGCGAGATTCGCAAAGTTGTATCGAGGCTCATTCCTGTCTCTTCAGCTGATAAGAGTAGTCCATCGGCCCTCGCGCTTCCGTCTGTTCTTGCTACCCTTCGAGCCAACTGGCTGAACGGCATGGCATTGGCCGACCAGAAAGCCATTGCTAAGGCACTCATCAAGTTGAATCTCACGCGGGCAACCGCAACTACCATGGCAGCCGCCACCGGCGTGGATGCAAATGTACTTACGAGCATTGCCGGAAAACTGGGCACGGGCGAAGCGCTGACTTCGCCGGAAACCGATGTGTACGGACGCTTCGACCTCTTGCTGACTTCATTATTGGACCAGGGCTACCAGCGAGGCGACCAGCAATACAGGAATGGCGCCAAGCTGCTGGCAGTTCCTGTGGCTGTTGGCCTGGCGGTGTTGGGAGCATGGTCCCTTGATGGCGTGCTTACATGTCTGAACTTTTGGAGAGCTGTCGCCGGAGGACTTCTGGCCACGCCGTTGGCTCCAGTCGCGAAGGACCTCTCCAGCGCGATCCAGTCGGGTGTAAAAGTCGCGCAGTCCTGGAGGAAATGATCCCTTGACCTACTTCATTGATCTTCGCGCGGACTCCTCTGGCGGCAATCCCGTCGCGCATGTTGGTGACATCGTGATACGCACGGATGCGCAACCCAATCCGAACCCATCGGCCCCGCTGGAGCCTGATCTCATCCAGGCGATCCAGGGCAGGGATGTTTTGCTGGGCACACATGGCTTCAATGTGAGCCGGGCGGACGGAATCAGCTATCTGAATCACTGGAATGAGTGGCTGCGGCTGGGAGCCAACGGCTTTTTTGTCGCTGTTCTGTGGCCTGGTGATGCGCGCTGGATACCCGTCATCGATTATCCGCTCGAAGATAACGAGGCGATTAGAAGTGGACGGCTGCTGGCCGAGTATCTGACTATTAAGTTCAAAGGGGCCAATACACTTTCGTTTGCCTCCCATAGCCTGGGTGCGCGGATGGTGCTGGAAACCATTCGAAATCTTCCGGACGTTAATCTCAAAACAATCACCATGATGGCAGGCGCCATTGACGATACCTGCCTCAGCGATCAATACAAGGATGTTGTCCCCAGAATGAGCCAGATATCGGTGCTTGCCTCGGGGCGTGATGACGTCTTGAAATGGGCCTTTCCTGCCGGCAATCCTGTCGCCGGGATTGTGACGCGAGGAGAGCCCTACTGGCGCGGAGCGCTGGGGCGTTATGGTCCGAATCCTCCTGATCAGCCGTCGAACTTGTTTAAGAGCCCAATCCTTCCGGATTCCTGGGATTTCGGACATCATAGCTACATTAAGTGCACAGGGCCTGTAGTCGGTCCGCCCGCTGAGTCCGGGACGTTCTTCCCCCCACCGCTGGTCGTACCCGGCCCCGGCACGGTATATCCTTCCAGGGCATTGAACTGGCAACAAGCCTGGGCGGCTGGCTTCGTCTCCACGCGGTTCCCTTAAAACTCCCGGCGTCACACTTTGCGGTTGAACTCTTTGGTATGCCTGACGTCCAGGTGCTTCGTGCTGTAAATTATCTCCATGGCGAAGAAAGTCCGATGGGGAATTCTTAGCACTGCAAAGATTGGTGTGCTTAAAGTTGCGCCGGCAATGCAGAAAAGCGAATGGAGCGAAATCACCGCCATCGCTTCGCGCGACCGCAACCTGGCCGAAGCCGCGGCCCGCAAGCTGGGCATACCCAGGGCCTACGGATCGTACGAAGAACTGCTGGCCGATCCGGACGTTGAAGCCATCTACAATCCGCTACCCAACCATATGCATCTCGAATGGTCAGTGAAGGCGGCGGAAGCAGGGAAGCACGTTCTGTGCGAAAAACCTCTCACACTCAACGTCGCCGAAGCCAGCGCCATGCTCGCGGTACGCGACCGGACGGGCGTGAAGATGGGCGAGGCCTTCATGGTGCGTACGCATCCGCAATGGCTGCGCGCGCGACAGATGGTCCGCGAAGGAAGCATCGGCGAGCTGCGGTCGGTCATGGGTTTTTTCAGCTACTTTAACCGCGATGAGGCGAACATCCGCAACGTGCCCGAATGGGGAGGCGGCGCGCTCATGGACATCGGCGTCTATCCCATCACCACGTCGCGCTTCCTCTTTGCGGAAGAACCCACGCGCGTGCTCGGTCTGGTGGAGCGCGATCCGGTGTTGAAGATTGACCGGCTCACCTCGGCCATTCTCGATTTTCCTTCCGGACAGTCGGTCTTCACCTGCAGCATGCAACTGGTGGCGTCGCAGCGCATGCAGATTCTGGGCACAAAAGGCCGCATCGAGATTGAAATCCCGTTCAACGCGCCCAATGACCGCCCCTGCCGCATCTTCATCGACGACGGCCGCGACATCCACGGCAGCGGCGTGACTACCGAAACGTTCCCCATCTGCGACCAGTACACCATTCAGGGCGACGCGTTCTCCAAAGCAGTGCGTGGACAAGGCGAAGTGCCGGTCCCGCTGGAAGACGCGATCAAGAACATGGCAGTGGTCGAGGCGGTGTTCCGTTCAGCGGTATCGGGACAGTGGGAGAAGCCGTAAACCGAAAAGACGCGCGGCAGCGGCACATCGCACGCGAAGGCACTGGAGCAGCACCGAGGCGCGCCAACGGGCAAATCTGTTGTGCACGCCTGCGTGCTGCCAGGTTGAGGATTGGTTGGCGTAGTGTGGGTGATTTATTGGGATTGGCCGGCCGCCGTTCCTGAATCGGTCTCGGTCGTCGCGGCGCGGAAATCCAGAGCGTACTTTTTGCCGGCAAAATCAATCTCGACCAGGGACCAGGTGCCGTCGTCCTTCTTCTTCCATACGGTGGCATCGTTGACTCCATTGCGAGTCAATTCGATCACGTGGGCCGGCACAACAGTTACTACTTTTCTACGTGACAGGATTGTGACCTGCACGTCAGGACCACTGCCATCCCACTGCACCTCATATTCCCCTTCGGCCAGCGGCGTTCCGCTGACGGTCAATGGCCCGGAAAGGTGGAACGAACCTTTGGTTACCGCAAACGCGCTTGCTGATAGCAGAGCGCAGGACGTAACTAAAATTAGAAATAGCTTTTTCACATGAATACCCTCTTGCAGGATCAAACTAATATCTGCTGATTTAATTCCAAGCAGGATGTAAGCCGGTCTGGTTTGTGCGAAGGTCGATCGCTGCTCCAAGCGTCGAACTGCGGTTGTGCCACTGTCGAGCGCTTATCGTCACTTCGACAGCGCCGACACCTCAAGTATCCGCATAGGAAGTAAGGAACTTAATGTCGCTGAGTCGTCAGCCGCTGTTGAAACTGGCGATGGAATGACACGCTCGTTGAAGTTCCCGACCCAGAATATCCGCATGATTCCAACGATTCCCCGCGGCATTTGTTTGGCATAAGGCTTGCAGTTGGATTAGGCAAGTTGGTCATGGCCAACGAACCAGGCTATTCGCAACACAGCGAAACGCCATTATTAGAGGAGATCACGTTGAAATCGATTCGTACCTTTGCATTTATCCTGCTGGCATTGCTGCAGCCGGCGGCACTATTCGCGCAGAAACACAGCAAACAGGTCAACTTCGACCAAACGACGAAAGTCGGCTCCACGGAACTTAAGCCGGGGAATTACAAGGTTGTGTGGGATGGCGAAGGGCCTGACGTTGAAGTTAACTTCCAGCAAAACAACAAAACAATGGCGAGCGCAACCGCAAAACTCGCAAACGCTCCGGGTCCCTACGACGCAGCGGTGGTCGTGACGAACGACAGTACCAACGCCGTCGTTCTCGAGGAACTGGATTTCAAGAATCTCGAATTAGTTTTCTCTCAACCGAGCCCGGCGGTTGCCGGCCAGTAGCTTCGTCAACCACCAGAATGCTGGCGCGACAAGAAGCGCCAGTATTCGGTCTTCCTGCCGACGAGTTCCGTCTCGAAATCAACTTGGCCCAGCGCACGTCCCGTCTCTTCCCGGTCTAAGTCATCAAGCAGCAAGAATTGTATCTACGCGGTCTGCGCTGGAATCTAATTAGTGGAGGCATTTATATGAAGCGATTTTCTTTCCTGGCGATGAGTTTGATACTACTGGCGGCGATTTCTGCCACGGCCGCACCCAACACGCGTGCGGCGAAGGCCCAGGCATTTCCCGGCACTCTGGCGAATGCACGCTATGTTTACGTTGCCTCGTATGATGGAGATCAGTTCAATCCGAACCTGCTTAGTGAGGATCGGGACGCGATCGGCGCCGTGCAGAGCGCCATCCAGTCGTGGGGCAAACTGAGGATTGTCTACCGGCCATCCGAAGCGGACATCGTCATCCTGGTGACGAGCCGGCCGTCGGAAGATCTGATGGCCGTCTACGACGCGCACAATTGGCCGAGCGGCAATTTTCTCTGGCGCGTCATGGGCCGCGACGGTCTCCAGGCAGGCGAGACCCCGTTGGTCACGCAATTCGAAAAAGGATTCGAGAGCGTGCAGCAGCACAAGTAACTTTGCTCTAGCGACGATAAATTCCGCGTAGGGTGCGTGGCCCTCTACTCGGTTTCTATCCCTCACGACAAAGCAGGCTATCCGCCCTTTCGCGGTCTTGCGAAAGGGTGGATCTATTTTTTCTACACTTTTCTCTTGACTGTTCGCCATATCTTCGCGTATAATAAGTTCTGTCAGTCGGGAGCGGCGCCGACTGTCAGCGCTGGTTTGCCCTGGACGGCCAGCGACATCGGGAAACCGGCAAAGGCCTGCAACCATTTTGTAACGATTGCGCTACAGGTGTGTCTACTCTCCTTCCTTCCTTTTCTTCAGCAGTTATTCACAGTCATACCCTGACACACCTCGCTTCGTGGCGAGATTCCTTTCCGCGGCCTGTTTCCTGACTTAAAGATTGAGACGTGGCAATGCCACGTCTCAACCACCAACATTCGCCATTCTTATAAGCCACCCGACCGGGTGGCTTTTTTTGTGAGGTACGCCTTGTCTAAAGACGAAGTGATTGCCGCTATCCGCGCCAGCGCTAAAAAACTTGGTCGCGCGCCCACCGTCGCGCAACTGGTCCGCTCCGGACAGATCACCAAGTACAGCGTTCACCACCACTTTCGCAGCTA
>WNFF01004270.1_pt1 | contig 11654 bp, 10 predicted proteins | sample 5400441 | NCBI WGS metagenome assembly WNFF01 (sample SAMN13153345, study PRJNA577476) | soil metagenome | isolation source: 120 cm saprolite under Douglas fir tree site 2 hole 3 replicate 1 | place: USA:California | collected 2015-04-18
ACGGACGACCGCTGGCCGGCCCGGCATAGTGAGAGAAGCCATCTGCGCGCCGGCGCTCTGGCAAGCGGCTGTCAGCGAAGCGAGAACGCCGGGTGTCCGGGCGCCGCACAGGACCGCAGTTGCTTCGCGACCGGGGGCCGTCGGCAGCCCCGCAAGGGCGGGCGGCGCAACCTTCCAGTTTGCGCCGTTCAGCAGTTCCAGATGCCCGAGTACTGCGAGATCATCCATCGTCCGACGGACCACGCCGCCATCGGCGAGGTCCGCCGGCACATCGCTGACGCGGCCGGCGCGGCGGAAAGACATCCATTCTAGCAGGACGTCCGTCATGCGCGTGGCCTCTTCAGCCGGCGAGCCCGTTCTTTAGCCTTGCGCCATGCGTCCTCGCCGAGCGCGTCGGAGTGTTGCAGCGGCAGACGCCGTGACGACGCCGAGCGCACGGCGGCGACCCAATCCGGATCAGGCCGCCTGGAACCTTGCGCGGCAGGTGTGAAGCCAAGCCAGATCACCCGGCCCTGAGTGCGGCGCTGTCCCGTTGCAGAAAGCAGGAAAGCCGGGGCCTCGGCCATCAAGCCCACGGAGACAGAGACATCGCCGCGCCGTTGCAAGGGTGCGGCACCGCTTTTCGATCCCAGCGCGATCAGCGTCGGCTGCGTCTCGGCCGCGAACACGGCCTCCCCCGCCGGGCCTCGAATCTGCGCGCCGCAGATTTCTGCTCGCGCCCACGGTCCTAATGCCCGATTTCCGAAGCGGCTCGGGTAAGCGTCCCAGAAATCCCAGCCTGCCGTAGCCCAGGGATCGGAGGCGATTTCATAGGAGGCTGACGGTCCAGGGACAACGTCGACCATGTGCTGTCCGGGCGCATCCCATCCGGGAGCTTCCCATGTGCCGTCCGCAGAGAGCGTGGCCGGCTGGCCTCCAATGGTGATCGAGGCGCTGCCTGGCGCAGGGGTGATGGAAATCCTCGGAGGATGGCCCTCAGCATAGACCCGCGGCCGGATTGCAAGGCCTCCTTCGAGTCCGATCTCGAGGCCGGCTCCCGGATCGAGCGGTCGCAGGCCGGGCGGCAGCGGAAGCGCTGCTGCGTGCGTTGGCGTGTAGTCCGACAGCACCATCCATCCGTCCGGAATGCCCCGCCAGTGCTCGTGAGCATGCAAGTCGGGGGAGCCTGCCAAGGCGGCGGCCGAATGGATGCCTGCTGCTTCGGTCGAACGGCAGACCAGCGTATGCGCCACGCCTGGCCGCACCGCGCCCACCGAAATCAGCCCCGCCTCATTCGGATCCGCTGCGAAGATGTGCACCTGCCGTGCGCTGCGGAGCCACTGAAAGCCATCGGTGCTTGCGAGGCGGAGCTCGCCATCCAGAAGCTCGCCAGTCCACGGTAGATCCAGGTCGTCGTAGCGCTGCATGTCGTAGGCCTCGACGACGTGCTTAACGCCAGCTTGAAGCGTTACACGTTCGGGAAAGCCATCGGGACGCGTCAGCACCACGGATATTCTTGCTGCGCGGTGGATAGGATGGAGCGACAGGCGCAGCTTGGCTTCGGCCGCAGGACGCGCAGCTGGCACCGCACCGGCCGGCACCGCTTCTGACGGCACCGTGGCCGTTGGCGATATCCTCCGTTTGCCTCTCCGGTCACGATGCACAGCAGGCTGCTTTGGCCGCGTATTGTTCGAACTGCTCGGCGGCTCCGGCGTGGGCTCGATGACTGGCGTTGGATCGACTTCGCGATCTCCATCGTCAGGTTTGTCCCGCCCAATCTCCTCCGACGCATCGGACGATGGGCTGGCGCTTTCGGCAACTTCGACATCCGGCTCGGGACCTGCGGCCGTCTCACACTGGTCCGCGTCAAGCGCGGCACGTCTGAAGACATCCTCCCGTGTATCGCAGGTGAGAGCTGCCTTTGCAGGTATCTCATCACCGGGCTCGCAAGTCAGGTCGGGCGAATCCTCTAATGTGGAAGCGTTTGATCGTTCTGGGCCAACGTCAGCAGGAAGCGGAATGCCATCGTCAGCCTCAGGCAGCGCGTCGCGGACGAGCGGCTGCGCAAGAGTTTCGCCGCAGTCTCTCACAGCGCGCGATGCTGGCTGCTCCGCATCGTCACAGCCGGCGCCGAGGCCACCGTCCGAAGGGCTCGCCGATGGTCCCGCGTCGGCCGGCGTGGTGGCCACCGCTGGTAAAGGAATGGGCGGCGAAGCGGGAATGTTTTCCTGAGCGTGTTGGATCTGTTCCTTCGGCGCGTTCTCCTTGACCGGCAGAAACTCCGGCGGCGCAGGGCTGGATGGCGGCGTGCCGCTTGCTTCCGGATCGTCCTCGTCAATCGTCACGGGAACATCGGGCATGCCATCTTTCAGGCTGCCCGGCGTATCCAGCGGATCGGCGCCGCTGCGGATGCTTCTTTTGTCTGCATACGCATCTTCGGCGGCTAGACGCTCGGCGGGAGTGCGGAGCGCCACCGCTGCCGTGCCTGCACCGGTGTCGAAACTGGAAGTCCGTGCGAACCGCCGCCAGTTCCAGATGCCGAGTGCCGAGACGATGGCGGCAACCAGCCCCGCTATAATAAGGAGAGGAAGGAGTCCGTCCATGGCGGCTCTATCGCCTTGCCTTCTGGCGCGTGACCTCGAGCAGGTCCGTAACTATGCGTGCGACGGCGCGTCCCATAAGCGGAGGAACGGCGTTCCCTACCTGCTTCAGCTGCTGCCACTCGCTGCCGTAGAAAACGAAGCCATCATGGAAAGACTGAAGCCGCGCCGCCTCGCGCACCGTAATCCACCGGTCATGGGTTGGGTGGATCCACTCCGACAGGTCCCGATGCATCTGGGCGAGGATTGTGTAGGACGGCTTGTTGGGATCGAGACGGCGCCACTTGTGCCCGCGCGTGCCATTCCAGAGCGCGGCCGGAAGGGAATCTCCACGGGCACCCGGCTGGATCGCTGTGAGGATCTTCTTGCGGCGGGCTTCGATTCCCTTCGTATGGTGATTGTGGAGTACGTCTTCCGAGAGGTTCCTCCTCTTGCGCGAGGAGGTCAGCAGCTCATGGTCCCAGTCTAGGCGCATCAGCTTCTGGAAATCGGAGTAACGTCCGCCGGAATTCTTCGGATAGGCAAGCGGCCCGTCGTCTTGGGAGACGGTTTCAGGAAGATCGGACAGCGCCTCGCGGACGGTGACCGTAGTATCGGCTTTCTCGCGTTCGACCAGCGCCTGGGCAATTTCTGCGAACTTGCCCGTGAAAGGCAGTCTGTCGCGAATACCGAAGACAAAGACTCGCCGCCGATGCTGCGGAACTCCAAAATCCGAAGCGACAACCGGAAGGATTACTGTCCTTGAGTATCCGGCCTCGCGAAACGCATCGAGAATCTTGGTCCTGAAATGGCCATTCTTCATGGCCACCATGTTGGGAACATTCTCCATTACAAATGCGCGCGGCTTTAGGAGCCGGACAACGCGGATAAACTCCTCGTATAGGCGGTTGCGCGGATCGTCCAGATTGCGCGGTCCGATCTGGCTGAAGCCCTGGCAAGGCGGTCCGCCGTAGACCACGTCGATTTTGCGGGCGACCAGCTCGTCGAGACTCGGTACGCCCGCCTGCGCATCCTGCAGAAAGCGGGCGATGTCGCCTTTGAACAGCGCTACTTCGCTGAAGTTTGCTGCGTGCGTCAGACACGCTTGCGCGTCAGATTCAACGGCACAGACGTCTTTCCAGCCCGCAAGCCGGGCACCCTCGCAGAATCCGCCAGCGCCGCTAAACAGGGAAACGGCAGTCAGAGCCATGATGGCCGGCCCTGATCCTGCCTGCCGCTGTCGGCTTCCAGGTGCTGCTCAGATCCGCAAAAGCCCATGTTCCCCCCACGTGTCTGCGGTTGCTACGCTTCCGCAGATTCCCTTTCCCATGAAGCGCGCCTGGACCCCTGAAGCGCCAGCGCACTCACGTCCGCTAGCAGATCGGCTCACTTCCGAGACGTGGTGAAACCCCGTGTGTGGCGGCCCTGGAAGCTAACTTCGCGAATACTATAGGCGAAAAAGGTATCTGTCCTCTAGCTTACACGCGAGGGCGGCGCCAGGCGGACGGAAGACCGCCGGCCGCCTGTCTTCCTACGCCACGATACGAGCGTCCGGATTTTCGTTGCATCGTCGCGGCGCGGCAGCGCCACTGGGGCATGACTAGGAAGCGCGACCGGCGCCCAACCTGGCCGCGCTGGTCCGGCGCCGTTGAAGAGCTCTATGACTATGTCGGCCGGCCGCTCCCTGGCCCGGCCGTTCCAGCGCCTCATCGAAGAGCTTACCATACCGGATCGGACAGACAATCTGATCTGGCACCGGCCGGACGAGAATCCCCACAAAGCCCTTGCGATGATCGATCAAGCTCTTGGCATTGAGGTTGCCGACTAAACCGGAGCGGCCGCGAGGAGGTCGAGATTGAGATTTACGTCGAATTTACCCTATAGAGGTCATTCCAGAATACAGATTAATCATGTTGCTTGACAGCAAGGTTGTCACTAGAGTATCTTGTATGTCTTATTTGCCCTTACAGGGCTACAAATATATGGAAACTAATCTCCGCACGCTGGGGCCCGCGGAAGCCCGCGTGGTGCTCTCATTCCGCGAGCAGGGCCGCGACGTTGTCGAAGCGAGCGACATAATCGGCCTCCTTCAGTCCGAGCAGACCGGACGAAAGGTCATCCGGAATCTCGTCCGAAAGGGATGGCTCACCCGTCTGAGGGGCGGGCGATACATGCTTTTGCCGCCTGAGCGGGGGCCTGAGAGCACAGGCGAGAATAACCCGCTTGCCGTCGCATCCGCCGTCGTCGAAGACTCTTATGTCGGTTGGTGGTCCGCAGCCGCCTTTCACGGGTTCACGACGCAACAGCCGGCGACGGTTTTCGTCGCAGTCCAGCAGCAGACCAAGGCGCGCACGGTCGAGGACGCCGAAATCCGGTTCGTGACCATCCCGCCCCGCAAGTTTTTTGGCTTCAGCCGCTATATTATTTACGGGCGAGGCACGAACATCTCCGATCCCGAGAAAACCGTGATTGACTGCATCGACCGCCCTGATCTCGCCGGTGGGCCAACTGAGCTGACCCGTATCGTTCACGCCGCCATGACGGCGATCGATCCCCAAAAGCTGGTTGCCACGGCAATGCAGATGAAATCGACATCTTTGCTCCAGCGGCTTGGTTTTCTGACGGATCTTGTCGATAGGCCCCTGTCTGAAGATCTGCGAGGGCGACTGCGCGGCGCTATCTCTAAGTCCGCGCGATCAACATTCGGCGGGCGTGCGCGCAAGGAGGGCGATGTCGGCTATGTCGCGAAGTGGGGCGTGTTCGTCCATGCGCGCAGGAACGATCTGCTTGCTGAAGTGCCGCGCATCAGGTCAAGCGGATAGGCCATGTTGACTATCGAGCAAATCCGCCGGGCCGCCCAGCAGTCCGGGGCAAGGGATATCAGCAAGGTCGAAACCGATATCGTTCTTACCTTTCTGCTTCAGCTCTTTCACGAGCGAGAAATCACGAAGCACGTCGCGTTCAAGGGTGGCACGATGCTGCGTAATATGATCTTTGGCCCCCGCGGGCGCTATTCGACGGACCTCGATTTTACGCGGCGCACTGACATGAGCGATGAAGACGTAATGGAGATGATGCTGGATGCGCTCGGGCAGCCCTATCACGGCGTCAACTTTAGCTTTGACCGGGACAAGGACTGGTACTTCACCGACAAGAGTCTCGCCGCCAATCCTGTCTGCGTCCATACAGGCAACGAAAGGGGCGTCAAGGTCAAGCTTGAGGTCAGTTTGCGTGAAAAGCCAGTCCTGCCGGTGCGCGCGACGCCGCAGATCGCCCAGGACTATTTCAAGATGCTGCCGTTCAAGCCCGCGGATATCCCCTCACTCGCCTACGAGGAAGTTGTATCCGAGAAAGTCAGGGCAGCGAGCCAGCGATCGAAAATCCGTGACCTTCACGATCTTTCGGAAGTTGCGGGCAGGCAGTTCAATCGAGATCTGCTGCGTTCGCTCGCCGTGATTAAGCTATGGGAAAGCGATGGCGAGAATCTCGATTACCGGCAGTTCGTCGCCCAGATTGAAGGCGGAAAAGACTACGATCTCGGCGATCTGACGAACTTACTTCGCAAGGATCAGCGACCGGACCTGAAGGATATGATCCGTCGCACCCAAGAAGGCTTCCGCTTTCTCGGGCAGATGACCGATCTGGAAAGCACGCTCGCGCAAGACAAGGCGCGGCACTGCCGCGATGAAATCGAGGCGCTCAAGGCGGAAGCACTGAAACGCGCTGACTACAGCGTTGGATGAATATCAGCGGGACGTGCTCTAGCTGCAATTCCCGGATTATTCCGTATAGACGCAGCCAACAATGCTCCGCTCCATCACGACAACATCCATGGACGCGACTGCTACCACTGAACCGCGGGCACCGATGGCGCGATCGTCGGGATGCCCGCACCGTCAACGCGCCTGACCAACACGCGGGCGAAGAGAGAACGATGCGCACACATCCAACGCAGGAACGTCTCATGGCGCTGGGGCTCATCGGCATGGCGAAAGCCCTTGACGATCAGCGGCGTCAACCGACGTGTTCGCCGTCGGGGCTCCCTCCGTCCGCACGGTTCGATGACACACCGTTGCTCACACGCTCTCGATCAGGTTTTGAGGTGCGCCCGTCACCGCCGGCCCGCTCGTTGTGCCGTCACTCTCGCCGACCTTGCCGAACGTTCAGTCCGTTGCCCCCACCATTCAAGATCAACGCGGCCCCCGACGACGACAACTCCGCGACCCGTGGTGACCTGGTGGTGACCAAAAGTGGCGCTACAAAACTGCGACCTGCCTAAGCTTATGATTTCATTGGTGGAGCCGAGGGGATTTGAACCCCTGACCTCCGCAGTGCGATCGCAGTCGCCGTTGGCAGCAACCACTTTGGTCTTGGTCTCCGGCCAACACCCCATGGGAAATTACGCCGTGCTTCCCTGGTGCTTCCCTGAGCCAGATCCTATCCGTGGCAGCGAGCGCACACAAATTTTTAAAAACAAATTCAAGCTATTAGTGGTGCCGCAAGAGGGATTCGAACCCCCGACCCCATCATTACGAATGATGTGCTCTACCGACTGAGCTATTGCGGCTTTTAAGAGCCTGATAGCGGGCGGGCACGGGATTGGCAAGGTTTGCAGGCGGCCTCGCGCGATTGTGCTGCCCGATCCAGCCAAAAGAGCCAACCCATGACGTCGCCGGTCCTCACGCCCTTCGCACCATGGCGGGCGTAAGATGCTTGACGGTCGGCGCGCCGACCTGCTGCATGATGCCCATCAACTCGGCGCGCAGCAGTTCCAGCACGCGCTCGACGCCGCCCTGGCCGAAGGCGCCGAGGCCCCAGATGTAGGGCCGTCCGACACCGACCGCGGTCGCGCCCATGCACAGCGCCTTGCAGATATCGGTGCCGCGGCGGAAGCCCGAGTCCACCAGGATCGGGATGCGGCCGTTGACGGCTTCGATGATCTCCGGAAGCGCATCGATGGTGGAACGGCCGGAGTCTTCGCTGCGGGCGCCGTGGTTGGAGACGATGACGGCGTCATAGCCGTAGTCGGCCGCAAGCTTCGCATCTTCCCAGGCGAGCAGGCCCTTGATCGCGACTTTCATCTTGGTGATGTCGCGCAGCCGCTTGAGATAGTCCCAGGTCATGGCCGATGACTGGATGTTGCGCAGCCCCGAGAGATCGACGCCCTGGTACATGGCCTTATTGCCCTGATCGGTCTGGATGCTGGTGCGATCATGGCAGGCGTTGCAATCGCGGCTGTCGGTGCGCGTCAGCCGGAACAGGGTCTCCTGGTTGCGACCCCCGGAACGGTCGACCGTGACGGTGACGGCCGTGCAGCCGGCATTCTCGGCGCGCTTGATGTGATGCGCCGCCACCTCGAATTTGTTGGTGGCGTAAAGCTGCATCCAGATCGGTCCGCCCCGCGCCTTGATCACGTCCTCGACGCCGGTCGAGGTCTGGGTGGACAGGATCATCAGATGGTCGCCCGCCTTGGCGGCCAGGGCGACCCCGGATTCGCTATCCAAGTGATAAGCCTGATGGCCGCCGACCGGGCAGAGCATGATCGGCGAGGAATATTTCACGCCCAGAATGTCGACGCTCATATCGACCTTGCTGACATCGACCAGGCGCCGCGGCCGCAACTGGAATTTCAGGAAGCCTTCGCGGTTCGCGCGCAGCGTCACCTCGTCGTCAATGCCTGAGGCCATGTAGCCGAAATGGGCCGGCGGCACGTTCTGGCGCATCACCGGCTCGAAATCGAACACGTTGATGGCCTCCTTGGGGCTCTTGATCAGATTGTTGGCGTCGAGCGGCGCCCACATCAGCGGATCGGGCAGTTTCGCCTTTGGCGCCAGTGTTTCCGCCAAGGCGCGCGCGTCCCCATAGGTGAGCACCGAACTCGCCGCGAGGAACTGTAAGAACTTGCGGCGGCTGGTGGCCTGATCGATCTCGTTCGACATTTCCGATTCCTCCCGATTGATACTGAACCGCCCGGCCGCAGCGCCGGCCAGGGACAAGTCCGCCGTCCTTCGCGCATTTCCGGCCACATCCTATACGGCCGCTCGCCCGAGTAAAATCACGCGAGTACTGTAGCCCGGATGCGCTCAGGAAGGCGGCGCCGGCCGGCGCGTCGACCGCAGCGGTTTCCAGAAGCCGGCTGTGCAACCGGATACAATCCAGTATGCAAGGCCCGCGAGAAGCCCTGCGGCAACGAGCATTCTCGGCTCGGTGAGAAAGCGATATTCGTCGCGGATGTCCTGCGTCAGCGCCCAACCGAGCCACGCGGAGAGGCCGCCGTTGGCGGTGTGAAACATCCAGGACCGGATCGCCAAAGCTTCCGAAATCAGTATGCCGATCGCAGCGGGAACGAACGTATAGAACGCCCATACAGAAAGCAGCAATGCGAGCAACGGACCTGCGAATAGAAGGGCGATAAAGTAGTCCTGCTGTGCTTGCGGATCGGCATCGAGCACTGCGACCAGCGCGTTTCGGTGCGCGATGACGATAACCGCCGTTGCAGCTGCGAGCGCCAGCGCGGTCCCTAGGGGAACGAGGATGAAGCGCAAAAGGAGTCGTATCAGGAGATCCATGCGGCGCTGCTTTGGACCGCGCGCGTCTCGCGCGCATTGCAGGGGCGGGAGGGACGCCCGCGGTCCAACGCGCCCACGGGCGGTTTCATGAATTTGATCCGCCCGGATGCAGCCGGTAGCACGGACATTATTCCGTCATCGCCATGGCGCGCAGCGCCATACGCTCGCGCGCGGACAGTTTCTCGGTCGCGCTCTTGAGCTGGCCGCATGCCGCAAGAATATCGCGCCCGCGCGGCGTGCGAACCGGCGCCGAATAACCGGCGTTGAACACCACTTCAGAAAACTTTTCTATGGTCTCCCAGTCCGAGCATTCGTACCTCGTGCCCGGCCAGGGATTGAACGGTATCAGATTGATCTTGGCCGGGATGCCGGCAAGGAGCCGCACCAGGACCTTGGCGTCGGCGAGGGAATCGTTGACGCGCTTGAGCATCACATATTCGAAGGTGACGCGCTTTGCGTTGGTCAGGCCGGGATAGTTGCGGCAGGCCTCCAGCAGCATCTCGATCGGATATTTACGGTTGAGCGGCACCAGCTCGTCGCGCAGGTCGTCGCGCACCGCGTGCAGCGAAACCGCCAGCATGACGCCGATCTCGTCGCCGGTTCGCTTGATGTTCGGAACCACGCCCGATGTCGAGACGGTGATCTTGCGCCTGGAGATGGCAATGCCTTCGTTGTCGGCGACCACCAGCAGCGCGTCGCGCACCGCTTCAAAATTATAGAGCGGCTCGCCCATTCCCATCATGACGATGTTGGTGACGAACCGCCCGCCATCGGTCGGAACGATGGCGCCATCGGGCGGACGCTGGCCGGGCCAGTCGCCGAGACGATCGCGGGCCACCATGATCTGGCCGACGATTTCGCCCGCCGTGAGATTGCGCACCAGCCGCTGGGTCCCGGTATGGCAGAACGGGCAATTGAGCGTGCAGCCGACCTGGCTCGATACGCAAAGGGTGCCGCGCCCGGTCTCTGGTATGTAGACGCATTCCACTTCGTGCGGCCGCTCGCTGGGATTTTCTCCCGGCAGCCGCAACAGCCATTTTCGCGTGCCGTCGACCGAGACCTGTTCGGCGACGACCGCGGGCCTTGCGACGGTGAACCTGTTTTCAAGCGCGGCGCGCAGCTCCTTGGATACGCTGGTCATGGCGTCGAACGTGGTGACGCCGCGGACGTAGAGCCACTGCCAAAGCTGCTGGACGCGCATTTTGCGTTGCGCCGGCGGCACTCCAATCTCACCCAGCGCTGCCACAAGCTCCGCACGCGACCTCCCGGCGAGCGAGGGCCGGTCCGGATCCACATAGCGCTCCAGCGGCGCCTTCTCGACAAATCCGGGGGCGACCGCGGCTTCAAGGTTAATGCTCATGATACTCCATGCCGGCGAACCAAGGTCGCGGCGAACATTAGATTAGACCGGATTGCGGTCAGTTCATCGGCATTCCTGCCCAACCTTGTCGAGCGCCAGGGAAAGACCTTTGAGCGAATAAACATCGGTGCTGGCGGTCCCTTTGGCGGACGTACCTTTGACCGTCAGATCCTGGCCTTTGCGCATGGTTTCGACCAGCTTCGGCTCCTCCGCGGCATTCTTCACCCAGGCGCCGTCCGCCTGCGTATACATCGCATAGCTTCCGCCCGCGACTTCGATGTTGGCATCGCTGTTGGGCTTGTGCCCATAACCGAAGATGACCGAGACCTCTTCCTTGACCTTCTCGGCGGGCCGCGTGGAAATGAACATCCAGGTCGGGTCGCGAGGCCGGTTCGGCGGCAACGTGCTCGAATTGGCGGGCTTGGCAAGGACAAAGCAAATCTTCTTGCCGCCCGGACTGGCCGTATAGGCGCCCCAGTCGCCGTATTGCCCAAGCAGGGTCGGTTGCACACCTCCAGGAGCGGGCGGCGCAGCCGGAGCTGCTGCCGTGGGAGGCTTTGGGGCCGCAGGCTTCGGCGGCGTGGCCGGCGCGGGTTTCGCCGCCGGCGCCTGCTGCTGCGCCGATGCAGCACCACCGAAGATGACACCCCCTGCAACAATCGCCTGCAAGCCCAGTGCGATCCGGTACCCGCAGGTCGTCTGATGGGACAGTAATTTGCCGCGCGTCATGAGCCCAGTCACCTAAGAGACGCCCCGAATCAAATTAAGAAAACGAGGTTATTCATCAAGCTGGCAATGTGTCGGCACTTTGACGCGGTGGATATCTCCCGCATAGGGCAAAATTTTGCAATCAAGCCCCTGAGGTACCGGCTTCCCGCAATCCGGGTCCTCACTCGCCAAATCCCGCCCCCACTCTACCCTCCTGCGCATGCGCCAGAATAGGGCGGAGGCGCGGCAGCACGTGCGAGGACACGGCGCGCCGCGTCGCGGTGCTGCGGCGTGATATGGACCGCAACCAGCTTGATCGCGGTGGCGAGGACTGCGGCATCATCGGTGAAGCCAATGAGCGGCAGCATATCGGGAATGAAGTCGAACGGCAGCACAAAGTACGCGAGCGCGCCGATCAGGGCGACCTGAACCCGGCGCGGCGTATTGCGATCGAACGCG
>WNFF01004594.1_pt1 | contig 11654 bp, 11 predicted proteins | sample 5400441 | NCBI WGS metagenome assembly WNFF01 (sample SAMN13153345, study PRJNA577476) | soil metagenome | isolation source: 120 cm saprolite under Douglas fir tree site 2 hole 3 replicate 1 | place: USA:California | collected 2015-04-18
GAGCCAACAGCGCGAACATGAAGAACCATTGCAGGAACCGTTGCGAGAACCGTCGCATCGCCACCTCCCCCCGGAGACTCGGTAGTAGACCCGGTCGCTCAGGGAGAGGGGCAAGATATGGTCCATCGTCCGTTCGTGTGGTCTGACGCGGCTTTACGTCTCACCGATGGCGCCAGGTGCGCCGGATTCGGGCCACCGGAGTGACGAGTTTGGGCCGTCTGCTGCGTGGACCCCCGCGCCGATACCGGGCATGCCGCGAGGGCTCCGTTGCGACGATGCTTCACCCACACAAACCGCTGGGCGGCCCAGCGTACCTGGATCTACTTCTTTGCGTACTCGAACTTCGGCAAGGCCTTGATGGCTTCCTTGGTCGCGCCAGATAGTACGTACTTCCCGTCCTGCTCCTGCAACTGGTTGATCGGAATCGCGACATCGTGTCTGCCGAGACCGACGAACCCCCCTGCGCCTATGATGACGTAGGACACCGCTCGCTCCGGCGTGACGATGATGTCGTCGATCCGCCCGACCCGCACGTTCTTTTCGTTGTAGACCGCCTTGCCCAGGATCTGCCTCTTGGCGCTCCACCCTATGGCGACGGCCTTGAGCTCTTCAACGGTCACGCCAAGGGTGGTTGAGCCGGCGACTTGGGCGGCCGCATGTCCACCAGGTGCGAGAAGCACGATGCAAGACAACACCAGAAGTCCCATTCGCTTCATCTGTGGCGCTCCTTTCACGATGACTTGTCTTTGATGGCCGTCTTCCCGTTGGTTGTCATGTCGCCACGAGGCCGCCGGGCTGTCAACACGTAAAATGTGAGCGTGGCATGAAGCGCAGACGGTGTCCAGTCGAGCTCCTGCCTCTGGCCCACCTGATACCCTTCGGCTACGATAGGTCCGCCATGGAGCCCGACCCCACCACTCACACCTCGTACCCGTCGGAGCGGCGCACCTTCAGGGCGCTGGTCGGCAGCCTCCTCGTCGCGCCGCTCGTCACCAGGGCGCAGCAGGCAGGCAAGATCTTCAGGCCATTCCTTGCGCTCCTGCTGCTCTGTGCCATGCCGCACAGCGCCCACGCTCACGTATTCATCGCCTCGCATCCGCAGCCGGAATTTGCCATCGGACCATTGTTCGTGTCGCCCTCCGCGTGATTGGCCGGGCTCGACCTACAAGGGTCGTCAGGGTCATACAGCTTCTACGGCCACGTCGCGGGCCGTGATCCGAGCTTGGACAGAGGGCCGAATTCGCCGAGCAGCCCTCGGAGCGCCTCGGCCAGTTCGACCCCAGCCCACGAGCCCGCGAAGATTCACGTCACAACCTCACCTGCTATCTGACCATTCCGAGGAGAAATCGGGCCCGACGTAGGAATTCAGAACAATTCACCTTCATCATCACCTAGAGTCTGTCCGGTCGACCACAGGACTAGGATCTCTCGAGACCAGAGGCCGCCTCGTGAAGCCGGTCAGCCCAGGCCCAGACTTTGCCAAGCTCCCCTCGACAGACTCATTTGCCCTTTCTTGCTTCAACCTGGACTGACCTCGTCAGCCTCGGGTCCTCTTGTGTCACAAATATCTGTCACAAGCCGCATCTGGTAAGGCGGGAACTGAAGCACGGCAGGTAGTTCCGCGGCAGGAGGCCCAGGATATAGAATCCCGTGCTTCGCTGTGCCTCCATAAGCGCAAAAAGACCAGCGCGTTCCTAGGGGCCGGGCAAGAAATGGCGAACTTCATGGCTTCCCAGCTTGGGATTCAGGGAGAGATGACGACGACGTATTTTGGAACGCTACCAGGCGAGGACCTCGCCAGGCTTGGGAAGGAGAATCGATTTCGGGTCGAGGCCGAGCCGCGTTGCCTCGGCGGCAACCCGCCGCGGCGGCTCGTCATACGGCTCGTGGGCGAGCTCGAACGTGCCCCAGTGAATGCCGATGAACTTCGCCGACCGGAGGTCTCCCAAGGCCTGGAGGGCGTCTTCCGGAGACATGTGGATGGGCTTGGCAATGAAGCGAGGCGAGTAGGAGCCGATGGGAAGAGCGGCCAGGTCAAAGGGCCCGAGGATGCGGCCGATCATCTCGAAGTGTGGGGCATAGCCGGTGTCCCCGGCGAAATAGAAGCGCTTCGATCCGATGACCGCCCACGAAGACCACAAGCGCAGTCCGCTGTCGGCGAGGGTTCGTCCTGAGCCGTGCTGGGCAGGCGTGCAGACGATCTGCAGGCCTTTGAATGAGATGGACTCGCCCCAGTCGAGCTCAGACACGTTCGTGATGCCGCGATCCTGGAGCCAGCCCTTGATGCCCAGAGGCACGACGAAGCGGGGGTTGAAAACGCGCGCGAGCCCTCGCACGGTGGGTTCATCGAGGTGATCGTAGTGGTCGTGAGAGATGAGCACCAGGTCGACGGCCGGAAGCTGATCAAAGGGAATGCCCGGGGGCGTGAAGCGCCGCACTCCCACCGTCCCCGATAAGGGGCCGCTGCGATTGCTCCATATCGGGTCCGTGAGGAAGGTGACGCCGTCGAGCTGGACGAGCACGGTGGAATGGCCGATCCAGGTGACGGTCGATTGGTGACGGTTCTCGCGGAGGGTGGTCAGGTCGGGGGCGGCGACGGGGAGCGGGACGAAGTGATGCTCTCCCTTCACGATGGCCATGAAGCTCAGCATGTAGAGCCGCAGGCGCGCCCAGTTGGAGGCGCGCCGGAACTCCGGGTCGAGATTCCGGTACGTGCCGTCTTGCCGAGGAGCCCGCGGAAACTCGAGCCGGAGGTGCGAATCACCAGTCCCCGAGTCGCCGCTGAGGGAGGCGGGGATCAGGGCACATAGGGCGAGGGCTGCGCTGAGCGCGCAAAGGACGGCTGCGCTCGATGGACGTCTCGTGCCGGTGGCGGCTGAGCTTTTCACGCTATCAGGTGCCAGATTCGCGAGTCTTGACGATCGCATACAAGGCCATGAGGCGACGGACGGCGGCCGCATTGCTGAAGACCGCGACCACCAGCGCGGCAAGGAGCAGTGGGTAATGCGCTGGTTGCGGCTCACGCGCCTCGAGCCAGAGGGTGACCAGGGGACTCAAGAAGGCGCCACCACTCGAATAGAGGGCATGCTCGGACCGGCGCATCCATAGTCCTATTCGGCGGACGCGTCGAGGATCTTCGACTCTACCAGCCAGATCGAGAAACACACGACATGCGCGTAGGCATGTTTCCCTTCACGAATCTCGTACTGCGGCTGCGTTTCCAGGATGAGGTCCCCGCAGACCTCGCAGTTGTGTCCTCCCCCGAGGGCGGCCCACACTCTCCCGCTGGAGAGCCGAAAGAGCGAGCCGTCGGCAAGGCGGTCTCGCACACGTTGGCGTAGATTTCGATGTGGTGAGCCAGTCATTCTTCAATCCCAATGCCCTCAAGGCACGCATCCCTTTTATGGACCTCCTCCGTTCCTGCACCGCGCACAGGAAACACTTCTGTGTATGCGCACGCGCCGTGCCAGGGTTCATCGAATGGGAACAGGAGACGAAAGCCCGCATCTCCGAGGGCTTGCGCATTGCTCGCGGCGAGTTTGATGCCCGGTCGAGTCAGAGCGGGGCAATACGACTGAGTAAGTCGGTAATGGTCGGTGGGGGATAGCAGCTAAACCTTGGTACCATGACGCATGCGCATCGAGGACTACGCGCTGCTTGGCGACACTCAATCGGCGGCATTGGTCGGACGGGACGGCTCGATCGACTGGCTCTGCCTTCCGCGCTTCGATTCGGGTGCCTGCTTTGCCTCGCTCCTCGGCGATTCCCGGCATGGCCGCTGGTTGCTTTCTCCGGCGGGACCGGTGGCGCGGACCCGCCGCCGGTACCGCCCGGGCACCCTCATTCTGGAGACCGACTTCGACACCGAGGGGGGGACGGTGCGACTCATCGACTTTATGCCCCTCCGGGACAGGAATCCCGACGTCGTGCGGATCGTCGAGGGGCTTCGCGGGCAAGTGCGCGTCCACATGGAACTGGTAATCCGATTCGATTACGGTTCCATTGTCCCGTGGGTCCGGACCGTCGATGGTGTGCTCCGCGCGGTCGGTGGTCCTGATTCGCTGTATCTGCAGACGCCCGTCGAAACCCGCGGTGAAGGGCTCACAACCGTGGCTGATTTTGTGGTGTCGGAGGGCGAGCGCGTTCCCTTCGTGCTGACCTGGAATCCCTCCCATCTGCCGCCCGTCGAATCGACCAACCCGGAGCGCGCGCTCACGGAGACGGAAGAGTGGTGGAAGGATTGGTCCGGCCGTTGCACCTATAAGGGGCCATGGCGTGAGCAGGTGCTCCGTTCGCTGATCACACTCAAGGCCCTCACCTATGCCCCCACGGGCGGAATCGTCGCGGCGCCAACGACCTCCCTGCCGGAGGCCATAGGAAGCGTGCGAAACTGGGACTATCGATACTGCTGGCTTCGCGATGCGACGTTCACCCTCAATTCACTCATGGCGGCCGGGTACCAGGAGGAGGCGTGCGCCTGGCGAGATTGGCTGCTTCGAGCGGCGGCCGGCGACCCGTCGCAGCTGCAGATTATGTATGGGCCGGCCGGTGAGCGGCGCTTGACCGAGCTCGAGCTCGACTGGCTGCCCGGCTACGAGGGATCAGCCCCTGTCCGGATCGGCAATGCGGCCGTGCACCAGCTCCAGCTCGACGTCTACGGAGAAGTGATAGGCGCATTGCATGAGGCGCGCCGCGTCGGTATCGAGAGTGATGAGTTCTCATGGCCTCTGCAGCAGCACCTGCTCGAATACCTCGAGACGGGGTGGCGGCAACCGGACGAAGGCATCTGGGAAGTGAGAGGCCCGCGACGGCATTTCACGCATTCCAAGGTGATGGCGTGGGTCGCGGTGGACCGCGCCGTGAAGGACATCGAGAGATATGGTCTCTCGGGCGATGCGGAACGCTGGAAGCACCTGCGGGAGACGATCCATACCGAGGTATGCCAGAAGGGCTACGATCCGGCTCGTCAGAGCTTCACTCAGTACTATGGCGGGACCGAGCTCGACGCGAGCCTCCTCATGATTCCGCTCGTTGGCTTTCTCCCGCCTGGCGACGTTCGGGTGCGCACGACGGTCGAAGCGATCGAGCGTGAGCTCTGCCATGATGAGTTCGTGCGGCGCTACCAGACGAGCGAGTCGGGCCACGTGGACGGCCTGCCCCCTGGCGAGGGTGTGTTTCTTGCCTGTACCTTCTGGCTCGCCGATAACTACTGGCTCCTCGGTCGTCAGGCTGAAGCCCGGAAACTGTTCGAGCGGCTTTTGACCCTGTGCAACGACGTCGGGTTACTGTCGGAACAGTACGATCCTACCGCGCGCCGCCTGCTCGGCAACTTTCCCCAGGCTTTCTCGCACGTGTCCCTCATCAATACGGCGACCTCCCTCTCAGCGGCCGTGGACCGGCCGGAACACGGGAAGAGCCCTTGAGCTCGTGGCGTCAACCTAAGACTTACCTCGGCAATGACCGACATCGACGCGCCCAAGGGAAAAGGCAAGTGCGCCAGTCCCTACACGACCAGGAACCTCGACGACCCGGGCGTGACGACAAAGACGCAGCAGGCACCCATCGCCGCAACGCGCGACCGCGGCAGCCGGGGCAATATCCAGGAGGAAGGTCATGTGGCCACTACTGCGCGCTACTATGAACGACTGGTACGAAGATCGTGCCCAGCGCATAGGAGCCGCCCTCGCCTACTACACGATCTTCGCGCTGGCCCCGGGCCTCGTCATCGTGATGGCGCTCGCCGGGCTCATGCTCGGCCCGGGTGCTGAAAGCCAGATTATCGGGCAGATCCGCGAGCTGATCGGAGAGCAGGGCGCGACGGCGATCGAGACGACCGTTCGAAGCGCGCGGAACGAGACGTTGGGGGCAACGGGCACGGCGCTCGCGCTCATCCCGCTCGTGTTCGGTCTATGGGGCGTGTTCGGCGAGCTTCAGGACGGACTCAATACGATCTGGGGCGTGACGCCGAAGCCCGGGCGCCGGATACGGGACATCCTCAAGGAACGGTTCTGGTCCTTTGCGATGGTCGTCGGGATCGGATTCGTGCTGCTCGTGTCACTCGTCCTGAGCGCATGGCTTGCCGCCGTCGGCACCTACGTTGGCAGTCTCTTGCCCGCACGGGCAGCCGGGCTGGAGGCTCTGAACTTCGTCATCTCCTTCGTCGTGATCACGGGTTCCTTCGCTCTGATCTTCAAGCTGCTACCCGATGTCAGGATCGCCTGGCGGGACGTGTGGCTAGGCGCAGCGGTGACGTCGCTCTTCTTCACCGTGGGCAAGTTCCTCATCGGCCTCTACCTCGGGAAGAGCGCCGTGGCTTCGGCGTATGGGGCAGCAGGTTCCCTGGTCATCATCGTGGTCTGGGTGTACTACTCGGCGCAGATCCTTCTCCTCGGTGCCGAGTTCACCAAGGTGTGGACGAAGCGACGCGGTTCAGGTTTCGTGCCCGAAAAGACCGCCGTACCGGTGACGCAAGAAGCACGAGCTGAGCAGGGCCTGGGGCCTCGATCCCCGGCCCGGTAACTCTCTCGGGTCTGATCCCGACCCGTCACTTCGTCGCAGGTCCTCCTGGTCGTCGACGAGTAAGATCGTTTTATTTCCATATCGGGTTTCCACGGCGGTCTCTCCAGGCGCCGATGAAAGGGCTTCGCCGATGACCGCTTGCGGCGAATAGCCTATCGCGGGCTTGGGAACGATCCGGATATAAGGCTGAAGAGGCCACCCGTCCAGATCGCAGGTGGCCTCCCGCTCGTAGCTCGTCACACCTTCGAGAGCTAGCCAGTTTGGATCAGGTCAACGAGTACGTTCCACTTGTCATTGGTGAGAACCGCGAGATTCCCAGCCTCACCGATCTGGACTTGCTCGCCCGCAAACTCCACTTCCGGGCAGGCGCCGCACCCAAGGGGACACAGCTAGACTTTCCGGTTGTCCAATCTAATTCACCACCTTCCTTTCACGATCTGAAGTCGCTCGATATGCTGGCAGACAGCAGCCGCGCCGCGACGGGCGGACCGTGAGGATGATCGGAGAAGTTCCTGAGGCCGTGTCGGACTTCGGTCAGGTCAGCGAGCGAGCGGTCAAGTTCCGCGACCTTGTGCCGCACAAGGTCGAGCACGTGCGGACACGGGCACCGGCCCGACGGCCGGATCTGCACGACGTCCTTGATCTCGTCGAGATGAAAGCCGAGCCGCCGGGCCTGAGCGACGAAGGCAAGGGTCGGTGGACGCTTAGGCCGAGATCAAGGTCGCGACAAGCAGGACGCCTTGAGCGGCAAGCCGACGAGAGCGCCACCGGCACGCGCAACAACACCGAACATGCACCGCCATGGAGCCAAGACCACGAAGTATCCAACGAGACATGCCCGATGACTTTGCCCGGAGCGGCGAGGATTTCCATCGCGTGTGAGCGAGATATTTCGGCTCACCAGCTGCTCACCGGCAGTAACGCCAAGGCCACTGCCGGTGAGCCCACCTTGCCTAGTGTGGCTGGGGCACGATCCGGATGTAGGGCTTCGGCGACTTCCAGCCACCTGGGTACGCCTGCTTGGCATCGGCGTCCGAAACAGCCGGCACGATGATGACGTCCTCCCCCTGCTTCCAGTTCACGGGGGTGGCCACCTTGTGCTTCGCCGTCAGCTGGCAGGAATCCAGCAAGCGCAGCACTTCGTCGAAGTTGCGCCCGGTACTCATCGGATAGGTCAGCATCGCCTTGACCTTCTTGTCCGGTCCGATGACGAAGACCGAGCGGACGGTTGCGTTGTCGGCCGCGGTGCGGCCCTGCGCGGTGGTGCCGGACTCCTCCGGCAGCATGTCGTAGGCCTTGGCCACCTTCAGCTCAGAGTCGCCGATCAAGGGGTAGTTGACGGCGTGCCCCTGCGTCTCCTCGATGTCCTTGCTCCATTTCTCGTGATCGGGGACCGAATCCACACTGAGGCCGACGATCTTGCAGTTGCGCTTCTCGAACTCGGGCTTCAGCCCCGCCATGTACCCGAGCTCGGTTGTGCAGACGGGGGTGAAGTTCTTCGGATGCGAGAACAGGATGGCCCAGCCATTCCCGATCCATTCGTGGAAGTTGATCCGGCCTTGCGTGGTCTCCGCGGTAAAGTTGGGAGCTTCACTGTTGATTCTCAACGCCATAACGCACCTCCCCATCGTGTGGAACCGTCAAACCATCGTACGTTCCCGCTGCCCCACCTTCGCGGCCCACGAACCGCAGTGCAACCTGGCTGACACGAAGCGGCACCAAGAACGAGGGCGACTTGCACCCGGCGAAGAGGCCTCTTCCCTTCCCCGTGGGCAAGGCGTCCATGTGATACTCGTGGGACAAGTCGACCTCATACCTCCTCTCTAAACCACCATCGTCGACGTCGAGGCCAACGAGATCTCAGCCTCGGTGCACGGCGGATGGTTCTTCGATCCCAGTGACGTCAGGCCTAGGCACCGTAAGAGGCGCTCGAGGCCGCCGTTTGCGGAAGTGTGATTTGCTGACAGTGTCCAGAAGGTAGAGATCCACGTCAAGAGCGGCCCTGGGACAAGTCGATGATCGGCTTTTCCCAGGATGCACTATCGTTTGCCGCTGTCAACGCCGCGTGAATGGAACGTGATTGAGCGCTCAAGGGGCCGCGATCGGCTCCTGCTCGAGGTCTACCTCACAATTCATCTTCATTACACTAGCCATTCCCTCTGAGGGTTGGGACCTTCTGCGGCCAGAGGCGCGATGCTGGCAGCTGGGCAGCTCTGGGGAGTCCTCCGCTGCGAGCCTGCGATCCTCTCCGTGGAAGCTCTCGCTGTTTCTATCTTCGGCGAGGCGGAGGCCCATGAAACCGAGCCTGAGGGAACACAGGCAAGCCTTCCCTTGTAGCAAACACCTACCCTCGAAATCGATGGCCCCTCCCGTACTACCGGCTCAACAACACCGGTGCGAACGCCCTCTCAGTTTGATCCTGAATGCGCTGGAGTGTGCCCGAGTTGGTCACAAATCTGGTCACAAGCTCACCTCGGAGAAAAATCCGTGACGGGCAATTAGCTGAAATGAGTGGTGGGCAGGGACGGGATTGAACCGCCGACACCAGGATTTTCAGACCCGGCCCCAGCCCCACCGTCAGATACATAATTCGTCGTGATCCATTTTCATTCACACCCTTAGGCTTCATCTCTGTCCCGGATGAAGACGGATGAAACCCGATCGAATCAAATCACTCGGTACGAGTACAGCCCGAGTCAATCAGGTGACGGCTGGCGCCGGATCAAGGAGGGCGTGCGCCCGTAACCGCGGAAGGACGTCGCGGTGAGACACAACAGCATTCGGATGACGGCTCGACCGCCGCGGGATTGAAACCCGTGTTTACAGTCCGCCACGCGCTTTTCTTAACGGTTTTCGGTAGTTGCGGACTGTTGACTCAACACCGCGCCTCTCGGGATTCAAATTCGGCGGGTGTTTTGATCTCCACACGAACGTTTCATCCGGCGCTAACGCCTTATCTGGGCGGCGCCGAGGTGAAGCCTGGGTCCGGTGTCCGTGGAGTCTTGCCGCATAAGACTCTGCCGGGAGCCTTAGCGGGAACCTGGGACTCAGACCCGAACTATGAGTTTTGAGCTCGGATCGTTACTTTCCGCCAGGTGGGCAACGTCTCGCGGTAGATGGGGCGCGTTGACGGATTTTCTCCTTTTCCTCGATCGTATCGAGAGCAGTAGACGCAGATCGCGACGTTGGGCATCATGGCGCGCCTCCATGTGCCGCCTTCTCCCTAATCGGGTGCTGCCGGTAAGCGGTACCCTCAGGGCCTTGGGGGCTCGCATTTTATCCCGCCCAGCCCGCACGCTTTCATCCCTGCTCTACTACGAGGATGTTGTATCCATCGTCTTTGCGTAGCCGGCTAATAGAAACCACTCGCGCCTGACGGCGAGGACGGTCGCGTAGAGAGCAGGCCACCCCGTCCCGGGGACATCGGGGCGGGACTAGAACGCGCCTTTCAGTGCCATACGCGGGGATTCTCAGCGGTCCGTGGGCATAACTTCTTTGCGCGGAAAGAGCCCCTCCATGGCGTGATCAAAGATCCCGTCGATGTATTCATCGGAAAGAGGTCCTGTACCCATCTGCAAACGGTAGTACATGGGTGCGTACAGCAGATCGATCGTGGCTTCCAGGTCGATATCCGGCCGCATGACTCCCCGACGCACCGCTTCGTGAAAGACTGCGAGAGCCATCTTGCGCCTCGGCAGGGTCCACCTTTCGCGGAATGCCGTCGCCAGTTCGGCATCAAATTGGGCTTCCGCAAGCAGTGCCTTGACCAACGCACCATCCCTGCCCCGGAACGCTTTCGCCATGGTACGCATCTGCAGTCGGATGCTGTCGGTCAGCTTGTCTGCCCTCGGAAACAGCGTTTCCGCACCCACCCGCATCATGAAGGCATCCATCACTACTGCCGCCTTGTTGGGCCAACGCCGGTAAATGGTCGTCTTCCCAACACCGGCCTTGGCCGCGATGGATTCGATGCTCACCTCCCGGAATCCGACTTCAAGCACCAGATCGAACGTGGTCTTCAAAATAACCTTATGGAGTCGTTCGCTTCTTGGACGTCCCGGTCGCATGGCTGGTATCACGTCGCGGCTCTTTTCTGCCTTTCGGAGGCAGTCATCAAAAACCTTGAATCACGTGAATCCTAAACGAGACGAACCGTATCTTATCATGCAAGAGATACGGTGCGTATCGTATCTATCGTGATACGGGCGACCAGCGCAACTAGCCATTTTGACAGGAGGAACTGCCATGAAACCCCCCGTTGTTCTGATCACTGGTGCACTGACCGGGATCGGCCGAGCCACCGCCCTGGCTTTCGCGCAAGAAGGCGCGCGCACCGTTGTGTCCGGCCGACGCGACGAAGAAGGCCACAAGCTGGTGGCTGAACTCCGCAACCTGGGCGCCGAGGCTGAATTCCTGCGCTCCGATGTGCGCCACGAGGACGAGGTGCGCCGCCTCGTCGATCAGACGGTCGAGCGGTTTGGCCGCCTGGACGTGGCCGTCAATACCGCCGGCACCGAAGGTAAGCCCGGCCCGGTGACGGAGCAGTCCGCGGAAAGCTACGCGGCCACCTTCGACACGAACGTGCTCGGCACGCTGTTGAGCATGAAGCATGAGCTGCGCGTCATGCTGGCCCAGGGTTCCGGCAGCATCATCAATGTGTCGTCCACCTTCGGCCAGACCGGTGGAGCTGGCGCGTCAGTCTACGCGGCCAGCAAGCACGCGGTCGAAGGGCTGACCCAATCAGCTGCCGAAGAGATCGCCCAGGCAATTGTGTATCTGTCATCCGACAGGGCGTCGTTCATTACAGGTGCGACGATCGCAGTCGACGGGGGTAAAACGGCCCTGTAATTTTCATACTGGCTGACAGGCTCATTTGCCGACGGGCTTGCTGTCCCACCCAGGGCACCTGCGCGGGAGCCACGCCGACGATGCGACTTCCTGGGTAAAGCAAAGGGGTTAGCGGGGCCAGCGTCCGCTAACCCCTCGTATTTTTCGGTTGCGGGGGCCCCGAAATCACCGAATCGCAGGCTTCCGGGAAGGCCGGCAAGCGGCCACCGAGGTGAAGGGGGATTGGAACGCGACTTCTAATCCCCTGGCCGGCCCACCAAGGTTTTCCCGCATCGCTGGTTCAAGTC
>WNFF01004703.1_pt1 | contig 11651 bp, 10 predicted proteins | sample 5400441 | NCBI WGS metagenome assembly WNFF01 (sample SAMN13153345, study PRJNA577476) | soil metagenome | isolation source: 120 cm saprolite under Douglas fir tree site 2 hole 3 replicate 1 | place: USA:California | collected 2015-04-18
ATCACTGAGTGCGGCGGTCACGGAAACTAAGCCTCCGTGCGACCAGCCAACGAGATGAACAGGTCCAGCATTGAGTGAGGTAATGAACTTCGCGAGATCGTCGGCGTGGGTTGCGATACTGAAGTTCTTTCCCTCATCAAGCCACGGTTCGGTTCCGAAATATCTCTGGGTGTAGGCGATGAACCGATACCTCTTGGCGATCTCCCCTCTCACCGGTTCCCAAGCACGAAGGTCATGAGGCGCCCCGTGGACGAAGACGATCGGTTCGCCGGAGCCGTGCTCGACATATTGCAAGCGAGCCCCGTCGACCTCAACCTCCTTGGCAACCATGGCCCTGGATACCATCGTCTCCTCCTGGTTGTCTGTTGCTTCCCGCATCCTCCGGTATCTTGTTGCTTGCTCCTTCGACATCATAACACAACTAGTGCCCATCACACGTAGAGGCAGGACCGCGTCCGCCCGTCGTCGCGACAGGGCAATGTCGGCTTCGGGTCATTCGCGACCGGGTCGAGCCAGCAGCAAGTCTAGCCATGTCCGCAATGTCTTAAAAGCGGAGGTAAGTTCAGAGTATCAGCGGCAGCCGCGATAGGCCTTTGCAGGTTGAAGGGTGACGCGCTGGACGTGATTCAAGCTTCCGTACCGGAGCCTCGAATCATGCGCTACGAACTCAGCGATTATGAATGGACTGCCATCAAACCTGCCGAACAAGCCGCGAGGCGTTCCGCGTGTAAATGACCGTCGCGTACCCAACGACATCTTTTGGGTTCTGCGTTCCGGCGCGCTGGCCGCTGCAGTCAAAGCCCCACGGCGACCTTACCGGCCAAACGGAAACAGGCCGGGCTGCCGCTGGGGCGGAGGAGCCTGCTTCGGCGGCGCGCGCTTCTGCGCCGGAGGCGACGCCGGTTTCGGCGCATCGGGCTGCGCGCTGACGATCGTCGTGTCCGGGACTTTGCAGTCGGTCAGCCAGATGTCGTAGATCGGATGCTCGACGCCATGCAGGCCGGGGCTCGCGGCATACATCCAGCCCGAAAAAATCCGCTTCACCTCGCCCTGCAGCGTGATCTCGTCGACCTCGACGAAGGCATCGGTGTTGGCGGCTTCGGTGGCCGGACGCGTGTAGCAGGCGTCGGTCTTCACCCGCAGCGCGCCGAACTGGACGGTCTCGCCGATATCCTCATCGAAGTTGATGATGCGCCCGGTAATCTTGTCGAGTCCGGAAAAGCTTGCTTTCTTGTTGACGATCTTCTGCGCCGGCGGTTCGGAGACCACCTCATCGCCGGGCTGCAGCGTGGCCGGCGATTGCGGCACGCCCTTGGGCTGGCGTTGTCCCGGCTGCAATCCCGGCAGCGGAGCGCCCGGCGGCGCGACCGCGACACCCTGACCAGGCTGCGGCGGCGCTACCGCGATGCCCGGCTGCGTATTCTGCGGAATGATGGTGGTGCCGGGCGGCGGCGCCAGCGGTTGCGACTGCACGCTTCCCGGCGCGGGTATGCCCTGCCCCGGCGGCGGACGGTTGGGTGTCGGCAGCAGGCGGCCCTGCGGCAGTTCCGGCACTTCTTCTTCGTCGTCGGGTTGTGGCTGATTACCGCCGCGGGGAATATTGCCGGGCGGGCGCGGCGCGGGATCGGAAAAGATATTGCCGATCTGCGCGCGCGCCGGTGGCGCAAGCGAGATCGTTGAGGCGGCAACGAGGGCCGCAAAAGTAGTCAGGACAATGGTTCGAAACATCTCGCGGCTTTAACAGGCGATTCGGGCTCGCGACATTCTATAGACTTATCCGCCGATCGCAGTCCCCCGGTTAACACGTTGAATACGGCGGGGAAAGGGCGGTTTGCCCCCTGTTCCGGCCACTGGTCAGCCCAGTCCACAAATGAAATAATCGCCCCCATCAACGGCTCGCGCGCGCCTTGCGTCGAACCACGAAAATCCGGAACAACCGGAACAGCAGAGGAAACGTACCTTATGCCCGATCGAATTCGCCTGGATGGCAGGGTCGCCGTCGTCACCGGGGCTGCCGGCGTCATCGGAACCGCGACCATACGGCTGTTGGCCGAGCGCGGCGCGCGCATTGTCGCGGTCGACCGCAAGCCGCAGGACCTGCAAACCGCGGTCAGGGATCTGCCGGCCTCGGCGCAGGCGCTTGCAATTACCGCCGACGTCACCAGCGAGGACGAAGTCGCGGAGTATGTCCGCACCGCCGTCGACAAATTCGGCACCATCGACGTGTTCTACAACAACGCCGGCATCGAGGGCGACATCGCACCGATCACAAGATATTCGCTGGAGACGTTTCGAAAGGTCATCGACGTCAACGTGGTCGGAGTTTTCCTGGGGCTGAAGCATGTGCTGCCGGTGATGCTGAAGCAGAACAAGGGCAGCATCATCAACACCGCGTCGATCGCGGGGTTAATCGGCTCGCCGGAGGTTGCCGTCTACAGCGCCAGCAAGCATGCGGTGATCGGGCTCACCAAGAGCGCCGCACAGGAATGCAGCGCGACCGGCGTCCGCGTGAATTGCGTCTGCCCCGGCCTGATCGACAGCCGGATGCTGAGCGCGATCATCGAAGGCCGCAATCCCGGCAACGCGCCGATCCCCAATGACAAGATCGTCGAGCGGATTCCGGCGCGCCGGCTCGGGCTTGCGTCGGAGGTCGCCTCCGTCGTGGCGTTCCTGGCCTCCGACGAAGCAAGCTATGTCTCGGGCTCCGCCTACACCGTCGACGGCGGACGCACCGCGGCTTAACTTCAATCGTCATTCCGGGGCGATGCGAAGCATCGAACCCGGAATCTCGAGATTCCGGGTCTGCGCTTCGCGCATCCCGGAATGACTGGTTCAACCATCAACAGGTCTTCTCATCATGCCCGTGACCCTCGATCCCGATGCCGCCGCCGTGTTCAAAGCTTTTCAGGAAGCCGGCCGCCCGCCTTACGAAACGGTGTCGCCGACCGAGGCGCGCGAGCTTTATTTGAAGGGCCGCTTCGTCAGCAATCCCGAACCGCCCGAACTCGTATCCGTTGAACCGCTGACCATCCCCTCGCCCGCCGGATCGATCCCTGCCCGCGTCTACACGCCGACAAGACCGCGGAAGGTCAACGGTCTCGCGCCCGGCCTGGTGTTCTTTCACGGCGGCGGCTGGGTGATCGGCGATCTCGATTCGCACGATGTGGTGTGCCGGAAATTGGCCGATGAAGGCGAGCTTATGGTTGTGTCCATCGATTACCGGCTGGCGCCGGAGCATAAATTTCCCGCCGCCGTCGACGACGCCATCGCCTCGACCAAATGGATCGCTGAAAATGCAAAACAGTTCGGCATCGACGCGGCGCGGCTGATGGTCGGTGGCGACAGCGCCGGCGGCAACCTCGCCGCGGTGGTCGCGATATCCGCGCGCGACGGCGACGGTCCTGATATCGCGGGCCAGGTGCTGATCTATCCGGCCATCGACTTTGCGATGACGCATCCCTCGCATCGCGAGCCGGAGACCAGCATCCTGCTGACGCACTCCGTCATCCTTTGGTTTCGCGATCACTATCTGAGCGGCGCCGCCGACGTCGGCGATTGGCGGGCCTCGCCCGCGCGTGCCAAAACACTGATCGGATTGCCGCCGGCCTATGTGCTGACCGCGGGCGCCGATCCCTTGCGCGACGAAGGCGACGAATACGCACGTCGCCTGAAGGAAGCCGGCGTTGCCGTAACGCACCGGACCTTTCCCGGCCAATTCCACGGCTTCTTCACCATGGGCAAGTTGCTGCAGCAGGCCAATGTCGCGGCCGGCGAAATCGGCGTCTGGCTGAAGGCGCTGAATTAGGCGCGGACTGGGTCATGGAACCAAGGATATGGATGAGGTCGAGATCGTCAACTATGATCCGCGCTGGCCGGTATTGTTCAACGAAGGGGCCAAGCGGTTGCGGGCAGTCCTCGATCCGTCTTTAATACTGGGACTCGAGCATTTCGGAAGCACGGCGGTTCCCAACTTATCGGCCAAACCCATCATAGATATCCTGATTGCGGTCCGATCATTGACAAACGCGTAAGCCACCCTTGTCGAAGCCCTTCGAAATCTTGATTATGTTTATTGGGCCGATAATCCGAAGAAGGATCGAATGTTCTTCGTTAAAGGCATGCCACCCTTTGGATCAAGGCGCTCCCACCATGTGCATGTGACGGAGCCGCATGGAGAGATGTGGCAGCGGTTGGCGTTCAGGGACTATTTGCGCGCTCATCCAGAGGAAGCCGGGACGTACGAGCGGCTCAAAAGACGACTTGCCGCCGAACATCAGACGGATCGTGAGTCTTATACCGACGCTAAATCTGCCTACGTCGAAAGTGTGATGCGGAAGGCAGTGACTTAGGAATGTCCGTTGCTGCAGGTTTCGGACCTCGCAATTCCACGGCTTCTTCACGATGGGCAAGTTGCTGCAGCAGGCCAATGTCGCGGCCGGCGAAATCGGCATCTGGCTGAAGGCGCTGAATTAGGCGCGGACTAAAAACCATTGCCGGAGATTCAGGAGTTTCGGGTGTCTGCGTTTCCGCTGCGAAGCAAAACGGGTCCCGTGCCTTTGGCGGCGAGATGATCGCCTGCATTGAATATCGCACAGCGATCAATCGACAGGCAGCCGCAGCCGATGCAGCCCGCGAGTTTATTGCGTAGCCCTTGCAAAGCGGCGATCCGGCGATCGAGGTCGACCGCCCATTTTCGCGAGATGCGTTCCCAATCCTTGCGCGACGGCGTGCGCCCTTCCGGCAGGCCGCTCAGGGATGAGCCAACCTCGGCAAGGGAGATACCGAGTTCCTGAGCGAACTGTATCAGCGACACGCGCCGCAGCACGTCGCGGTCATATCGGCGCTGGTTGCCGCCCGTTCGGTGGCTTCTGATCAGCCCCTTCCGTTCGTAGAAATGCAGCGCCGACACCGCAACACCGCTGCGGGCGGCGACCTCTCCGACCGTCAATTCGTTCGCCATCGGGCCAGGCCCTTTACCTCAACCATTGTTGAGGTTGTAGCGTTGAATTTCGTTTCACGCAAACAGGGGATCGGCATGGCGACGTTGGAACTGGGTGGGGCCTGGAAAGGCCTGTGGATGTCGGGCCTGCTTGGCCGTTTCGTATTGCTCTGCCTGGGCGTGTGGCTGCACGCCGCCGATACGCTGGTCACCGCCACCGTCACGCCGGCAATCGTCGATGAGATCGGCGGTATCGCCTATGTCAGCTGGACGATCTTGCTCTACCAGATCGGCGCGATCGTTGCGGGGGCTACAACGGCACTGCTCTGCCGGCGCGTTGGCGTGAAACGCGTCCAGGTCATCGCCGCGCTGCTGTATGGCGTTGGCTGTCTGATCGCCGCGACCGCCCCGGATATGGCGACCCTGCTGGTCGCAAGACTTCTGCAAGGAATTGGCGGCGGCATGATGATCGCGCTGAGCTACGTAGCGATCCAGCAGTCATTTGCCGAAGAGCTCTGGGGGCGTCTGTTCGGCATCGTGGCGGCGATCTGGGGAGCGGGCTCGCTTCTGGGACCCTTGGTCGGAGGCGTGTTCGCAGACTTCGGATTCTGGCGCGGGGCATTCTGGTTCTTCGCCATCCAGGCCGCCCTCCTGGCGACGCTGGCGCTGGCGTTGCTCCCGGCACAGCCAGCCCGCGAGAAAACCGAGCAGAAGTGGCCGATATCGCCTTTGCTGATGCTCTCGGCGGCGACACTGTTGATCGCCTCGGCAGGCGTCGCCCAAAGCATCGCGCTGTCGGTCGTCGAATGCCTGACGGGTGTCGGACTGCTCTACGTTGCGGCAAGACTGGATCGGCGGTCCCAATTTCGGATGCTTCCGGTCCAGACGCTTGACCTGCGTCATCCCATCAGTGCCGGACTCTTGATGATCTTCGCGTTGTCGATGGCGAAGACTGGCTTCTGGGCCTACGGACCGTTGATCCTGAAAACCATGTTCGGCATCGACCCCTTGATATCAGGATATATCCTGGCGGGAGAGGCGCTGGCGTGGAGCGCGGCGACCATGATGGTCTCAAGCGCCCCGATCTCGGCGGCAAGGATGTTGATCCGCACCGGTGTGGGATTGGTCGTCGTCGGGATCGCCGGATTCATCGTAACGGTACCGATCGGGTCGCTGCCCGGCATGGTCGTTTGCGGGCTGTTGGAAGGCCTTGGATTTGGTCTCTCCTGGCCCTCGATCGTGCGCCGCATCGTGCATCTTTCCAACGAGAACGAACGCATCCTTGCGGCGGCGGCGCCCGCAACGGTGCAAAGGATCGGCTTCGCCGTGGGCGCCGCGGCCACGGGGATCGCGGCGAACATGTCTGGTCTCGCCGATGGCATTTCCGTCGAAGCTGCCCGGACGGCGGGATTTTGGGTTTTCGCCGGTTTCCTCCCTGCTGTGGTTGTCGGTGTCCTTGCTCTCTGGCGGTTCACGACAACAGAAGGCGAGCTCGGTTAGCCTTCGTATTCGAGCACGTGCAGCCCAGCGTTCCAGTCGCTGGCATAGATCACTCCATCCCGTGTCACATAGACATCGGCTGTTTTGGCGGCGAGCGCGACGTTGGGCCTCGGATCTATCAGCTTGGCTGGCGCCGGCGGCAGCCAAAACGCCAGCTCCTTCGGCGCAAACTGATCTTTGAGGTCGAACACGCGGACGCCGCCGGCATTGTAGGTGGCAAAAATGGTTTCCTCGCTCTGGAAGGAACCAGGCCGGTTCTCATGTAGATTATGCGGGCCGAAGGTGCCGGGGGCGACGCAATAGTCACGATCACGCGGTACCGGCATGGTTGAGATCGTCACGGGATTTTCCGGTACCCGCACATCGATCACGAAGATCTGGAACAACCCTTTTGCGCACTTCTCCGCGTTCGCCTCATCCGCCACGACCGCGAGGTTGCGTCCCGGCAGCGGCAGCGGCGTGTGCGTGCCGCCAGGAAATGGCGGCGACCAGTTGATGTGCGACAATAATTTCGGCTGGGCGGCATCCGTCACATCGTGGATGGTGAAGCCGCCGTCACGCCAGGCGCCATAACCAAGCTTGCCGGCGACGATCATGTGGTGCAGCGCATAGCGCTTGCCCTTGGGCGTGTTCGATACCTCCCCGGCCGCACGGTTCATGCCCGGCAGCCACCACTTCGACACGATGACTGGTTTGGTGATTTCCTGCAGGTCGACGATACAAAGGCAATGATCGGTAAAGCCGTCGAAGTGCGCCGAAACATAGGCATAACGCCCGCCCATCCAGGACAAGCGGTTGACGCCAAGTCCCGGCATTTCCAGAAACGCGATCTCTCGCATTTCGCCGGGTTTGGAGATGTCGTGGATCGACAGGCCGCTGCGGAAGTTCTTACGCTTGGTGATGCTTTCAGCGAGGCTGTTTTCGAAATAGCCGCGCTGGTCGCTATAGGACTGCATGGCGACGATATTGGCACCGTTGGCGACGAGAAGCAGATCGTCCGACGATTGCAAATGATGCGTGCGCGTGTATTGCCCGGCTGTGAAAAAACTCACCGGCTTCAGACGGCGCGGGTCGCTGGCGTCCAGAATGGTCACCCCGTCGCCGAACATGTGGCCGACGTAGAGGTGCTTGCGATTTGACATGATCTGGACGCTGTCCGGGCGCCCGCCAATGTCGCTGTAGGAAAGGTGTTTGATTCGATGACCGATCCCCTCTGGGGGTATCGGCTGGTCTTCGGCGTGGAGTGCACGAGGCAAACCGGCCAACGTCGCCATGCCCAACAAGCCTTTCAAGTGCGCGCGTCGGCTCACCTTGTGCATCGCCTGCCCCCAAGTCTGTATATTTTTTGGCAGCCTAACATGGAAATAATGCGCAGCAAGCACCCAGACCCCGGACTGATCGACCGACCGCGAGCGCTATAGCCTGCGGCCTCCTTTGCGGCAATTGACCGGCTTGAACCGGTTTGGTTCTCGCGATAACCACTAACGACGTCGCGCCTTGCAGGGGTTTTCGACCGCTCGCGATGCTGAGGTGATCGAGCCCATGCTGGTGTTTGGAATACCCGTCGATTTCATCCTGTTCGCGCTGACCCTGCTCGGCGTGGCGCTGTTTCATCATTACACGCTTCCGGTCGCGCTGACCGGACTCGCGGCCATCATCGTCTACAAGCTCGCCTTCACCGGATTCAAATTCGGTCCGGGACTGGGCGGCTTCGGCCAGCACATGGCGCATGAATGGGTAACGCTGACCAATCTGTTCCTGTTGCTGATGGGATTTGCGCTTCTGTCGCGGCACTTCGAGGAGAGCAGAATTCCGGACGAAATGCCGGCGCTGCTGCCCGACGACTGGAAGGGCGGCGTGACGTTGCTGTTCCTGGTATTCGTGCTGTCGAGCTTCCTCGACAATATCGCGGCCGCCCTGATCGGCGGGACGGTTGCGCGGCGTGTGTTTCAGGGCAGGGTCCATATCGGGTATCTCGCCGCGATCGTCGCGGCCTCGAACGCGGGCGGGTCCGGCAGCGTGGTCGGCGACACCACGACCACCATGATGTGGATCGCAGGCGTCAGTCCGCTCAGCGTCCTCGAAGCCTATGTCGCCGCCGTCGTTGCGATGCTCATCTTCGCGGTACCCGCATCGCTGCAGCAACAGCGATATTCTCCGATCCTCAAGAATGCCCCAACGGGATTGAAGATCGACCCGGCACGGGTCTTCATCGTCGCCGCCATCCTGGTTGCGGCGCTGGTCGCCAACGTGACCGCAAACCTGAAATTTCCTGCCCTGCTGGACACGCTCCCTGTGCTCGGGCTCGCGGTCTGGGCGGTCATCCTCCTGACCGCAGGATTGAGGCCGCCAGACTGGTCGGTGATGCCGGAGACTTTCAAGGGCACCATCTTCCTGCTCGCACTGGTGACCGCGGCCTCGATGATGCCGGTCGAAAAGCTGCCGGCCGCCGCGTGGCCGACGGCTCTCGGACTGGGTTTTGTCTCCGCCGTCTTCGATAACATCCCGCTCACCGCACTCGCGCTGAAGCAGGGCGGCTACGACTGGGGCTACCTGGCCTATGCCGTGGGGTTCGGCGGATCGATGATCTGGTTTGGTTCTTCCGCCGGTGTGGCGTTGGCCAACATGTATCCGGAAGCAAAGTCCGTGGGACGGTGGGTCAGCCAAGGCTGGCCCGTTGCGGTCGCCTATGTCATCGGGTTTTTCGTGATGCTCGCGATCATCGGCTGGCACCCCGACGCGCCACACTAGTCGGCACGATCAAGGGCCACTTGCAGTCGCCAATAACGCAGAGATAAGTTCGAGTTCCGTAGGTAATGCTCTTGTTCCGCGGAGCGGACAGCACACGGGGTGATTGAGATGGTCAGGCCAAAACTTGATGCCCATTACTCGGTTCTTGGCTTGATCAGCCGCGTGGCCTTCTGTCTCGGCCTTTCACTGTTGCTTTGGTTTGTTGCGGCGCATTTGATACGCCAGAACTGGTTCGCCATTACGAACTACGTTGCCGCAACGGTGCTGGCGGGAGCAGCACTTGCGTTTTTATATCGCTTGCTGACCGCGAGGGGCCAAGTCGTCGTTTCGGTAGATGCAACGGGCTTCAAGGACACGCGGTTGACGTCAGCGGTCATACCATGGAGCGTGATCCAATCGGTGTCGCCGTACATTCCTTATAGATCGAGGAAGGCAACCGGCGTTGACCTTGCGATCGACCCGGCCTTCAAGCGAAGTCTGTCGATCCGGCTGGGTGCCAAGCTCTTTGCTTGGGCAAACCTATTTTTCGGGTCAGTCGTTCGTTTGAACACCAGCATTTTGGACGTCGACTGCGATGAAATCTCGCGCGTTGCAAACAATTACATTTCGAAACGAACCTGAGCGTCGCGCTTGAACTGGACAGCTCTGATTAGATCAGCCGTAGGACGAACTGTCGAACGACGACGGATCTTAGGACGTCCCTGGAAGAGAGGTCGCCGAAAGCCGATTGACTCAACCTCGCCACGGCGGAACTTGCCTTCCTTCAGCTAATTCCCGAAGTTGCTCGACCCCGTCGGCGGTACTCTCGGCCGTTTCAATCGCATCGGCGAGTTGATCGCCCTCGGCGGCTTCTGCATCGCTCACAGTCTTGCCAGCGACTGTCGCGTCGCGCCACGTGTCCCAAGCCGACATCTGCTGGTTCGACAACGAAAGGAGATCGCGATTGAGATTGACCCGCAGGAACCAAAGTCCTTTCGCGTTGCCATGTCCGAAATCGGATGTCGGAGCGGCTCCAGACCTAGCGAGCAGCCAAGCCTGCCCAGCTGACAGAAAAGCCCCTCTCGGAAGGTCAGCGCGGTCGAATTTGAGCGCCAGTTGGTCCCGCTGAAACTGATCGAGCTGCGCATCAGCGCGAACCCATCGTGTCTCTTCTGACGACCAATATTCGCAAATCCAATGATCTTCGTATGGTCTCCAAGGGAAGTATGTCGCAAATCCACATCGGACACGCGCTGGGATCGAACGATGCCTGAGCATGCTGCAAATCATCAATGAGTAGTCCCGGCACGTGCCAAAGGTTCGCTTGTGAGGTGGGCGTTGAGCTGAGAGTGATCCAGCGTGGATCGACTGGATCAGCTTCAACCGATCGGCGATCGGTTGTGTGTCGCGCGGCATGGCGGTGTTTGGCGGAATGCCGTATCGCGCTGCCCAATCCACGTGGGTGATGAGTTGCGACACGACTTCACGCAGAGCGGAAGGACCAACTGGCAGATCATCGTATAGCGCCGCGAGGACGCCTGGATCGGTCAACGCATCTTGCCTCGCGTACGGCCCTGGAGTGATTGAAGTTGTCATGCGGCCCCCAATCATTGCTTGGAACACTGTAGCAATGGAGAGACGGATGGTCATCTCTGCGGCTAGGGCAGCTTCGGCCGCTGGATTGCGCGACGCGTTCGAACTTCTCCAGCATGCGAAAAGTGCCATCCCGTCAGCCGCTCTGACCCGCAGGAAACCAGAATTGCCCGCGGCAAAGCGCGTTCGAAGTTGGCACACGGCTTGCAGATTGACGGCTGCAAATCGGCGTAGGACATTCAATCCAGGCGCAAGCGATCGGGGACCTGGCGATGGATGTCTACCATTTCAAGAATTTCGAAATGCTCGATCCGGAGGCCGGGGAATTGCGCGGCGGCCACGAACTAGTCGTCGAAGGCGACACCATCAGGGAAGTCTCGGCCAAGCCGATCAAGCTTGCAGAGGCCAGCGTTATCGACTGCGGCGGGCGCACGCTGATGCCCGGCCTGATCGACAGCCATGTGCATGTGGTGCTGTCCGAGGTCGTGATCCGCAACATGGAAAGCGTGCCGTTGACGCTGATGACCGCGCGCGCCGCCGAGCTGATGCGCAAGATGCTCGACCGCGGCTTCACCAGCGTGCGTGACACCGGCGGCGCCGATTGGGGCCTGAAGGAAGCGACCGACAAATGGCTGTTGCCGGGGCCGCGGCTGTTCATCGCCGGACGCGCGATCGGCCCCACCGGCGGCCATAGCGACGGCCGCCGCCGCACCGACCTTGGCGCGCGCTGTCAATGCTGCAACGCTTTGTCGTTCTCCATGGGCATCGCGGATGGCGTTTCCGAAGTCCGCCGCGCGGTGCGCGAGGAAATGCGCCAGGGTTGCGACCAGGTGAAGATCATGATGTCCGGCGGCGTCGCCTCGCCCTACGATCCGCTCGACAGCCTGCA
>WNFF01008636.1_pt1 | contig 11650 bp, 7 predicted proteins | sample 5400441 | NCBI WGS metagenome assembly WNFF01 (sample SAMN13153345, study PRJNA577476) | soil metagenome | isolation source: 120 cm saprolite under Douglas fir tree site 2 hole 3 replicate 1 | place: USA:California | collected 2015-04-18
TGGCATGGTCGCCGGTTTGCGCGGCTTCTTTGGCCATGGACGTCGCCTCTTCGATCGGCGACGGCCCGGCGGCCGCGCCGCCGAGGCGCTGGACGAACTGCTTGACCTGGCTCTCCGGCTGGGCGCCGACAAAACCGTCGACCGGCCGGCCGTCCTTGAAGGCATAGACCGCCGGGATCGACTGGATGCGCATCTGCTGCGCGATCTCCGGATTCTCGTCGATGTTGAGCTTGACCATGCGCACCGCGCCGTTCGCCGCGCGCACAACCTTTTCGAGGATCGGCCCCAATTGCTTGCACGGGCCGCACCACGGCGCCCAGAAATCGACGATGACCGGCTGGTCGAATGACGCATCGACGACCTCGGCCATGAAGTTCGCCGTGGTCACGTCCGCGACCGGTGCCGCGGCAGGCCCGCCGCCGATCAAAGATTCGTTCGACATGCCGTCTTCTCCCAGGGGATGCAATGCAAAACATGGCGGCGGCGGCGCGCGATGACAAGCGTTGCGGCCAACCGGCAGTCATCGCGCGATCGCGTCGAGGTCGACAATGCGCGGCCGGTGGCCGCACCCGGCGATGAAGCGCAACAAATCGGCGGGCGCGATCGCCGTCGTGCGGTCGTTTTCGAGCGGATGGTAATTGAGCGGGTCATGGTCGAGCATCGCCCGGTCGAGCACGATGGTGACCCTACGAGCAGTGTCGTTGACCAGGGCAAACGGCGTCACGCTCCCCGGCCGCACACCCAGCGCCTCGTACAGCAATTCGGCATTGCCGAACGAAAAGCGCGGGGCGGCGAGCGCCGCGGCGAGACGCTTCAGGTCGATCGGCCGCTCTTCGAGCGCGACGACGAGCCACAGTCCGGATTTTTTGTCCTTGAGGAAGAGGCTTTTGCAATGCCCGCCCGGGAGTTTGCCGCGCAGGGAGACCGCCTCGGCGACTGTGAAGACCGGCGGATGGGCATGGGTGCGGTGCGCTATGCCCATCGCATCGAGCCGCGCGAAGAGCTGGTCCGAAGTGAACGGAGGCGGAGCCATGGGGGCCACGATGCGGCGCGGCATGAACGCTGGCAAGCCGACTCGTTTGCAAAACTGGGGGCGCGCAAGTTCTTGCATCCCCCCTCCCCCGGTATGATATGGATCGGCCGGATGCGGGCGTAGCTCAGGGGTAGAGCACAACCTTGCCAAGGTTGGGGTCGTGGGTTCGAATCCCATCGCCCGCTCCAATTTTATCAAGTGATTAGAAACGTAATAGCCGACAAGCCAATGACTCTAGCAACCATATAGCAACCAGCAATCGATGGGTTTGCCCAGCCGCTCCCGGACGGCAGCGCGGCCATCTTTCCTCCGAAGGGGAAGCGCCGGAAACTGATAGGACACGTTTGCTGTGGGAGAATTCGATGTCAGCGGCCTCGTTAGCGGGCCGCGGGCATCGCGTGCCGCTGTCGGAGGCCGCGCTCCGGACCTGACCGCGCTGGTGTTCGCCGGCCCGCGTCGGCTTTGCCGACGTCCAACATGGATTGGGCGGCCGAGCGTACCGGCTATCCGCGTGAGGTCGTCGAGATGGCATTGGCGCACGCGGTCGAGAACAAGTCGAGCGGCCTACCGGGTAACCATCCGGCGAAGGCCGCGTGAGAGGTAGGTTTTTCGGGCACGTCTTCAGACGCTCTTTTTGACGCATCTAAGGATCGAAGTTTGGTTATTTGTCCAGCCAGACGTCCTCCATGCGCCAGCCGTTGTAGACGCTGTTCACGATCGCGGTAAGCCCCTTGACATGGGGATACCGGCAGGTCCCGGAACGCGGGTAAAAGATGATCGGCCGGGCGCCGTCCTCCGCCAGCATCCGTTCGATCTCCCACACCAGCCTCCTGCGCTTCTCCGGGTCGGGTTCCATCGATTGCTCATCGATCCGCTGGTCCATCTGTGGGTTACAATATCCAGTATAGTTCCGGTCGGCTCCGCATACATAATTCTCGTAAAATTTTTGGTCAGGGTCGTCGAGTTCGTTTTCGCTGGTAGTGAGCCCGATAGCGTATTCCTTGCGCATGACCCGGGGATACCATTGGACGGTGTCGACGGTTTCGAGCGTGGCTTCGATGTAAATCTCCTTCAATTGGTCGATCAATAGCACCGCCGGGTCGCGATACGCAGGCAGGTCGCGAGTGGACACCTTGATCTTGAGCCTTTTGTCAAGTCCGTAGCCGAGCTTCTCCATGATCCGGCCCGCTTCGGCACGGTTCTTTGAGACGTCCGGATCGTAGCCTGGCAGCGTCTTAACCATATACGGCGGCATGCCCCAGATCCCTTCCGGCGGCGGCATCAGCGTCGCGCCGATCTGCCCCTGGCCTGCGCCGATAATGTCGACAAAGGCCTTGCGATCCAATGTCAGCGCAATCGCTCTCCGCAGATCGAGGTTGTCAAGGGGCGCCGCCGCCGGGTTGATGATCAGATCGCGGCTGACGTTCCACGGCACCACATCGCAGATCGCCTGAGGGACTTGGTTTCTTATCTCCTTCAGCAGCGGGATTGACAGGATACTCAGCTCGGTTCTGTCAAAGTTTCCGGCAGCAAACGCCAATATCTCCGTTGCCGGACTGCGGATGATCGTATACTCGATGCCGTCGAGATAGGGCCGTCCCGGCTTCCAGTAATCCGGGTTTCTGGTGAGCTTGATCGACTCGTTGGGCTTGAGCTCGACGAATTTGAACGGGCCTGTGCCGATCGGGTGCTGGCGCATCTGCGCCGGCGAGATATGGCACGGGTAGACCGGCGACCACCCCGTCGCGAGCAGCGCAATCAACGAAGGCTGCGGCCGCCTCAGGTGGAAAGTGACTTCGTAATCGCCGTTAGTGGTGACCTTGTCGAGGTTACCATACCAGGATTTGCGCGGGTTGATCCGGAACTTCTCGCTCGTCTTGCCAGCGAGCATGTCCCAGGTGCATTTGACGTCGGCGGCGGTGAACGGCTTGCCGTCATGCCACTTGACGCCTTGGCGGAGCGCGAGCCTCAGCCCAGTCCCATCATCGCTCCACGACCAGCTGGTCGCGAGGTCGGGTACGATCGATTGGAGGCTGTTCTGCGGTACGTGTTGGTCGAAGATGACGAGATTGTTGAAGACCGCCATCATCGGCCCCTCGGTAGAAAGGGTCGATTCCTCGTGGATCGACAGGCTGGCCGGGCTGTCCCGAGCCGGTATCCTGAGAATCCCGCCGGGCTTTTGCGCCAGCGCCTCGGCGACGCCGCCGGCGCCGGCCAGCAGCCCGACAACGACTGCAAACAAATGAGATTTACGCACCATTTCCGCCTCCTCGTCCGATGCTGTTTTTTGTGCCGCCGCAGCTTCAGTGTCGGGCTTTTCTCAATGCTAGGGAAGAAGCCCGTCGAGGCGCGGGGCCGGGCCGTGCCGATCAGGGTGTACATGAACGCCGCCCGCTCGCCGCCGCGATCGGAGCCGGCGAACAACCATGCCCGTCGTCCGAGCGCAATCCCGCGCAGGGACCGTTCGGCGGCGTTGTTGCTGAGGCAAATGCGCCCATCATCAAGAAAGCATGCAAACGCCGCCCAGCGCTTGAGCATGTATTCCATCGCCTGGGCGACGTCGTTGTGGCGCGATAGCCTGGCGCGTTCCTCACGCATCCAGGCTTCCAGCTCGGCGACCAGCGGCGCGCTCAATTCCTGGCGCACCGCTCTGCGCTGACCGGCGCCCTGGCCATTGATCTGGCGTTCGATGTCGAACAGAGCGTCGATGCGACGGACCGCCTGCAACGCGATCGGTGAGATAACTGCCGGCGTCTTGCCCTGCGCTTTGCGCCGGGCGCTGGCAGCCAGATCGGCCAGGACGAAGAACCTGCGGCGAGCATGAACCCAACACGACGCTTCCAGAACCAGGCCAGGCCGTCCCGCCTCATAAAGCTTGTTGTATCCGCCATACGCATCGGCCTGGAAGATGCCGGCATAAGTGTGCAGATGGCGCTGGGGGTGCTCGCCGGTGCGGTCACGGGAATAATAGAACACGGCCGCCGGCGGTGCCGGGCCACCGAACGGGCGGTCATCGCGGACATACGTCCAGATCCGGCCGGTGTGGGTCTTGCCCCGCGCCAGGACCGGCACCGTGGTGTCATCGCCATGGAGGCGCTCGGCCGCCAGCACATGGGCCTCGATCAGGCTATAGATGTGAGCTTTCGATAGGTTGTCCATCCGGCTCGAGTCGGGGAAGCTGAAGTTGCTGAAGCTTTAGCATCCTCGAGGAGAGCCGGATGAACCTGCACCAGAATGCGCGCCTGACGCCGCATGGTCGAGTGCGGATTCCGATGAAGCCGGCCGGGCATTCCGATTGATGTCGGCCACCTGTTCCGATCGAAGTCGGCCGGCCGTTCCGATTGATGTCGGCCGGGGTGGCGGATCGCCCGCTGGGTTGATGTGATCTCTCCATAAACGGTTGGGTTGGGTCAAGCGGCGGCGATTTTCGGCGCCTTTTGCTTGCGCAAACTGTCGCCGCGGAGCTGGAGGCGATGGGCGTTGTGAATGATCCTGTCGAGGATGGCTGGCCGCGCGACGCCGGCCGCCGAGAAACTGAGAGCTGCCCCGCCGAGCAGAGCGGTGAAGTCGCGCCGCCTTATCCGACGGCCTTCGTCGGCTTGCGCGAATAGCCGGGTATGGTCCGAAACGCCAATGTTCGGCATGATTCCTCCCGATCGAGCGGTACCGCGTTAGAGAAGCGACAACCACTAATTGGCGACGATAATATCCCTATGCCCTTCGACCTACCAGCGGTAGCGCTGAGATGCTGCGTCGGGTAACGATTTACATCGTGGCTTCTATTCGGCAATGACCGGTTTCAAGGTGTGGGTATCGCAGGTTGGGCAAATCGGGAAGGGCCGAAAACCAGCCGTCTGACCCGTTCGTCCGCCGTAGCGGGATCGACGGCTAACCAATCCGGAGCTGTCGTTCGAATCCCGCGGACCTTTGGCCCATCGCGACCCCCAGTCTTCGCCGTGGGAACCGCTCTTCATGCCCCAAATGCGTCATTCCAGGACCACACCGTCGAACGACGAGGTCATGTGGATCACCGACATTTGCGCCGGATTTCTGCACGGCCTACGCTGCTTCTGTACCATCCACAGCTGGCGGGGAGCGGACCACATCGTCCTTCTTCCTCACGATCCCTGGCTGCAACACCGAAGGGGGGAACCGCGTGAACCGACGCGCGCAAATTCTCGCTGCCATGTTCCAGGGGGGTGGAAACATTCCTCTGCTCATGCCGGTGATGGCAGGGTTGGTTGCGCGGGGCCACCATCTTCGCATTCTTGCCGGGCCAGGCGTCCGACGGTCCCGGCTGCCGATCAGTGAGAGCCTCACACGCCGCATGGCTGCGTCGGGTGCCGAGGTCGTACCATTCCAGGAGCCCGACCGCCACCCGCACGATCGTTTGCGACCACCCAGAGGATTGATCGGTGGATGGGTGCCAAAGCAGTTCCAGACCATCACATACGAGGCCAAACGCTTGCATGGGCGTCTGCCTGGGCTGAGAACGTAACGGCGGAATTGCGGCGCGGACCCGCCGACATCATTGTCTCCGATTACGTCTTGCTGGGCGCGCTCGCCGCCGCGGAGGCCGCGGGCGTTCCGTCGGTAGCGCTAATGCATGCGGTTGCTGAACGGCCACTGCCCGGCGTGCCACCTTATGGGCCTGGTTGGCAACCAGGTCTGGGCCTTTCGGGGAAACTCCGCGACGCGATAGGTCATTTCACGCTGAATCGATTGTATCGTCGGGACGGGCTGTCGCTACTGAACGATACGCGAGTGGCGCTTGGGCTCGTCCCGCTCCGCTCGGGTTTCGAGCAATACGACCGGGCAGCGCGTGTGTTGATGCTGGTGAGTTCCTCCTTCGATTTTCCGGCCAGGCGGCTTCCGGTCAACATGCAGCATGTAGGAACACCAATCGAGGACTCCGAAGCGCCCGAGTGGCTATCTCCATGGTCTTCGAGCGAAGCGAGGCGTCCCCTTGTCATTGTATCCCTGAGCACGCTTGAGCAGGGCCAGGCATCGCTTTTGCAACGAATCTTGCTAGCACTGGGGCAGCTGGACGTTCATGGGCTCGTCACGCTTGGGCCAGCGCTCGACCCGGGCCAGTTCGCCGCACCTCCCAACGTACTACTTGAGCGGTTCGTTCCGCATTCGGCGGTGCTCCCGCATGCCGATGTGCTCGTGACACAATGCGGAATCGGTACGCTGACCAAGGGTTTGATCCATGGTGTTCCGCTCATCTGCGTGCCGCTTCTGGGTGATCAGCCGGATAATGCCGCGCGCGTGGTGGCGCGCGACGCAGGCATCAAAATTTCCAACGATGCACCGGCCGAGCAAATCAGCGCCGCCATCCAACGCGTTCTGTCAGACCAGAGGTTCCGAACCGCGGCACGGCGATTGGGTGCTGCGATGGCGCGGGACGGAGATGCTGTGGAAAATGCGGTGCAGGCGATTGAGCGCGTCCTCTGACCGGGGGTTTCAACAGTATCCGTGCCAGTGGCCTGTTCCGAATAGCGGGAGCGCGCTGCTCCTGCTCCTCCGCTTGTTGTTGCAAATTCCTTGATTTACGCTCCGATCAGGGTGACCGCTTTCTGTGTCGAACCTGGCGACTCCGTGGCGCCGCCGCGAACGGCCGGAATCGGCGCAGCCTCGCCGTCTGGGGACGCGCGGGTCAGCGGCTGCACCTGCCCCATTGCGGTCACCGCCCGATATTGAAGGTCGGGAGTCGGAAGCGTGTTGATCCTCCCTCACGGCCCGAGCAGACTTGATGTTGGTCAGCTACCGGGGAGGGAGTGCTGAGCGGAGAGCGGGTCGAACCCCGGCTCGCGGCCATTCTTTCGGCCGATGTCGCCGGGTACAACCATCTTATGGGTCGGGACGAGGTCGGCACGCTGGCTCACCCGAGCACGCCTGCGTCTTACCAAGTCTCTTTGCGATGAAAAAAAACAGGGACGATTTCGCAGAAAAAACCAAGCTCCAAATCGCGAAACGCGCGGGTTGGCTTTGCTCGTATCCTCCCTGCCGAACGCCAACGGTTGGCGCGACATCGGACGGCCAGAGTGAAATCAACATCGGCACGGCTGCGCACATCTGCGCTGCTGCGCCTCGCGGCCCGCGCTATGACGAGAACATGTCACCGGAGGAACGCTCGTCACCGAATAACGGCATCTGGATGTGCAGGGATCATGGCAAGGCCGTCGACTCAAATGATCCAGAATTCACCATCGAGCGACTGCATGAATGGAAGAGGCAGGCGGAACAAGAATCTTGGCGGCGTGTATTGCGCAACAAAGAACCGCGCGGTCCAGCAGTCGCCGGCGGCACAGAATTGGCTATTCGCCTTCGTACTGCGGCTAAGGCCGATCTCGAAGTCTTCCAGCGGTCAGGGAAATGGGCGTCCACTTCGGTTGCGCTCACACTGGGAGTAGAGGAGCTTAGCGAGCCCGCTACGACGAGGTCGCTGGCGCGGGCGGTCATGTCTCTGGACGACCTGATCCTGGTTGCCCCGCCGGGGATGGGAAAGACGACGACGTTGTTCCAGATTGCTGAGGGCGTTTTGGCCAATGATAGCGGTATACCGCTCCTGGTTCATCTCGGCGATTGGGCCACCCAAGGCGCGGCAATACTCGACTCTGTCCTCAAGCGTCTGGCGTTCCGTGGGATTTCGGAAGAGGACTTCCGGACCGTCGCCGCCGGGTCTGGCGTGCTGCTGCTGCTCGATGGCTGGAACGAGCTGGACGCAAATGCGCGGGCGCGAGCCCGAGTGCAAGTCTCGATGCTCAAGGCAGAAATACCTGCGCTCAGCCTCGTCGTCTCGACGCGCAGGCAAGCCCTTGACGTGCCTTTTGTCGGCACGCGCGTCAATCTCATGCCGCTGAATGACGAGCAGCAGATGCAAATTGCAACCGCGATGCGCGGCGAGGCAGGTGCAAGACTCGTCGATCAGGCTTGGCGCACAGCGGGTATCGACGAATTGGTGACGATCCCGCTTTATCTCACCACATTGCTCTCACTTCCTGAGAATGAGCCGTTCCCGACAACTAAAGAAGAGATCTTGCGTCGTTTCGTCACCGCGCACGAAAAAGAGGCCCGCCGGTCCGAGTCGCTTCGCGCCGTCATAGGGGGCTTCCAACAAGACTACCTGGAAAACCTGGCGCTATTCGCTACTCAAATGGCTGATACCGGCATCGCCGACACTTCCGCGCGGCAATCGATCTCCGAGACAGAGAGCCTACTGGCTGCGAACGGGCAAATTACCAGTAAACATGAGCCCAATGACGTTCTTGATGTGCTCGTGAGCAACCACGTCCTTGTGCGCGCTGGTGACACGTCGGTGTATTCGTTCCAGCACCAGCAGTTTCAGGAGTGGTACACCTCTCATTCGGTGGAACGCCGGGTCATGGCAGAGGCGTCCGATCCGGTCGCGCGCGAGGCATTCAAAGCAGAAGTTCTGAACCTTCCCGCTTGGGAAGAAGCCATACTTTTTGCGGTGGAACGTCTCGCGCGTGGCGACGCGCGCCAAACCGCGGCTTGTGGAAAAGCCATTCTTGCGGCGTTTGAAGTCGATCCGCTGCTCGCCGCTGAGATGATCTTCCACTCAACCGAACAAGTGTGGGTTCCGATTGCCGCGACAATTCAGGATCTCGTAGCCCGTTGGCACGTCCGCGGAGAGATCGATCGCGCTCTGCGCTTGATGCTTGTTTCGGGACGGCCCGAATTCTTTGATTTCGTGTGGCCGCTCATCATTAACGAAAACGAGCAGATCAGCCTAACCGCGCTGCGCAGTTGCAGGCGGTTCCGGCCATCGGTTCTGGGAAAAGATGCCGAGCGAAAAATAAAGGCCCTTCCGCCGAGAGCCAGAGTCGTGCTGTTAGATGAGATCGCAATGCACAGCGGGATGGACGGCCTCGATCTCGTCACCGACATCGCAAGTGACGATCCCGAGCCCACAGTGCAGGCATCAGTGGTCGAAGCCTTGGCATTTCGGCGAGCGGACCGCCATGTCACCAAAGTGCTGAAGAATGCAGACGAGAAGACCTATGACCTGGTCGTGCGCAAAGGCCTGGTCAAGAAGGTGAGCGATGAGCACGTCCAGAAAGGGCTCGTCGCGGCGCGCCAGCGGCAGGTCTCAGCAGGAATGTCCGCCGGGGATCGGCTGCGCTCCATCATATATGCGGATGGCGCGCCAGACCGTAGTGCCGAGCTGGCTGACATCATCAGCACGATGGAGATCGGCCAGCGAGACGCGGAAGTTCAGGTCGTGTACGAAGCCCGAAAACGCTACCCGCGTGCCGTGGCGGACGCTCTACTTAGCCGTCTGCGTGAGGACCGCGAGCTATTCTATGGTGCGGATGACATTCTTGCTTCGGCCGGGTTCGCGCTGGAGGACGACACCCTGCTGAAAGTGGGGCTGGCTGAAACAACCCGCAACGACCATCGCGCGGAAGCCGCAGCGTCGGTGCTCGGCCCGCAGGCAGTTGGCCGCATGATTGATGCGTTGCTCGATCTACAGGCTCAACTCTGGCCGGACGGAAAGTACAACCGCCCCGCAAGCGACTTCTACCAAGTCCTCCAAGGCCGGCTCGCACATACACCCGGCGCAAGCCTTGTCGCCGCCGTGCGCGCCCGCTCTGCCCGAGCGACCAACGAGCAGATGGCGTGTTTGGCCAGTCTTCTTTCGCGGCGCCCGAACGGTGACGGTGAGCGCGGCAGGCCGTACGATGCTGACGCGCTCGTGGCTATTCAAACCCTGGCGGAAGAATGGGGCGATCGCATGCTAGCCTCGCGCGATGCCAAACGGTGGCAACTGGCCAACATCGCGACGGTCGCGAGTCATGCCCCATCGGTGCGACTTCTGCCACTGCTGAAGCGCCTGCTCGACGACAATCTCCGCCGCTATCGGGCTTTCCGGGAAGAAGCGGCGGCGCAAGGCTGGCGTCAGGGCGATGCGGTCAACGAAGCGCGCACGCCGTACACGCATGAGTACCTACGCGCGTTCTTGGCCATCGACGATCCGCAGACCGCCGCCTTAATGCGCGAATATCTTACAGATGAGCATTTCGGAGCCCTGGCCGCGCAGGTGTTCGCCTCGCAATGGCTCACTGCGAACGAGCCAGCGCCCGAGAAATTCTCTTTGGGTGGCGTGGATCTCTCCCATGTAAACGAGAAAAGGGCCGTCCACGCCGCCAATCCTGACGCGACCTCTGCAGAAGCGGAAACAATATTCGCGGTGGTTGATGTTCTGATAGCGGATGGATCGACCGACGATCAGAAAAAATTGGGCGTAGCATTGGGGATCATTGCCGCCCGACTGCCACACGGGAGGCGCGACAGTACGATCGGCAAGCTCATTGAGTTGGCGCCGAGACGTGCCCGTCCCGCGTTGCTGCGGAACCTCGCTCTTTCAGGTGAAGAGGTCGACGTCAAGCTTGTCGCCGATGGGATTGCAGAGACCTTTGAAGCAGCGAAAAAAGAGACATGGATACTGACGCAGAGCGAGGGGTATGAGCTAAAGGTATGGCTGGATCTGTTGCCGTTCGTAAGCAAGCCCGTTGAAGCTCTTACGATCCTGCGCAACATGCCCCCGGCACAACGTGAGCCACGTTTTCTACACCAAATGGTGACTGCTCTTGCACATGCCCCTTCGGCCGAGGCCGAAGAGGTTTTGTTCAAACTCGCCGAGGACGATCCACGCTTTTATGTCGATCACTACTGGCGCAGGACCGCGCTGCAGTTTGGTACGCAGTCGGCGGCGCATCGGATCATTGGCCTTGCCGCTAAAGGCACGTTGCAAGGCACGGCGACAATCGAAGATTGGGCTCTAGCCCGAGAACTCGGAGCCCTGATCAGCGAATACCCGGATCTGCGAGCTCACGTGTACGAGCTGTTGAAGGACGGACCGACCACGGGAGGACTTGCGCTGCTTGCTCGCGCGATCGCCGAGAGCCCGGATGCGAATGGGTTGCTTTTGCTTGTCGGCTTCCAGAAAGACCCAAGTCATTCATTGGTCAACTGGCGAGCCATCGAAAAAGTCGTGACTGAGCAGGTGCAGCCTGCCGAGAATTGGAAGGGCGCTTACAACGTGGTGCCCGTTCCCGTCGTCGAATTGCGTCAAAAACTGCTTGCTATGACGATCGACGGCGGCCGCCAGGACGCCGCCGCCCAATGTCTTAATGCAATCGACAAGCTCAGGGATGAGCATGGCGCGCCGACAACTGAGCCGCGTCATCCCGATCTAAAATCGGGTAAGCCTTGGCCCATCCTCGCGCCTCAATAAAAGCTTTTTGCGCAGAGCTAAAACTCAAACGGTCACATTGCAGCAATTGATCACCCATTTGGGCGGAAATGCCCGCTTTCGGCGCATCATCCTCCTTGCTGCCCATCCCAGCGAAGGTCGCTTCTCCCGATCACCAGCGGCCATTCAGGCTTGGCGGCTGGAACTGGTCTTCATGCCCCTCAACAGCCATTGCCGCCAGGGCTGAGCAACGGCAAGGTCGGGTAGAGTCGGGATGTGGCGCGGTGGCGGTAGGCCGGGCATGTCTGTTTCCGCCCCTTTCGTCTGGCGGTGCCTAAGTGGCTCGACCATAGCTCCGTTTCCACATCCCTCTCATCGAACCGGACATGCGGATT
>WNFF01012345.1_pt1 | contig 11650 bp, 12 predicted proteins | sample 5400441 | NCBI WGS metagenome assembly WNFF01 (sample SAMN13153345, study PRJNA577476) | soil metagenome | isolation source: 120 cm saprolite under Douglas fir tree site 2 hole 3 replicate 1 | place: USA:California | collected 2015-04-18
GTCCCCCATCTGGAGCGGCCAGGCCGGATTCGCGATCGATGTCGACCTCATCAACCATGAGGTCATCGTCGCCGTCAACGACGGGCGCATCGAGCGAGTCGCGCTGGACGCACGGCCGGTCGCCGACTTTTATCAGGAGCTGATCGGGCGGCTCCATACCCTGGACATCGATCCCGCGATCACCACCACGCCGTCGGAGGTCGACAACCCCATTCCTTTTCCCGAGGACACGGTTCATGCCACGTACGACCCGGAGTGGGCCCATCGGTTCTGGCGTCTGCTGGCGCGCCTCGACTTGGTCCTCAAAGAGCACCGGGGCCGGTTTTTAGGCCGAACAAGCCCGGTTTCCTTCTGGTGGGGCACCTTTGACCTCGCAGTGGCGCGGTACTCGGGCCGGTCCGTGCAACCCCAGGAGGGATGGGGAATCATCCGGCGTGTGGGCGGCGATGCCGAACAGTGCTGCGTCGGGTTCTGGCCGGGCAATGCCAAGCTGCCGGAGCCGGCCTTCTTCGCCTACGCGTACCCGAAGCCTGAGGGCATCGAGGGTGCGGCGCTCCATCCGCCCGCGGCGGCCTGGAACTCGACGCTTGGCGAGTTCATCCTTCCCTATGAGGCGGTGCGGCGCAGCCCCGATCCACGTCAGGCGATCCTCGATTTTGCCGAGTCCACCTTCGTGGCGGGAGCGACGCGCCAGCGCTGGGATCCCGCCTTACTGATCCCCTACGACTCCCGGTAGCGGTCCCCCGCCACCGCTCAGACCGGTGTCAAGTGCAGCGTCGTCGGCAGAACCGAGCGCTTGAGCATTGGCTCGGTGTCGTCCGGCCAGCGCTCACCGTACTTCTTGCGATATGCCGTGTTCACGGCGCGAATGACGAGCGGGTTGCGCTCCGGCTCAGCGCGGGCCGTCACCTTGCGGCGCCCCACTCCGATCGTGACCAGCGGGTTGGCGAGCGCCTCCTGGTACCACCGACCCTTCTTGCCCTTGTAGGACCGAATGTAGACGCCATCCTCGGTCGGCACGACCCAGATGGTTACCCGATGCAGCGGTGACTTCGCATCGCGGCGGGTCTCGATTTCGACCTCGTCGCTCTCGGCCAGCTTCCATAGAAGGTCTTCCGACTTTTTCGCCATCCCTCTCCATCCTATGCCTGCGGGACGTTAGGCTGACGGCATGAATTGGCGTGCCTTCGCCGAGGCGTTCATCACCCTTGTCGTCATCATGGATCCTCTGGGCAGCGCGCCGATTTTCATCAGCCTGACGGCCGGGCGCAGCCCCGGCGCGCGCCGGCGCGCAGCACTTGTAGCGGCGGCGGCCGCGGGCGGCCTGATCGTCGTCTTTGCGCTCTTCGGCCGGCTCGTTCTCGATTACCTGCACGTCTCCGTGGAGAGCCTCACGATTGCGGGCGGTATGCTCTTACTACTCGTCGCCCTGCAGATGCTGCGCGGCGAGGAGATGGCGCAGCCGGAAACCGCCAACGTCGCGCTGGTCCCCCTGGCGACGCCGCTGCTCGCCGGTCCGGGCGCGATCGCCGCGGTGATGGTCCTCACGAGGCGGTACGAGGACGCGCCCGGAATGATCGGGGTGCTGCTCGGCATCGTCGCCGCCGCCGCGGTAGTGGCGATCGGTCTCATGCTCGCGGGCCGGATCGCCCGGCTCCTAAATCCCTCGGTGATTCAGCTTCTGACCAGGGTGCTGGGGCTGCTCCTGGCAGCGATCGCGGTGCAGTTCATCGTCGATGCGGTAAAGATCATCGCGGTGCGCTAACGGATCAAGAACCCGAGACCGATCGGGTCGTCCACCTCGAGCACGAACTGGTGATAGCCGGTCAGGTGCGCGCTCCCCTCGATCTCGGTGATCACGGCCGGGTAATCCCCCACCCTGGCTTCCCCCACCACCCGCGACGCGAAGCGGCTGCCGATGACGCTTTCGTGCATCAAGGTGGCCCCGCGCGCCAGCTCGCCGCGCTGATCGAGAAGCGCGAGCCGTGCCGAGGTGCCGCTGCCGCATGGTGACCGATCGACCTCGCCGTCGGCGAAGACCGTCACGTTTCGGTTTTTTGCCGTGAACATCACGCCATAGATCCCAGCGAGCTCCGGTTCGAGCGGATGGACGATCTCCCGTTTCGCCTCGATGGCGGCCTTGACCTCCCGGCCGAGCTCGATGAAGCGCGGGACGAAGGCCGGCTCGATCGGCAATTCGAAACGGTCCGCGGGAACAACGGCATAAAACGCGCCGCCGTACGCGACGGCAACCTCGGTCCGCCGCCCGCCGACGGTCACCGTCACGCCATCGAGGAGAACAAAGCTCGGGACGTTTCGGAATCGCACGGAGCGAACCCGCCCATCGTGCATGGTGGCGACCGTCTTCAGGCGGCCCGAGGGCACGTCCACCACGACGTCAACCGACGGGCCGCTGGCAGGGACGATTGCCGCGTCGATCGCCCAGGTCACGAGTGCGATCGTGCCGTGGCCGCAGGCGGTGCTGTAGCCGGCGTTATGGAAGAAGACCACACCGAGCTGGGCGCCCTCGTCCTCCGGCTCCGTCACGAACCCGCCGTACATGTCCGCGTGACCGCGCGGCTCGAAGACGAGGAGCTGGCGGATCTCGTCGAGGTGGTCGAGCGCGTAGCGCCGCTTCTCCAGGATGGTGCGTCCGCGCAGCGAGGGGATGCCACCGCTGACGATGCGAAAGGGTTCGCCGGCCGAGTGATAGTCGACGGTGCTCACCATCAGGCGGCGACCGGCCGCCGGCTCGCTCATCGGTTCATGCTGACACAGCCCGAGAAAGACCCCAGCGGCGCCAGGCGAACACCAGCGTGACGGCCAGGGCCACGATGGCAAGCCACAGAACGAGAAGGTAGACCCAGCCCCGGTCGAAGAGAACGTTGCCGATCGCTTCGCCGACCGTCGCCCCCAGCCAGAGCCCCACTGCCGCCCAGATCGCCGTGGAGATGGCGACGGACGGCACGAAGACCCGGTACGGGACGCCCACGGTCGCGGCGATCACGGTGATGGCGATCCGAAACCCGGGGATGTGCCGGCCGAAGATGATGGCCCACACTCCCCATCGGTCGAACCAACCGTGTGCCTTCTCCAATCGATGCTCGTTGAGATGCACAACCCGCCCAACGACTGGATTCCGCAGCATCGCCGGACCCCACCGACGCGAGATCCAGTACAGATTGGTTGATCCCGCGACCACCACGGCGATGATGCCGAGCCAGGCGAGCAACAGGCGCGGCAGGGAGCCGGCGTCGAGCCGGCCCATGAACGCGACATAGAAATCGCCCGGCACCGGAAGGGGGATGCCACTTTCCTCGATATAGAGCAAGGCCAGGCAGGCGGCCGCGCCGAACCGGTTGAGCAGCCCGACGACCAGTGAGCCGATATGCGTCAGGTCCTCGGGCACATCACCCTCGACGATCGCGACCGCACCGAGAATGAGGGCGATCACGGCGACGGTGACGACCCCCTTCCGATTCCGGCGCAGCATGACGTCCTTAGTCTCGGCTACCCTCGCATCAGGGCGCTAGTCATGCAAGACCTTGGCCTGTTGCTGCTCGGCAGCGTCGCACTCAGCCTCGGGCTCACCGGCCCGGGTCGCCTGTCTGTCGACCATCTGATGTGTCGAAGTAGTCTTGGTCCGCCAGTGTGAAATCGCTCAGGTGGCCGGCTGTGATCGTGGGCTTCGTCCTTCTGGTGATTGGCACGGTCATGGTTTTCATGGCGTTCGACCGAGACTCGCACTCGGCCAGCGACACGATTCGTCCGTTCGTCATCACCATGGCCCCGGTTTGGGTCGTGGCGGTCGCGGCCGCGATCGTCGTTCTCCGACCGCCTGGAACGCGCTGACCTCGATCAGTGCGCGCCGATGAGTTGGCTGACCACCAACGCGACGGATAGCAGGGTGATCAGGCCGGTGACGACCCAGCCCGCGACGTAGAGCGGGATGCTGCTGCGCAGGCGCCCCAGCAGCCGTCGGTCCCGGCTCATAAGCATCACGAAGACCAGGATGAAAGGCAAGAGCAGTCCGTCGAAGACCTGACTGAGGTACATGACGGCGATCAGGGGCAGGCCCGGAATCAGGACGAAGAGCGCCGAGAATCCAATGAAGAAGGCCAGCAAGCCGTAAAAGGCCGGCGCCTGGCGCCAGCTCCGGTCGAGACCCTTCTCCCAGCCGAACGCTTCCGTCACCGCGTAGGCGCTGGTCAGAGGAACGGTGCCAAGACCCAGCAGCGAGGCCGTGAGTAGCCCGAGAGCGAAGAGCAGCTCCGCGAAGCGCCCCGCCAGCGGGCCGAGGGCGCGTGCCGCGTCGGCGGCGGTGGCGATGGTCGTCTGCCCATGAGACCAGAGCGTGGCGGCGCACGCCACGACGATGAAGCCCGCCACCAGGTTGGTGAGGAAAGCACCGGCGCCAACGTCGATTCGCGATGCGGTGAGATCCTTGGGCCGAAGGTGTTTGTCCGCGGCATACGACTGGATGAAGGCCTGTCCCCACGGTGTGATCGTGGTCCCCACCGTACCCATGACCGCGAGCAGATACAGGGTGGTGACCGAACCGTGCGGCACGACGGTATGCGAAAGCGCAGCACCCCAGTCGGGATGCGCGAGGATCGCCGAAATCGCATAGGCGAGCGAGGTGCCGATGCCAACCGCGAGGAAGACGAACTGGATGCGGCGGAAGTTCGCCCGGGACAGAAGAAAGAGAATGGCCAGAGCCGCCAGCGCTGAGCTGAGCCAGATCGGTACGCCGAAGATGGCCAGGGCGGCGCCTATCCCGGCGAACTCGGCCACCGTGTCACCCAGGTTCGCCAGCAGCATCACGCCAATCGCGAACGCGGCGCGGGGGATGCCATATTGCTGGCGGATCAATCCCCCGAATCCTTGCCCGGTGGCGAGCCCGAGGCGGGCTCCGACTTCCTGTGTGATGGCGAGCGCGATCATGCTGGCGAGCACGACCCACATCAAGTCGTAGCCGAATTGGGCACCCACAACCGAGTAGGTCGTGATGCCTCCGGCGTCGTTGTCGGCGAAACCGCTGATCAGCCCGGGACCAAGTGCCGCGAGGAACGCCACCCGGGGCAGCCGTGAGCGCAAGAACCGCCGCACGTAAGGACGCAAGCCGGGGGCGCCGCGTCGCTGGGTACGGGGCTTCTTCTTCAACATGTGTCTCTCGGGTTCATCCAGATGGGCGGGGCAAACTTGCCCGTAGCATTTTCGGGTACAAAGGGATCGATGCCCGAACCCAGGACGTTGCCCCTCGTTGTGGCCTCCGTGGAAGACATCACACCGCACATGCGGAGAATCCAGCTCACCGGCCCATCGCTCGAGGCGTTCGAATATTTCCCGGGTCAGGATCTGGCCCTGGCAGTCGTGCGCGACGACGGCACCGTCGTGCGCCGCCGCTATACCATCCGCCGGTTTGACCCTGGACGGCGGCTGCTCGACCTCGAGTTCGTGATGCACGGGGATGGTCCGGGAATCCGCTGGGCGCAGGCAGCGCGCCCCGGCCTCGCCATCGAGGCGATCGGCCCGCGCGGAAAGATTGGCCTGGTCCCTGGCGCAGACTGGCACCTCTTCGCCGGTGACGCGACGGCGCTACCCGGCGCCTTTGCCATGATGGAGGCGTTGCCCGCCGGCGTGCAGGCGAGGGCCTACGTCGAGGTTGATGGCCCTGACGAGCGCCAACCGCTCTACGTGGCGAACGCTAACCGGAGCGTGACCTGGAGATACGGCAGCGACGGCTGGCGACAACCGCCCGACGGTCTTCTCAGCGCTGTTTCACGGGCGGGTTCGCCGCAGGGCGGGCACGCATATCTCGCGGGTGAGGTGGCTTTGGTCTCGGCGCTCAAGGCCGCCCTCCTGGCCGATGGTTGGGAAGCCGATCAGATCTCCGCCAAGGCGTACTGGAACCGCGGCCGTGCGAACGCCGGCCATGGTGAGCCCGAGGTGAAGGCTTAAGTGTGCCCGCCGGCAGAAGCCTTGATCTGCGCCTCGCTGAGCTGCCAGAGACGGCTTGCGGCTTCGCGATCTTGAGCCGCCGCCGACGGCGTGACCAGGTGCTCATCGAAGAAGTAGCCGCCGCTGGTCTCACCTGCCGCTTCCGAGTCGACGAGCCAGACTAACGTCTCGGCTCCCTTCTCGGCGGTGCGGGCGAACGGCCGTGAGAGCGCCATGCCGATGCGCATCAGGAAGCCATTGTTGCGATTGAAGCCAGTGGCAACGAAGCCCGGATGGAAGCAGTTGGCGGTGACGCCCGTGGCGGCGAGGCGGCGCGCCAGTTCGACCGTGAAGAGAATGTTGGCCAGCTTGGTCTGGCCATAGCGCGGAAACCCTAATCCGCCGTAGGAGCTCTGCGCGTTCAGGTCGTCGAACGGGATTCGAGCGCCCTCGTGCGCATCCGATGAGGTGGTGACGACGCGCGCCGGGGTGCTGGCCGTCAGGCGGTCCAGCAGCAGGGTCGTCAGCAGGAACGGCGCGATGTGATTGACGGCCCAGGTCAGCTCGAGGCCATCGGGGCTCAGTTGGCGCCTGGCGTAAATCGCGCCGGCATTGTTGATCAGCACCTGGATGATGGGGTACTCGGCCTGGAGGGCGATCGCCAATTGCCGAATGCTGGCCTGAGACGCGAGATCCGCGGTCAGCACGTCCACACTCGCGCCCCTGGCAGCCACCGCCTTGATCTGGCGGACCGCATCGGCGGCCCGCGCCTCGCTCCTGGCAACCAGCGTGAGCCGCGCTCCCCGCCGTGCGAGCTCGACCGCAGCCGCCAGTCCAATCCCGCTCGTCGCGCCGGTGATCACGACTCGTCGGCCGGTCACACTGCCCCAGGTCTGCATTCAGCCTCCTCTATGTCCCTAGAAGTCGCGGCGCCCTTCGAAGGTCGCGGCCGCGCCCGGCCGGGTCAGTTCGTAGAGCGCGATCCTTTGCCCTCCGGGGGCACGGAAGGAGCAGATCGGCCCATGGGGGATCTCGAAGGTCGCCTCCTCCTTCCACCCCTGCTTTGTCAGCTTCGCCAGCGCCCTGGTGAGGTTCGGAACACGATAGACCAGGATTGGTGTGCTGCCCTTGACATGGTCGACTCGGGTGATAGACGAAGTCCAGCGACTCGAACCCCACCGCGATCAGCCCTTGGACTGATCGCTGCGGTCCTGAATCTCCCACGCGTGATCCAGCGCGTGCCATGCGATGCGGCGGGCGGCGTAGCGCTGCGGCCAGCCTTTCTCAACGGGCGCCTTACCTTTCGAGGGTCGCCCAAGGACGTCGGTGATCGCGGCCCGAAATTCAGCGGTCCCGCGAGGGTCGTGTCGAGGCGGCGGGTTGAGCCGAAGGCCGAGCTTTCGCACGTAGGCGCCCTCGGCGTCACGCACGTGGTCCGCCATTTTGTCCCGGTCGCGGCCGCCACCGCGGGGACCCTTGCGGAGCTCCGCTGGGGCGTCCGCGAGGATTTGGTCATAGACGGCCCACGCAGCCTGCACGATGGACGTCAGCCGCTTGCCCTCGGCAGCGGCCAGCGGCGTGGTGTCCCGCTTTGCAACCTCTCCCGGGACCCCGAATTCGGTGCTTGCGGAGCCTTTTAGCCGCTCGACAACGCGAAACGCGGTACGGTTCGCATCAAATGGAAGGCGGGCCCGCGTCGCGACCGCGGCATAGCGCGGCGCATACGCGGCGAGGGCGGCGAGCGCGGATGCCTCGTCCTTTCCCGAGCGACACCAGCCGGGCCAGTCGTACGCACAGGCGAAGGTGCGCGTACGACTGGACTCGACGTAGACGGACGTCGTCGACGCTTTAGCGGACGCCGGCAGCCTCTTTGGTGGCGACGGGAGCTTTCTTCTGCAGCAGGCGAATGAATTCCCGCATCCAGCTCGGGTGGTCGGGCCAGGCACGGGCCGAGACCATCTGACCGTCGACCACCGCGTCGGAATCGACATAGGTGGCACCGGCGGCCGTGACGTCGGGCTCGAGGGCCGGGTAGGCGGCCGTCCGCCTGCCCTTCAGCACGCCGGCGGCGGCCAGCGCCAGTGGCGCGTGACAGAGCTGGGCGACGGGTTTCTCCTGGTCGAAAAAGTGGCGGATGATGCGCTGCACGTCGCGGTCATTCCGGATGTACTCGGGAGCGCGTCCTCCTGGAATGACGACCGCCGCGTAGTCGGCGGGGTTGACATCCTTGAAGGCGACATCGGCGTCCCAGCTGTAACCGGGCTTCTCCGTGTAGGTGTCGTAGCCTGGCTCGAAATCATGGACGACGAAGCGGAGCTTCTTCTTGCTGAGCGCCGCGATCGAGACGTCGTATCCCTCCTCCTTGAGCCGTTGATACGGATACATCACTTCGAGCGACTCACCGGCATCGCCGGTCAGGATCAGAACTTTTGGCGTCGACATAGGTCATCCTCCTCAACTCAGGGTGGCCGCTGCAACAACTTCACTTATACGCCCGAGGGCCCCCCTGCCGCGTGCTGGCGTACGACCGTGTTTGACGATTGACCTGCCCGTGGTGCGCGGTTGGAAACCACGCCGGCTGCGATGGCCAGGCGACCCTCGAGCATCGCCTCGTCGATCTTATGGACGCAGGACGCTCACCGCCGGCATGTCTCGCTAGCTCAGTTGAGCCGCTCCACGATCATCGCCATACCCTGTCCCCCGCCCACGCACATCGTCTCCATGCCGATCGTCTTGTCTTCTGTGACCAGACCGTTCAGCAGCGTGCAGAGGATGCGGGCCCCGGTCATGCCGAAGGGATGCCCGAGCGCGATCGAGCCGCCGTGCGGATTCAGCTTGTCGCTGAAGGGGTCGATGCCCAGCTCCCGCGCGGAGGGGATGACCTGTGCGGCGAACGCTTCGTTGATCTCCACGATGTCGACGTCGTCGATCGACATACCCGCCCGCTTGAGCGCCTGGCGCGACGCCTCGATCGGGCCAAGGCCCATAATCTCCGGCTCTAGCGCGGAGACTCCGGTCGCGATGATCCGGGCCAGCGGACGGATGCCGAGATCCCTCGCTCGGCGGTCGGAGGTGATGACGACCGCGGCTGCCCCGTCGTTCAGCGGGCAGGAATTGCCGGCCGTCACCCGCCCGTTTTCTCGGAACACCGGCTTGAGGGTCGCGAGGACCTCCATTGTGGTGTTGGGACGCGGCCCATCATCCCGGTTCATCGTCGTGCCGTTCGGCAGCGGCACCGGGATGATCTCGCGGTCGAAGAACCCGCCGTCGCGAGACTGCACCGCCCGCGTCTGGCTCTTGACCGCGTAGCGATCCATCTCCTCACGCGTGATCTGTTTCAGGTCGGCGACGTTTTCCGCGGTCTCCCCCATCGCGATATAGATGTCCGGGTACTCTTCGGTGTTGCCCCGCTTGAGGCGCGGGTTCTGGGCATCCGGCTGGTCGGCGAACCCATTGACGTATCGCGAGACACACTCCACGCCGACCGATAGGAAGGCGTCGCCTTCTCCGGCCTTGATCGCATGGAAGGCCATGCGGCTTGTTTGTAACGACGAGGCACAGTACCGGTTGACGGTTGTCCCGGGCACATCGAGACGGGTCAGGATGCTGACCACCCGGCCAAGATTGAAGCCCTGCTCGCCGGCCGGCAGGCCGCAGCCGCACATCAAGTCGTCGATCGTCGCGCGGTCGAGCTGGGGCACTTTTTGCAGCACCCTGGTGGTGATGTGGGCCGCCAGGTCATCGGGACGCACCTCGACCAGCGAGCCCTTGTTGGCTCGTCCGATTGGGGATCGACCGTAGGCGACGATGACGGCTTCTGGCATGGCGTACGTCCAGTTTAGCCGCGTGAGAAAGAGCGGTCAGCGCGCGCGGTCGCGATGCATGTGCAGCCGCACCGTCGTCCCTGCCTCGTAGGAGCGCACCTGCACGAGGTCGCAGAGCTGATTCGCCAGCCACAGCCCACGGCCGCCATCCCGCCCGGGTGCCGGCCGGCGCCGGTCGGCCAGCGGGTCATCGAAATGGCCGCGGTCCCGAATCTCGCAGACCAGGACGTCGCCATCAGGCCAGATACGCAGCCTGCCCGCGCCGCCGCCATGCCGGATGCTGTTCGTCGCGACCTCGTCGACGGCCATGACCAGGTCGGCGATCGGCCCGCTGGTGTAGCCGGCCCGGGCGGCTTCCGTCGAGACGAGCCGGCGCACCGGCCTGAGGCCCATTCCATCGAACACCAGGGTCGCGCGGAGGTGCGACGGCTCCGGAAGTGCGGCGGTGAACGGCGCCCGGGCAGTCGCTGCCTCGGCGTAGAGACCGCTCGCGATATACGTGTGGTCGTAGGCGACGTAGGGATGGCTGCGGTGTGCCTCCTCCACGACGTCCGGGGCAAGCGCCGTCGTGTCGTAGGGGCAGAGGAGCCGCCAGGCCGGTCCACCGTCGAAGGCCACGTTGAGGAGCGCTTCGTGGCGCTGGCATTCGATCAGCTCGACAGCCGATCGTTCAGGATAGATGGGCTCGCCAATCCCTCGAAACGGACGCCCCGTCACGGCCTGCGACTCGACGAAGTCATGCCAGGCCGGGATGATTCGGGCGGGGTTGGCGCCCACCTCCGCCATATTCTTGAATTGCACATGGCCGGCATCGGCTCCGAGCCGGGCCTTTAGCGCAGCGATCTTCGGCGCCCCAACCACCACCAGAACCGGCTCAGATGCCACGATCCCTTCCCGGATGAACGCGATCGTGCCGGCGAGGAACTCGTCCATCCCGGCGTACAGCAACGCCCCATGGTGGAACCGCTCCACCGGCAGCCTTCCGCTCATACGCTCACGCCTCCCGCGATGGCGAGATTCGGAAGAGGCGCCCAGTCGACGATCTCGAGCGCGCGCTCGAGCTGCCGTGGGATGCCATGCAGCACAAGGCGGCGGCCCGCATCCAATGCCTGGGACGCTCGCACCATGGCCTGGAGCCCTCCGAGGTCGCAGAAGAGCAACCCACTGAGGTCGACATGCACGTCGCCCGCATGCCCGCGCATCCGGGCGAGCGCCTGGGCCACCGCCGCGACGTTCGACTGGTCGACGTCGCCGACGAGGGCAAGACCCGGCGGATCCACGGTTGGCAGGATCTGCAGAATGGTGTCGGCGTAGAGCGGCCGGTCCCAGAGCCGGCGCGTCGCCGAGACAGCGGGCTCTGTGGGGGCCCCGAGGAAGGCGCGGACCGGTGGATCAAAGACTTCGAGTGGCTTCTCATCGAATCGCGGCGTCGCCAGCTCCGGTGTCCGGACCCAGGCCCATACCCACTCCTTGATCAGCTGGCGCAGGGGCTCGGCCGGGAGCCCGACGTCGCGAAAGCGCTCATCGTTTTTGTCCAGGAAGCGGTCGATGGTCGTGAGAAAGGCGTTGATGAGCTGCTCGAGCTCTGGTTCTCGTACCGCGGATGCTGGACCGGTATGCAGACGGGCGCGGGCATCGAACAAACGCTCGCGCTGCGGCCTGCTGAGTTGGTCGAACTCCTCCTGAAGGGCGCGGACGACGTCGAGCTTGGCGGGACTGACCTGGGCCAGCCACTGCAACCGTTGTTGCTGGTCACCGAGCGCGCAGCGAGGATAAAAGCGGCCCCGGTTCTCCAGGTCGTTCCCGGTGCCGAGATGGCGGCAGGTCCGCCACGTCCCGAGCGGCTTGTTCCGGGAGTCGGCGGCGATGAAGCTCGTCGCCTGGAA
>WNFF01004273.1_pt1 | contig 11649 bp, 11 predicted proteins | sample 5400441 | NCBI WGS metagenome assembly WNFF01 (sample SAMN13153345, study PRJNA577476) | soil metagenome | isolation source: 120 cm saprolite under Douglas fir tree site 2 hole 3 replicate 1 | place: USA:California | collected 2015-04-18
GAAGGTCTGGGCCGAAGAAAATCCAGAGCGTGTTGCCGTGGGTAGTGGCTGACATTAACCGCAGTGAGTACGAATCGCCAAAACGGTCAAGGGTGAGGATAACTTCCGGAGCATCTGGGTCGTAGAGCTCAATTTGATCTATCAATGCTCCCGTGTCATAGAGTTGCTTAATGGCAAGAATGCGTTGCCGTCCGCCTTCTCCTCGAACACGCCATTGCACCGCTTCTGCGAGACTGACTGGACCGGATTCGACACGCCATAGTTCTGTAACAGGCAAGATTTGCCCAATCGTCATGTCGCTGGCATAGAATGTGCCAAACGTATAGTCGGATTGCGGCGGTCCCGGAATGTATTTTCTGTCCCCGATTGTCAATGAAGTTCCCACAGCCGCTGCGGCACGGCGTGGAGCATAAAAGAAAGCGATACCCGAAGCGTCGGTTCGAGAAATCACCTCCGGCGAAGCGTGGGGCACCATTTGACCGGCGACGAATTGCCACTCGATCACCTGCCCGATCCGATCGTGAAGGCGAATTCGGAATAGTGGCGTGGAGTGACCAAGCGTAAAGGCCTCAAAATCGATTGGCGTCGCATAGGCATCCGCTCCATTTGCCTTTAGGGCATCCACCTTGCGACTCAAGGTAGAGTAAGAGATAGTTCGGTTCATGGTTTTGTCGAGCAGAACTACTTCGCAACGACCTTCGTCGACCAGTGCCTCAATCCTTGCGTAACGTGGATCACCTTCAACTGACTGTGTGAAATATTGTGGCACGTACCGAAAATTGACGTTCATCGGAAGGATCGGGGCTTCCGACGTCAAAGCCCTCACCGGGGCCTGAGCTTGGATGACGCTAGGCTTATAGAGAAGGCCACATGTCAAGAGTGTGATCGACACGATTCGTTTCTTCATACTCCGTCTCCATGGATTCTTGATCGACCGCGCGCCTGCTCGATTCATTTCAGTTCAAAACGCTCCAGTGTGCCTTCCCCTTCGCGCGGGGGTTGTCCAGGTAACTCGAGTGTTATTGGGCTCACGAAGCGCGTATACCAAGGCTTTTTTGCCATGATCGTCGCGGCGGTCTTTATAAAAAACGATTGATCCGAAAGCTCATTGACGGACTTCACCAGGCGATCGGAAATCTTGAATTCAGCCCGACTTCCATCAGCGGTGGCGTACGAGACTCCTGATGGGATGCGGCGCTCATGCTTTGGATCGGGATGGCGTACGGGGCCACCGTCCACCGCCAATACGTCGGATCCGTAGGCATTGACCTGCACCTGATGGTCATCACCGATGAAGAAGAGTGGAATACGGGTCCCGCCGATCGCGGCCTTGCCATGGATATCGGCGGCGATGATCGTGTAGCCGCCGGTTCTGCCGCGCCCCCACCACCAGTTGTCGAATAGATTGGCCGGTGAAACATTGCCCCAGTTATGATCGTGATAACCACTGCCCGTAACTTGGCGGATCACGCCGTCTGTGGTCAGCGTCCCCGCAACAGCTCCCTCCGGCACGGCCACAAGCCACGCGAAGAACTCGTCGCCCGCCTCGATGTAGCCCGTTGCCGGACGCCAGGACGCGACCCTGCGGCGCAGATTCAGATCGCAGCCCACACCGCCGGTTTCAGCGGCGTCCACGTGAATGGAGTAGGTTTCGAGGTCGCCTTTAAAGCTATGAGGGCCGATCTGAACATCTGTATGGTCGCTCGAAAACGATCCCGGTTCGTCGAAGGTCCGCACGAGGTGCCGGGTCGGCTTTCCTGGCGGCGTCAGATCGATATTCAGGGCCCGTTTGTGCGATCCGTAGAGCCAGTTATCACCGAACCAGACCACGAACACGGTCCCGTCGTCGAACAACCCATCAAAATACCACCACTCGAAATAAGCCGAGGATTTCGGGGTGCGCCGCCCGTCTTCTCGGACCTCGATCTCGTTTCCGATGCCGAGGGCTTTGAAGTCCTCCGGAGCTGCTGCCAGGTGAAGCTTTGCGTCGTTGGAAATCGGTGCCGCACACGAGATGCACGCCACGGCGAGCGCGCCTAGCGCGGCACCCATCGCGGCACGGCGGAGCAGCACATTAAGGAGGGCAAGAACGCCGTGACCTGGACCCGGCTGTCCTACCATCACTTCGCCGCCTATACCGTTCGCCCGCAGCTGCACGCGCTGGCCTACGGTTGGTGGGTATAGCCGCATGCCCGCGACGCTATAAGTAAGTGTTGTCATATTGATGTTCTCCTTCGTACTTACATGAGTTGACCGCACTACCGCCAGGCGTCTGGCGAGAGCGGGATAGAGCGACTCCGCGTTCCGATGAGCGATGGAACAAACGCATCCTTCGAGGTAGCAATGCCCGGTCCCTACTTATGGGACCGAGCATGCTTCCCGATGTGCACGGTTTGATTACGGACCTCGCGGTTACTTAGATCCAACGAATCCATCCGTGTTTCCGCCGGCGGCTACGTAAAATCCAACGATTTGTCCACGGTCGTTGATCCCGTTGATTGTGGTTGTGCCGACGCCTTCTGGGTCATCGACCGATGTAAAGCGTCCGTCGTCAAAGATGAAACCGTGGGTTAGACCTGACGCATCTACATATTGCCCAACGACTTCATCGTGATTGTTCAAGCCGAATGCCTGCGTGAGTGTCGATTGTGGGAAATCGAGAGTCTGGAACTGTCCCTTGGCGATCAGAAAACCGTGGTTGGTCCCTTTACTGTCGATGTAGAAACCCGAGATCGACCCATTGTCGTTGATGCCCGTGGCTTGAGCCCCGCCCACCGCTTCGGGGATGGTGATCACGAAGAACACCCTGCCCTTATTGTCGAAGATATAGGGGTGATCGATGCCTGCAGCGTCCGCGTAATAGCCGGCGGCTTGCTCGAGGTTATTCAGGCCGAGAAGCTGATTAAGAGTTGTGCCTGGGAAATCCACGGTGGTGAAATTGCCCTTGATGTCCAGGAAACCGTGGTTGGTTCCGGCGTTATCGATATAGAAACCGTCGGTATAGCCCCGGTTGTTGATTCCGATGACCTGGGTCTGCGCAGAATTGGGAAAATTCTCCGAATCGAAGTCGTTGGGGAAGGTGAAAACGAACCCTTTGTTGACGTTAGCGCCATGATAGCCGGCGACTACGTCAGAGTCGTTGATCCCAAGCAACTGGGTGAACGTGTCGCCGGGGAAAAAGACTGTTCGGAAGTGAAAGCGAAAGCGGTCTCCTTCCCAAGCTGATATGGATGCTGCACTGCAAACTAACATCGCCGCGACCAGCGCGAGCGCAAATACGATCTTCTTCATTGTTTCCTCCGTTTTGAAGTCAGTCTTCATTTCGAAATAATTGTGCATGTAACGTGACGGCAAGTACCGTATGGGGGCAGACACACATCGAGCTTTCGTTCGACGCGCGTCACCCACTGGTTAAGAATTGTTCGACTTGTTAAGAAACACAGTTAGCGTTTTCGCTTAGACTGCTGGAGAGGACCTATTCCAGAATCACTTGAACCTGTTCTGGCAGGCAACGGGGACGTTTGTAGACCGCCTCGGTGAAAGAAGCTGCGAGCGTCCGGTCCTGCGTGCATCGGTGGGTTTTAGCTCATGGCATTTTCTCCTTTTCGGTCTTGCAGGAAGTTGAGAAGCTTTCCGCCTTTGGCGCGAATCACCAGCCTGGTTTCGCCGCTGCTCCGGGCGCAGCGTCGGGCGGCTGCACTTCGGACGGATTCACCCAGTTCGCCTGAAAAGGCCCGGCGCCGTGAATCTGCACGATCGTCTCGCCTTTGCTCATCGCGAAATGCCGCATTTCCTTGGGCAGAGAAACAAAATTGCCGACGTTCATCGCTCGCAACTTCGCTTCATCGAAGTTTTCCCCCATGCCTACCAGCAAAGTGCCCTTCAGTACGGTGATGTTTTCATCCGCCGGATGCCAGTGCGCGGGGATTTTTGCTCCGTCGGCGCATCGCAGACGTAAGACAAAGGGTGCCCCTTCTGCGTTCGCGTCGCCATACACCGAGGCGAGATCACATCCCTTGATGAGCGGCGTCCATTCCAAATTCTCGAAATTAACGATCTTGCTGAGACGATTAGCCACAGATGCTTCTCCTTTTTTTTGATCAATATTTAGCGCGCCAGCCACAGCGCGTACCGAATCGCTTGGAACACCTTCCACCGATGGTGCACTCGCAGAATCCGCTAGCAGTCGAGAATCGATGGAGGTTTCATGGTTGCTCCCTGTCTGCGCACAGCTACTAGTCCTCCGTCGCTGTCATGCCGACGCTTGCTTGCCGCTTTGTAGAAACGCCAGCAGCTCCGCGTTGATCTGGTTCTTCAAGGTTGAGCACATGCCATGGGGCCCGCCCGCGATGACCTGGAGCGTGGCTCCTTTAACGAGCTTCGCGGATAAGAATGCTGAATCGGCAATCGGAACAATCTGGTCATCGTCGCCATGAAGGACAAGTGTCGGCACGTCGATTTTTTTCAGATCTTCGGTGAAGTCCGTTTCCGAAAAGGCCTTGATGCAGTCATAGGCAGCCTTGTGTCCGCACCACATTCCTTGCAACCAGAACGAGTCCCGCAGGCCTTGGGAAACCTTTGAACCTGGCCGATTGGCACCATAGAACGGGGCGCTAAGGTCCTTGAAAAATTGCGACCGGTCATTGAGAACGCCCGCGCGGATTTGGTCGAAAACCTCGATGGACAATCCTCCAGGATTGGCAGGTGTCTTCAGCATGAGCGGAGGCACCGCCCCGATCAGCACAGCTTTTGCCACGCGTTTTGAGCCGTGGCGGCCGATGTAGCGCGCGACTTCCCCGCCCCCGGTCGAGTGACCCACGTGAATGGCGTCTTTCAGGTCGAGTTGCTCGACGAGCTGCGCTAGGTCGTCCGCGTATGTGTTCATTTCGTTGCCTTCCCAGGGTTGGCTCGAACGGCCATGACCGCGGCGGTCATGCGCGATACAGCGGTAGCCGTGGTCGGCAAGAAACAGCATCTGGTCTTCGAAGGCGTCGGCGCTGAGAGGCCATCCGTGGCTGAACACCACAGGCTGTCCTTTGCCCCAGTCTTTGTAATAGATCGTCGTGCCGTCTTTGGTCCTGATCGTCGTCATCAAATTCTCTTCCTTTCTGTTTGTGTCTCTCGGAAATCCTGAATTTTCCGCTGTTTCTCCAGCGAAGGCCGCGCGAGGCAGTGCGCCCGCCGCCACTGTCGCGGTACCAGCGATCAACAATTCACGTCGAGTTAGTCTGGTCATAGAAGAATCACCTTTGTGTCCCTGTGATCGCGAATCACAGTTACTGTTCTCTTGTCTTTCGTTCTCTCGTGATCCACTCGCGGATATATGCTGGGCAATTCTTGAGCGTGATGTTGTCCGCTTCACAGCGCTTTAGTGCGTCGCCTGGCCGGCTCGCCCGTTCCTTTCCTGTTGTAGCTCTCCAAACTTTGCGCGGACATGCGCCTGCTCCGATCAGGCAATAGCAACTCGTAGTTCCGTCGCCGCGTATTCGGTTGAGTGACGCATCGCCGTGTCCAAGAGTTGATTCGCGGTGCGATTGATCCAACCGCGTTCCCCGGGCTACGCCGGCCATCACTTGAGAGGAAATTCTCCCGCGCTCGTACTGAGCCGACACGAAACGCTGCGCGGTCCGGGCGTCCTGGATCGTCTCCAACAACCAGTTCAGTTCTTCTTTATTCACGACGTGTTCCTTTCCTCACGGCTGACGATTCGACTTTTTCCTCTCGATGTTGTGCACGACATGCTGTGTGTAAATACCGGTCGCGATGAGTTCCGCGCCCCCTTTGGACAACGCGGCCAGTACTTTCTCGCCGCTTTTGTCGATGAAGGTCACGCCTGTGAGGTCCACGACGCATTTGCGTTCCCGCCGAGCGATTTCTGTTTTCGTCCATGTGGACTTCAGTTCCGACGTCCACGGCTGAACCAGTCGGCCTTCAAGCGTCCACCTTTGCTCGGAAAGTGTCTCGGCGATCGTGATTCGTAGCATTCCCATGACCCGTTTCTTTCGCCCAGTGAGTGTTCCTCAGCCGACCTGTTAAGGCACCTTTCTTGTTAGCAGACGAGTTGCTAACTTTGGTTTCGTTCTCTTGTGATCTACTCGCGGATATATGCCGGGCAATTCTTGAGCGTGATGTTGTCCGCTTCCCAGCGCTTGAGAAAACTGACCGCGTCTTGATCCACGAGGGTTAGATCTCTTAAGTCCAAGACGACGCGGCGACTGTCCGCTTCTGAGGTCATGAGCGTTTCCAACTCGGCTAGGTTTTCTGCGTCCATTCGACCGCTCAGCTTAATGACCACCTCTCCGTTCGCTGCCCTCGTGATCTTCAGCACTCACCCTCTCCTGAAAATTCTTAGTTCTTTGCCATCCGTCGCACACTCGGTAATGGCAATCACAAGGCCAACGTTAAGTTATTGAAAGCCCATGGCTTAGTGTGAAATCTAGAATTGCGATGTTCGCAAATCTGCGAATTTCGCAATCGTGTGGTCTCGGGCTGGCTGACGAAGATATTTAAGAACGATTTATTGAGAGTCCTGCCAGTTTTGAATCGATGCTTGTCGATCTTCAGCAACCTGATCTTCGACTTAGGGTCGATCCCGGTAAGTCGAGTCTGGCCGCAGCGCCTGATGGTCCGGACGTCCGTCCTCCGCCTTCGCGCAGTGCAGCCTTAATAACATCGTCGACTCCCGCATGTTCCCGGTGCTTGGATCGCTTTTGCACAGCTCTCTGTCAAGAGTGCGATTTGCATTCTTTATGAAGCGCAGAAAGGGCCCGTCGCCGCTGCCACACCACACACTTAGTCCTGCGAATCGCTCCTAGGCGGCGTGATGCCGAGGCGTTTCATCTTGAAATACAGCGTGGAGCGTTTTAGGCCGAGCTTGGCAGCTGCCCCTCCCGGACCGCCGACCTTCCAATTGGCGCGCTGACAAGCGGCAAGAATCTCCTGACGGACTATCTCTTCCAGCGTGGGATTTGCAATCTCAATCGGGGCTGCCTCGGATTTTTCGAGCGCCGCTGGTTCGAAGACCCCACCCGTCGAAAGGATTACGCCACGCGCAAGGTAGTTTTGTAGCTCTCGGACGTTCCCGGGCCACGAATGACGAACGATGGCGCGCATGGTTTCTTCAGGGATCGTGTCGATAACTTTGTCCACGGAGATGGCAAACTGTTCGACGAAGTAGCGCACAAACTCCGGAATATCAGCTTTCCTTTCCCGGAGCGGTGGCAGAGAGACCGGGAAAATATTCAGCCGATAGTACAAATCCTGTCGGAACTCACCGTCGCGGACCATCTGCCGAAGGTCTCGATTGCTCGCCGCGATGACACGAACATCGACCCGCGTGGTACGGATGCTGCCTACAGCCTCGAACTCGCGTTCCTGCAGGACGCGAAGAAGCTTGGGTTGAAGCTCCAACGGCATGTTTCCAATTTCGTCGAGAAACAGCGTTCCACGATCAGCCAACGCAAAGCGGCCCACGTGTGAACTAATAGCTCCGGTGAAGGCTCCGCGCTCGTGTCCGAAGAGTTCGCTTTCCAAAAGACCGGGGGGCATCGCCGAGCAGTTCACCTTGACGAGGTTCCGGCTGCGTCGCGGACTGAGCTCATGAATCGCTCGGGCGATCACTTCTTTGCCGGTTCCCGTCTCGCCGGTGATCAAGACAGTGACATTCGTGGGCGCCACCGCCTCAACTTCCGAGAGGGTCGAGCGCAGGCCGCCACGGCGCCCCACGATTGTCTCCAAGAAGGAGGATTCTGCGCTTTCAGACCTGCGCAGAATCGGTTCGGCGGGAGTATAGATGCTGGTGCTCATAGTTGCATTTCCCCTGTATTTGTTACGCTTTGCATCAGAAAGTGCGATCATGTTTCGTTTCAATAGCTCACGCCGATGATGGTCATGAGTCTTTCGCCGCCAGTCTAAGCTCTGTACGCGGATTCGCGAGTTGACTTGAGAACCGCGCCTCGCCCTGTACAAGCCTGGTCACCATGGTAAACAGGAAGCTTGCCGACAGCCCGCACATCAAGACACCGACGAGCCTTTCCACCGGACCTAAGATCTGCCACATCTGGGGAAGAACCACATCGCTAGAGCCGACAGTTGTATAACTGGCCGTCGAGAAGTAAAACGCAGATTCCCATAATGGCAGACAAAGGCAGCGATAAAAGCTTGCCCACAGCAAAATCTGCAATACGTGCAACGCAATGATCGCGGCTGTGAATCGCACCATGAGTACAGCGGAACGCAAGGGCCCGAGCTTGTGAGTGTCGGGGCCTAAACTAGTTCTTGCCCAGCGGATGAGCGCGGCCATCCCCCCGCTCTGCAACCAGAGGGAAAGAGTGATAAGAGCGACGGCTGCGCTGGCTTGGCGAACAGATGTCATACGTTGACGGGGTTGAAAGGCGGGTCAGCCGCCGACCGTGCCGGTCAGTGCGTGCTGCTGATAAGTCGGGCCGCCCGGAATCCTAGCCGACCCGCCGTCCGACATCCGCGCGGCAGTGTTCTCCTGGAGAGCCAGCGCGGCGGACTGGGGAGTAAAGGTCTGCCAGCGTCGTGCTTCGCTGTTGGCCAGCGCGATCATCACCAGGAACGGGGCAGCGGACGAAACGGGAATGCCGAGTTGATCGGCGCGGTCGTCGCCGAAGCTGCGCCTGAGGATGCCGTGGATGAGGTCGGAGAATTCAGCGCTCGGCATAAGCGGTTGAGGCGCGGAGGCCAGGAGGTTCCCCTGCGCGCCGACCATGGCGGCGGTCAGGGCACGCGAATTCTCGTCCGGCGGAGCAATGGTCAGGTCGAGCAGGTGCCTCAGCTCCTGGGCGCTATCGTGATCGGTGACGGCCCGGTAGAAGCTGTCGTCCTCCAAGCCCAGCAGATAGGCAATGTAATGCCAGTACTGATACAGGCAGTTCTGCTCGGCCTGCGTCAATTCGATGCCGAGTGCAGCCAAGGCCTGGAAGGGCGTTAGGGTGAAGTCCAACCAAGTGCGGGCCACATCTACCTGGCTGATCGGAACGCCCCACTCGGCTGTGTCCCACCCATGTTTGATGGCACTAGATCGCATGCGTGCGTGCAGCAGCCGTACCTGGGCAGTGGCTTGGTATCCAGGTGCTCCGCGCAGCAGCCCACCGGGCATCGTGGCCTGCCCTGCCCACATGCCAGTCTCGGCCAGGCGCCGGGGCGCCATGGTGGTCAGCCGTCCGGTTTGGGTCAGCAACCTGGCGATGGCGGGCGAGGCATAGGTGTGCACCAAGGCGCTGCTGATGGCGGATAGTCTGTACCAAAACGGCGATACTGAGAGCGCCGCGACTTCGCCCCGCTCAGGCATATCGGGGTCCACCCACGCAGGCATGGTCTCCAGCTGCTCCAACAACGCGGTGATGGCCGGCGGGTGCTCAGTCAGGCTCTCCAAGCCGTCGGCAAGACCGGCGTTGAGGATGCGACGGCCTTCCTTGCCGAGCGCGTCCATCTCGACAATGACGGCGTCCGCCAGCGGGTCACCAACCGCCAGCATCCGCACCATGTGGTCGGCTTTGTCTCCATGCCGGACACGCGCCTGGTCCAGATTGATCACGCGGCCAGGAATTGTAAAGCCTGTCAAGGCGATTTCTCCTTGAAGCGTACTCATGTTTTTCTCCTTGGCTTCCACTCTTTTCATCTCCTGATAACTTCTTCCGCAAATTGAGCCGGAGCGGGGGCGACAAATGATCGCACTATTGCTTCCAGCCACCGCCAAGCGCCTTGTAAAGCTGTACAACGCTCTGGAATTCGTTGCCGCGATCCTGCGCCAGGGTGAGTTGGGCGCTGAACAGAGAGCGCTGGTTGTCGAGGACTTCTAGATAGGTGGTGATGCCACCGCGGTAGCGCTTGAGTGATGTGCCAACAGAATCGCTGAGATCTTGGACTGTGTCTTCCTGCGCTTTGCGGACTTCGTAGTACTTCTGATAAGCGATCAGAGCATCGGAAACGTCCCTGAAGGCCAACTGGATGGTTTGTTTGTAGACGATCAGAGACTGTCGTTGTTGCGATTCAGCGGAACGAAGGTTCCCGCGCAGCCTACCAGCCTCGAAAATTGGTTGCGTCAATTGTGCCGTGCCGCCCCAGGTGCCGATATTGCTGTTTACGATGGACGAGAAGACAGTGCTACGTCCGACTGCGCCGCCGCCGGTGCCGGTGAGAGAAATCTGCGGAAAGAAAGCAGCCTTGGCGACTCCGATCTGGGCATTGGCGGAGATCAGATTTTGCTCGGCCTGGGAAATGTCGGGCCGCCGCGCGAGCAACGAAGAAGGCAGCCCGACAGGTACTTCGGGGGGCATTGGTTGGTCGACCAGCGGGCGTCCTCGCGTCACGCCGTGTGGGTAATCGCCTAAAAGAATGCTGAGCGCATCCTCTTCGAATCCGATCTGTCTCTGCAGTTCGGGGAGCTGCGCGTTGGCGGTGTCAAGCACCTGTTTCGCTTGCAGCACGTCGAGTTTTGTGGCAACCCCGTGCTCGAGGCGGTACTGCGTCAGCTTGACGGCGTCCTGCTGGGTCTTGATCGTGTCGCGAGTGATTTGGAGCTGCAGGTCAAGAGACAGAAGCGCGAAGTAGTCACTCGCGACGTCACTCACCAGCGTGAGGATCTCGGTCTTCTCAGCGTATTCGGTTGACAGAAGCTGGGCACGCGCAGATTCGGTGGCGCGCCGTAGCTGGCCAAAGAGGTCCAACTGAAAGGTTACGTCAGCGGCGTAGGTTCCATATCTAGTTTTGGTTGGGAAACCCTGGAAGGTCCGTTCATCCACTGCAACTCCGTTTGCGGTCACTTGCGGGTACTGGTTCGAGCGGGTGACCATGAGCTGTGCGCGTGCCTGAGTGATTTTTTCTGTCGCCGTTTGCAGGTCGTAGTTCTGCTTGAGACAACGCCTGATCAGATCCTGTAGAACGGGGTCTTGGAAGATCTGCCACCAAGGAAGGTCTGCAAAAGAAGCTGCCTGCGCTTGCGCCTGGTCCTGCGGATTATCGTTCTCCGCGTGATAGGCGGTCGGTACAGGAACTGTCGGCTTGTGGTAATTAGGGCCGACCGTGCAGCCGATCAGCAAACTCGCGATCATCACCAGCGATATCGAATGAGTTAGCGGATGTTTCATCTCAATCACCTGGAGCCGGACTCGGTGTTGCGGGCATTTGGGCAGGCCCGCGTTCTTTACCAGCGCCCGACCATTTCTCCACCACACAGAAGATTGCCGGAACGACGAGGATATCGACACTGCTCGCTGCCAGCATGCCGCCGATTACGGCCGTGCCCATGATTTGGCGAGCCACCGAACCCGCGCCGGACGCCGTCCACAGCGGTACGCAGCCGAGAATGAACGCGAACGAGGTCATCAAAACGGGACGCAGGCGAAGCCTTGCTGCTTCGAGCGCCGCATCCACCAGAGGTTTCCCGCTTTCGTACTGCGCTTTGGCAAACTCGACAATCAGAATCGCGTTCTTGGCGGCCAGACCGATCAGCATCACCAAGCCGATTTGCGAGTAGGCATCGGTCTCGATTTGCACCATGTAAGCCGGATAGAAAGCGCTAAGCACCGCCCGGCGCAGCCACAACATTCCAAAAGCCCCGCATACCGCACCCGACGTGCCCAGGAGCACGCTGAACGGTAGCGACCATCTCTCGTAGAGCGC
>WNFF01004836.1_pt1 | contig 11649 bp, 10 predicted proteins | sample 5400441 | NCBI WGS metagenome assembly WNFF01 (sample SAMN13153345, study PRJNA577476) | soil metagenome | isolation source: 120 cm saprolite under Douglas fir tree site 2 hole 3 replicate 1 | place: USA:California | collected 2015-04-18
ATCTCCGCGGTCGCGCTGTGGCCGAAGCGCCGGCTGTACGCGTCGTTTGCGGTCGCCGTGCTCCTCGCGTGGATCTTCCTACCCGCGGGCATCAAGCCGCCGGAGGTGGGCACGCTCATCTACGAGAAGGAGTCGGCCTACAACTACATCCAGGTCGTCCAGGTCTCCACCACGACCGAGCTGATCCTCAACGAGGGCCAGGCCGTCCACTCCGTGTACGACAGCACAACCAACCTCACACACGGTTATTGGGACTACCTGATGCTCGCCGACTCGTTCCGACCGGCGCAGGCCGCGCCGGCGACGCCACGGTCGGTCGCGTTCCTGGGCCTCGCCGCCGGCACGGGTGCGCGGCAGTATCGCCTGGCCTTCGGCGAGCAGGTCGATATCACTGGCGTCGAGATCGACCCTGAGATACTCGCGGTCGGCCACCGCTACTTCCACCTCGACGAAGCGCGCGCGCACGAGGTCGTTGCCGACGCGCGCTACTGGCTCGACACGCAGGCCGCGCATTACGACGTGGTTGTGCTCGATGCATACCGGCAGCCGTACATACCGTTCCACCTCACGACGCGCGAGTTCTTCCAGCAGGTGAAGGCGCATCTCAATCCAGGTGGCGTTATCGCCGTCAATGTCGGACGAACGGCCACCGACTACCGATTGGTCGATGCGCTCGCGAGCACGATGGCCGCGGTTTTCCCGAGCGTCATGCTGCTCGACGATCCCAACTACACGAACACGGTCGTGTTTGCGTCGACCGAGCCGGTCACAGTAGATGACGTCACGCACAACCTCGGGCTGGTCTCAGCACCGCTCGCCAGCGATGCGGCGAGGAGCGCGCTGAAGCAGGGCAAGCTGCGGATGTCGCCGTATCACGGCCAGGTCTACACCGATGACCTTGCTCCCATCGAGCAGCTGATCGACGAGATCATCTTCAGCTACCTGACCGGCCGCTGAAGCTCCGCGCCAGCTAGCCTCGGTGCAGAGGACTCGTGACCTGCTGACCGGCGAGCTGCTGGTCGGCCTCGAGGCAGAGGAGGCGTACGCGGCCGGTCGCGACGACCTTCTCTTCTTCGTCGAGGACGCGGGCTTCCCACACCTGCGTGTGGCGCCCGCGCGTGATCGGGGTTGCGATCGCGCGCAGCTTCGCGCCGGCGCGGACTGCGCGTATGAAGCTCGTGCTGTTCTCCAGTCCGACGACCGACTGCCCACGCGGCATCGCGTACAGCGCAGCCCCGACTGACGCCAGGGTTTCGATGAGACCGCTGTGGACGCCTCCATGCACGATGCCGTAACCCTGCAGGTGCTCCGAACCCACCGTCATCTCTGCGCGCACCTCGTCCTGCGTTGCATGGGTGATGACGATGCCCATCGCGTGCAGCCAGCCCTCGGGCATGTCCTGCAGCCGCTCGAAATCCTGGCTCACAAATGAATCGTACCGATGAAAAGCCGAGAGCCGGGCTGCGAGCCCGGCCTTCCGCCACAAAAGCCGAGAGCCGGGCTACGAGCCGGCATTCCGCCACAAAAGCCGAGAGCCGGGCCCCGGGCCCGGCTCTCGTGTCGACGTTCGCAGTGCTACCGCCTCCGACTCCAGGAGCCGGATTCGGAATTGGAAGCCCTAGAGGCTAACTTCCTCCCGAGCTCCCGGCTGGCAAACGAGGCGGTTGGCACCGCGATTCGGTTTATCCAAGGTTCCGCCTCACCTCCTTTGCCCCACGGGCGTTGAACTTCGAAGCGAGTGTACCAGTCCATGCGTCCTGCACCTCTAAACTCATGGCTCGATGCCTAGGGGTGCGGCCGCGGCGGCTGAGCAGAGTGCGATTCCTGACCCCAGCCCTGTCCGTAGGGTGGGCAGGGCGAAGAAGTCGACGTCCTCTCCGCCGGGCCGGCTGAAGAAGCGCGTCGTGCCCAAGGCGGATGGCCGCTACCTCATTTATTACGAACCATTAACGTGAGCGAGCTCCGATGGCACCCGCTTCTGGAAGAGTGGGTCACCGTCGCACCGTGGCGCCAGGACCGGACATACCACCCGCCCGAGGATCACTGCCCGCTGTGTCCCACCAGGCCCGGCCACCCCGAAACCGAGATCCCCGAGCCCGACTACTACATCGCCGTCTTCGAGAATCGCTTCCCATCGTTCACCGGCGAACAGGGACGTTGCGAGGTGGTGTGTTACACGCCGGATCACGACTCGTCTCTAGGCGAGCAGAGCGTCGAGCACATTCGCGACCTCATCGAGGTGTGGCGTGACCGCACCAGCGAGCTGAGCCGCCTCCCCAACGTGCGCTACGTCTACATATTCGAGAACCGCGGCGAAGAGATAGGCGTGACCCTGAGTCACCCACACGGGCAGATCTATGCGTACCCATTCGTCCCGCCAGTCTTGAAGAGAGAGCTGCGGGCCGAAGCCCGGTACATACGCGAAAACGGCCGCTGCCTCTACTGCGACGTGCTCCAGGGTGAGCTGCAAGGCGAGCGGACCGTCCTGAGCGATGAAAACTGGATCGCGTTCGTGCCGCCCTTCGCGAGGTGGCCTTACGAGGTGCACCTCGCTCCGCGGCGACATCGTGGCGGACTGCTCGACCTCGACCCGGACGATGACGAGTCGTTCGCGCGAATCTTGAAAGGGCTGCTGCAGAAGTACGACCGCCTCTTCAAACGCCCGCTGCCTTACGTGATGGCGATGCACCAGACGCCCCAAGGCCGCACCCGCAACGACCATCACTTTCACGTGGAGTTCTATCCACCGAACCGCACCCGCGACAAGCTCAAGTACCTGGCCGGATCGGAGCTCGGCGCCGGCGCCTTCATAGTCGACGCGCGGGCAGAGGACAAAGCCGCGGAGCTGCGTGGAGCCTAGCCGCGAGCGTCCGAATACGTGGCACGGCCGCGCACCCGGACGCGTGAACCTCATCGGGGAGCACGTCGACTACCTCGGGGGTGTCGTTTTGCCTGCCGCGGTCGATCGGCACACGCGAGTCGGCGGGCACGAGGCCCGGGAGTGGGCGATCGAAAGCGACGTGGGTGGCGGGCTCGGCTACCTTCGCGCGATTGGAAACGAGCTCGGCGCGCCACCGCAGGCGATCACCGTCGAATCCGACGTACCGCCTGGGTCCGGCCTCAGCTCATCGGCCGCGCTGCTGGTCGCGATCGCGGTCGGCCTGCGCCCGGAGCTTGACGGCGTCGAGGCCGCGCTTGCGTGCCAGCGTGCCGAGCAGAGCGCCACGGGCGTCCACGTCGGAATGATGGATCAATTCGCCTCGGCGCTCGGCCGGCGCGGGCATGCCTTGCTACTCGACTGCTCGACCCTCGAATATCAAGCCGTGCGCTTTCCCGACGAGCTCGTGATCGCCGTCATCGACTCGGGCGAGCACCGCTCGCTCGCCGACACGCCGTACAACGAGCGCCGTCGTGAAGCGGAGGCTGGCAATCCGAAAAGGCGGCGGCATGTCGACTCGGAGATCGCTCGCGTCCACGCGTTCGTCGAAGCGCTCGAGGAGCGCAAATTCGAACGATTGGGCGTTCTGCTCAAGGAGTCGCATCAGAGCTTGCGGGACGACTTCGAGGTGTCGACACCGAACGTCGACTCGCTGGTGGAGCAGGCGTGGGGGATCCAGGGTTGCCTGGGCGCTCGCATCATGGGCGCCGGTTTCGGCGGCAGCATCCTGGCGCTCATCGAACGAGGCCGCGAGGTCGCGTTTGCGGAAGCCATGAAGCGCGAGGTCATCTACTGCGCGACCGCGGACGGCGCGTTCGCCCACAACGCCAAGTAGGTGGGGCCCGCCGGGCAGTGACGACGGATCTGCGGCGCCCATGCGGCCCATCTGCGGTGTCGCCTCCTGCGCTCCTCGCTTACGCATCTACGGGATGCGCGCGCTGCGGTGCTCGTCGGCTCCTTGCATCTGAGCCACCTGGTCACCGAATCTCTCGCCGCCACGCCCGTCGGGCCCCACTCCGGTGAGCGACTGCCTTTTCCTCCCGCTCCCGCAGCGGTCAGGGGGCATCCGCGAGCTCGGGGGCTGGGAGGCGGTGTGGATGCCGCTCGGCGAAGGTGAGGCCGAGCGACTGACCATCGGCATGGGCGCGGGCTGGAAGCCGATCGAGGTCCCGCGCCAACTGGTGGCCCATGAAGGGAACCAGGCGGTGTGGTATCGCACCGAGTTCCAGCGACCCGATCATTCCGGGCGCGTCTTGCTGCGCATCGGCGGCGCATTTCTCGCCACACACGCGTGGCTCAACGGCAAGCTGCTCGGCTCGCACTATGGATATTTCGCTCCATTCGGTTTCGACCTCACGCCCTACCTCAAGGCCGAGAACCTGCTCGTCATCTGCTGCGAATCACCGGTCGAGACGCAGACCGACAAGAAGCGGCACATCATGGGCATCTTCAACGACGGTGAGCTGAAGCCTTACCCCGCGTCTGCGTACTCGAGCCTGCCGGACCCTTACCGCTGGGAGGTGCCGGTCGGCCTGTGGCGGCCAGTCGGGCTCGAGTACATCGGCCCGTTCGCCATCGATTGGCTGCGACTCAACCCTCGCTTCGAAGCGGGCGACGGACGGCTGGAGGTGCAGGCGCGGCTGCGCAACCTGGACGGCCGCCAGATGGCCGGCCAGGTCGAGCTGGTGGTCTCTCCCCCCGGTGCCGATTCGGGCGCGGCGCCGCTGCGCCTTCAACGCGAGGTTCGGCTGGCGGGTGGAGGCGAGCAGGTCGTGTCCATGCAGCTGGCCCTTCCCGGCGCCCACCGTTGGGAACCGTGGCGTTTCGGGGAGCAGCCGATGTATCGCGCCGAGATGGTCGCCCGCGCGGTTGCCGGCGTCGAGACGACTCGCGTCGAGGATGCCTTCGCATTTCGTGAGCTCAAGTGGGACATCGGTCCGCGTCGCTGGAACTTCGCCGTGAATGGCCGGCCGATGTTCTTGCGCGGTGCCGGCTACGCGCCCTCGTATCGCCTCGACGAGCTCACGCCCGAGCGATTTGACGCCGACCTCCGCATCGCCAAGGAAACCAACCTGGACGCGCTTCGCATCCTGGCCAACGTCCTGCCGACCGAGTTCTATCGACTTGCGGACGAGGCGGGCATGCTGCTGCTGCAGGAGCTCCCTCTGCTCGGCGCTTACGCCTATCACGCACGCGGCGAGGAGGGGCGGTTCTTCGACGCCGCGGCCCGCGAGCAACAGGTTGAGATGGTCGAGATGCTGCGCAACCGGCCGTCGGTCGCCATGTGGGTCGCGCATGACGACCCGCCCTGGCTGGCGAGCAACTCCGACCTCGGCGATGTGAACGCCGTGCGCCAGAACCACTCCATCGACAACGAGCTCGGGGCCGCGTTCGAGCATCTCGACGGCACACGCCCGGCCCTGGCCGCGGCGGGGGATGTCGACCAGCACGTTCTCCTCGGTTGGGCGTCGGGGTCGTGGGGTGACCTCGCCGAAGCGGATCCCATGATGGTCTCCGCCTTCGGTGCGCAGGCGCTGCCTGCGGTGGACTCAGCGGTGTGGGAGCGTATCGACTCCGGCGATCCCAATCGGGTCCATTGGCCCGTCCCGGATGACGACGCTGCCTGGCGGTACGCGGGCTTTCAACCTGTCAACTGGGCGGAGCGCGGTGTCGGCCTTCCCTCGGCGCACACCAGCCTCGAGTCCTATATCGAATCGTCTCAGGCATTCCAGGCCTTCCTGGTGCGCCTTGCGGCCGAACGTTTTCGAACGCGAAAGTTCGAGCAGTGCTGGGGCGCCTTCGCATATCACCTCGTGGACCCGGTTCCCGGCATCGGCTTCGGCCTGCTCGACAATTCCCGCCGGCCCCGGCCGGCGCTCGAAGCCCTGCGGCAGGCTTTCAAGCCCACCCGCTTGATGATCGAGCCCCTGGCGTTCGATCTCGATCGGCCGTTCGGGATCATTCAACGTCCGGCCGTTCCATTCAGCGCGCGGATCGTCATCGTCAACGACGACCCGGGTCTGGCCGGTCCGGGCGTGGTGCGCTGGACGTTGATGCGCAAACGTCGAGCCGGACGTCGCGGGGTGAGCCGCATCGCGGACGCGATCCAGCGGAAGTTCTCCGGCGCGGCCGACGCCGAGATACCGACTGCCTTCGAGCCCGCCGTCAACGCCACGACCTTGAGCGTGCCGCTCGAGGTCGAGGGCGATTACCTGCTCGAGGCGTCCCTCAGCGTCTCAGGACGCGTGGTCGACAGCACCGAGCTGCGCTTCACCGTGACCTCGACTCTTCCTTCGCCGCGGCCGAGGCCTGAGCTTCCGCGCTACCTGGCGGACCGGCTGGCAGACCTTGCGAGCCTGCGCGCGGAAAAGCACGGCCTCAGCTTCGTCCTCGAGAACCGAACGCGCCCCGCGGTGGTGACCGCCATCGTTGGCCTCCGTCTCGACGGGATACCCCTCGGCCCCCATGACATCCAGGTGGAGACGCACGCCGGGCACGCGCCTCTCCCCCGTCGCCTCGACATCCCCGTCGGCCGGCGCCTGCGCGTCCACGTCGTGACGGGGCAGCCGCTCGGCGCCGGGCGTCATTCGCTCGACGTCGACATCGCCGTCCCCGGCGTCGCGTCGGGGCGCGTGATCATCGGCGGCGTCGTGTGAAGGGGTCCTCGCGAACTCAATGCGAAGCCTCTGAGTTCGTGGGGCAAAGGTCTGGCCGACATCGAACGCTGATGGCATACTTCGCAGGACGCGTCGACACGCGAAGAGAGCGCGGGTCCGCAGGCAGGTGTTTTCGAAATTGATCCAGAAACGGACTCGGGACAAGGGAGGCCCTCCACCGGATGTCAACTGAAACCGTCTACGCGGACCTCGTACTCGCGGTGGCGGCTCTCATCGCGGGCGTCCTCTACCTGAGGGTGCGCCGGCGCCATGTCAAGCGCAAGAAGTCCGGCCCTCCGGTCCGTCCCGCGACGCCGAGCCCGCAGTCGGCCGCGGCTCCGGGGCGCGCCGTCACGACATGGGCTCCGCCACCGCTCGCCACCCCGGCGGCGCCCATCGCTCCAACCGCTGTCGTTCAGCCGTCGCCGAGCTGGGACCAGTCACCCGCGAGGTCGACTTCTCCGGCGTGGCAAGCGGGTGCGCAGTCGCCGTCCTGGGGAGCGCCGGGGGCGGGAACCCCAGGCCCTTCACCGGTGCAGCCGCCACCTCCCGCTCCGGCCGCCCCTCCGGCCACCGCTCCTCCTGGGCCCGCGCCAACGTGGGGTGCTCCCGCACCGGGGGCGCCCGTCTCGCCCACTGCTCCCGCCGCCCCGACATGGGGCGCCGCGCCACCTCCGCCGTCGCCCCCGGCCGCGCCGGCTCCTTCGTGGGGCGGCTCGGCCGCCGCGCCGCCGGCACCCACCTGGGGATCCCCCGCGGCTGCTCCCTCATCCTCAGCGCCACCACCTGCTCCGTCATGGGAGCCGCCCAAGCCGGCGGGCCCGACGGCCCCGCCGCCGGCCCCCTCGTGGGGTAACTCCGCGCCGGCGACGCCGGCTGCCTCGGTGCCGGCGCCATCATGGGATTCGCCCGCACAGGCGCCCGGCGCTCCGTCCGCGGATTGGGGTGCGCCCGCGCCGGCCTCGTGGGACGCGCCGGCGGCTGGGAGTCCCAGCGCTCCACCGGCCGGGGCGCCGGCGTGGGACGTGCCCAAGACCGAGGAGCCCGCCGCGCCGGCGGCGCCGTCGTGGTCGGCGCCATCGGCAGCACCGTCACCGTCGGTCGCCCCACCGCCGCCCCCGCCACCCCCGCCTGCGCCTGCGCCTGCGCCGCCCGCTCCGATCGCAGTCGCTCCGGCGCCCGCGGCCCCGGCGTGGTCGCCGCCGCCCGATTCACCGCAGCTCCCGACCTTTCCCGAGCCCCCGGTGGCGGCCGCGCCCGTAGCCGCTCCGCCTCCCCTCCAGGCTCCGCCGCCGACGCCACTGCCCTGGGAGGCGCCTGCCGCGCCGCCACCGCATGAAGCGCCCGCGCCTGTTCCCGACGTGGCCGCCACTATGGCCGCCCCGGGCGCTGCCGCCGCTGCGGCCGCCGCCCACGAGGCGACCGCTCTCATGCCCGCGTGGCAGCCACCCGCGGCAGCCCCGGCCGCCCCGCCCGAGACGCCGGCGCTGGGGGGTCCGACAAGACCTCTCCGCGCGGTTGGCGGCGCCGGTCCGCAGGCTGAATTGACGATCGAGTCAGGACCCGACGCCGGCCATACGCACCGCGCCAGCGACAGCGCATTGCGGATGGGGCGCTCGCCCGACAACGACCTCATACTTCGCGATCCGGCCACAAGCGGCCATCACGCTCGTGTCGAGCGGCGCGGTGAGCAGTTCTGGATCGTCGACCTCGGGAGCACCAACGGCACGCTCGTCAACGGCGAGCCGATCCAGGAGAAGGAGCTCAATCACGGCGATCGAATCACCGTCGGTCAGAACGCGGTTCATTTCTCCGTCCTCGGCGGCTAGTCGTGAACCGGGCTCGTCCGCCCCGGTTCACCGGCTCGGGCGATGCGTCTTAAGGTCGGCGCGGCGACCGACCCGGGCCTCGAGCGCGAGGAGAACGAGGACTCCGTCGTCGTTTGGCGCGACAAGGCCGGGCTCGACACCCTTCTCGTCGTCTGCGACGGGATGGGCGGTCATGCAGCCGGCCAGAAGGCCAGCAGCATCGCGGTGACCACGCTCACGAGCGTGCTTGCCGAGGATGGCAACGAGGGACCCGACCTCGACCGCCTCAAGCGGGCGTGCAAGGAAGCCAACACCGCCGTGTTCGAGGCCGCGCGCGACAACCCGGAATGGGCGGGCATGGGCAGCACCATGGTCGTAGCCGCCATCGGAGATGGCGAGGTCGGCGTGCTGAACGTCGGCGATAGCCCTGCGTACCTCATTCGCAATGGCGACGCCCGCCTCATCTCTCAAGACCACTCGTGGCCGGCTGAGCAGGTGCGCCTCGGCGTGATCAAACCCGAGGAGGCCGCCACCCATCCGTTGAAGCACAGGCTGACCCGAGCGATCGGGGTCTGGGAGTCGATCCAGTCGTTCACGGACAAGATCAAGATCGAGGGGGGCGACGCCATAGTCCTGTGCAGCGACGGCGTCGAAACCGCGGGCGTCAGCGTCGAGGAGATGAGCAAGCTCCTGCTCAAGGACGGCGACCTCGAGCGTGGCGCCAAGCGTGTCATCGAGCGGTGCCGGGAGCTCGGAGCGCCGGACAACGTGACGGTGGCGGTGGCGCGGGTCGAGGCCGACGTGACGAAGACTCAAGCCCTTCCGCGGCTGAAGAAGATCGGCCTAATGCAGAAAGGCGCGGGCCACTAGCTCGGCAACATGCTCGACACGCATCGTCGAGCCGCGTGAGCGGAGCCCCGACTCGAGCTGCATCTGGCAGCCCGGATTTGCCGTCACGATCAGGTCCGCGCGCGTGGTCGCGACGTCGTCGAGCTTCTCGCTCAGGATCCGCGACGACATCGCCGGTTCCAGCGTGCTGTAGAGGCCGGCCGCCCCACAGCAGATGTCCGGATGCCTCATCTCGACCAGCTCGACGCCGGGCACCGCGCGGATGAGGTCGCGTGGCGCCTTGCGAATGCGCTGTGCGTGCGCGAGGTGGCAGGCATCCTGGTAGGTGACGCGCACCTTGACCTCACGCTGGGGAGCGGGCAGCCCGACCTCGACCAACCATTCGCTCAGGTCCTTCACGCGGCCTTCGAGCTCGGGGTAGAAGTCCTTCAGGTGGGCGCCGCAGCCGGCAGAGTCGACGATGAGTGCGTCGAAGTTGGAGTCGCGGTACACCAGCATATTGGCGTCGCGGAGGCGCTCGGCGCCCTCGAGGTCGCCATTGTGTGCGAGCAGAGCGCCGCAGCATCTTTCGGCGCGTGGGAACCAAACTTCGCAGCCGGCGAGCTGCAGCAGCTTGACGGCCGCGTCGTGAGACTGCGGGTACAGGATCGGCATGACACATCCGACCAGGAAGGCGACGCGATGCTTCCTCGCGCCGATCGGGGGCGCGATCCCGCCTGCGGGCGGTTCGAATCGCGGCCGCAGCCTGGGCAGCTGGCGCCCCGAACGAAGCATCGACGTGAGCCCCGCGGCCTGAGCCGCCTTGGTGATCGCGCCGAAGCTCCGCAGCCGGCGCGGCTTCGCGACGATCTGGCGCAGCGCCGTCCGCGCGAGCCATCGCTTGGGCGCCGGCCTTCGCAGCCTCTCGACCTCTGATCTCCCCGCCTCGATGATCCTTCCGTAAGGCACGCCCGACGGACAGACCGCTTCGCAGGTCCGGCAGCCCAGGCAGAGATCGATGTGCCGCGCCTGGTCTTCGGTGAAGGGCAGCCCGCCGCGCTTCCACTGCGTCATCAGGTAGATGCGGCCGCGCGGCGATTCGGTTTCCAGGCCCGTTTGCCGGAACGTCGGACATGCATCGAGGCACAGGCCGCAGTGAACGCACGTCGCGAGGTCGTCGTCGCTCAGTCGCGCGAAGATCTCCCTTGCTTCCGTCAAACCACGAATCTCCCTGGGTTGATCACCTGGTTCGGATCGAATGCCGAGCGAAGACGTCGCATCAGGTGCAGGGTCGCAGGTGGCGTTCCCCACGCGCCGGCTTCGCGTCGGAATTCGGCCGGTCCGGCCATGAGCAGGAGCGACCCGCCCGCGGCGACGGCCGCCGCCCGCACCGCCCGCACGTCCTCGGCGCTGCCCGCGACCGCCCAGTTCGCGATCCCCGTTCCGGGCGAGGCCCACCACTGCTCGTCCGCTTCGAGCCGGTCGAGAATGGAGCGCAGCTGGTGTCGCGGCGCGGCGATTCGGGCCCAGCGCGCCGGCGCGGCCGTCGAGTGCTCTTGCCACACGGATGCATCAGCCGCGGTCCAGCCCAGGTCGGCGACCATCCGCCTGGTCGCGTCGGGGCTGCCGAGAAATCGGGCGAGCACGCGACCGCTCGAGAAGAGCTCGACTGCAGCCGGCGCCATCGGCATGTCGAGGACTTGCTCGGCGGCGACCCAGGCCTCAGCCATCGATTCGTGCTTCGACTCGACCGCCGTAATGAAGCTTCATCAGGTCGTAGCCGCTGACGTTCTTGACCACGCGCCCGCCGGCGCTCGCGAGGCGGCCGTCGGGGAGCGCCACGCGGATGCCGATGAGGAAGTCGCGGGGAGAGCCGTAGCGAAGGCGTAATGGACCGGTCCATCCGGTTGCGAGCAGGCCGCCGATCGTGTGGCCGGGCGAGCCGAATGGGTCGAGAGGGAGGAACTGGCCGCTCTTGCCGAGCTCTTCCTGCAGCGCCTCGAGCGTGATGCCCGCCTCGACGCTCACCACCATGTCAGCCTGTGAATGCTCGAGCACGCGGTCGAGCGCCTTCGTCCGCAGCTCGACGCCGTCGACGGCAGGCGGATCACCCATCTCCAATGACCGTCCGCCGCCGACCGGAAAAACGGCCAGGCCTGACTCGGCCGCTTCGTGGAGGCGCCGGGCAAGCTCGTGGGGATTTCTTACCACCATTTCGCCTCGATCGCGAGACCGGTGCGACCGGCCAGGTGAAGGCGCTTGCGTTCGGGGTCGGGAAAAATCTTGCCCGGGTTCATGATGCCGTGCACGTCGAGCGCGTCCTTCACGCGTCTCATCGCATCGAGGTCGTCGGGGCTGAAGACCCACGGCATGAACGCGCTTTTCTCGAGGCCGATCCCGTGCTCACCCGACAACGCTC
>WNFF01009201.1_pt1 | contig 11649 bp, 14 predicted proteins | sample 5400441 | NCBI WGS metagenome assembly WNFF01 (sample SAMN13153345, study PRJNA577476) | soil metagenome | isolation source: 120 cm saprolite under Douglas fir tree site 2 hole 3 replicate 1 | place: USA:California | collected 2015-04-18
CTTTGGGCCATTAGCAGACATCACGGGGTAAGCTTGCGATGTCCGCTTTACCTCTAATAACGAACATTAACGCTTTAGGACTGACGCCCCCACCACGCAGTCGGTGATCGAACCGGTCTCCGATTTGCGTCTCCAAAAATTTGGGAACATCGCCGAAACCGCTCGGAGATTTTCGGCAGAGGTCTCGCATCGCCGTGAAATTTGGGAATCCAGAGACCGCCGGCTAACGCCGGAAAGCGCCGCAACGGCGTGATTTTCGCCTGGCTAGCCTCACCGGATGCAGAGACCGGACTGGTTGGCTGGGGCGCCAGGATTCGAACCTGGGAATGGCGGAATCAAAATCCGCTGCCTTACCACTTGGCTACGCCCCAACGGGGCGCAATCTGCCGTGCTTGGCTCCGCTATTCAATGTCCTCGAAGGAAGCGCCGGCTTGAAGCGGGCAAGGTCGCCTGCTAAGGGAACACGCGGCCGGAGTGTAGCGCAGCCTGGTAGCGCACCTCGTTCGGGACGAGGGGGTCGCAGGTTCAAATCCTGCCACTCCGACCACTACTTACGCGAAATGCCCTCGCGATTCGCCACAAGCTTCCGTCACACTTTTCTCTGATTTTTATCGCGATCGACCGCCTAAATGTGAAATATGTCTCTTATTCTATCCGTCAGCGGATCCGCGGCAAATCGAAAGCGCCTGGCCGTGGGATTCGCGATTTTGTCCGTCACGTTCCTGACCGGTTGCGCGCTGCTTCCGATTGGCGGAGACGATTCCGACAATACGGATAACGGGTGGGCGACGGTTCGCCTTGTTAATTCAAATGGTTCGACAACCGAGTGGTCGGTTTCCGATCGCGCAGATGCAGGCAAGCTCCTGGTTTCTCTCACGGCGGGGAGAGCGCTGGGCTTAAGCATCGCGGGCAGCATGGTGCTCAGCCCCTCGGTATTCCTCCCGCAACCGGCGGACTATCAAACCGCGGCGACTCAATTCCTCACTCAAACCGACCGGCGTCCCCCTTTGAGCGGCCGGGGCCCAAGCATTGACGAGGCTGACCGCTCAAAAGAGCAACGCGAAACGATTCGCGTATTTGTCGAAAATATCGAAAGCTAAAAATAGCCCGATCAACCGGTCATCCACATGCTTCAAGCAATGATTGTGCAGAAAATAACCGGTCCATCCCCGCACCGGGACGGGTGCATGGATCGCTCGCGGCGGTGCAGACCGCCGGGGAAATTCATTTCGCCTTGAGGTTACCCGCTGCAGTCTTGCCGCGGTCGGTCGTCACAATATCGAAGGAGACATTCTGTCCTTCGGCCAGCGTCGACAACCCCGCCTGCTCGACGGCGCTGATGTGGACGAACACATCCTTGCCGCCGTCGGACGGCTGGATGAAACCGTAACCCTTCTGCGAGTTGAACCATTTCACAGTGCCGGTAGGCATTTCAACTTCCTCATTGCTCGCGCATGCAGGCGCGCCCGCGCGGGAATCGCGCGGCTTCAGTCAATCAGATTTTCGGGGGGCGCCTTGCAGGTTGCGGCCATGGAACGTCTAGGCCCTTCGAGAGACGGCCGAAATTCGATTGCAGCCAAAGCAGAACGCAATCGGGGGACGTCGTCAAGACGGGATCGCCCCGCGCTTCCTCCCGCTGGCCGCGCGCCCAAGGATGGGTCACCCTCGCTGATATAATTGCCCGACCGATCCGAAGCGATACAGGCGCGAGACGTTTCATGGCCGACGACATCCCCTTCGATCGCGACTTCGATGTGCCGCCGGGGCGGGTGGACCGCGTCGCGCCAAACGTGCGCCGGATTCTGGCACCCAACCCCGGCCCTTTCACCTTCACTGGCACCTGCACCTACATCGTCGGCGAAGGCGAAGTCGCCATCCTCGATCCCGGCCCCGACGATCGCGCGCATATCGACGCCGTGCTCGGTGCGGTGAACGGCGAGAAGGTGGCGCATGTCTTCGTCACCCACACGCATCGCGATCACTCGCCGGCTTCGGCGGCAGTCGTCGCGAAAACGGGCGCCAAGGTGTTCGCAGAAGGCCCGCACCGCGCCGCGCGCCCGATGCAACTCGACGAAAAAAGCCGGCTCGACGCCAGCGCCGACCTCGATTTCAGGCCAGACGTGCGCCTTGCGGACGGCGAGATCATCGAGGGCAAGGGCTACGCGCTCGAAGCGGTGACGACGCCCGGTCACACCGTGAACCATCTCGCCTTCGCGCTGCGCGGAAGCGACGTTCTGTTTTCCGGCGACCACGTGATGGCTTGGTCGACCTCAATCGTGGCGCCGCCCGACGGCGCCATGGGCGACTACATGGCCTCTCTCAAGAAACTCGAGAAGCGCCCCGAGAGGCTTTATTTTCCCGGTCACGGCCCGCCGGTGAGGAACGCGCACGCTTTCGTCGATCGCTATATCGCACACCGCGACGCGCGCGAGATGGCGATCCTGCGCTCGCTCGAGCGCGGAGAAGCAGACATCCCTGCACTTGTGCGCGCGATCTATATCGGGCTCGATCCCCGGCTCACCGGTGCCGCGGGCCTGATGACGCTCGCCCAACTCGAGGACCTCGTGGAGCGCGGGATCGTTACGAGCGATGGTGGCGCGCCTTCGCTGGCGTCGCGTTTTCGTCTCGCGTAGAGCGCGCTTGAATCCGTCATGCCCGCACTTGTTGCGGGCATCCACGTCTTTGCAAGAACTAAGGCGTGGATGCCCGGCACAAGGTTTACACTTGGGCCGGCCGAAGGCCGGACCCGAGTGTCGGGCATGACAATAAAGAGGATATCTAGCGCATGGCGCGGCGGCGCGTATCGGCGAACTCGGCGAGGAAGCTCTCGATCCGGCGCGCGTTCGAGCCGAAATCGTGACGGCCGTAGCGCGAGGCCGCGCGCATGTCGATGCGCACGCCCTTGTCGGCCGTTCGCACCCGGATCGAGATGTCCTCGCGAAAGCCCATCACCACCGTGCGGGCGACCGCCTCGATGCGTCCGTCGCGCTCGCCGCCGCGCGGCGAGACGTTGTCGAGGACGCGCCAGCCGCGGCGCTCGACGATCGACATCAGCATGTTGAAAACTTCGTCGGGGTTGGCCTCGACCTCGAACGGCTTCACACCCGGATAGGCGGCACGCTGCAGCCGCGCCGTGTCCCCGCCGGGATAGCTGATGGGATTGGCGCCGTGCGGGCGCGCCGAGGCGACGGCGACAAAACGCGGCGGATCGGAAAAGTCGGTGGTGATGTCGGTGATCGCGGGCAGCGTGGCGCTGCGGGCAAATTCGAGTGTCGGCCAGCCCACGAGCAAGAGACCGATCGCGGTGGCGGTGATCGCGCGGCCGAGCCCGCGCAAGCCCTCGTTCCAGATCACGATGAAGGCGGCGGCGGCGACGAGCAATCCGAGGAGCGCGACCCCAAAGCCGGCCACCAGCGTCGCATAGGCGACGGCATATTCGACGAGCCCGATCCGGTGCAACAGGATCGCGAGTGCTACCACCGGCAGCGAGAAAATGGCGATTGCCCGGCTCCAGGTCGCAAGCCGCGATACGCGGACTTCGACGTAGAGACGACGGCGGATCATCGGATTTAATCCGAGATCATTCCGCCGCGGTGGCCGTTGGCAAGCGGTAGTCGCGGAACTGGTCGCGTAGCGCCGTCTTCAGGATCTTGCCGGTCGCCGTGTGCGGGATCTCGTCGACGAAGATCACGTCGTCCGGCATCCACCATTTGGCGATCTTGCCTTCCATGAACTTCAACAAGTCGGCCTTGGAGATTTTCTTGTCCTTCTTGGTGACGATGATGAGAAGCGGCCGCTCGTCCCATTTCGGATGCACGACCCCGATCACCGCGGCCTCGGCGACATCGGGATGACCGACCGCGATGTTCTCCAGATCGATCGACGAAATCCATTCGCCGCCCGACTTGATCACGTCCTTGGCGCGATCGGTGATCTTCATGTAGCCGAGCTCGTCGATGGTGGCGACGTCGCCGGTGTCGAAGTAGCCGTCCTTGTCGAGGATGTTGCCGCCCTCGCCCTTGAAATAGGACGCCGACACCCCCGGCCCTTTGACTTTCAGTCGGCCGAAGGTCTTGCCGTCCCACGGCAGTTCCTTGTTGTTGTCGTCGGTGATCTTCATCTCGACGGTAAAGAGCGAGTAGCCCTGCTTTTCCTGCACGTCGAGCTTGGCGTCGTGGTCGAGATTGGCGACCTCGGGCTTCAGTTGGCCGGCGGTGCCGATCGGGCTCATTTCGGTCATGCCCCAAGCGTGGGTGACGCGCACTTCGTACTTGTCCTGGAATTGTTCCATCATCGCGCGCGGGCAGGCCGAGCCGCCGATGAGCACGCGCTCGAGATAGGGCAGCTTGAGATTGTGCTGCTCGAGATGCGCCAACAGCATCAGCCACACCGTCGGCACCGCCGCCGTCACCGTGACCTTGTATTTGTCGAGCAATTCGTAGACCGAGGCGCCGTCGAGCTTGGCGCCCGGCAAGACCAGCGCGGCGCCGTTCATCGGCGCGCTGAAGGCGAGCGACCAGCTGTTGGCGTGGAACAGCGGCACGACCGGCAAGACGATGTCGTGCGAGGAAAGGCCGAGCACGTCGGGCATCGCCGCCGCGAGCGAATGCAACACATTCGAGCGGTGCGAGTAGACGACGCCCTTCGGATTGCCGGTGGTGCCCGAGGTATAGCACATGCCGGCGGCATCGTTTTCGTCGACTGCGACCCATTTGAAATTGCCGTCGACTTCGCCGATCCAGTCTTCGTAGGCGACGGCGTTCTTGAGCGACGTCTGCGGCATGTGCGCGCGGTCGGTCAGGATCACGTAGCGCTCGATTGCCGGCAGCTTGTCGGCGATCTTCTCCAGGAGCGGCACGAAGGTGAGATCGGTCATCATCACGCGGTCTCCGCCGTGATTGATGATGTAGACGAGCTGGTCGGGGAACAGCCGCGGATTGACGGTGTGGTAGACGGCGCCGGCGCCGAGAATGCCATACCAGGCTTCGAGATGCCGCCAGGTGTTCCAGGCGAGCGTGCCGACGCGATCGCCGGGCTTGATGCCGTCCTTGACGAGCCGCTGCGCCACCTTCAGCGCGCGCTTGCGGATCTCGGCGTAATTCGTCTCGTGGAGCGGCCCTTCGATGGAACGGCTGACAACCTTGCGCTTGCCGTATTGGATCGCCGCGTGGTCGATGATCCGATGACAAACGAGCGACCAATCCTGCATCAAGCCTTTCATGAATGCCTCCCCTTAAACTCGATCGATATCAGCTTTCCGCGTCTTTCTTGGCCCGAAATTAGCGCGGCTGGCGCACAGTGCAACACTTATACATCCGGTACTTCCGGCATTATAGAGCCTGTTGCAGCAAGGGCCGTCGCGGCCGGACCGCCGTCATTTCGCCCGTCTCGACCGGCATTCCAAGCCGATGAGATCGCGCGTCGCATCGCTTTTCGCCCTTTTTTTGTTCACGGCGCCCGGCTTGGCGGACGATGTGCCGCTTCCCCGCCCGCGCCCGCCGGAGGCGGATCGAAAGACCGCGCAGCCGGTCGAGATCGATCCCTTGGAGCGCGAGGCGGCCCAGAAAATATGCGAGGTCTTCGCGCGCGCCGACGTCGCGGTCGCGGTCGCGCTCGATCCGATGGCCTGGGACAACGGCTGCACCGCGGCGGCGCCCGTCGGCATGAGCGCGATCAAACTTGCCTCCGGCAAGCTCGTCGAATTGAAGCCGACGGCCGTTCTGCGCTGCCCGACCGCGCTCATGATCGCCCGTTGGGTGCGCGAGGATCTCGCGCCGCTTGCCGAGCGGCTCGGCAGCCGCATCGAGCGCATCGACGTCGCCGCCTCTTTTTCGTGCCGCCCGCGCAACAGCGTCTTCGGCGCCGTGATGAGCGAGCATGGCAAGGCCAATGCCCTCGACATCCGCGCGCTGCATCTCGCCGACGGGCGCAAGATCGCGATCGAAAACGCCGACGGCCCGCCGGAATTCCTCGCCGGCATGCGGCAATCGGCTTGCGCGCGCTTCATGACGGTGCTCGGCCCTGGCTCCGACAAGGATCATGAATCTCACCTCCATGTCGATCTCGCCGAGCGGCGGGGTGGCTATAAGATGTGCCAATGGGTCCTGCCGGAACCCGCAAAAGCGCCGGAAACCGCTGCTACCGACGCCGAGGCGGCCGGTAAGAAAGCCGAAAAGGAAAAGTGATTGATTCCGCCGGCAACGAAAGCAAACCCAATGCAGATTTCCCGGCGACATTTTCTCACCGGCGCGGCCGGCATCATCGGCGGCGCCACGCTCGTCGGCGGCTACGCCGGCGCGATCGAACCCGGCCTGCGGCTCGTGGTCACCGAATACGGTCTCACGCCGCCGGGCTGGCCGCGCGACTTTTCGCTCAAGATCGCGATCATCGCCGACCCGCATGCCGCCGAACCTTACATGGGCGCCGCGCGCATCGAGGAGATCGTCTCCACCACCAACGCGCTGGCGCCCGATCTCGTCGTCCTACTCGGCGATTACGAGGCCAACCACCGCTTCGTGACGCGTTCCGTTCCGCGCGAAACATGGGCAAGACTGTGGGCGGAATGCCGCGCGCCGCTGGGTGTGCGGGCGATCCTCGGCAACCACGATTGGTGGTTCAACCTTTCGCGCATCCGCGCCGCGCTCGACGCCGCCGGCGTCCCGGTGATGGAAAACGACGCGGTTCGCCTCATCCATCGCGGCCGGCCGTTCTGGCTTCTCGGCCTCGGCGACCAGATCGCGCACATTCGCGCGCCCGGCCGCTTCGAGGGCGTCGACGACCTGCCGGGCACGCTCGCCAAAGTCGCCGACGACGCGCCGGTGATCCTGCTCGCGCACGAGCCCGACATTTTCGTCGAAGTGCCGGAGCGGATTTCGCTCACGCTCGCCGGGCACACGCATGGTGGGCAAATCCGGTTGTTCGGCTTCTCGCCCATCGTGCCGTCGCGCTACGGCAACCGCTTCGCCTATGGACACATCGTGGAGCGTGGACGCCACATGATCGTGTCGGGCGGGCTCGGTTGCTCGTTCGCCCCGGTACGGCTCGGCGTGCCGCCCGAAATCGTGTTGGTGCGGTTGGGGGACATGGCTTAGCCGTCTCGCACCCACCAAAAGCAAAAGGCGCGGGCCGAAGCCCGCGCCCTGTCGCCCCCAAATCGGGCCGGTCAGATCACGACTACATTCGCGCCGACCGGGACCCGGTTATACAGGTCGATCACGTCCTCGTTCAGCATGCGGATGCAGCCCGAGGAAATCGCCTGCCCTATGTATTCCGGCTGGTTGGTGCCGTGGATTCGGAACAGGGTGTCCTTGTTGCCCTGGAAGAGATAGAGAGCGCGCGCGCCCATCGGATTGTGCGGGCCGGGGCTCACATAATGCGGCAGCTCCGGCATGCGCTTCAGAATGTCGCCGGTCGGCGTCCATTCCGGCCATTCGGTCTTCTTGCCGACGGTCGCCGTGCCGCGCCAGCTCATGCCTTCCTCGCCGACGGTGACGCCGTAGCGATAAGCCTTGCCGCCCGCCTGCACGAGATAAAGGAATTTGCGGTCGGTATCGATCACGACCGTGCCCGGCTTCTCCTTGCCGCTAAAGTCGACATAGTGCCGGAGCCAGCCTTCGCCGGGCTTGGCGGCGAGATAGGGCGCGTTCGCGAGCAGTTTCTTGTCGCGCGGCTTCAGCGCCGATTCCGGGGTCGGATCGAGCGTGTCGGAAAGGCAGCCCCCCAAAGCAAGGGCGATTGCGACGAAAGCAAGCTTCTTCAACGGCATAGTCGTGAGTGTCCCTGTCTCCCCGGCCCCCCGGAAACCCAGCGGATCACTTGCACTAGCGCAAAGCCGCCCTGGTTTGGAAGCGGTGAAACGCCTCATCCGTCGCATTACAAAAACCTGTTGCAGAAATGCAGCAGCCTAGATCGATAGGTTAATGCCTATTTTTCGGCAAACCTTCGGTCATGCCTGCCCGCACGGCATCGACAATAATTTTTGGAAACGGCCTTAAATGGCCGTGATTGCTGCAAAAAAGAGCCTTACACCGGCGCTAGAAGCGCCCAAACGCTGATTTTCGCTATCCAGGGGGAAGAAATGTCGAATGAAAGAGACGCCGGCAGTCCCGCAACGAGGGCGCCGAGCCGTACGGATTTGGGTCAGCAGTATCGCGAGATCGGGATCTCCGCCATTGCCGCCGCGCTGCCCTATGTCGGCGCGCAGAAGAATCATGCCTACGCTCCGGCCACGCCGAAGATCGTGACGATCCGCGACCTCGAGCAGCTGCTGGGCTGAAGGATCGGCGCGAAAGCGCCTTGCAAGCTCCTCCTCATTTATTGCCGAAAGACGGTGCAGCCGGGCCGGGCCGTTGGACGGGAGCATGAGCGCGCGCTAGGGAACGAAGCACGTTCCGGAGTTCGCTCGATGCTCTTTGCCTATGCTCTGCGCGGAAATTCTCTCGAGCGTACGGCCGTCGAGACCGGCGCCGGGCTTCCCGAAGCCGCGATCTGGTTCGACCTCGTCTCGCCCACTTCTGAGGAAGAGCGGCTGGTTGAAAGCAAGCTCAATATCGGCGTGCCCACGCGCGAGGAAATGGCCGAGATCGAGCCGTCAAGCCGGCTCTATATCGAGAATGGCGCGCGCTATATGACCGCGACACTATCTACAAGGCCGACACCGATCGCCCCTCGACCACCGTCGTAACCTTCATCGTGACGAGCGGCAAGCTCGTCACCGTGCGTTACGAGGAGCCGCGGCCTTTCGTGCGCGTCGCCTCGAAACTCGGTCGTTCGTGCCCGCAGGGCGCGACGGGCGAAGCCGTGCTGATCGATCTCCTCGACGCCGTGATCGACCGTTCCGCCGACATTCTGGAGCGTGCGGGCACGGAGATCGACGAGGGAAAACGCGCGAAAGCCTGGTTTCGATCGGCCGGATCGTGATCTTTTTCGCGAACGAAGCCGACAATTTGAAACTGCCGAGAGACCAACGCGCGCAGGTGAAAAGCATGGCGCGCGACGTGCAGTCGCTCACCGATCACGCCACCTTCCTGATCAACAAGATCCAGTTCCTGCTCGACGCGGTGGTCGGCATGGTCAGCCTCGAGCAAAACAACGTCATCAAGATTTTCTCGGTGGTGGCGGTCGTCTTGATGCCGCCGACGCTGATCGCATCGATCTACGGCATGAACTTCAGGCACATGCCGGAACTCGAATGGGTCGCCGGCTATCCGCTCGCGCTGATCGTGATGATCATCGCGGCGATCGCGCCATATCTTTTCTTCAAGTGGAAGAAGTGGCTCTAGTATCCCGATTCCGAAGTTCGCAACCATCCTTGCCGCAACCTGTGTGCGAATTTTGGGTTCAGGGCACTAGGCCGGCGCCTTCAAGGATAAAGCCGTTCCCGCGCCCAAGGCTTGCCGGGTGCCGGGCGCATGAAGACAAGCCGGTCATGCAGCCGGAACGGACGGTCGGCCCAAAATTCGATCGCCAGCGGCACAATGCGGTAACCGACCCAATAGGGCGGGCGCGGCACCTTCTCCGCGTATTGTTTTTCGTAACGCGCGACCGCGGCCTCCAGCGCGCTCCTGCTTTCGAGCGGCCGCGATTGCTGGCTCGCCCAGGCGCCGATCTGCGCGCCGCGCGGGCGATACGCGAAGTAATCGTCGGACTCCCGCTCCGAAATCCGCTCGACCGTCCCGCGCACCCGCACCTGGCGGTTCAGCGATTTCCAGTGCAAGACGAGCGCCGCCTTCGGGTTGCCCGCGAGCTCCCTGCCCTTGGCGCTTTCAGAATTGGTGAAGAAGACGAAACCGCGCTCATCGAATTTCTTCACCAACACGATGCGTACATCCGGCAGCCCCGCCGAATCGACGGTGGCGAGCGCCGCGGCGTCGGCGTCGCACGGCTCGCTTTTGAGCGCCTCCTGCATCCAGCGCGCAAATAGGCCGAACGGCTCGTCGGTTTCCGGCAAGTCACCGAAAGTTAACCCTGATGGGCGTTCCATGTCCTGTTTGCTCGCCATGGATGGTTCAGGTGTTCGTCAACGGGACTGCCTTCAAGGGCTCGAACGGGCGCTCTGCATATCACGGATCGGCCGTCTTCGGAGCATCGCGGAACTTGCTGGCGGGTGCCCTCGCCGTGGCGATGGCAGGATGCAGCATGTCCTTTCCCTCGCTGCTCGGCGAGAAGGATGGCGATAAGAGCCCGCCGAGCGCAAGCGCCGGCGCCGGCTTCGATTCAAGGTTCGAAAAGAACGGCAAGGCCGATAGCGACATCACCGGCTCGCTGCCGCTGCAGCCGGCGGCGGCCGCGAGCGCGAAAGGCACCCTATCGCCAATCGATTGGGCGATCGCCAAATCGGCGCTGCGCGAAGTGCTCGGCCGCGGTGAAGCGGGATCGAGCCAACCGTGGGAAAATCCGACGACCGGGGCGCGCGGCACGGTCACCCCGGTCGCCGCGATTTACGAGAAGGACGGCTTCCCCTGCCGCAATTTCATCGTCAGCGGCGTGCGCGACGGCCGCGAGAGCTGGTACGAGGGCACGGCCTGCCGTATCCATCGCGGCAATTGGGACGTCACCGCGACACGGCCGCTACAGAAGTCCTGATCCGCCCTATTATTGCATTTGCGTTCGCACTCGTTTGAACCCACATAAGGCGGCTGGCCGCTGGAGGTTTGCTGTGGCGCGCGATCCATATGAAGTGCTCGGCGTCCCGAAGAAGGCGAATGCCGCCGAGATCAAAAAGGCGTTTCGGCGACTCGCCAAGCGCCACCATCCGGATTCGAACATAAACGACCCCAAGGCGCAGGCCCGCTTTTCGGAACTGAACACCGCCTACGAAATTCTCGGCGACGACAAGAAGCGCGCGCAGTTCGACCGCGGCGAGATCGACGCCGAGGGCAAGCCGCGTTTCCAGGAATTTTCCGGCTTCGGCGGCGGACGGGGGGCGGGCGGATTTCAGGGCAGGCCCGGCGAGACGATCTTCGAAAGCTTCAGCTTCGGGCCGGAAGGATTTCAGCGCCGCTCGGGCCACGGCGGCCGAAGCGGCGGCGTGGAGGATATTCTCGGCCAGATGTTCGGCGGCTTCGGCGGCGCGCGCTCGCAAGGCGGCGCATTTGAGGACTTCGCGACCGAAGCGCCGCCGCGCGGCTCGGATATCGCCGCTTCGCTCACGATATCGCTGGCGGAAGCCGCGCGCGGCGCCAAGAAGCGCGTGCGGCTTGCGACCGGCAAGGAAATCGAAGTGACGATTCCGGCGGGGATCCATGACGGCCAGTCGGTACGGCTGCGCGGCCAAGGCCTTACGGCCGGCGGGCCGGCGGGCGACGCCATCGTCACCGTGCGGATCGCGCCGCATCCCTCGCTCAAGCCCGAGGGAATGGACTTGCGCGCCGAGGTTTCGATTCTGCTGGAAGACGCCATGCTGGGTGGAACGGCGCGGGTTCCCACGCTAGACGGTGTGGTCGAACTCAAAATTCCGCCCGGAACATCCGGCGGACGCACCTTCCGGCTCAAGGGCAAGGGCCTGCCGAAGAAGGAGGGCGGCGCCGGCGATCTCTTGGCGACCGTCGAGATCGACCTTGGCGCTGCCGACCCCGAGCTCGAAGCGTTGATGAAAAAGCGGCGCGAGCGAAAGTAGTCTTACTTTTTGTCGTTCGAAGCGACCTCATA
>WNFF01017376.1_pt1 | contig 11648 bp, 10 predicted proteins | sample 5400441 | NCBI WGS metagenome assembly WNFF01 (sample SAMN13153345, study PRJNA577476) | soil metagenome | isolation source: 120 cm saprolite under Douglas fir tree site 2 hole 3 replicate 1 | place: USA:California | collected 2015-04-18
AGCGTCACCTTGAACATTTCCGGCGATGGGACGCAAAGCAATCCTCAATATGACTTCCAGACCGCGAATGCGCCGACTACAAACTTTAGGTTCAGGGCCTATTTCGTGAATCAGCAACAGGTCTTCCTGCTTAGCAATGTCACCAACTCCGTCGATTTGGGAATTGCAACGCGGCAGCAGTAAATTCCGCGCCGGGAATCCTCCCGTGCGTCGCAAAACACCGGCCCGGCTGGCTCTAGCCGGGCGGTGTCATCTTCGCAGGAGCTTCTCCACCCGCGCCACGTCTTCGGGGATGTCCACGCTGGCCGCATCGTGAGCTACTTCCGTAACGCGAATCTTCCAACCGTTTTCCAGCCAGCGCAATTGCTCGAGCTGCTCGATTTTTTCGAGTTCACCTTGCGGCAGCGTCGGATATTCCAGCAGGGCGTCACGCTGAAAAACGTACAGCCCAAGGTGCTTCAAGTGCTGCACGTGGATTTTGCTTGCGGTATCGCGGACCCAGGGAATTGGGGCGCGTGAAAAATAGAGCGCATTGCTTTCGAAATCGAGCACGGTCTTCACCACGTTGGGATCCATGATGTCCGCCGGGGTTTTGATCAGCGTTGCGACGGTGGTGATCGATGCCTGGGGCTCTTCCAGCAGGGAATCTACGGCTAAGTCCACTGCCGCAGGATCCAACAGCGGCTCATCTCCCTGGACGTTCACGAAGACATCCCCTTCCACGTGGGCGGCCACCTCCGCCACGCGTTCCGTTCCGGTGCGGTGATCCTGGCGCGTCATTTTGGCTTCGCCGCCGAACTCTTGCACCGCTTTCACGATGCGTTCATCATCGGTAGCCACAATTACGTGGTGGACGCATTTCGAAAGTTTGGCCCGTTCGAATACGCGCTGGATCATCGGCTTTCCCGCGAGCAGCACCAGCGGTTTCCCGGGCAGCCTCGTGGAACCATACCGCGCAGGAATGACTACGACTACTTTGGCCGAACTCATGGAATTTGCTTCTTCCTATTAGAAATTCTTACGTCCTTTTTGTGCTCTAAATCATCGTAGGAGATGAGGGACCGTGCCGGGATGCTATCACATGCCACCTGCTCCGGCCGGCCCATCAAACTGTTCAATACGGCACAGCAAGTAATTGAACTTGTTTTCGCGAAGCCGAGTGATAGAATTCCGGTTAGTCCGAGCCGCGCGGCCGTCCCAGTTGGCCGGGATGTAGAGGGTGCCGTGAAACGCGATGCGCCAGGTTTTCGGGTCCTTACTCTATCCTTTCGAGTTCTGCTGCCGGTATGTCTGTTCGCCCTGCAAGCCGAATTTTCCCTCGCTGCGCAATCCACCTCGGATGAAAACAAGCCCAGAGACGAAGCCAAGCGCGAGGAAGTGAAGAAAGATGACGTTCGGAGGGATACCCCCGGAGTTTCCATCAAGCCGCGCCAGCTTATCAAACTGGATGTCGACCTCGCATTATTGAACGTCACCGTGACGGATCCTTACAACCGGCTGGTCACGGGGCTTGAGCCGGATAATTTCCGGGTGTTCGAAGATAACATCGAGCAGGAAGTAGTTACCTTTTCCGCGGAAGACGTGCCGATCTCCATTGGCGTGATTTTCGATTTTAGCGGCAGCATGTCCAACAAAGTCGGCAAGGCGCGGGAAGCTGCCGTGCAATTTTTCAAGACCGCCAATCAGCAGGATGAGTTTTTCCTTGTGAGCTTTAATGAGCGCGCCGAGCTGAGCAGTTCCTTCACCAACAGCGTGGAAGATTTGCAGAGCCGCATGATGCTGACCGCGCCGAAGGGCCGCACTGCGCTTCTCGACGCCCTCTATCTTGGTCTCAGCCAGATGAGGGGTGCACACAACGCCAAACGCGCCTTGCTCATCTTATCGGATGGAGGCGATAATCATAGTAGGTACAACGAAAGCGACATCAAGCGCTTGGTGAAGGAAGCGGACACCCAGCTCTATGCGATCGGCATCTTTGATCCCATCGGCTCCCGCAACCGGTCGCCGGAAGAACTTGCGGGTCCGTCGCTTCTCAGTGAAGTAACGGAGATGACCGGGGGCCGCGTCTTCAACGTGGAAAGGTTGGAGGAGCTTCCGGACATCGCCTCGAAAATAGGCATGGAGCTGCGAAATCAATATGTCCTCGGCTATCGACCAAGCAACAAGGCCCACGACGCGCGCTGGCGCAAGGTCAAAATCAAATTGCGTGCACCCAAGGGACTCCCGCCCCTTAGCGTCTTTTCAAAGACGGGTTACTACGCTCCCAGCCATTAGCTTACGGCCACGCGTTCTTTGCTGGGTGCAGACTTTATCCATTTTGCTGTGCGCGATCGTTCTGCTGGCATCGCCGGCCTCGGCGCAGCTTCCGGTGCCAAGCCCGCCCCCGCCTCCGCCACCGGGCCAAGTCTCGAACTCAGGGAAGCAGGGCTCCAGCATTAAAGTTGACGTGAACCTCGTGGTGCTCCACACCACCGTGCTCGACGACCGACAGCGGTTTGCCGATGGACTGAAGCAGGAAAATTTCCGGGTCTTCGAGGACAAGGTCGAGCAGAAACTCTCCGTCTTCAAGCGCGAAGACGTGCCTGTCAGCATGGGGCTGGTCATCGATAACAGCGGCAGCATGCGCGAGAAGCGGCCGCGCGTGAACGAAGCGGCACTGACCCTGGTGCAAGCCAGCAATCCGCGGGACGAGGCCTTTGTGGTGAACTTCAATGACGACTTCTATCTCGACCTGGACAAGGATTTCACCAGCAGCATCCCAGAGCTGAAAGAAGCCCTGGAGCGGATCGATTCACGCGGAAGCACCGCGCTTCGCGACGCTATTATCGGCTCGCTGGACCATCTCAAGAAGGGTTCCAAGGACAAGAAAGTGTTGCTGGTGGTCACCGACGGGGAAGACAATGCCAGCCACAACTCGCTGGAAAAAACCCTCCGGGAGATCCAAAAGACCGACACGGTGATCTACACGATCGGCCTCCTCGGCAGTGAGGGCAAGAAAGAAGCTAAGCGCGCCAAGAAAGTTCTGCAGGAGATCGCGGCGGCGTCGGGCGGCGTGGCGTATTTCCCGGAAAATGTCGAGGACGTTCACAGCATCTGTGAGCAAGTGGCGCACGACATCCGCAATCAGTACACCTTGGCCTACTACCCTAGCAATACAAACCGGGACGGCAGCTTCCGCGCCGTCTCCGTCGAAGTAATTCCGCCGCGCGGCCGCGGCAAACTCATGGCACGCACGCGCAACGGCTACTATGCCCCCAGCGCCCCCGCTGCCTCCACCACGTCCGGCTCGGGCAACTGAGAATTCCATCTCGAATTGTTTGAAGCAAGTGCGGAGTTCAGCCCACCTTTTTTTTGCTTGCGAATTTTCTTGACAATGGGCAGAGTTGGGCTTACATGTAGGACTTAGACAGGTAGTATAACTAGGTGTCTACGATGCCTCAGGAAAAAGCAGAGTTCCTTAAGGGAACTCTCGACATGCTGATTCTCAAGGTGGTAGCGGGCGGCCCCATTCACGGCTACGCCATCTCGCAGCGGATTCAGCAAATATCCAAAGATTTCTTTCAGGTGCCGCAGGGGTCCCTCTATCCCGCGCTTCACCGGCTGGAGGAACGCGACTGGCTGGAAGCGGAGTGGAAGGACACCAGCACGGGGCGCGAGGCGAAGTTTTACAAGCTGACGCGGAAGGGACGGGCCCAACTCGAAACTGAGATGCTAAACTGGGAGCGGCTTTCCGACGCCGTTGCCCTGATTCTCCGGACCGCGGGGTAGGAGGCTCGCCATGCGCTGGCTCCGCCGTCTCTGGCACAAATCGCTGAGTGAACGCCGGCTCGACTCCGAGCTTCGGTTCCACCTCGAGCAGCAAGTTGCCGAACATATCGCAGCCGGCCTCCCCCACGACGAAGCGCGCCGCCGCGCCTCCATCGAATTCGGTGGTGTTGAGCGCTTCAAGGAAGAGTGCCGCGAAGCACGCTGGGAGAATCACCTGGAAATTCTTGCGCGAGACTTCCGCTTTGCCCTTCGAGGCCTTGCAAAGGACCGCCACTTCGCTTTTATCGCCATTTTCGCGTTGGCCCTGGGAATCTGCGCATCCACCGCCATCTTCAGCGTGGTGGACAACGCGCTCCTCGAGCCTTTCCCCTACAAGGATTCCCGCCATCTTGTCATCATCCGGGTCCACGACAGGGACAGTGCCGATCGCGAATGGCGCGGCGCTTTCTTCTATCCTGAACTTCAGGAGTACATGACCCAGAACCACGTCTTTGACGCCGCTGTCGCCAACGTCGAAGACGACATCATCTATACTGCCGGAGATACTACGTTTCGCTTCGGAGGTGATTACGTCACCCCCGGCACGTTTGAGTTTTTTGGTGTCCCTCCGTACCTAGGGCGCGCCCTCGAACCCGCGGACTTCCAGTCTGGCGCTCCACCCGTGTTCGTAATGCGTTACGCCACGTGGGTCAGCCAGTTCCGTGCCGACGCCACTCTCATCGGCAAGATCTTCAACCTAAATGGTGTTTCCCACACTCTCGTCGGGGTCATGGCTCCATGCTTCGCCTGGGGCGGTGTGGAGATGTGGCTTCCACGCAGTCCGGATGCAGTCGAAGTCAGTCCCGATGGCCGTTTTCGGCGCTATTGGGGGATGGTCGCCCGTCTCCGTCCCGGCGTCTCCCGCCAGGAAGCGGAAGCCGATCTCACCGTGATTGCTCAGCGCCTTGCCGCTCTCTATCACGACGAATATCCAAAGAGATTCTCCATCCAAGTCGATTCCTTTGCACACGCCGTGGTCCCCGAACAATTTCGGAAGATTCTCTATGTTCTCTTTGCGGCTGTCGGCCTTCTACTCCTCATCGGCTGCGCCAATGTCGCCAATCTCTTGCTCGCCCGCACCACCACTCGCGAACGGGAGTTCGCCGTGCGGTCGGCCCTTGGCGCCAGTCGCGGACGGTTGATCGGCCAGCTCCTCGCCGAAAGTTTTCTTCTTGCTGCGGGCGGCGCAATTCTTGGTATTTTTATCGCGTGGGCCGGAGTCAGAACTCTCGCCGCGATCATGCCCGGCTTTACGATCGCGTCCGAAACGGTCATCGAGATGAACGCCTCCGTCCTGTTTTTCGCCATAGTGGTTGGAGTCGGGACCGTCTTCGTGTTCGGGCTCGTTCCTGCGTTGCAAGCCTCCCGCTGCAACCTCCAAGATTCGCTGCGAGACTCCGGCAAAGGCCTCAGCGGCACGGTCGGGCGTGCCGGTTTGCGAAACGCCGTAATCGTCCTTGAGGTCGCGCTCTCCCTCACGCTTCTTTTCACAGCCGGCTTATCGCCGTCCAACTCACTACCTTCTTCCGCCCACTGCTCGCGCGACTCAAGACCGTCCCCGGAGTTGCCTATGCCGCAGAAACCAGCACGCGGCCGCCCTATGGCGGCATTCGCAGCGTTGTCGAAATCCCCGGAAAAACGCATTCCGAGCGATGGCACAGCCTCGTGCAGCTTTGCAGTGAAGACTATTTCTCGGTTCTCCGCCTCCCGCTTCTCGACGGCCGATCCTTCACCGAAACGGAAGTCAATGACGGCCGCAAGCTCGCGGTGATCAACAAAACCTTTCAGCGCCGCTACTTCGGCAACGAAAATCCCATTGGTCGGCGTATTCACTTGCGCGTCCTGGAAGATTTTCCTGATCCTGTGAAGGACGCTTGGTTCGAAGTCATTGGTGTGGCTGCCGACGCTCAAAATCTCGGCCTTGAGAATCCGGTCGATCCCGAAGCCTGGATCCCATACACCCTCACCGGAACCGGCATGCGCGGCATCCTCGTCCGAACCACCGGCGATCCCACCGCCATGATCAATGCCGTTCGCCGTGAAATTTGGGCCACCGACCCTTCGCCTTCATCGGTCTGGTTCTTGTCACCATCGGTGTCTATAGCGTGATCGCGTACAGTACCTCGCGGCGGACCCATGAGTTCGGCATTCGAATGGCTCTCGGCGCAGCCGGAAGCGACGTCCTGAAGATGGTGCTCCGAAAGGGCCTTCAACTTCTGCTGGCCGGCATCGCCATTGGGTTGGCCACGAGCCTTGCTCTGTCCCGAGTCCTTGTCAGCCAGCTTTGGGGTGTTTCCCCGTACGACCGCCTCACATTCGTCTCCGTATCAGGCCTGCTCCTTCTCGTGGGCCTGATCGCCTGCTGGATTCCCGCCCGGCGGGCAACGCGGGTCAATCCATCCTCCGCCCTGCGCTACGAATAATTCTCACGAAATCTGCTCGTGGACCGTGATTTCCATGGAACATTTCCATAGGTAGAACGTCTATGCTTATAGGCAGAAGGTCTACAGGTAGAAGTTCTACCCTCGAATCTCCTGCCTTCAGCTTTTCGTCGCTCTCGCGACTCGAAGGGGGAAGTATGAATTCACTTGAACTAAAATCCATTTTTCCGGCGTTGCGCCGCATCACCAGCTACTGCTTCCTGGCCGTTTTAGCTTTTTGGTGCCTTCCGAACGCGGTTCGAGCCCAGCAAGAGGTGGCCTCGACTCCACCTGCCTGTGCTCCGTCCGACCTGGCTTCCTTGATCGTGCAGGAAGGAAATTCGGTTCGCGTGAGCTCAATCCTGGATCGGACCAGGGAGCAAATGCGCACGCAGGCGGCGGCAAATGCTGGTGCGGTGCATGGTCTCTCCGCCGAGCGCTCGGCGCGGGCAGCGTACAAGATTTTTGAAAGGGAGGCGCGCGGCGGGCGTCCGACAGCGATGGTGAATCTTGCGGTGGCCTCGCTGGCCGGATGGGGCACGCAGCCGAATGCCGGCACTGCTTTGTACTGGCTGCATGCCGCTGCCAATCAGGGTTACACGCCAGCTTTCTACAATCTCGGCATTCTGTATTTCAAAGGATGCGGTGTGAGGCAGGATTACGCGGAAGCATTCCGTTTCTTTGAAAAAGGCGCCCAAGCAGGCGATGTCGCCGCCGAAGTGAACCTTGGTTACCTATACGATCAAGGTTTCGGCGTCGCGCAGGATCATGGCGCGGCCGCTCATTGGTATCTCCAGGCTGCCGAAACCGGTGATTCGCAGGCCCAGTACAATCTCGCCGATCTTTACCTCCACAGCGAAGGCGTTTCACAAGATGACGCAGCCGCTTTCGTCTGGTTCCAGAAGGCGGCTGGGCAGGGGCACGCGGGGGCGCGCATCATGCTTGGCTCGATGTACGCTGCCGGCCGCGGCACGGCGAAGGATCTACTCGCCGCGTACCTTTGGACCTCAGCCGCGGCGCTACAGGGGGATACTCGCGGAAACGCCATGCTTCTGTCACTGGAGCGCCAGCTCACTCCCGCTCAACTTGCGCAAGCCAAGCTGAGCGCGCAATCACTCGTGCATGCGTCCGGACCCTTTCGCGACGTCGCCTCGCTGCACTAAGGCAGGAGGGAGCGGCAAGTCGGGGGCCGACCGCGCTATTTTGAATCTCTTGGCAGAGTGCTGGCCAGGACGAGAGCCCCTCCACACAGGGCCAGGATTTCGAAGCCGCTGGTCCATGGGCGCGGATCGTGCAGATTCAACAGGATGCGAGGAATATGAAGGAACAGAAAATAGAGAAAAAGAATCGTTCCGAGGAGAGTAGCGGCTAACCGCATTTTTTGCTCGAGGAAGATCGCTACACCCGTGACAACGAGGACCGTGCCAGTGAGATACGCCCAGAGGGGCCGTCCCGGAAACCAGGGCGGGCCGACCCGAACGGTAAGTTTCTCGTTGACGAAATGCTGAATGCCGAACGCCACGATGGCCAAGGCGAAAAAATATCGCCCGAGTCTGAGGAACGGATCACCCGTTTCGCGCTCTTCCAATGGAGAAACGCTGGCAAGAATCCAGGAGCCCCCACACATGGACAGCGCCACAAATCCACTGGTCCATTCGTTTCCATCCCGCGAGTGGGCGGCAATTCTCGGGATATGAAGCGTCACAACGAAAAGAAAGAACAGGATTCCCAGCAAAATTCCCGCAGGCCGCGTCATTTTCGGGACGACGGCTCCGATTGCGGCTGCGACGAACGCGACACCTACAAAGTACGCCCAAAACAGCCGCCCGGGCATCCATGCGGGCACCAGCGTCGCAACGAAATTGGCATACAAGAAATGTTGAATCCCGAAAACCACCAGGGAAATGGCAATGAAAATCCTTCCGGGTGAGATGATTCGGTCCACGTGCGCTAAGCCTTTCTTTTCAGAGTCCGTGCTGTCCGTTTGTCTATCTCGCGGCGCCGGCGAACTTGCCGCTGATTTCACGCAGGAAGCTGGTACCGTGGGGAATGGCGGTGCCGAAATTCTCGGCAATCGTCTGTCCCATGTCGGCCAGCGTGTCCCGCACGCCGAGGTTCACACCAGCGCCAGTTGCGGCCGAATAAGCCAGAATGGGCACGTATTCACGGGAATGGTCGGTGGTGGGCCAGCGCGGATCGGGATCGCAGCCGTGGTCCGCGGTAATCATCAGCAAATCGGCGAGTCCGAGCAGCGGTAAGAAATCGCCGAGCATGCGATCAAATTCTTCCAGGGACTTGGCGAAACCCTCGACATCCTTGCGGTGGCCGTAGAGCATATCGAAATCGACGAGATTGGCGAAAACGAGGCCACTCTTGCGGTCGCTGACTGCCGCCGTCAATTTTTCCATGCCGTCGGCATTGCCTCTGGTGGTGACGTATTCTTCGACGCCGCGGCCGTTGTAAATGTCATGGATCTTGCCGATGCCGAAGACGCGGACTTTGCGTTCGGCCAGAACGTCCATGAGCATGGGCTTGGGCGGATCCACGGCATAGTCGTGGCGGCGCGTGGTGCGCACGAAATTATCCGGAGTTCCCGTGAACGGCCGCGCGATGACGCGGCCCACGCGATGCGGCCCAACAAGCAATTTCCGGGCGATCTCGCACATGCGGTAGAGCTCGCCGATCGGAATAATGTCCTCGTGGGCGGCAATTTGAAACACGCTGTCGCCCGACGTGTAAACAATGAGCTTACCCGTGCGAACGTGTTCTTCACCAAGTTCCTTTATGATTTCCGTGCCGGAAGCGGGCTTGTTTCCGATGGTTTTCCTGCCGATCTGCCTCTCAAATTCCTGGATCAACTCGGGCGGGAATCCATTCTTGTAAACAGGGAACGCCTGGTCCAGCCATACGCCCGCCATTTCCCAGTGCCCCGTGGTCGTATCTTTTCCCGGAGAGTGCGTCGCACCCTTTCCGTACGCCCCAAGAGGCGCTGCTGCCGGCGTTTGGTGTTTGAGCGGCGCGATATTCGCGAGTCCGAGCCGCACCAGATTTGGGATTTGCAGGGCGCGCGACTCCGCGATGTGCCCGAGCGTGCTTCTGCCGACGTCATCGTAGTCCGCGGCATCGGGAAGTTCGCCGATTCCCACGCTATCGAGCACGATCCAGAAAATTCTCTCGAAATCCCTCACCGACAACCCTCGCGGACCTGGCTATGGCGAACTTTAGCACAACGGCGTATGGGAGTGCGGCAACAACGTTCCCTTGGCCTGCCTCTGTGGCTGCGTGTAGGACGGAGGAGATTGCGCTATGCTCTTGGCAGTTTGAGGCGGGTGCCTGAACTTTTTTTGAATCTCGCGCGTAATAACAGGTAGCGGAGGTGTGCCATGGCCCAGGACGGAAGTCCGAGAAGAACGTCCTTGGTGTTCCCCATCGTGTTGATCGGATTTGGGCTGCTATTTCTGCTTCGGAGATGGAACCCCGCGTTTGAGCCCTGGTCGATTCTCCGCACGTACTGGCCGCTCATCCTGATTTTCATCGGGATCGGCAAAATTTGGGACAACGTCCAGAGGAGCCGCAACCCCAACGCGCCGCCCGGCATTTCGCTCGGCGCCACGTTTGGCGCCGTAGCGTTTGTGCTGGTTATCGGCATGCTGATCTGGCATGGCCGCGGATTTTCGCACGGACGAGGCGGAGTTTTTGGCACGAAGCACACAACAAAAATTGTCGAGCCACAACGAGCTAAATCGGCGCGCGCGAAATTGGAGATGAGCGCGGGGCAGCTCACCATCAATGGCGGTTCGGCGAATCTGCTGGAGGCTGATTTTAGTTTCAGCGATTCGTATGACGAGCCGCGCGTGGAGTACGGCGTGGCGGAGGGCGTGGGTCAGCTCACTGTCTCGCAGGATTCGCGGTCCGTGCACATCGGCCACTCGGAAAACGATTGGAGCCTGCATTTCAGCAAGGACATTCCACTGGAGCTCAAGATCGACATGGGCGCGGGGCAGGGGAATTTGCATTTGCGAGATGTGCCGCTCACGCGCCTGGATCTGAACATTGGTGCGGGGCAGGTGGACGTCGACCTGACCGGTGACCGCAAGACCGATCTAACGGCCGATATCGAGGGAGGCGTGGGCCAGGCGAACATCCGTTTGCCGAAAAACGTCGGGGTGATTGTGCACGCTTCGGGTGGAATCGGGAGCATTGATGCGCACGGGCTGAAACACGAGGACGGTACCTACACGAACGACGCGTATGGAAAAACTCCCGTCACGATCCGGCTGAAGGTGGAAGGCGGGATCGGCGAAATCGTACTTAGTCAGGAACTCTAAAACTCCCGCGAGTCGGGCGAGCCCTGCCGTGTTCAAGCGAGCTCAGAGCTTCAAGAAGATGTTCCGTTTGTACAGCCAATAGCACAGGTACCACATGACGAAGAGGACTGTGCATGCCTGGGCCACGGGAGCGAGTGTCCCAATGAAATTGTAGTGAAAGGTGAAAACTCCGACGGCGTGATCCAGCCACTCCGGCAGAATCATGCTTAAGGAATAAATGAAAATTGAATTCATGCCCACGACGACGAGCGGAAACGTCCATCTGCGGTAGCCACGCACCTCGATGAGCCAATAGAACCCGATGAGCATGAAGAGAACCCAACCGAGGCTATACAAGACGAAGGACGCCGTGCCGACCTGTTTGATGAAGGGAATCCACGGATGTAAAGCGAAGGCCAGCGCAAAGGAGAGAACCATACCTGCCGCGAGTTTGGTCAGATTCTCTCGATGGGATTTATTGCTCATGAGCAAGCGGCCTACCCATGCGCCGGACAGAGTCCACACGGTGCTGGTGACAAAATTCAGCGTGGAGTAGGCGGGGTCGTAATCGTAGCGAAAAATGGCGCGGTCGACTCGAAGCCCAATGTGATCCCGGTGAGAGAACGGGCCGTCGGGACCGGGGAAAGCGAAGAGCAACGCGGTCCATCCTGCGAGCAGCACAAAAGCCGCGAGGGCCTGATATCGCCACGGCCACTGCATGATGAGATAGGTAAGGACGTACGTGAAGGCGATCTGAGAGAGAACGTTGATCAACTGCGGCTTGATCTGTTCGGCGGAAACCCAGATGAGGATCTGGCTCAGGATGATCAGGTGGACGAAGCGCGTCAGCACGTGGCGAAAATTTTCTCGAGGTGTGGCGCCCAGTTCCGTGCGACGGGCAAGGGCGAGCGGCATGGCCACCCCGACCATAAACATGAAAGAAGGCTGAATCATGTCCCAGAACACGCCGCCTTCCCAGGGCACGTGGTGGAACCAGCTCGCCACGCGGCCCCAGGTGGGATCACCCTTTAGAGCGGAGAACCCAAATCCCTCCGCGGCGAGGGTGAGCATGATGAAGCCGCGAAAGGCGTCGAGGGCCAGATAGCGCTTCGTT
>WNFF01010575.1_pt1 | contig 11647 bp, 11 predicted proteins | sample 5400441 | NCBI WGS metagenome assembly WNFF01 (sample SAMN13153345, study PRJNA577476) | soil metagenome | isolation source: 120 cm saprolite under Douglas fir tree site 2 hole 3 replicate 1 | place: USA:California | collected 2015-04-18
TGCGGACCAGCTTCCCTCTCGCGGTGGCGTTCCCGGACGGGCCCCGCCACGACCTGGGCCTCTACGATGCGCTGCTGCTCGCGGGCATCACCCTGGTGCTGTATGGCCTGCGCCGCCGCGGCGCGCTGCGCGGGTCGCTCCTCGCAGTGCTGGCGCTCCTCTATGGCGCCGGCCGTTTCGCGTTCGACTTCCTGCGGGCGCGGGACCTGCCGTACGTCGATGCGCGCTACCTGCGGCTCACCCCGGCGCAGTACTTCTGCGTGGGGCTGGTCGTCTACGGCGGCGGCGCGCTGCTCGCGCGGGGGCGTCACTCGGGCGCCGATCCACCGGCTTGACAGGCCCTGCCCGCGCGGTGAAGGTGCCCGGCCCCGATGCCCTCCCACCCGCCGCGTCCCGTGGTCGCGGCCATCGACATGGGGTACGGCCACCTGCGCGCCGCGGCGCCGCTGGCGGACGCGCTCGGCGTCCCGCTGCTGCTCATGGACCTGCCGCCGCTCGGGGACGCGCGCGACGCGTGGTTCTGGTGGCGGACCCGCGCATTGTACGAGCCGCTCACGCGGTGGTCGCAGGTCCCCGCCCTCGGCGGTCCGCTGCGCCGGCTCCTCGCGCGCATCACCGCCATCCCGGACGCGGGCGGGGACCTCTCCGCGCCGAGCACTGGCACGCGCTGGATGGAGCGCGCCGCGCGCGCGGGTGCGGGGAGGGCGCTCGCCGAGCATCTGCGCGCCAGCGGCGCGCCGCTCCTGGCGACGTTCTACGCGGCGCCCATCCTCGCCGAGCTGCACGGCGCGGATCGGCTCCACTGCGTGGTGACCGACGCTGACGTCAACCGCGTCTGGGCACCTCCGCACCCTGCGCGAAGCAAGATCCGGTACTACGTGCCGAGCGAGCCGGCGCGGCGGCGCATCGAGTCCTACGGCGTGGCTCCGGAGCGGATCCGCCTGACGGGCTTTCCCTTGCCTCACGACCTCGTCGGCGGACGCGAGAGGTCCGCGCTCAAGCGCAACCTGGCCGCCCGGCTCGGGCGAATCGACGCACGCAGGGCGGTGGCGGACGCCGCCGCGGCGGAGATCGGCCCGGTGGGGCGCGACGACTCGCCGCCGTTGGTCACGTTCGCGATCGGCGGGGCGGGCGCCCAGGTAGGCATCGCAGCCCGGCTCGTCCGCGCGCTCGCCGGTCCACTGCGCGACCGGCGGCTGGCCCTGGCGCTCGTCGCCGGCCGCCGGCGCGACGTCGCTCGCAAGCTGCGCGCCGCGGTCGCCGCGGAGGCGCTGGCCGGCCATTCCGCGGTCGAGGTGCTGGAGGAGCGCGACACGCTGAAGTACCTGCGCACGTTCAACGCGCTGCTCGCGCGGACCGACGTCCTGTGGACCAAGCCGAGCGAGATGACCTTCTTCGCCGCGCTCGGGTTGCCGGTGATCGCCGCTCCGCCCGTGGGCGTCCACGAGGAGCGCAACCTGCGCTGGGCGGTGGAGCAGGGCGCGGCCCTCCCGCAAGCCGACCCGGATCGCGCCGGCGAATGGCTCCCTCGCTGGATCGAGGACGGGACGCTCGCGCGCGCCGCCTGGAACGGCTACCGGCGCCTGCCGGCGCTCGGGCTGTACGAGATCCTCCACGACCTCGGGGCCTAGCCTGCGGCCCCTTCCGTCCGCGAGCGGAGCGCCTCGTGCGAGGCGAGCGCGCGGGCCCAGGCGCGGACCGCGTCGTCGGACGCGCGCTGGGCGTCCCGAAAGCTCGCCGCTGCCCGCTGCAGCTCCCGCAGGGAGGCGAAGGTCGGGCGCTCGCTCCAGCGCCGCGCGCTCCGCTCCAGCCGCGTCCGCGCCAGCTCCAGCGCCGCACGATCTCCGTCCGCCTGCATCGCCAGCGTCTCGATGTGCACGCGCACCTCCGCGAGGCGCCCGGAGCATGCTCCAGGTGGGCGCCGCTCATCTGTGACAGTTCCGTGTCGCGTGTTGCGCTGCGCGCGCCCGTGCGCCTGGCCGCCGCGCCGCCCGTTCGTCGCGGAGAAGTTTCCCGGCCGCCACGTTTCCGGTGTGAGCGTCGATTCCGGAGGGTGGTTCCTCGCGGAGGATCGAATGAGCATCGGGTCGATCTGCTACGGGCTAGTCCTGCTCGCTCCCATCTCGCTCGCTCTGACGCTGGTCGCGCACCTGACCGCGTTCCTGGTGCTCTCGCCCCGCCGGCGCAAGCTCCACGGGCCGACTCCGCCCATCACGGTGCTCAAGCCGGTCAAGGATGCCGAGGAAGGCCTGTACGAGAACCTGGCCTCGCTCGCGCGCCAGGACTACCCCGAGTTCGAGATCCTGGTCGGCGCCGAGGACCCGCTCGACCCGGCGCTGGACGTCGCGCGGCGGGTGCAGATGGACCACCCGGGCGCGCGCATCGAGATCCGCGCCGGCAGCCGGCGCCTGGGACTGAACCCCAAGGTGAACCTGCTCGCCGCGCTCGCCGACAGCGCCCGGCACGAGCACCTGCTCATCTCCGACTCCAACGTGCGCGCCGGTCCCGACTACCTGCGCGAGACGGCGGCGGAGCTGGCCGACCCGGAGGTCGGGCTGGTCACGAACGTCCTGGTCGGGGAGGACGCGCCCGGCCTGGGAGCCGCGCTGGAGAACCTGCAGCTCAATTCCTTCGTCGCCGCCGCCTCGAGTTTCGCGCGGGTGATCGGCGGCCGCGCCTGCGTGATCGGCAAGTCGATGCTCTTCCGGCGGCGCGATCTGGACAAGCTGGGCGGCTTCTGGGCGGTGCGCAACGTGCTGGCGGAGGACTACGTCATCGGGCGCAGCTTCGAGCAGGCCGGCTGGAAGGTGGCGCTGTCGCCATGCCTCTTGGCCGCCGTGAACCGCGGCTGGACCGTGCAGCGGTTCGCGAACCGGCACGTGCGCTGGGCGCAGATGCGCCGCAGGCTTTCCTTGCCCGCGTACCTGGGCGAGCTGCTGTTCAACCCGGTGCTGTGGATCTCGGTCGCCGCGTGCGCGCTCGCGGCCACGCGCCCGGGCCTGGACCTGCGGCTCGCCGCGGTCGCCGCGACCGGGGTGGCGGTGAAGTGCGCGTCGGACGCGCTTCTGTGCCGCCGGTTGCGCGGAGCGCCGCCGCGCGCCGGCGAGGTGCTGCTCATCCCCGTGAAGGACCTGGCGATGGCGGCCATCTGGCTCGTCGGCGCCTTCCGGCGCACGGTGAACTGGAGGGGCAACAAGCTCTGGATCGATTCCGGCTCCGAGCTGAGCGAGGTCGCGCCGCCGGTGTTCGAGGAGCCGGCGCAGGAAGTCGCGTGACGAACCGTCGGCGCCGCCGCGCGCTCCGGCTCCTGCGCAGGCGGTAGCCGGCGAGCCCTACGCCGCCCTCGACAGGATGCGCAGCGGCTCGTTCGCGGCTCCCTCGTCTGCGCGGGCGTCGATCCAGCAGGTGTCCACCCTTCCCCCGTCGACGTCGAAGACGCGGAACGCCTGCAGCTCCGTGCTGCTCCCGCCGTTGAACACGCGCAGCGGCGCCTCGCAGGCGAACGGCCGCAGCTCCGCGGGGGCGTGGCGGTGGCCGTGCAGGACGAGATCGCAGCGGTGGCGCACGCGCCGGAGCAGCTCCAGGCCGAGAGGCAGCTCGGCCGCATTCGGCCATCCGAGCCGGGAGACGAGCCGCTCGAACAGGTCCTCCTCCGGCAACGGGAGAGGATGGTGGTGGAGCAGCAGGACCCGCGTCGCGCCGGCCGGCGCGGGATCCAGCGCCTCAACCACCGCGTCGACATCGGCCGGCCTGAGGAGCCCGTGGCTGTCCCACCAGCGCCGGTTGTGCGGACCGGTCGAGTTGCACCGGACCATCCACAGTCCCTGGCCCGCGCTCACCTGGACCCGCTCTCCGGGCATCAGCTCCGCCTCCAGGTCGTCGCCGAGGCGGTCGTGGTTGCCCGGCACGATCACCGCCCTGCCGTTCCCGAGGAGCGGCGCGAACGCGCGGCGGAACCGCTCCAACTCGGCGGCGCGCCCGCGGTGGGTCACGTCGCCCGTGATCGCGACGTGATCCGCGCCGCTGCGCAGGACCGCCCGGACGAGCCGCTGCAACGACTCGTCCGTCGTGGCTCCGGCGTGCAGGTCCGACAGGTGCGCGATCCGGCGGGACGGCATGCGTTCCCCTTTCGCGTACGCCTGGTTCGGGATCCCAGCCTCGCACGCTGCCCGTGGCGCGCGCGGAGCGTTCTCGTGTCATTTCCGTCGCGGACGTTCCGACGCCATGCGTTCGTGGCGGTCACACGGCTGCGCGCCGAAGCAGGCGCATACCGTGACCTCCGCAGTCCGCCCAACGACTTCGTCGGCGCCGCGCCCGCTTCCGACAACTTCGTCGCGCCGCGCAGGCGTTCCGGCGTGCCGCACCGGGAATGCGCGGCGCATCGCGCTGGTACTGCGATTGCACCGGCGGAGGGGGTGGGGCCGCCGGGGAAGTGAGTCAGGCCTCTTTTGCGGGAAGGAGGTTCGATGCATCGCCGAGCTGAGCGCGTTCTCGTCGGCGGCGTGGGCACCTCCTCGGCGGCCCCGCCTCTGGAGTCCGGCGCCGGCCGGGCGGCTCGCCGATGACGGGGCTGGCGGAGCGCCTCGTCGACCGGATCGTCGAGGCGGCGGTCACGCGCGCCGTCGTCGGGCGCGGCGGCGTGCTGCGCGAACTGGGCGGCAGCACCCTGCTGGGCGCCATCGGCGCGCTGTTTCCGCTCACCACCGCGAAGGTGATGGCGCAGGAAGTGCGCGGCGCGCTCGAGAAGAAGCAGCTCAAGATCGGATTCGTTCCGGTCACCTGTGCCGCGCCGATCCTGATCGCCGATCCGATGGGCTTCTACGCCCTGCAGGGCCTCGACGTCGTGCTGGTGAAGACCCCCGGCTGGGCGCTCGTCCGCGATCTGGTGCTGAACCAGAAATTCGATGCGGCGCACATGCTGGCGCCGATGCCGCTGGCCCTCAGCCTCGGCCTCGGGTCCCGGCCGGAGCCGATGCACGTCGCGGCGATCGGGGATGTCAACGGGCAGGCGATCACCCTCCACTTGAGGCACCGGAACAGGCGCGATCCGAAGCAGTGGAACGGAATGAAGCTCGGCGTTCCGTTCGAGTACTCGATGCAGAACCTGCTGCTGCGCGCCTACCTCGCCGACCACGGCCTCGATCCCGATCGGGACGTCGCCATCCACGTCGTCCCTCCGTCCGAGATGGTCGCCCACCTGCGCGCCGGCGGCATCGACGGCTACCTGGGCCCGGAGCCGTTCAACCAGCGCGCGGTCCACGACGGCGTCGGCTTCCTCCACCTGCTGTCGAAGGATCTCTGGGATGGCCATCCCTGCTGCGCAGTGGGACTTCCGGCCTCCTTCGTGAAGGAGAACCCGAACACGTTCGCCGCGCTCTTTCGCGCGCTCGCCGTCGCGACAGCCCACGCGAACGAGCCGGAAAACCGGCGCGAGGTCGCGGAGGCGATCGCGCCCGCCGCCTGGCTCGACCAACCGCTGCTCGTCGTCGAGCAGGTCCTGACCGGCCGGTTCGCCGACGGCCTCGGCAACGAGCACAACGTGCCCTCGCGCGCCGGCTTCGAGTCGTTTCCCTGGCACTCGATGGCGGTGTGGATCCTGATGCAGCTCAAGCGCTGGGGGTACGTGAAGCAGGACCTCGACTATCGCGACGTCGCGGAGCAGGTGTTCCTGGCCACCGACGCGCGCAAGCGGCTTGCCGAGCTCGGCCTCGCGGCGCCCGAGAGGACGTACGCGCAACACCGGATCCTCGGCAAGGTCTTCGACCCGGCGAGACCCGAGGAGAACGCGAAGAGCATTCCGGTCGCGCGCAGCTCGCGAGCGGCGTGAAGCCGCGCCGCGCCTGACAACCTTCGACGTACGTATCGGCCACGTTGTCGTGCCGTGTGCTAGATCCATCTTCCCCGCTGCAGTTTCGCCTCCGACGCGGCCGCACGCCCATGGATACCGCTGCGTACCTGCTCCACCGCCTGCACTTCGGCTTCACGGTGACCTTCCATTACCTGTTCCCCCAGCTGACGATGGGGCTCGCCCCGCTGATCGTGGTGCTCCAGACGATGGCGCTGCGGCGCAAGGACGCGGTCTACGGCGAGGCGGCGCGCTTCTGGGCCAAGATCTTCGGGCTCAATTTCGTGATGGGGGTCGTGAGCGGGATCCCGATGGAGTTCCAGTTCGGCACCAACTGGTCGCGGTTCTCCAAGCTCACGGGTGGAGTCATCGGCCAGCCGCTCGTCATGGAAGGCGTGTTCTCCTTCTTCCTCGAGTCCGCCTTCCTCGGACTCTTCCTCTTCGGCGAGAAGCGCCTCGCGCCCCGGCTGCACTGGCTCTCGGGCGTGGCGGTCTTCCTCGGGTCGTGGCTGTCGGGCTTCTTCATCGTCGCGACGAACGCCTGGATGCAGCACCCGGTCGCCTATGCGCGGCTGCCCGACGGCTCGTTCCAGGTAACGAGCTTCGCGGGGGTGCTGGTGAACCCGTGGACGCTCCTCCAGTACGCGCACACGATGAGCGGCGCCGTCGTCACCGGGGCCTTCGTGATGGCCGCGGTGGGCGCCTTCTATCTGCTCAGCGACACGCACCGGGAGCACGCGGCGATGTTCGTGCGCCTGGGAGTGATCGCGGGCCTGGTCGCCTCGGTCCTGCAGATCTTTCCCACCGGCGACCTGCACGGGCGCTACCTCGCGAAACACCAGCCGGCGACCACGGCGGCGATGGAGGGCCTCTTCAAGACCGAAGCCGGGGCGCCGCTGGTCCTCATCGGCCAGCCGGATCCCGAGCGGGGGATCATCGAGAACCCGATCGCCGTGAACGACGCGCTCAGCTACCTCATCTACGGGACGTTTCGCGCCGAGGTGAAAGGGCTGGACTCATTCCCGCGGGAGGATTGGCCGGACAACATCCCGCTCCTCTTCTTCGCGTACCACATCATGGCGGGGCTGGGGACGCTGTTCGTCGCGCTGATGGTCGTTTGCGCGTTCCTGCTCTGGCGGGGCCGGCTGTTCCGGGCGCGGCCGGCGCTCTGGGCGCTCATGCTCGCCTTTCCCTTCCCGTACATCGCCAACACGGCCGGCTGGTTCGCGGCCGAGCTCGGGCGGCAGCCGTGGCTGGTGTATGGGCTCCTGCGCACCAAGGACGGCTACTCGAACGTCGTCTCCTCGGGCAGCACCTGGTTCACGCTTCTCGGCTACATGGGCATGTACACCGTGCTGGGGATCTCGTTCGTGCTCCTCGTCCAGCGCTTGATCGTGGAAGGTCCTTCCCGGCTGCGCCCCGCGAACGCGGCGCCGGCAGCCAGCTCCGCTTGAGGGGGCCCGCATGCCGACCGTCTGGTTCGTGCTGGTCGCGTTCATGCTCGTCGCCTACGTCGTCCTCGACGGGTTCGACCTGGGCGCGGGCGCGGTCCATCTGTTCATCGCCCGCACGGACGCCGAGCGCAGGACGGTGCTGCGCAGCATCGGGCCGGTGTGGGACGGCAACGAGGTGTGGCTGATCGCCGCCGGCGGGACGCTGTTCTTCGCCTTCCCCGCTCTCTACGCGTCGAGCTTCAGCGGCTTCTACCTGCCGCTCAACATGGTGCTGTGGCTGCTCATGCTGCGCGCGGTCGGCATCGAGTTCCGCACGCACATCCAGTCGCCGGTCTGGCGAGGCTTCTTCGACGGCGCGTTCGGCCTGAGCAGCGCGCTGCTGGCGGTCTTCTTCGGGGCGGCGCTCGGCAATGTGATCCGGGGCGTCCCGCTGCGGCCCGACGGGTCCTTCTTCGAGCCTCTCTGGACGGACTTCCGGGTCGGGACCGACAACGGCATCCTCGACTGGTTCACGGTGCTCTGCGGCGTGCTGGCGCTCGTCGCGCTGACCGTGCATGGCGCCCTGTGGGTGAGCTACAAGACGGAAGGCTCCGTCCAGATGCGCGCGCGGAAGGTGGCGTCGTCCCTGCTCGCGCCCCTGCTGGTCCTCGCTGCCGCCGCGCTGGTGGCCAGTCTCGCGGTGCGCCCGCAGCTACTCGACAACTACCGCCGCTACTGGCTGGCCGGTGCGCTCATCCCGGCGGTGGTCGTCGCCAGCTACGCCGGCCTGGTGTGGTTCTCGCGCCGCGGCCGCGACCGCGCCGCGTTCCTCAGCTCGTGCGCGTTCCTGGCCGGCATGCTGGGGGGCGTAGCGTTCGCGCTGCACCCCCGGGTGCTCCCCGCCAGCACCTCGGACGCGTACAGCCTGACGATCTACAACACGGCGGCGGGTCAGTACTCGCTCCGCTACGGCGTGTACTGGTGGTCGGCCGGGATGCTCGTCGCGATCGGTTACTTCGTGCTCGTGTACCGGATGTTCCGCGGCAAGGTCCGCCTCGACGCGGGCGACCACGGATATTGATAGGATGGCGCCTTCCTTCTGCGCGGGAGGCTCTCGTGCGGCGATTCCTTGGCGTCCTCCTCGTTGTTTCGGCTTTCTTCTCCACCGCCTGGGCGCAGGCGCTTCCTTCCGCGCGCCCCGAGGAGGTCGGGCTCTCGGCCGACCGCCTCGGCCGCATTGGCAAGGTCCTGCAGGGCGAGATCCAGGCGAAGAAGTTCCCCGGAGCGGTCGCGGTCGTCGCGCGCAAAGGCCGCGTCGCTTATTTCGAGGCGTTCGGCGCACGAGACCCGGCGAGCGGCGCGCCGATGACGAAAGACGCCATCTTCCGCATCTACTCAATGACGAAGCCGCTCGCCGCGGTCGCCGCGATGATCCTCGCCGAAGAGGGCAAGATCGTGCTCACCGATCCCGTCTCCAAGTACCTGCCGGCTTTCGCCAAGATGCAGGTGAGCGTCCCGAAGGTGGACGCGACGGGGAGGCTCACCTACGACACCACGCCCGCGGCGCGGGACATGACGGTGCAGGACCTGCTGCGGCACACCTCGGGGCTCGCCTACGGCGAGATCACGGCCAACGCGCCGGTCAAGGACGCTTACGCCAAGGCCGGCGTGTTCCAGGCCGACTTCCCCTACGAGTCGCGCGGCATCACGCCGGCCGAGGAAGTCGAGCGGCTCTCCAAGGCGCCGCTGGCGCATCATCCCGGAGAGGTCTGGGAGTACAGCCTGTCGGTCGACGTCCTCGGGCGCGTGATGGAGGCCGCGGCGGGCACCCGGCTGTCGGAGTTCCTCGATGCGCGCCTGTTCAAGCCGCTGAAGATGGCCGATGCGGCGTTCTCGGTGCCGAAGGACAAGATGGGACGCCTCGCGCAGCCGTTCCCGACCGATCCGGCGACGGGCAACCCGAACCGGGTGCTGGACGTGAGCGCCGCGCCGAAGAACGACTCCGGTGGAGTCGGCGCCGTCGCGACCGCGTCCGACTACCTGCGCTTCGCCCAGATGTTGCTCAACGGCGGCCAGCTCGACGGGGCGCGGATCCTGAGCCCCACCACCGTCACCCTCATGACCTCCGATCAGCTCGGGAAGATCAAGGACTCCGGCATCACCCCGGGCGAGCTGCTGCTCGGCACGCGCGGGTACACCTTCGGCCTCGGTTTCGCCGTGCGTCTCGAGGACGGGCTGGCGGCGGTCCCGGGGCGGGCCGGCGAGTTCATGTGGGCAGGCGCGGCGGGGACCTACTTCTGGGTGGATCCGAAGGAGCAGCTCGTCGCGGTGCTGATGACGCAAGCCCCGGGGCCCTCGCGCACCTATTACCGCAAGCTGTTCAAGCAGCTCGTCTACCAGGCCATCTCCGACGAAGTGTCGTCGACCGTGGCCGCCGCGCGGCCGTAGGACGCATCGACGGTCAGAGCTCCATGCCGTCGCGCGCGACGACGATGCGGCCGCCGAAGTGCGGCCGCGCGGCGTCGATCCACATCTGATCCGTGATCGCCGGGTCGTCGGGCGGCACGAGGTGGGAGAGCACCAGCGTCTTCGCCGCGAGAGATCCGAGCACGAGCCTGCGCCGCGAGAGCGACATCGCCCCCTCCTCAGGCTGGTCAGCCACGGTACCGCGGCTCTGGCGGTCGCGCTACGCGGAGGCGCCGGCGTCCAGGGCCGCGTTGTGCGCGTTGCCGCAGCACTCGCATCGCATCACCATCCGTGCGATAGACTCTTGCCGATCTCGTCCCACCACGACATCCCGGAGGTGCACATGTTTACCCGCATCGTTTCCATGCAGCTGAAGCCAAACGCGTCTAGACAATTCAACGAGCTGTTCGAGAAGAAAATCGTTCCGACCCTTCGCAAGCAGCAAGGCTTCAAGGATGAGATGTTGTTCGTCGATCCGGGCGGACCGGAAGTCGTCGCAATCAGCCTGTGGGAGTCGAAAGAGAATGCGGAAGCTTATGACCGGGCGACCTACCCGGAAGTGCTGAAGACCCTGGCGAGCGTGATCGAGCGAGCTCCTGTGGTTCAGACTTTTCAGCTAGCCTTCTCGACCTTGCACGGGATCGGCGCTGCCGCGCTCCCGAAGCAATCGCCCAACACCACTCCAACGGCCGGGGTGGGGGGATAGGCCCAAGTCTACGAGGTCGAGGCGGACCTGCCTAGACGGATAAGCGCTTGGCGTCGCGAACTCCGATACAACGGCGCAATGCCCACCCCCCGACCGGTTCGCCCCGCGTCGCAGGTCACGCTCAAGACGGTCTTCACCCTCTGCCTCGGGGTGTTGGCCGTCACCGGCCTGGTCTACTTCCTGCTGAGGACCCAGGTCTCGGTGACGCTCGCGCTTGGAGCCGGCATGCTCGCAGTGGCCATGAACCACGCGGTCGAGGTGCTGACCCGGCGGGGACTGCGCCGCAAGTGGGCGGTGCCCGCGGTGGTCTTCGCGTTGCTCGCGCTCGGCGCCGGACTGAGCTTCATGCTCATTCCGCCCGTGGTGGCCCAGGCAAAAGCGTTCATCGCCGAGGCCCCGGCCCTCTGGCGGAAGCTCCAGCACACCCGCGTCTTCCTCGCCTTGGACGCGCGCTTCGACCTGAGCGAGCAGCTGCGGCAGTCGATGCCCGCGGCGGCCGGCGCCGTGGCGCCCGTGCTCACCGCCATCGGTAGCGTGCTCAGCGCGGTGGGAGGGCTGCTGACGCTGCTGCTGCTGGCCATCTTCATGCTGCTCTTCGGTCGCGACCTGATCGCCGCCATGCTCGCCGAGGCCTCCGCGCCACACCGGAAGCGGTACGAGCGCATCGTGCAGACGGTCTACGACTCGGTGGGCGGCTACGTCGGTGGGCTCATCGGAATTTGCTCGATCAACGCCGTGCTGACCACCACCTTCCTGGCCATCACAGGCATGCCGTTCTTCCTCCCGCTGGGAATCGTCAGCGGCGTCTCGAGCGCCATCCCCTACGCCGGTCCGCTGGTCGCAGGCAGCACCATCACCCTGCTGGCGCTGATCACCGGCGGCCCGCTCAAGGCGGTGGCCACGGTCGTCTACTTCATCCTGTACGGGCAGCTGGAAGGCAACCTGCTCAGCCCGCTGATCTTCCGCCGCACGGTGCACATCAATCCGCTCGTCACCACGCTGGCCATCCTGTTCATGGCGGAGTTCATGGGGCTCCCAGGTGCCATCATTGCGGTCCCGGCCGCGGCGACCGCGCAGATCCTGATTCGAGAGATCTTGTCGCTGCGCAAGGAGCAGGACGAGGAGCTGCGACGCGAGCCGGCGTGACCGGCGCGAGCCGTCCACCTCGACAGGACGTTCGGCCCGTTCCGCTCTCCC
>WNFF01005980.1_pt1 | contig 11646 bp, 11 predicted proteins | sample 5400441 | NCBI WGS metagenome assembly WNFF01 (sample SAMN13153345, study PRJNA577476) | soil metagenome | isolation source: 120 cm saprolite under Douglas fir tree site 2 hole 3 replicate 1 | place: USA:California | collected 2015-04-18
GTCTTGGTGTATTCGTAGCGGCCGCTGAGGCAGTACATGAACTGGTTGGCGGCGTGCAGATGCGGCTCCGGAATGCTCGCGTCCTTCTCGAACTTGATGAGCGCGATCGACGCGCCGGTCTTCTCGTCGCGCCACAGCATCTTCTCGTGCACGCCCTTGAGCGATTTCGCGCGCCACGGCACGTCGTTGCTCTGGATCAGGATCTCTTCCAGGTTCGGCATTCCGCCCGTGGATTTTGGTGCGTTCATGCGGGACTCCTTTTTTCAGTGCTTCTCGGCGGCGGGTGGCAGCCAGGGCGCGATCGCGCGTTCGACCAGCTCGACCAGCAGATAGACCAGGACGCCGAGAAAAGAGAGCGCAAAGAGCGCCGCGAAGGCGAGCGGCGTATCGAGCTGCGAGGTCGCGGTCAGCAGCAAAAAGCCCAACCCCTCGCTCGAACCCACGAACTCGCCGATCACGGCGCCGATCACCGCCAGGGTGATAGCGACCTTGGCGCCGGTGATGACGAACGGCAGGGCGGCGGGAAACTGCACCTTGAGGAAAATCTGCGTGCGGCTGGCGCGCAGGCTTTCGGCGAGCTCGATCAGCTCCTTCGGCGTCGCGCGCAACCCCGCCGCGGTGTCGACGATGATGGGGAAGAACGCGACCAGCCACACGATGGCGAGCTTCGATTCGATGCCGGTGCCTAGCCACACCAGGGTGAGCGGCGCGAGCGCCACCTTCGGAACGGACTGCAGGCCGACCAGCAGCGGATAGAACATCAGGTTGAGCGGCCGCGAATTCGCGACCGCCACCGCGAGCGGCAGCCCGATCACGAGGGCGAGCAGGAAGCCGTAGAGCGTCTCTTTCAGCGTCACCAGGCCTTCGCTCAGCAGCAGGTCGCCGCGCGCCATGAAGGCGCGATAGACCTTGTCGGGCGTCGGCAGCACGACGGTCGGCACGTTGGCGAGCCAGCAGAAGAGCGCCCAGGCGACGATGATCAGCACCACGCCGGCGAGCGGATATCCGATGTGCGAAAGCGCGCGCAGCCTCATGACGCCGCCTCCTCGTGCGCGACCGGCGCCACGATGCCGAGCACCTCGCTCGCGATCCGTTCGGTCTCGGTGAAGGCGGCGGTGAAGCGGGTCTTCTGGCTGCGCGGCTCGGGCAGCTGGATGGCGATCTCCTTGACGACGCGGGCCGGGCGGCGGCTGAAGATCACCACCTTGTCGGAGAGATAGACCGCCTCCGCGATCGAATGCGTGACGAACAGCACGGAGGCGCCGGTCTCGCGGCGGATGCGCAGGAGCTGGTCGTTCATCTCCAGCCGGGTCAGTTCGTCGAGCGCGCCGAACGGCTCGTCCATCAGCAGCAGCTTCGGCTGATGGATGAGCGCGCGGCAGAGCGCGACCCGCTGCTGCATGCCGCCCGAAAGCTGATGCGGCCGCGCACGCAGGAAGCCGGTGAGGCCGACCAGCTCGAGCAGGTCGAGCGCGCGCTGCCGCGCCGCGCGGTCGTTGCGCCGCAGGATCTCCATCGGGAAGAGCACGTTGTCGAGCACGTTGCGCCAGGGCATCAGGCTCGGCGCCTGAAAGACGAAGCCGTAGTCGCCGAGCGGCTCGTCCACCTCGCGTCCGCCGATCACCACCGAGCCGGATGTTTTCTTGATCAGTCCGGCGACGATGCGCAGCAACGTTGTCTTGCCGCAGCCGCTCGGCCCAAGGAGCGCGACGAACTCGCCGGCCTCGAACGCAAAGCTCGCGTCGTCGAGCGCCACCACCGGCTCGGCCGTGCGGGTGAGGCGCTCCTCGCCCGGAAAGACCTTGCGGACATGCGTGACCAACCCGAACGGCATGACGCCCCGAACCCCAAGCCTGCGCGCGCGAACGGCGAGCGCAACGTGTGTTGTACAACACGCGGAATATCTTATCATCTGTTGGCCGATGCACGTACGATCGCCCTGGGAGGAGCCCATGCTGACCCGATTGACTGCGGCCGTGCTGTCCGCGACCTGCCTGCTCGCCGCGACCGCCGTAGCGCAGGAGCGCGACATCAAGTTCGTGCTCGACTTCATCAGCCTCGGGCGACACGCGCCCTGGTACGTCGCGCTCGGCAAGGGCTACTTCAAGGAGGAAGGGCTCAACGTCACCATCATGCCGTCGAAGGGCACGGCGGACGCGATCCGCACGGTCGTGACCGGTGTGGCCGAGATCGGCTTCATCGACATCCCGAGCCTGGTCGCGTCGGGCAGCGGCGGCGCCGGCATCAAGATCGTCTCGGTCAACTACCAGAAGCCGCCCTATTGCATCTTCACGCTCGATCCCGGCGCCAACGTCACGAAGCCGCAGCAGATGGCGGGCCTCGAGCTCGGCTCGAGTACCGCGTCGTTCGTGCCAAAGATCTGGTCGGCCTTCATGGAGATGAACAAGGTCGACAGCAAGACGCTCAAGGTGGTGAACATCGACGCGGCGGCGCGCGTGCCCATGCTCGCCGCCCGCAAGGTGCAGTCGATCGACCAGTTCCTCATGAGCGAGCCGGCGATCCGTCGCGCGGTGCCGGACGCCAAGCCCGTGTGCCTGTTCGCGGGCGACTACGGCCTCGACATCTACGGCAACTCGACCGGCGTGACCGAGGATTTCCTCAAGAAGAATCCGGACGTCGTGAAGAAGTTCGTGCGCGCCTCGCTGCGCGGCTGGAAGGACGCGCTCGCCAATCCCGAAGCGGCCGCCGACATCCAGCTGCAACACGTCAAGGCGCTCGACCGGCAGATCGTCATCGAGGAGATCAACATCCTCAAGCGCATCGGGCTCTCGGCCGACGTGCAGAAGAACGGCTTCGGCTATATCGACAGGACGCGGATGAAGAACACGGTCGACTTCATCAACAACAATATCGAGGTGCCCGGCGAGAAGCTCACGGCAGAGCAGATCACCGCGACCGGCTACTTGCCGGCGCAGCCGATCCTGCCGTAAGCCCTATTTCTGGCGCGGCGGCCGGAGATTTTCCCCCGCACTGATGAACTTGCCGGCGAGGTTCGCGCGCGTTCCGCTTACCCATTTTCCCCGCTTCGTATAGGGTTTGCGGCCGATCGCACGGGAATGCAGGACGCGATGCCGTCGCAACGCAAGAAAAGCCGAAAGGCCGCGCCACGCGGCGGCCCGCTCGCGGGCGTCCGCATCATCGACATGACCACGGTGCTGATGGGCCCGTACGCGACGCAGATCCTGGCCGATTACGGCGCGGACGTGATCAAGGTCGAGGCACCCGCGGGCGACATCATGCGCCACGCGGGACCCATGCGGAATCCCGCCATGGGGCCGATGTACCTGCAGGCCAACCGCAACAAGCGCAGCATCGTGGTCGACATCAAGACGGCGGGCGGCCGCGACGTCCTCAAGCGCCTGTGCGCGACCGCGGATGTCTTCATCAACAATGTGCGGCCGGCCTCGCTGCGGCGCCTGGGGCTGGGGCCCGACAAGCTGCGCGCCGCCAACGCCCGGCTCATCTATGTGAGCCTCGTCGGTTACGGCGAGACCGGTCCCTATGCGGGCCGTCCCGCCTATGACGACCTCATCCAGGGGATCACGGCGATCCCGGCGACCATCAGCAAGACCGGCGGCGGCGAGCCGCGCTACGTGCCGCTCACCATGGCGGACCACATCGTCGGCCTCAACGCGGTGCATGTCGTGCTCGCGGCGCTGTTCGAGCGCGACCGCGCCGGCGAAGGCCAGGCGGTCGAATTGGCCATGTTCGAGACGCTCGCTCAGTTCGTGCTGTCCGATCACTTTGGCGGGCGCGCGTACGAGCCGCCGATCGGCAAGCCCGGCTATGCGCGCCTGCTCGCGCCCGACCGGCGCCCCTATCGCACGAGCGACGGCCACATCTGCGTGCTCGTCTATACCGACAGGCAATGGGAAGCGTTCTTCGCCGCGATCGGAAAGGCCGAGCAGTTCCACAGCGATCCGCGCTTTACGACTCCCGCCGCCCGCGCAAAGCACTATCCGGAGGCGTACCGCCTGCTCACCGAGATCATGCCGACAAGGACGACGGCGGAATGGTTGACGCTGCTGCGCGACGTCGACATTCCCGCGACGCCGCTCAACGATCTCGATGCGCTCATCGACGATCCGCATCTCGCGAAGGTCGATTTCTTCCACGAGATGGACCATCCGACCGAAGGCCGCATCAGGCTCGTCGGCATCCCGAGCCGCTGGAGCCGGTCGAAGCCGGCCATCACGCGCCATCCGCCCGCGCTCGGCGAGCAGACCGACGAGGTGCTGCGCGAGATCGGCCTGTCCGCGGCGAAGATTGCGAAGCTGCGGTCGGAAGGCGCGGTCGGGGCGTCCGTCGCATCCACGGCGGACGGGGAGCCGCGGGAGAGCGAATGAGCGCCGCGTTTTCCGAGGAGCAGGAGACGCTGCGCGCCAATGTTCGCCGCATCTGCGAGCGTTTCGGCGACGACTACTGGCTGCAGAAGGATCGCGACGGCGGTTTTCCGCACGACTTCCATCGTGCCTTCGCGGAAGCCGGCTGGCTCGGCATCGCGATGCCGGAGGAATACGGCGGCGCCGGGTTGGGCATCACCGAGGCCGCGCTGATGATGCAGACCGTTGCCGAATCCGGCGCGGGTTTCTCCGGCGCCTCGGCGCTGCACATGAACATTTTTGGCCTGCATCCGGTCGTGGTCTTCGGCACCGACGAGCAGAAGCGCCGCATGCTGCCGCCGCTGATCGCCGGCACCGACAAGGCCTGCTTCGCGGTGACCGAGCCCGACGCCGGCCTCGACACGCTCAATCTCAAGACCAAGGCGGTGCGCCAGGGCGACCACTACGTCGTGTCGGGCCAGAAGATCTGGATCACCACCGCGCAGGTGGCGAGCAAAGTGCTACTGCTCGCGCGCACGACGCCGGCCGGCGATGCGAAGAAGCATACGCACGGGCTCAGCCTCTTCTACACCGATCTCGACCGGCGCTACGTCGAGGTGCGCGAGATCGACAAGATGGGCCGCAAGGCGGTCGATTCGAACCAGCTTTTCATCGACGCACTGCCGGTGCCGGCGCAGGACCGCATCGGCGAGGAAGGCCGCGGCTTCGAATACATCCTGCACGGCATGAATCCCGAGCGCATCCTGATCGCCGCCGAGGCGGTCGGGCTCGGGCGCGCCGCGCTCGCGCGCGCCGTCGCCTACGCCAAGGAGCGCGTGGTGTTCGGCCGCCCGATCGGCCAGAACCAGGCGATCCAGCATCCGCTCGCACGCCACTGGATGGAATTGGAGGCCGCGCAGCTCATGGTGTTCAAGGCCGCCACGCTCTACGACGCCAAGGCGCCGTGCGGCGCGGAAGCCAATGCCGCGAAATTCCTGGCCGCCGAAGCCGCCCTCGCCGCCTGCCAGACCGCGGTCACCACCCATGGCGGCATGGGCTACGCCAAGGAATTCCACGTCGAGCGCTATCTGCGCGAAGCCATGATCGCGCGCCTCGCCCCGGTCAGCGCCGAGATGATTTTGAATTTCATCGGCGAGAAGGTGCTCGGGTTGCCGAAGTCGTATTAGGGGAGAGCCACCACATGCCCTTCACCAGCTGGCGCGGAATTGTCGGGATGATCAATCCCACCATGCGGCCGGGCGTGACCGAGGAGGTCATCCGCCTGCTGCCGGAAGGGATCGGCCTCATTCCGCTCTTCCTCAATGTGCAGCGCGGCGTGCGCGACGAGTTCGAGAAGATGATGCCGGCCTACGAGAAGCAGGTGGCGATCCTGGCCGAGCAGGCCTGCGACCTGATTCATCCGGTCGGCGCGCCGCCCTTCATGGTGCTCGGCCGCAGCGCCGAGACAAAACTCGTCGCGAGCTGGGAGAAGAAATACAAGTCCACCATCTTCACGGTGGCGCAGAACCACGTCGCCGCCCTCCAGGCGCTCAAGGCCAAGACCATCGTCGGCGCCACATATTTTCCCGGCAAGATCAACGACGTCTTCGCAAAATATTTCGTGGATGCGGGGTTCACGGTGCGCGGCATGGCGGGCATGGAGGTGCCGTTCGACAAGGTGCAGGAGCTCTCCGGCGAGCAGGTCTATGCCTTCATCAAGCGGCGCTTCCTCGCGCACAAGGGCGCCGACGCGATCTACATGCTCGGCTCCGGCTGGCGCACGCTGGATATCATCGAGGCGCTGGAGCAGGACCTGCAGGTGCCGGTGGTGCATCCGGTGACGGCGCGGGTGTGGGAAATCCAGAAGCGGCTGCACGTGCGCCAGCCACGGAAGGGTTACGGCCACATGCTGGAAGCGCTGCCGTGATCGGCTAGGATCGAGAGATGCGCAAGCTGTATCCGGCATTCATGCTTCCCTGCCTCGCCGTGCTCGCGGCGGCGCCGGCTGCGGCGCAATCGGTCGAGCAGTTCTACCGCGGGCGCACGATCACCATGCTGGTCGGCACGGCGCCGGGCGGCATCAACGACATCTCGGCGCGCGTCACCGCGCGGCATCTCAGCCGCTTCATTCCCGGCAACCCGATGATCGTGGTGCAGACCATGCCGGGCGCCGGCGGGCTCGTCACCGCTAACCGCATCTATCATGGGGCAGAGAAGGACGGCACGGTTCTGGCCAAGCTCGAGCGGGCGGTGCCGCAGCTCGCGATCCAGGGCAATCCCAACGCCAATTTCGATCCGCGCAAATTCACCTGGCTGGGCAGCCTCTCTTCCTATGCCAACGACGCCTATCTGCTGCTGATCAATGACGGCCATTCGGCGCGCACGGTCGCCGATCTGCGCAAGCCCGGCGTCTTGGTGAGCCTCGGCGCGGACAATGCGGCGTCGAGCAATCTCATCTTCGCGCTCATCGCCAAGGAGGTGCTCGGGCTCAACGTCAACGTCGTGCGCGGCTATACCGGGGCCGCGCCCCTGTTCGTCGCCATGCAGCGGGGCGAGCTCGACGGCCAGATGGTGGGACTGAGCTCGGTGAGAACCGGCCAGCGCGACCTGTGGAATCAGAAGATGTTTCGCCCGCTCCTCCAGTTCGGGCGCAGCACGCGGCTGCCCGAGCTTGCCGACATCCCGATGGGCCGCGAGCTCGCCGCCGATGCGGACGCGGTCTCGCTGATCGAGTTCGCCGAGCTTCCCTTCTTCATGGCGCTGCCGTTCGCGGCGCCGCCCGGCCTGCCGGCCGATCGCGCCCAGGCGCTGCAACACGCCTTCATGGAGATGTGCCGCGACAAGGCCTTCATCGAGGACGTGGAGAGGATCGGTCTCGACCTCAGCCCGATCGATGCCGACGGCGTGCTCAAGCTGCTGGAGCGCTCGATCGCCACGCCGAAAGACGTGATTGCCCGCTACAACACGCTCGGCACGGCGAAGAAGAACTAAAGGGTCGGCCCTGCTGCAAACGGCGCCGCGTGACAAATCGGCCGGACTTGGTGCTAATCTTGCATGACATGGCGGGAGAGCGCGCGTGACGCGCGCCCGCGTCCACAGCCATGAATGGGGACATCCATGCTCGATCGTCGTCGCGTCCTTGGAGGCGGCCTCGCCGCCGTTTCCGTCTCGCTCGCCGCCCCGGCACTGGCCCAGCGCAAGCCCACCATCAAGCTCCGCTACAACGAGGTCGTGCGCTCGATCCTCTACGCGCCGCACTACGTCGCCATGACCAAGGGCTATTTCGAGGAGGCGGGCATCGAATTCACCCTCACCACCGCGAACGGGGGTGACAAGTCCATGGCGGCGCTGCTCTCCGACAGCGCCGACATCGCCTTGATCGGGCCGGAGAGCGCGGTCTACGTGCTCAACAGCGATTCGCCCACCAAGGTGCGTATCTTCTGCGGCCTGACTTCGACCGACGGCTTCATGCTGGTCGGCCGCGAGAAGGTCGACAAGTTCGACTGGAAGACGCTCAAGGGCAAGGAAATCCTCGGCTTCCGGCCGGGCTCGACGCCGCTTCTCTTTCTCGAAGCGGCGCTGCGGCAGAACGGCATCGATCCGCAGACCGACGTGAAGCTCATGAACAATGTCGGCATCCCGGCGCGGGTGGGCTCATGGCTCGCCGGGCAGAACCAGTACGCCATCTTCATCGAGCCTGACGCCTCGCAGCTCGAGATCGACGGCAAGGCGCATTTCCTCGCCTCGATCGGCGAGACCGTCGGGCCGGCCGACTACACCGCCTTCATGGCGACCGACAAATACATCCGCGAGCACCCCGACGTGATCCAGGGCTGGACCAATGCGATCTACAAGGGCATGCAGTGGACCGCATCCGCGCCGCCCGCGGAGATCGCGACGGCGCTCGCTCCGTTCTTCCCGGGCGTGACCGCGCAGGCGCTGCTCGGCGCCGCCGAGCGCTATCGGCGGCTCAAGATCTGGAAGTCGACGCCGGTGATCGAACCGAAAGCGATCGAGCGCTTCCAGGACATCCTGGTGCAGGGTCACGTGCTCGAGCAGGGCAAGCGCGTGAAATTCTCCGACCTGATCGCGACGGAGTTCGCCAGCAAGGCGAAGTGATCCGTGCAGGCCTCGACAAACGGCGGCGCGGCGGCGCGCAAGGTCGAATTGCGCGACGTCGGGCTGCGCTATTTCGGCCGCGAGGGCGAGACCGAGGCGCTCAAGAGCATCTCGCTGTCGATCGCGCCGGGCGAGTTCGTCGCCATCATCGGGCAGAGCGGCTGCGGCAAGAGCACGCTCCTGTCGCTGATCTCCGGCATCCTCAAGCCCACCGAGGGCGCGGTCCTGCTCGACGGCCGCCCCGTCACCGGGCCGAGCCGCAAGGTCGGCTACATGCTGCAGCAGGACTATCTGTTCGAATGGCGCACGATCCTCGACAACGCCGTTCTCGGCGCGGAGATCCAGGGCGCCGACATGGATGCTGCTCGCGCCCGCGCGACCCAGCTCCTGACGCGCTACGGGCTCGGCAAGTTCCTGCACCACCTGCCGCGCCAGCTCTCCGGCGGCATGCGCCAGCGCGTCGCGCTTGCGCGCACGCTCTGCACCGGGCCCGACGTGATCCTGCTCGACGAGCCGTTCTCCGCGCTCGATTCGCAGACCCGGCTCGCACTCGCCGACGAAGTGGGCCAGATTCTCCGTCGCGAGGGCAAGACCGCCATCCTCGTGACCCACGATATCGGCGAAGCGATCAGCATGGCCGAGCGGATAATCGTGCTCTCGCGCCGGCCCGGACAGGTGAAATCCGACCGCCCGATCCGCTTCGCGACCGCGAACGGCGAGCGCCCGGCGCCGCTCGCGGCGCGCAACGCGCCCGAGTTCAACGGCTATTTCAACACCCTCTGGCAGGAGCTCGAAGTCCATGTCGAAGGTTGATGTCGCGCTCGCCGGCGCAAGTCCGCAGTACCTCGATTGGCTGCGCCGCGAGCGGCGCGGCCAGCTCACCGTGCGCGCCGCGCAGCTGGCGCTGCTGCTCGTCTTCCTCGTGCTGTGGGAGATCCTTCCCAAGGCGCACGTCATCAATCCGCTGTTCACGAGCTACCCGTCGGCGCTGTGGCCGACCTTCCTCGACATGCTCAAGGCGACGCCGCAGCAGGCGAGCATCCTGACCCACACCTGGGCGACCGTGTTCGCGACCATCATCGGATTCACCGCCGCGATGGCGCTCGGCATCGCGATCGCCGCGGCGCTGTGGTGGTGGAGCGACCTCTACAAGGTGCTCGACCCCTATCTGGTCATTGCGAACGCCATGCCGAAGACCGCGTTCGTGCCGATCTTCTACATCTGGCTCGGCGCCACGCTGTCGATCTACGCGATGTCGCTCGCGATCTCGCTGTTCGTCACCATCCTGATGATCTACAGCGGATTCCAGGGCAGCGATCCCAACAAGATCAAGCTCGCCCAGACCTTCGGCGCCAGCAAGGGCCAGATCCTCGCCAAGGTGGTGCTGCCCGGCAGCGTGCCGACGCTGATCGCGGCGCTCAAGGTCAATGTGGGGCTGTCGCTCGTTGGCGTGGTGGTCGGCGAGTTCCAGTCGGCCAACCTCGGCCTCGGCTACCTGATACATCGTGATGACGGCGATCACCATCCTGGCGATCGTGTCGTCCGTGATGTATCTCGCGATTTCGTGGCTGGAAGCCGTCGTGATGCGGCGGCGGTGATCGCCGTTGCGAACCAAGGCCATCAGCAGAAGGAGGAACGATGTCGATCCATCTTCCGCCGGTAATCGATCTCTATGTAAAGGCTGAGAACGCGGGCGATGCTGACGCGCTGTCCGGCTGCTTTGCGTCGGACGCCACGGTTCGCGATGAGGGCCAAATCTATCGGGGACTGGCCGCGATCAAGGAGTGGAAGATCGCGACGAAGAAGAAATACAATCACACCGTCGCGCCACTCGAGGTCGCGGAGCGCGACGGAAAGACGGCTCTCAAGGCCAAACTCACCGGCAACTTTCCGGGCAGCCCCATCGTGGTCGAATTCAGCTTTGTACTGAAGGACGGGAAGATCGTCTCTCTCGAAATTCGCTGACGCGTCTCCGCCCGCCGGAGAGCAGTGTTCGGACCAGCTTCACGCCGGCGAGCGCCTGAAGAAGCTAAAACCAACTGATTTTGGCCGATTGCGCTACGCCGTCTTGCGTTGCGCCACCGGCACCAGCCTCGCGACCGCCTCGTCCGTGCTCATGACGTCGCCGAAGAACATCATGAAGGTGTTCAGCGTGGCCGCGTGCTCCTCGTCGGTCCACGTGGCATTGCCGTCCGAGATCATCATCACGCGGTAATCGAGCAGCATGGCGTCGCGGGCGGTCGATTCACAGCACACGTTGGTCGCCGTGCCGGTGATCATCACGGTGTCGATGCCGCGGCTCTTGAGCTGGGTCTCGATGTCGGAGGAGCCCGGCATGAAGGCGCTGTAGGTCGCCTTCTTGACCCGCAGGTCGCCCGGCAGCGCCTCGAGCGCCGGAAACAACGCAAAGTCTTCCGCCGTCTCCGTCAGGCTCGCGAGCCGCGTCTTCATGCGTTCCGGCGTGAGCATGTATTTGTGATGATTGGCCCAGCGGGTGAGCGCCTCGGCGGAGCTCGTCTGGATCCACACGACCGTACCGCCGGCGGCGCGCATCGCGCGCGCCAGACGATTGATGTTGGGCACGATCGTGCGCGACAGCGGCACCTCGAGCGGGAAACCCTCGCCGCAGAAGAAGTTCTGCATGTCGACGACGACGAGCGCCGCGCGGGCGGCCTCGATGGTGTCGTGGCTGAACAGCTTGCCCTGGCGGCGCATCACGCGCTCCTTGACCGCATCCGGCATGACGTAACGGTGCATGAGCATCTCCCTGCGACGAGACCGATAGGGAGGCTACGGGCCGCCTCCCATCGCGTCAATGCGGTGGGACTGGCCGCAAGGCGGGGCTAAACTGCCGAAGCCGTAGATGCATGCCTTGCGGCAGCCTCGATCCGTTCGACAGGAGAGTCCGATGCACGTCCGCGAACCCGTTCTCACCACCGTCAAGATCGAAAGCCTGCGCCCGACCCAGATGTCGGTCGGCATGCGGGAGGTCGAAGAGAAGCGCAAGCGCTGGCGCGAGCACAAAGGGAAGAAAAAGGCGACATTCCTGGGCAGCCATCTGATCCCCGTCATCCGGGGGCCGAAGGACCGCCATTACGTCATCGATCATCATCATCTCGCCCGCGCGCTCATCGAGGAGGGACAGGACGTCATTTCGATCGCGGTCGTCGCCGACCTGCGCACG
>WNFF01017748.1_pt1 | contig 11646 bp, 10 predicted proteins | sample 5400441 | NCBI WGS metagenome assembly WNFF01 (sample SAMN13153345, study PRJNA577476) | soil metagenome | isolation source: 120 cm saprolite under Douglas fir tree site 2 hole 3 replicate 1 | place: USA:California | collected 2015-04-18
CGTCGGAGGGCTTGGCGACGGTGGCCGGCGCGGGGGCGGGGGCGGATCTGCCGGCGCCGGTGACCAACCGTAGCACGGCGGGCGAGAGCTTCGGGTCCAGCGTGTCGCGGATGCCGTCGCCGAGCAGGTTGAACGCGAGCACGGTGACGGTGATCGCCAGGCCGGGGAAGAGCACCAGCCACCAGTGCGGCACGAGCCCGGTGATCGCGTCCGCAAGCATATTGCCCCAGGTCGGCGTGGGCGGCGGGACGCCGACGCCAAGGAACCCCAGGGCCGCCTCGATCACGATGGCCACGCCCAAATGCGTGGTGGCGAGGACCAGGTAGGGCGCCACGCACTGCGGCAGCACGTGCAGCGTCATGATGCGGAGCTGCGAGGCGCCGGCGGCCCGGCCCGCTTCCACGAAGGGCATCTCCCGCACGGCGATCGCGACCGAGCGGATCACGCGACCACCGAACGGAAGACGGGTGACCGCGATGGCCGCGATGACGGCGGGCAGCCCCGTGCCGATGGCCATCGAGATGGCCATCGCCAGGATGAGATCGGGAAACGCCTGCAGGACCTCCATGATCCGCTGGCTGACGAGATCGAAGCGGCCGCCCAGATAGCCGCAGGCCACGCCCCAGAGCGATCCCACCGTGGTGCCGAGCAGCACGGCCAAGAAGGCCACGAAGAGCGAGGTGCGCGCCCCGTACATCACGCGGCTCAGCGTGTCGCGGCCCACCTGGTCGGTGCCGAAGAAGGACTGCGCGTCGGGCGGCCTGTTCATCCGCTGGAAGTCCGCCTTCAGCGGCTCGCGCGGCGCGATCCAGGGGGCGGTCAGCGCGACCAGGACGACGATCAGCCCGACGAGGCCGCCGCCGACCGACAGCTTGTTGCGGCCGGCAAAGCCCCCCAGCTCGCGGAGCGCCTGGCTCTGCATGGGAGAACGCCTACTGGTACCGGATCCGGGGATCGAGCCAGGCGTAGCTCATGTCCACCAGGACATTGACCAGCACGAAGATCCCCGCGTAGAGCAACACGAGGTTCTGGACCACCACGATGTCGCGCTCGACGATGGCCACCACCAGGGACCGGCCGAGCCCGGGGACGCCGAAGGCCTGCTCGACCGCCACCGACCCGCCGAGGACGAAGCCCAGCAACACGCCCGAGATCGTGATCACCGGCAGCAACGCATTGGGCAGAGCATGCCGCATCACCACCGAGCGCTCCGCCGTGCCCTTGGCCCGCGCGGTGCGCACGTAGTCCTCGCGGATCACCTCGAGCAGGCAGGAGCGGGCCATGCGCGCGATGTAGGCGCCCTGGGCCAGCCCGAGCACCATCGCGGGCCCGATGATGAGCTGGAAGTTCTGCCAGGGGTTCTCCCAGAGCTGCACGATGATGATCGGGGCCTTGTAGCCGAACCAGAAGAGCAGCGCCAGCACGATCAGGAGCCCGAGCCAGAACCCGGGCACTGCGATGAACAGAACCGAGAGCGTGCGCACCACCGCGTCGGCCCATCCGTTGGGGCGGATCGCGCTCAGGATGCCGACGGGCAGCCCCACCAGCCACGAGATGACCAGGGCGAGGATCGCGATCTCGGCGGAGAGCGGCCCACGGTGGAGGATGAGGTCGCGCACGGTGTCGCCACGAAAGAACGACTTGCCGAGCTGGCCGGTCGCGATGTCGCGCATCCACCGGACGTACTGCACCGGCAGCGAGTCAGACAGCCCCAGATCCCGCATCAGCACCACGCGATCCGCCGGCGCCATACTGGCGTGACCTTCCACGCCGAGGATGGCCACCAGCGGATCGCCGGGCAGAACGCGCAGCACCACGAAGATGATCAGAGAGACCCCGATCAGGGTGCCCAGGGCGAACAACGCCCTCCGGAGCAGGTACTTCTGCACGAGCGAGAGCTCGAGAGCCTAGGACTGGGCCATCCAGACCTGGTCCCAGCGCACCACGTCGTAGATCCCGAAGTACTTGCTCGGGTTCTGGCCGTGCACGCGGTTGTACCAGGCGTCGTAGATCTGCTCGTACGACACCGGAATCAGCGGCGGGTCGCTCTCAAGAATGTCCTCCGCCTGGCGGATCATGGTCTTGCGCTTGTTCTCGTCCACCTCACGCTCGATCTGGCGCGCGAGGGAATGGAACTGCTCGTTGGTCCAGCCCGCGTAGTTCTGCGGGCCGTCCTTGCCGTACCAGGCGGTGAAGTAGTCGGATGGGTCCATGAGCGAGGACACGATGGCGGTGATCGCAAGGTCGAAGTTGCCGGCGGCCGCTTCCTCGAACCACTGGGAGATCTGGACCAGCCGGAGGTTGCACTCGATGTTGAGGTGCTCCTTCAGCATGGCCTGGATGGCCACCGCCCAGAGCTTGAAGGTGGCGGCATCGCGGATCAGGAAGTCGAGCCCCTTGAGCCCCTGGCCGTAGCCGGCCGCCTGCATGAGCTTCTTGGCTTCCTGGATCGCCGCCTTCGGGTCCTTCTGATAGCCGAGCCGCTTCTCCAGCTCCGCCTTCGGCGTGGACGCCTCGTGGAACGGATAGACGAAGCCCCCGATCTGCATGGGTGCGGTGTCCTTGACCACGTCCACCAGCACGTGCCGATCCATGGCCAGGTGGATGGCCCTCCGCACCCGCACGTCCTGGAACGCCTTGTTCTTCTTCTGGTTCATGAAGACCGCCTGGATCACGGACTGGTTGAAAGCGGCCGCGGTCACGCCCGGCATCTCCTTGGCCTTGCGCCAGGAGATCGGGTCCAGCAGCCGCGCGTAGTCGAGCTTGCCGGAGAGGAACGACGAGCCCAGCTCCGGTGAGAAGGGCGGCATGTGGTAGACCTCGAGCTTGTCGAGGTAGGGCAGCCCCTTGTTCCAGTAGTCGGGGTTCCGCTCCATGTTCCAGACTTCCTTGTCCTTCCGCGAGACGTGCCGGTAGGGCCCGGTGCCCGGGTAGTTCATGACCTGGCGCAGGTTGCCCCCGTTGTCGTCGAGGCTCTTCTTGCGGACGATGATGTTCCAGCCGCTCGCGAAGGCGCCGAGCATGAAGGGGCGGGGCCGCGGCTCGGTGAGCCGGAACTCGATGCGGTGCGGATCCAGGACCACGATCTCGCCCAGCGCGGTAAAGAGCGACGAGCGCGGAATCACCACGCCCTTCGGGGGCCGCGCGATCCGCTCGAAGGTGGCCTTGACGTCCTCCGCGGTGAAGTCGGCGCCGTCGTGGAACTTGACGCCCTTGCGCAGATGGAACGTGTACTTCTTGCCGTCCGGTGAGACGTCCCACTTGTGGGCCAGATCGGGGATGATGGTCTGCCCGTCGCGGGGATCGCGGCGGATCAGCGTGTCGTACATGGGGCTCTGCGCCCCGATATTGGCCACCGTGCCCGACTGGTGCACGTCGAAGTGGGTGGGGGCGGTGTGGACGCCGTAGCGCAGCGTCCCTCCCCGCTTCGCGGCGGGATCGCGGAACGGAGTCTCCTGCGCTTCCGCGGTGGACCGGAGGAACGCCGGCGCGGTGCTCGCGGCACCGGCCACGCCGAGGGTCTTGAGGAAGGAGCGGCGACTCACCCCATTCTTGCGGGCTCTGGACTTGTAAGGAACCGAATCGGCCATGGCGTTCCCCTCCTTTGGGGTCTCCACTTCGGGACGTCTGGGTCCGGACCGAAGGCGTTAAGTCCACGGAACATACCACGACCCGCCCGGTCCCTGGCAAGACGCTTTCTGCTAGACTCGACGCCAACTCACGCGACTACGGCCCCTGATCGGAGGATTCCCGCATGGAATTCGGCGTCCTGTTCACGTCGCACCCCAATCACGCCACCGAGCCCTACCCGCACCGCGCCGTCCACGCTCGCGTCACCGCGGAGATCCTGGCCGCCGACCGCCTGGGCTACGACACCGCCTGGGTGGCCGAGCACCACTTCTCGAACCAGTACGGCATCATGCCGGACGTCTTCACCTACATGGGGTACCTGGCTGCCCAAACTTCGCGCATCCGCCTGGGCACCGCGGTGGTGACCGTCCCGCTCTACGACCCGATCCGCGTCGTCGAGAACATGGCCTTCGTGGACATCCTCTCGGGAGGGCGCATCGTCCTGGGCCTGGGCTCGGGCTACCGCCCGTACGAGTTCGAGGGCTTCGGCCGGGATTTCGACAGCCGGCGTGACATCCAGGAAGAGGCGATCGACCTGATCCTCGAGCTCCTGCACAAGCGGCGGACGCGGCACGAGGGCCCGCACTTCCACTCGGTGATCGAGGGCGACTACGAGATCTTCCCGGTGAGCCAGCAGGAGCCGCACCCGCCGCTCTTCATGGCCGGCGCCACCGACCGGTCGCTCGGCTACGCGGCGCGCCACGGCTTCGGGCTGATGCTCTCCACGCTGCCGTCGGCCGAGACGCTGGTCAAGCAGATCGGCCTCTACACGAGCCAGTTGAAGGACGCGCCGGCGCCGCTCGACCGGAATCCGGCCTTCGGCAAGGTGGACATCGCCCGCTGGGTCTACGTGGCCGATACCGACGCGGCGGCCAAGCGCGACACCGAGCAGGGCATCGTCCGCCACATCAGCCACTTCATGGGCGCGGGCACCGCGGGCTACCTCGGCAATGTCTCGGAGAAGAACCGCGTGGAAGGGCTCACCTACGACGACCTGGCCGCCACCACGCTGCTGCACGGCTCGCCCACGACGGTGATCGCCAAGCTGCGCGAGCTGCGGCACAAGACGGGGCTCGCCTCGCTGCTGCTCCACTATCCGCCCTACTACGGCCACGACAACGCGATGCGGAGCCTCCGGCTCTTCGCCGAGAAGGTGATGCCGGAGTTCCGGCCGCCGGCGAGCCGGAGCGCCGTCGCCTAGCCGACCATCTCCGAGTGCCGCGCGAGACGGCGGACGGGCGAGGCCAGGATCACGACGGCCTGGATCAGGAAGCCCGCCGCCGCGACCACCAGGCCAGTCTCCGCGCCGTAGAGCCCGCCCACCAGGGCGCCGAGCGCCGCGCCCAGCGGCCGGGATCCGTACGTCGCGATGTTGATGGCGGACACGCGGCCGAGCAGCCGCTCCGGCGTCACCATCTGACGGAGCGTGGTGGTGCCGATCGTCCACAGGATCGGGCCCACGCCCATCAGGAAGAAGCTGAGCCCGGCCAGCACGGGCGTCGGCATCCAGATCGTGGCAACCATCACGAGCGCGGCGGCCAAGCCGAAGAGCGGCCCGATCACGATGACGACGCCGAACGGCAGCGCACGGATGATCCCCCCGGCCAGGAGCGCGCCCACGACCATCCCGACCCCGTAGACGGCCAGCGTGACGCCCACGCCGGACGCGGAGAGGCCGAGCCGGTGGACCGCGTACGGCACGTAGACCGCCTGCAGCACGAAGAAGGCGGTGTTGAACACGAACTGGGTGATGAGGATCGGCAGCAGCAGCGGGTGGCGGAACACGAAGCCCGAGCCCTCGCGGAGATCCCGCAGCGTGTGGCTCGGGGGCGCCGGCGCGCGCGCCGGCTCGCGGAGGTCGGCGAGCAGAAACACCGCGCCGATCGAGAGCCCGGCCGCGACGCCGAAGGCGGCGCCGGCGCCCGTCCAGCCCACGAGCGCGCCGGCCAGCGCCGGGCCGCCCACGAAGGCCACGGTGCGGGCCAGCTCGAGCCGCGCGTTCGCCGCCGCGAGCCCGGCGGGCGGCACCAGGGCCGGCACGAGCGCGGGCGCGGCCACGCTATAGGCCACCGTCCCGCACGCGCCCACGAAGGCCAGTAGCGCGAGCAGCGCCAGGGTCAACCGGCCGGAGTACGCCAGCGCGAGCGTGGCCACGAGGGCGAGGGCGCGTCTCGCCCGCCCCGGCGCCGAGCGCGAGCACCGCGAAGAGCGGCGCCGCGGCCAGGCCGATCTGCTCGGCCGACTGCGCGGCCAGATTGGACCAGGCCAGGCGTGGGAAGCCGGAGGCCGTCGTCACGTACAGGTATACGGGCGGGGACGGTGAACGGGTGGAGACGGGCCCCTCACCCTCGACCACCCCTCACCCTGCCCTCTCCCCTGAGGGGAGAGGGTGAGCTAGAGCTGGAGGAAGCGCTGCTGGATCGTCGGGTCCTTGCGCAGCGCGTCCGGCGTGCCCTCGAACTGGATGCGGCCCTGGTCCATCACGTAGAGGCGATGGGAGAGCGCCATCGCGACCTCGAGCGTCTGCTCCACCAGCAGGATGGTGGTGCCGCGCTTGTTGATCTCGCGCAGGATCTCGGTGAGGCTCTGCACGAGCAACGGCGCGAGGCCTTCCGTCGGCTCGTCCACCAGCATGATCTTGGGCCGCGCCACCAGCCCGCGGGCGATGGCGAGCATCTGCTGCTCGCCGCCGGAGAGGAAGCGGCCCTTCTGCTCGAGGCGCTCGCGCAGCCGCGGGAAGTACGCGAGCGCTTCCTCCAGGCGCTGCTCGCCGCCGGCGCCGGCCACCGCCATCATGCCGAGCCGCAGGTTCTCGAGCACGGTCAGGTTCGGCAGCACCCGCCGCTCCTCCGGCACCCAGCCGATGCCCCGCTGGACGATCTCGTGGGTAGGGAGTCGCGTGATGTCTTGCCCGCCCAGCCGCACCACGCCGCGCCGCGCCGGCGCGATGCCCATGATGGACAGCAGCGTGGTGGTCTTGCCCGCGCCGTTCCGCCCGATCATCGTCACGACCTCGCCCTCGCCCACGTTGAGCGACACGCCTTGCAGGATGTGGGCCTCGCCGTAGTACGTGTGGATGTCGTCCACGGTGAGGAGGCTCATCGCGAGGCCCCCAGGTAGGTCTCCTGCACGCGCCGGTTGGCGCGGATCTCCTCGGGCGTGCCGTCGGCCAGCACCTGGCCCTGGTGCAGCACGGTGACGCGGTCGGAGATGCCCATCACGAGCTTCATCTTGTGCTCGACCAGCACCACCGTGCGGGCGCGGGCCAGCTCGCGGATCAGCACCATGGTCTCGTCGGTCTCCTCCGGGCTCATGCCCGCGGTCGGCTCGTCCAGCAGCAGCAGCACCGGATCGGAGGCGAGCGCGATGCCGATCTCCAGGTGGCGCTTCTCGCCGTGGGAAAGGTGGGCGGCGAGCTGCTCGGCCCGGGGGGCCAGGCTGACGGAGGCCAGGATCTCGACGGCGCGGTCCTGGCAGACGGTGAGGGCGTCGGCGCGCGACCAGAAGTTGAACGAGCGCGCGTAGCCCTGCACGGCCACCCGCACGTTCTCGAGCACCGAGAGGTGGGGGAAGATGTTCGTGATCTGGTACGACTTGGCGATGCCGAGCCGGCACACCCGGTGCTGCGGCAGCCCGGTGATGTCGGCCTCCTGGAAGAGCACGCGCCCGGCGGACGGCGCCATCTCCCCCGACACGAGGCGGAAGAACGTGGTCTTGCCCGCCCCGTTGGGCCCAATGATGGAGCGGAGCTCCCCGCGTCGAACGGTCAGGGAGACCGCATTCACCGCCACCAGGCTGCCGAACGAGCGCGTGAGGTTCTCGGTTTGCAGGAGGACGCCGTCGGGCCCGCTCATACGGTGGCGAAGAAGCGCGCCGGCGCCCCCTCGGTGCCCGCGATCTTGTAGAAGGGCGCGGCGAACTCCACCCGCCGCCGGGGCAGCGCGCCCAGGTTGGTGAGCCCCTCCATGATGACGACGCCCGCGCCCAGGATGACCCGGTGCATCGCGAAGTCCTCCGAGGTGAACTCGGGCAGCCGCGCGCAGTACTCCTCGAAGAAGTCGAACCCGATGTTCTTGGGCCCGCGGTCCACCAGCCACTGCGCGACCTCGGGGGGAAAGTAGGGCGACTGGGTGAAGTAGTCGGGCCACCGCCCGTACATCTTGTCGGTCCACCCGGTGTGCAGCAGCACGATGTCCCCGCGCTTGACGTCGCCCGCGCCGCCCTTCTTGAGGTCGTCGATCGTGATCGCGTGGTTGGCGCCGACCCCGGAGAGATCCACCACCAGCGCCTCGCCCATCACCTGGTCCAGCGAGATCTCGGCGGTGGTGATGCCGTTCTTGAAGACGTGCAGCGGCGAGTCGATGTGGGCCCCGGTGTGCAGGCTCTGGTTCACGCTCGAGACCTGCCAGAAGCCGGGGCCGCGCCGGTGCGGCGTCACCTCGAGCTTCATATTGGTCGAGGGCGGACTGAAGGTGTTCTCGTCCACCGTCACGGACAGATCGATGAATCGGCTCATGGGTAGGCCTCTCGGGTTGAGAACGGCCCCCAAGCCTACCCGGGGGGCCGCGCGGCGGTCAATAGCAATCCCCCGCTTCCGAACGGAGCCCCGGTGGGAGGTTTACAATCGCGGCATGGCCTCCACGCGGTCTCCGGAGTTCACGCTGCGGTGGATCCTCGCCGTCGGCAACCTCCTGGGCGCCATCGTCGCCTTCGTCTACTTCCGTGTCGTGGACCATGCCTCGGTCCTGCCACCGGTCCGCTGGTTCGACGTCATCGTCTCGATCATCCTCTTCGCCCTGATAGTCGGTGGCGGCGAGCGGCCCAGCGGCCCGTGGTACAGGCCGCTCAACTGGGAACTACCCAGCCTTTCGCCCGCGGAGGCCGAGCTGGTGCGCCGGCGAGCGCTGCTGTTTCCATACTTTCTCGCCGGGCTCAGCTTTGTCGGCTGGATGCTGGCCGGCCTCATCTGGGGAGTCCTCTGGCCCCTGCTGGCCGGGGTCTTCTCGCCGTATAGCTCGCTGCGCGCTCTCTTCGGCAACACCGTCATCGCGGGCGGCGTGACCACCGCCTTCGTCTTCTTCGCGAGCGAGCACCAGTGGCGGCGGAGCCTGCCGCATTACTTCCCGGAGGGCGACTTGAGCGCGGTGAAGGGCGTGCCCCGGCTGGCGGTGCGCGTCCGGTTGCTCGCCATCTTCCTGCTCATCGGTGTGGTCCCACTCGCGGTGCTGGGCATGCTGGCCTATACGCGAGCGCTCGCGCTAGTCGGCGCCGACCCGGTCGCCGCCGCCGAGATCGTGGACGGCCTGCAGGTGACGATCCTCTTCTTGCTCGGAGTCGGCGTCGTCGCCGCGGTCGGCCTCGCCGTCTTCGCGGCCAACAGTGTGGCGGCGCCACTCCGGGACGTGGAAGGCGCCATGGCCCGGGTGGAGCGCGGCCACCTCGACGGCCGCGCTCCCGTGGTGAGCACCGACGAGATCGGCTCGGTGGCCGAGGGCTTCAACCGCATGCTGCACGGCCTGCGCGAGCGCGAGATGGTCAAGGAGACCTTCGGCAAGTACGTCACGCCCGAGATCCGCGACGCGATCCTGGCCGGGCGCGTCCGCGGCGAGGGCGAGCTCATCGAGGCCACCATCCTGTTCGCGGACCTGCGCGACTTCACGCCGTGGGTGGAGGCCACCGAGCCGCGCCAGGTGGTGCGCGACCTCAACGAGTACTTCACCGAGATGGACCAGGCCATCCGCGCCCACGGCGGCCTCGTGCTCCAGTTCATCGGCGACGAGATCGAGGCGGTGTTCGGCGCGCCCATCGCCGCCGGCGACCACGCCGGGCGGGCGGTGCGCGCCGCAAGCGAAATGCGGCAGCGGCTCCAGACCTGGAACGCGCGCCGCGAGGCGGCCGGCCGGCCCCCGCTGCGCAACGGCATCGGCATCCACACCGGCACCGTCCTGGCCGGCAATATCGGCGGCGCGGAGCGCCTCTCCTACGCCCTGGTCGGCGACCCGGTGAACCTCGCCTCGCGCATCCAGGGGCTCACCAAGGACTTCAAGGTCGACATCCTGATCAGCGAGGCCACCCGCAGCCGGCTCGATGGGACGGTGGCGGCCGAGGAGCTGCCCGCGGTGCGCGTCAAGGGCCGCGTGGAAGAAGTGAACGTCTACAAGGTGGTGTGACGGATGCCCGTTCGCCCATTTCGCTTCGGGGTCACCGCGCCCACGCCCTCAGGGGGCACCGACTGGGTCGAGCGGGCCCGGCGCGTCGAGCAGCTCGGCTACTCGATTCTCGTCGTCCCCGACCACTTCCGCGATCACCTCGCTCCCGTCCCCGCCCTCACCGCCGCCGCGCTCGCGACCACGCGCCTCCGGGTGGGATCGCTCGTCTTCTCCAACGACTTCCGCCATCCGGCGGTGCTCGCCAAGGAGGCCGCCACCATCGACGTGCTGTCGGGTGGGCGGTTCGAGCTGGGCCTCGGGGGCGGGTGGCTGCGAGCGGAGTACGACCAGACGGGCATACCCTTCGAGGCGCCCGGCACGCGGGTCGAGCGGCTCGAAGAGGCCGTCACCATCATCAAGGGACTGCTCGCCGGGGAGCGCGTGACGTTCGCGGGCCGGCACTACACCATCGCCGACCTGGAGGGGCGGCCGACACCGGTCCAGCGCCCGCACCCGCCGATCGCGATCGGCGGGGGAGGCCGGCGAACGCTCACCCTCGCGGCGCGCGAGGCCTCGATCGTCGGGCTGGTCCCACGCGCGCGGAGGGATGGCAGCGGGCTCGACATGACCGACCTGAGCGACGCCGCGACCCGGGAGAAGCTCGAGTGGGTCCGGGCCGCCGCCGGCGATCGCTTCGACTCGCTCGAGATTCATGCGTTGATCCAGGCCGTCGCGGTCGGCGAGCGGCGGACGGCCGCCGCGGATGACCTCGCGTCCAGATTCAAGGTGGCCCGTGACGTCGTGCTCGAGACCCCCTACGTGCTGCTGGGAACCATCGAGGAGATCTGCGAGACGCTATGGGAGCGGCGGGAGCGGTACGGGATCTCTTATCTCACGGTCTTCGAGCGGGACATGGAGGTGTTCGCGCCGGTCGTGGCGCGACTCGCGGGCACCTGAGAGGCCCCTCACCCTGCCCTCTCCCCAGGGGGGAGAGGGTTCGGGGCGACGACGAGGCGGTAGCCGAGATCGAGGTCGGAACGGGTCAGGAGAGGGCCGTGGCGCCGGGTCCACGTGCCGTTCTCCAGATCGTTGCGCAGCCGGGACAGGCCGGGCTCCACGTCGCCGAGCTTGCTGAAGGTGGAGATCGCGCCGCGGACGGTTGCCTCCAGATAGGCGTGCGGCCGGCGCCAGTAGGCGCCGAGGAAGCCGTCCGTGCAGTCGTGCGGAATCGGCAGCGGATGGACCTCGATCGGGCCCAGGGTGCGGCTCATCTCGTCGGGGGTCGGGAAGATCGCGCGGTCGATCGCCACCAGCTCCGGGAAGTAGTCCTCGACCAGCCAGAAGCGCGCCGCGTCCGGCTCCCACGTCAGGATCACCACGCGATCGCGGGCCACGCGGCGCAGCTCGGCCAGGCCCTGCGCGCGATCGGGCCAGTGGTGCACGGTGAGCACGGCCAGCGTCGCGTCGAAGGCCCCCGCGCGGAACGGCAGCGCGGTGGCGGAGGCCTGGACCACGGGGGCGGCGCCGGCGGGGCGCTGGCGGATCATCTCGCGCGCGGGCTCGACGGCGACCACGCGGCGGTCGTCGGGCTCGTAGGAGCCGGCGCCCGCGCCCACGTTCACCACGGACGCGGCGGGGCCGAGGGCGTTGACGATCGCGGCCGCGATGCGCGGGTCGGGGCGGCGGAGGGCGCGGTAGCCGACGCCGATCGTGTCGTAGAGCTGCGGCACGAGAACCTCCTCCCCGCTCAGTAGCTGGCGGGCGACCTATACAGAGCTTAGCGGGGGCTGGACAGCCGGGCAACCCTCCGGCAGCGGCGCACAAGCAAGCTACGCATGCTATGCTCCGCCATTGAGATCTTCAGGTT
>WNFF01004283.1_pt1 | contig 11644 bp, 15 predicted proteins | sample 5400441 | NCBI WGS metagenome assembly WNFF01 (sample SAMN13153345, study PRJNA577476) | soil metagenome | isolation source: 120 cm saprolite under Douglas fir tree site 2 hole 3 replicate 1 | place: USA:California | collected 2015-04-18
GAGGAACCTATCTTCATTCGATCCAAGCGGCACATACTTGAGACGATCCCAATACTCTTGCCCGCAAGCCGGATTGCTGAGATACCGGTAGTCTTCGTCTTGCCGGAGCAATCCATAGGGTGGTGGAATGTCGGGGCATACCGACTGAGCAAACACGCTGCTGCAAAGTGGCAGAAGGACGTACAGTCCTGCAAAAAGAAAGCGAATCATCTTGAATCCGCCAAGTGATCGTGACGTGAGCCATAATCACTTTGTGATGGCGCGCAGAATTCGCTTCTTTTGGTCATTTTTCAATGCCGCAACATGATGCGCCAGGCAAGCAAGGCAACGCCGTCAAGCAACCGCCAACGCGATCAGCCCTGAAGCTGCTGCATGAGCGTCGCGAAGTCCGCGACTTCCCAATGCTCCGAGAGTTGTCCGTTGTGGATTCGGTAAAGCTGAAAGGCCATCGCGTCGATCCTTCTTCCAGTGGCTTTGAGGCCAATGAATTCGCCTTTGTGCGTGCCGCGGACGGCGTTCAGGACGGCGACACGGTCGCCCTCGGCGACGATCGCCGAAATCGGCAGTTGCAGATCCGGAAAGGCGGAACGAAGCCCAGTGAAGTACTGCTTGAGGGTTTCCCTCCCGGGACTCTGCCCAGCCAGATGATCGTCGTAATCCTCCGCGACGATCTCGTCGAACACTCGGAGGTCGCCGCTTTCAATGGCGGTGAAAAAACGCCGTATGAGCACTTTGTTCTCTTCGATAGGTGACGGCATGCGGCCCTCCTTGATTGTTATGTCCGGAACACGGGTGTCGAACCCGATCCTGTGCGGCGATCACCCGTCGCGTCCAGGCTTTGCTTGAGTTTTCGGATGTGACGTTCACCTGCCGCAAGCGCCGCGGCGGACGTGTGGACCGAGTAGGAACCGAGGTGTAGCGCGTATGGATGCGGGACGGCGGACCCGAGAACGAAGGTTGCGCCCGCGCCTTCCGTGCCCTCGAACGTCATCGGCGCCTCGCTCTTTTCAAAGAGGGCGAGATCGCCCTTCACCAGACGCTCGCCCGCCGTTAGAGCGCCTTTGCCGACTGCAACCCAGGAGATCAGGTGACCAAGAGGCGGCTCATACGTCCAGCGCTCACCGGGCTTGAGCGTTGTCAGTAGGTAATTGACCCCGTGCGGCGACCGTACCGGGCTCCTCGCTCCTGCATAGGCCCCCACAATGAGACGGGCCGGACCGATAATCGGCATACCCCCGGTTCCGACGTACTGGACTTCCGGTTCCGCGTTCTCCAGGTCCGGCGGAAGGGCGATCCAAAGCTGAAAGCCCTGGACCGCGGCCGACGAGCCAGCCGAGAGTTCCTTGCCGTGCCACATGCCCCTTCCGGCACGGACCCACTCGACGCCGCCGTAGCCTATGGTTCCGTGCCCCAGGTGCGGATCGTCGAAGGTCACGTCTCCATTCGTGAATACAGTGACCGTTGCTATGCCGGAATGCGGATGTACCGGCATACTTCCTGCCAGGTTGCGCATGTCAGCTTCGAACAGGTCGAGAAAAACGAACGGCTTCAGCTCTTCGCCCAGGTCGGAGGGGCTCATCAGGCGGACAATTGGACCGTGACCGTAGCCTCGGGTCCGATGAACGATTTTGCGGAGCGGCAGGACTAAATTCATGGGTCCCTCCATTCAATAACCGACAGTGAATCGCTTGTTGATGAACTTTCGCTGCTCCACCTCGTCGATCGTGGCGACGGCGAAATCCTCGTAGGATAGGCTGGACCGCCCCGTCGCATCCTCAACGGGATGGTCGAGCCCGGAGCGATACTTGCCTGTGCGCTGACCGGGCGCGAAATAGACCGGCGGTGGAGAAAGGTATGTCCAGGAAACACGCCCGTTGGCGTGGCCGCGATAATAGTCCAGCGCCTCCGCCTGCCCCAGCGCAGGTCCGCGAAAGGCTTCGGGGAAATCCGGCAGATCGAAGAAATGACCGCCTTGCGGCGTCAATAGAGTAGAGCCCCCGCTCATGTGCAGAATCCGCGGAATCGAGCCGGGGATCGCTTCGAGCGTCTCCAGCAGAGTCTGCGCCGCACGCAGCCAGACGGTATTGTCCGCGCCACCGATGGCGACGATAAAGACATCTTCGCCCTTTGCCAGTGCACGCACCGAGCGGCTGTCGGTGGGATCGCCCGTGACCGAATTCACGCCCTCGGCGAAGCCGGGCACATCGCTCCGGTCGCGAACCGCCGCAGTGACGCTGTGTCCGCGGCGCGCCGCTTCATCCGTTATCAGCCGGCCCGCTTTACCGCCTGCGCCGAACACAACAATCTTGCTCACAGCCACCTCCTCAATCCCAGAACTGGAACGTTTCTCAAGCGTCGAACGGATAGGTTTTTGTGGGACGACGTAGCCGAAACGAAGAGTTGTAGAAGGCGGTAGCTTCCACACCTCCCACAATCGGCAATCGGTGCAAGGCGCTGAATTCCGAAGCGCCGGTAAACATCAGCGAGCCATCCCCGGACCAGATCTCCCCGGCGATGAACTCCAGCGCCGACGGCACGAACTCGCACACCGACAACGGGCCTCCCGGGACCGCCGATCCGACCACCCTGAGCCCGAGCGCCTTAATCACAGTCGGCTTGTCCGCGGTAATCTCGCCCAAGAACTCGCTCGGGCGAAAGAGCCCTTGCACCAGCACGACACCAGCCGGGCGGGATAGCTGCGCCGTAATCAGTCCGTACACGTTCGGTTGATGCATGTCGAAATCAATGTCCCCCAGCAGCTTCGGATAGCCTTCTCTCTCTCGTCCAGCGAGCATACCCCGCTCGTTTGAGATGAAGATGTGCGGAACAAACCCAACTTCCTCACCCCGGAAGCGCGCGTGAATAATGTGAATGTACTCTCGGAACGGGCCGACGCTGCTGAACCCGTACGACAAGAACATCACGGATATCTTGGGATTCTCGTCGATCTCCATTTCTGTGGGCAGCAGCACCGCCGCCGCTTCCGTGTTCGTCCGGTAGCTAAACGTCACCTGATTCACCGCTCTGAACGACGCATTCGTGAACCCGAGGGGCTCCGCGTGAACCGGCATCGTTTGCCCCAGACTGCTTCGACCCAGCTTTCCCTTCACGGACATCTTGGATCTCCTTCCCCTTGTGGTTGTGTGTCGCCCGCCCCTTCTCGCATTAGTCCATCCTCACCAGATTCTGCGCAGACAAAGGTCCACCAAACTGTTGGAGACGGCCGCCTTCCGATATCCGGCCGAGATTGATTGGATAAAAACCCAATCGCTCGCACAGGGCGCTGACCGCGGCGTTCGCATCGGCGTCTTCGGACGACATGAAAATGACGCGCCGGCCGCCTGCCTCGGCGGGATTGCCCGCCAGGACCGCCGCCATGAGCGTGTTGAACGCCTTCACGACGCGCGCACCAGGAACCGCCTGGGCCACGATCTCGCTGGAGAGCCGACCGCCCAGGTCCGTTGGCGTGAAGGAAGGAAGATCAACGGCGTTCGTCGCATCCACGACGATGCGGCCTCTCCAGTCGGATACCGCGCTGACTGCGTCAGGCACCACCGGGAACGGAATCGCCAGGATCACGATGTCCGCAGAGGCGGCTTCCTTGACGGTGACCGCTTTTACCTTCGAGCCCAGCTTGCGAACGATCTCTTTTAGCGACGCCGGTCCGCGATTGTTGGCCAGTGAAACCTCGATACCTTTGCTCGCGAAATGACCTGCCAGGGCGCTGCCGATTGCGCCGGAACCGATGATTGAATAGGTCATGACTCTCTCTTTTCTCTCTCGTTGCAGTTCAGAACATGCCGTTGGGATTCGCACGTGGCACGTTCGGTGCGAACCATGGAGCCGAGTTCTCCGGGGTACCGACGAACTGCAAGGCGTCCCAATGCTCTATGGCCTTTCCGTCGGCATCCATCTTGTACATGTCGACGCCGGCGATCCCCGTATCCTTCGGATCGTCGTTGAACAGATTCAGGAAATTCACGTGAGCAAACACATAGTCGCCCACGGCGATGATCTTATGGACGACGACCCGCGCCTTGGCACGTTCCTTGGTGATCTGGCCGAAGAACTTCCCCAGCGCGTCCGGGCCGTTCGCAATCAACGGGTTGTGTTGGATATACGCGGGGCTCATGAACCTGTGTACGTCTTCCGACTTCTTCTTGTCGATTACCAGATCATAGAAGCCAAGGACATTGTTCTTGTTGCGAACAGCGCGGCTATCGTTGGTGTCTACAAGCTCGATCATGGGTAACTCCTTTGTTGTGAAAACTTGAACTGCTATTTCAGGCCGACCATCTGGAGGCGCATCGCATCCTGTTCGGCATCTGATTTCTCATGGACGAACCGGAGAATCTCTTCGGCGTCCGTTCCGACTGCTCCCCGGCTCGGCGCGGGCATTTGTTCGGCGAGTTCGATAACGCGCTTGGCCGCGGAGGCCGAGTCCAGCCCGCTGTCCTGCATCCTGTTGAGCGTGGCCGCAAAGGTATCGAAGGTTTTTCCGTACAACTCGCGTTGCTCGGCGGTCATGCCCTCGCCGATCCGCCTGAGGGCGGCGGCCGTCTTTGCCGGCCCGCCGGTTCTCATATTGCCCGCGACAGCCAAAACAACGTCGATGCCAAAAGACTTCAGCTCGGCACGGTAGACGGCCGCGAACGCATCGAACGCAGCTTTCGATGCGCCGGACGGCCCGTTGAAGGGAAGCGGCAGGCTGGCGGTCCAGGTGCTGATCTGCACGATTCGCCCGCGCGCCTTCCGCAATGCCGGAAGAAAGGCGTTCACAACGGCGAGCGCGCCGAACACGTTGACATCGAATTCACGCCGGATGGCGGAAAGCGACAGAACCTCCAGGGGCCCAGGCGTCAAAATTCCAGCATTGCTGATGAGAAGATCGAGTCTGCCTTCAGTCTGCGTTGCGACATCGCGAGCCCAGTTCCTGACTGCGCTTTCGTCTGTGATGTCGCAGTGGGTCGGAGTCACAGCGCCACCAGATGCCTCTCGAAGGTCCGCGATTTCTCCTGGCGTCATCGCTGTTCCGAAGACGCGGTAGTTCTTTGCCGCGAGACCGAGCGCAATGTCCCGCCCGAGCCCGCCGCCCGCGCCTGTCACAGCAGCCGTAGGTTTGTTCGCGTTGGCCACAACAACCTCCTTCACAACTTTGACTACCATCGTCTTTCCATCTTCCAAGCATCGACTGAATTCGATTGTGCGTCTTGTCGAAAAACGCTTTCCTTGGCCGGATATGATCGTCTTGGAGGTACGTGGCTCGAAATTGATAGAAACTAATGCGCATGATCGACATGCTCTGAATCATGCTCGGCAAACTGTAATCATTGATTCATCCTTGCATCTTGTAGATTTGCCCCGTGTGGGCGCCTAGAATGGACCTCTTATAGGCCTGAGCTACTCGTGCCGCCGGAACCGGAATGACTCCAGGTGCCAAGTCACCGTACTGAGGCATGGACTCTTCGATCACAGAAGGACTGACTAAATTGATACGAAGACCGCGCGGCAACTCAATGGCCGCGGCGACCACAAAGCCTTCCAACGCACGATTGACCGTAGACACTGCAGCGCTCATCGGGATTGGCTCTTCACTCAGGAGCCCGCCCACGAGTGTAAAAGACCCAGCGTCGTTGATGTAAGGAAGCGCCTCTTGAACCGCCGAAATCTGCCCAAGCAACTTATTGTTGAAGCTGAATTGCCATTGTTCCCTGGTGATCTGGGGTAACGGACCGAAGGCCGCCTCGCCTGCGGTAATCGCGACTGCGTCGAAGGGTTTAAGGTTCTTGTAAATTTCCGCCAAGCCCTTGGGATCTGTAAAGTCCGCTTGGACATCACCGGATTTTCTTCCGATCTTTACAACCTCATGTCTCGCCGTTGAAAGTGCTTCATTTACTTTCCGGCCCAAAGTCCCCGACGCACCAATCAAACTATTTTCACCGCAACCTCCGTTCGACCTTACGTGAATTGCACATTTCCATGTATTTCATTGACCGCAAGTCTCCGCGATGAATTTACTTATCGGGCTAATCGACTTTCACCCTGAGCAAATGGGCTATTCCAAATTTGCCGTAAAGTGCCTCTGTAAGATTGCCAAGCGCGTTGTTGTATTCGCCGATGGGTCCCGCCATCCCCATGTTGTCAACTATCGTGCGAAATGGGCGCGTTCCATATGGAGTCGCAATCAGTTTGCCAATCGCCGCCGCAACGTTTTGTGGATCTTGTGACGTATTTGTAGCCATCGCCTTTTGAAAGTTCTGACGAAATCCTTCGGCCATTTCCTTCATCGGCCCATAGGCCTTGGCGCGCGCTTGATCCGTGTCAGTCGGCCTTACCACGTTATCGATAAATGTGGTCAGATACCCGCCTGGCTCGACGAGACAAAATTCAATCCCGAATTGGGAAAGCTCAGTGCGATAATTCTCGGTCAGTGCTTCCAGAGCCCACTTCGATGCGTTGTATGGCCCATAGAATGGTGTGGTGACTCGGCCAAGAGTGCTTGAAATGATGACGATCAGTCCCTCTGCTTCCTCCCTCATCATGGGAAGTACCGCTCGGTTCAATCGTTGAACGCCGAACAAGTTCACGTCAAAGATGCGCTTCATGTCGTCTGATGTGAAAGACTCCACGGGTCCCCAGGCGCCCACGCCGGCATTGTTGATGAGCACATCAATGCCACCAAACGCCGTACGCGCTTCCTCGATTCCACCGGCGACACTGCTGTCACTGGCAACGTCCATTTCAACGACCTTGGCGCCCAACTTTTCAAGCTCCGCGGCCTTCGCCTTGTTGCGGCCAGAAATATCGCGAGCGCTGCCCACGACCTTATGCCCATCAGCCAAAAGGCGTTTCACGGTAAGGAAACCGAACCCGCCTGCCGCGCCTGTAATCACAATGTTTGCCATGCGGCTTCCTTTTAGGACAAAAAAAGATGCTCGCCCGCTCCAAGGATTTCCCTCGCGTGTCAGCTCGAGCAAAGACTATCCCTGTGGCTTCGGCGAGTCACTGTTCGATCCTACGATTGTTAGTAGGAAACTGCTGCGGAGTTGTGATCAGTTCTTCCGGTCGTGGCGCCATGCGGCCGGTGTCGCTCCCGTGATTTTCCGGAAGGTCCGCCCGAAATGCACCGCATCGGCAAAGCCGGTGGCCTCGGCGACCTGGTCGAGCGAGAGGCCGGTATCGATCAGGAGCGTCTGAGCGCGCCGGATGCGGCCGCCAAGCTGCCAGCGATATGGCGCCATCCCGGTCGAGGCCTCGAATGCCCGGTTGAAGTGCGCCTGAGACAGTCCGGCTAGCTCCGCCAAATGCGCGAGAGCGACGCGCTTCGGCAGGTGCGCGTCCAGATATTCGACGACACGCCGCAACTGCCACGGAGCCAGGCCCTTCCAGTTGTCCGCACCCCCCTCCCCCGGATTGGCGAAGAGCAGCGCGCTGATCGCGGCCGTCAACCCGTCACCGTAGAGTTGCGTCGATGGATCGGTGTTTTTTACGACGCCGGAGAGCAGCATGACCAGGGTCCAGATGCGATCGTCCGAAAAGCGCAGCCGCGGCGTCGCCGTCACACGGGTCGAATTCCGTGGCCAGCCGTTCGCCGAGCGCCACGAGATCGAAGCTCAGGGTAATGTCTTTGAGGAAGCGCTTGTCGGCGCTGAAGCCCCACAGATCCATGCCTGCGGGCGCGAAGACCATTTGCCGGGGCATATAGCCGATCGGGCAGGGCTGATCCTCGCGCAGACGTGGCTCGCAGTGGCTTCCGACCTCTTCCACCAGAGCACTGAGGCGGGTCTCGGTCTCGTAGCACAGATGATGACTCACGCGGCCCGCGCAACGGGATTCAGTGATGTCAACGCGCACGCCGTTCCATGCGCGCCGCGACACCGACAGGCTCAGGACGTTCTCCGGCAATTGGATCAGGCGGTCGGAGCGCGTGAGCATGGATCGTTGCTCAGAGGGTTGAGCAGAGATCGCGTCCGACGTTACAGTCTGCCCTACAGCCATAGCCATATACCCTCCTTGACTGAAACCTGAAAATCTCCGACCTCTCGCGGACCGGGGAGCGACGTAGTAGGGTGTTCGTACTTATTGCAGGTCATGATCCCGCTGCCACACTCTCGGGGAAACACCAATCACCTTTTGAAACGTTCGCGAAAAATGGCTTTGGTCGCCGAACCCGGTTGCAAGTGCGATTTCCGACAGGGGAACGGCACCTTCTTTCAGGAGCTTCTGTGCTTCACCGATTCGCACGCTGAGCAGCCATCTGTGCGGAGGAAGGCCTGTGGCAATTTTGAACGCCCTCCGGAAATGAGAGTCAGACAATTCGATTGAGGCGGCAATTTCTTTGATCGTTACCGGGCGATCCGCGTGTTGTCGAATGTACTCGACCGCACGCCGCAATTGCCAGGTTGTTAGCCCGCCCTTTTTGCTCGTGGTAGGCACCGCCCGGCGGCCTGCGGCGCTATGGCCAACTCTCCGTAACGACTGATACAGGTCAAACTGCTGCTGGTTTGTGAGAATATTGAAAATCGTCCCGATATCGCTTTCGTGTTCTTCATACAACCAATCGATCAATCCACGCCCCTGCTCAGTCAACTCGAAGATATGCTTTTCCGGCTGCTTTCCGCTGCGAAGTCGAAGCCTGATCAGATTTTGTTCCGTCAGGCGCGCAACTGTAATTTCGACCGAGGCGGCAGCCAAACGAGTCTTTTTCGCGATTTCCGCTGCGGTCAAGTCACCCTTGTGCAGAAGAACCTCAAGAACGACAAAGTCACTGAGGGCAACTCCTCTTGCAGTGATTCCGCTCTCAAGGAAGTCAACGACGGAATGATAGGCACGTCGAAGCACGATCCACAGCTTTCCGCTAGAAACGTCCCTGCCCGGTAAGCGTTTTGCGTTCCCGTTCTTATGAGGATGTAGTGTATCTGTCATAATGCAATTCCTCTGGCTGCGTCGGCTCAATACTACCTCACAGATTGCGTCGAGCAAGCTGTACTGCATCATCGGCAATTAGAAAGCCATTTAGTTACATCGGAATAGTGTTGCCGCCGCAAAGCAATTCACATGCCCGCTTTTCTCCCCTACTCCACCCGCCATATCCGAAGATTCTGCTGCTCCGCAACGGCGGTGCAGGAGGACAAAGATGCAACGTGGATGCATAAAACGAAACAGTCGCAAACGAGGCCCTGAAGTTTGGCAATTTCGCTGGTCTGAGATTGGTCCTGACGGCAAGCGTCATCACCATAAGAAAATCCTTGGCACCGTCGAGCAATACCCTGACGAGAATGCTGCGCGGCGAGCTGTAGTAGGACTGGTCTCGGAAATCAATGCCGGTACCCGGCCAATGAATCCCAGCGCGATGACGGTAGGTCAACTCTGTGATCATTTCGAGCAGCGCGAACTCACAAAGGACAATTCTTGGCGCAGTCACGCGACGAAGAAAATCTACCAAGCGTACTTGACCCGCTGGATTCGTCCTCAGTGGCAGAAATACGAGCTTGCTGACGTTAGAACCATACAAGTGGAGTCTTGGCTCCGCACACTCCCATTAGCGAAGAGCAGTTGCGCGAAAATTCGAAATCTGATGTCCGTTCTCTTTAACCACGCCTGCCGATACGAGTTGTTTGACCGCAATCCAATCTATCTCGTTCGTCAGAGCGCGAAGCGCCGTACAGCGCCCGCTGTTCTTATACCCGCAGAAATCAAGGCGCTGATCAATGGACTGGCACTTCGAGAACGCACATTAGTTCTTCTTGCCGCTTCCACCGGATTGCGGCAGAGCGAGTTATTCGGCTTGAAGTGGGCGATATCGACTTTGCCCAAGGCACGATGAATGTCACGCGCTCCATCGTGTACGGAGTGGTAGGCCCGTGCAAGACCGAATCATCGCAAAAGCCCGTGCCCATTCATCCGACTCTCGCTGACGCTCTGATGCAGTGGAGGAAGCGCTCTAACTACATCAAGCCCGATGACTGGGTTTTCGCTAGCAAGCGTTATCGGGGCCGAAGACCGTACTGGGGCCAGGCGATCTTGCGCAAATACATACGTCCTGTAGCGCAGCGTGTCGGAATTCAGAAGCGATTCGGATGGCATACTTTCCGGCACACGTACTCGACTCTGCTGCGAAGTGTAGGGACTGAGTTCAAGGTCATGCAAGAGCTGCTGCGGCATTCGTCCTTGCGGTCAACGCTGGACGTTTACACGCAGGCAGTCACTCCGGCGAACACGCCGCGCAGGCCGCCGTCCTGTCGCTGGTATTTTCTTCCGATGCGGACGGAGGACCATTCTTTGCCGGACAGTAAATCGCGGTCAGATAGCGAGAACGGGGGATTTACGGAAAAGGACGCAAAAGGGACGCCAAACGCGGCCTTTTTGCGTCCTCGTTGGTTTCTATGAAATCAGTCTAACTCGTTTAGAAAGAATGGCGGGGACGACGAGACTCGAACTCGCGACCTCTGCCGTGACAGCGCTGCGGGAATGGGTTTTACAACAACTTAGAAGACACGCGGGGACTGCCAAACGCAGCGCAAGTCATATAAGACATATCAAATTGTGGGTTGGGTTGTGGGTTGGAAATTCTGGAGGAGAATTGTCCCGATACTACCTCCCATGCATTGGAAGTACATCATAGGCAACGTTATTGTGTATCGCGAAAGCCTCTCGGAGTCGTGGGGAGGAGGGCGCGTCACTTCCAAGTGCCCGTCAGACTAGACAGGAATCCCGACTTATAGCCAGGAGCCTCGCGATCCGCCTGGAACAAGATCACTTCCTACAAGCCAACTTCTGGCCCGGAACAGTTTCCGGATTGCTCGTTAAACGCAAGTGTACTGCTCGGCGCGCTTCGCCCAGACCTGCGAACACGTTGACTAGCCTCGACCCCGTCCTTAAGATGAATGCTCCGGCGACAAGCGTCTCCCATGATCGGCCAAACCATCTTGCACTATCGCATCATCGAGAAGCTAGGCGCCGGCGGGATGGGCGTAGTATTCAAAGCCGAGGACACCAAACTCGATCGCTTTGTTGCGTTGAAGTTTTTGCCCGACGAGGCCAAAGATGCTCAAGTCTTGGGCCGCTTTCGCCGTGAAGCAAAGGCCGCTTCTGCTCTGAACCATCCCAACATTTGCACAATTCATGAAATCAACGAGCAGGATGTGACAGGGCAGCGTTGTAGTGGTAACTAGTTGTAATTTCACGGCGCCGATCGCCACCCTTGGCGCTCTAAGGAATCCTCAGGAAGTCTTATTGCACCCTAATTGCACCCAGATTTTCGCGAGACCAGTCAATGCAAGCGCGTTTCTCGCTACTAATCCGACGGGCGACTCATATCTTCCGAGTTGCCCGATCACTTCCAGTAAATGATCGAAGAAATATCAGTCAATAGTGCTCGACGTTAGGCCGGAATGGCAGGATACGCGAAGTCTCTCTGAAACAGAGCGTCAATTCGGCAGGTTGAGCTTCTTCAAGAGCGCGGCAAATCGCGGGTCGTTGTGCAAGCAGTTCAGTAGGGGCTCCACTTTTGTAGACATCAGACTGGGATCACGTTGCGCATAAGCTCGGTCCAGCCACTCGAACGCTTCGTCGGTCTGGTTCCGGAAAGCGTAAATCTCGGCGATCTCGAACGCATTACTTGCATGGTATTTCGCGATCAACT
>WNFF01004285.1_pt1 | contig 11642 bp, 10 predicted proteins | sample 5400441 | NCBI WGS metagenome assembly WNFF01 (sample SAMN13153345, study PRJNA577476) | soil metagenome | isolation source: 120 cm saprolite under Douglas fir tree site 2 hole 3 replicate 1 | place: USA:California | collected 2015-04-18
CCGGGACGCCTGTGGCGGGCGTACCGCCAACCCCCAGATTGGCGATGAACTGCTCGGGGGAATTGTGGTCGCCGGCGTCAACCGCGTAATGCAATTGCCAGAGGTTTTCCAATCCAGGAGATTTCTTGAGCGTTTCGAAGGTAGCAATCGCTCCGCCTTTTTTCGCGCCGTTGTCCATCACGGCCACGCGCGGACGCATTGCTTGTACCAGCATCGGCAAACTGGAAATGTCCTGTCCATGATGAGAGACGACATACAAGTCGATCGTGCCCACGAGGTTGTTGGGGCAGGCCAGGTCATGTTCCTTGTTCCACGTCAGATCGCCAAAATCGACCATGCGAAATTTTCCCAGGGAGATGACCATCCCTACAGATTGCTTATTCTCGCCGGCGACGAGCGGCTCTTTCGTTTCATCCCGCGGCTTGAATTCAGCGCACAGAGGATTGGCGGCCCCTGCGCCAGGCAACGGTTTGGCGATGGTTTCGGCGGCAGCGGACACAATCTGGAAATCGGCGCCTTTAATCGGAAGGTGGTCGCCGAGCTTGGCGAGAATATGCTGGCCTTTGTCGCGCACGGTAAGATAGGCCGCGTAGTTTTTGGGAACGCTCAAACTTTCTTCCGCGCTGGGCCCGTGATCGACGAAGTTGCGAATCGGAATCCTGGCGGCGAGATCAACCACTCCTCCAACATGGTCGCCGTGATAGTGCGTGGTCACCAGGTAGTCGATCTGCGTGATGCCGGCCTGTTTCGCGACACCGGCAATGCGGTCGGCATCACGCGCGCCGGCCCAGCCGGTATCGACCAACAGCGATTGTCCGGAGGGCGTGACAAACAGAGTTGACTGCCCGCCCTCGACATCAATGAAATAAACGTCCAATCCCTTGCGCGCTTGCGCCCAGGCAATCGCACATGACAGTGCTACTGCGGCAACGGCTAGAAACGGCAGCGTTTTACGCATCATGTCTCCTAATTTTCGAGCCACCCAAACCAGGAATTCCAATCGATTCTTAACGGATGGGCGGAGTCTATCAGCGCGTTCAGGAGTGCGCAAGACCGTGCCGGGCCGCATACGTTGTGGCCAGGCCGGACGGAAGGACAGAAAACAACCGGGCGTCCCGCACAATGACGCCTCTGGACCTGCACGGGAGCCCAAAAGCGGATGTGGGCTGGGGGAACTGAAATGTTTCTTGGGGCCTCGGGCGCGGTATACCCAGATGGCTTTTCGGTAAGCACGGATTTTTGCTTGTCAGCCGTTGCGCTATCCGGGTAATCTCGCGGTCATGCCAATCAGATATTTTGGGAGACGTGTCCTTGGTGCGGGAATATTGGCGACGGCCCTATTTCTCATGTGCCACGGCGCGGCCGCGCACGACATCCCGGTTGACGTGACCGTTCAAACGCTCGTCAAGCCTGCGGCTGAACAGTTGCATTTACTCATACGCGTGCCGCTGAAAGCGATGCGCGACGTCGAATTCCCAGAGCGTGGTCAAGGTTATCTGGATCTCGACCGAATCGACGTTTCACTTCGTGAAGCGGCGACACTCTGGATCGCTAACGAGATTGAGATTTACGAAGGCGATGCGCGCCTACCGAAACCACGGGTCGTCGAAACCCGCGTATCGCTCGAATCCGATCGGTCCTTCACCTCCTACGATGCGGCGTTGGCGCATGTTACCGGAGCGCGCCTCCCAAGCAATACCCAAGTCTTTTGGGATCAGGCAATGCTCGACGTGCTGTTCGAGTATCCGATTCACTCGGACCAATCCCGGTTTTCGATCCATCCAGGGCTCGGCCGGCTGGGCGAGCGCGTGGTCATCGTTCTTCGGTTTCAGCCGCCCAACGGGTCCGTGCGCGCGTTTGAGTTTATAGGTGATCCCGGCCTGGTTCGACTCGATCCGAGTTGGCGCCAGGCGGCCCTGCGCTTCGTTGAATTGGGGTTCTTTCACATTCTGGATGGAACCGATCACCTGCTATTCCTGTTTTGTCTGGTGATCCCGTTTCGGCGTTTTCGCGCACTCATTCCTGTGGTGACCGCGTTCACGGTCGCGCACTCGATCACGCTGATCGCGTCCGCTTATAACCTCGCACCGAACTCATTATGGTTTCCACCGCTGATCGAAACTCTGATCGCGATTTCCATCTTATACATGGCGCTCGAGAACATCGTGGGAGTGACGAAGGTGCAGCGGAGATGGATGGTTGCGTTCGGGTTCGGCCTCGTGCACGGATTTGGTTTCTCATTCGCTCTTCGGGAGACGATGCAGTTCGCCGGATCCCACCTGCTGACTTCGCTGCTCTCGTTCAATGTAGGCGTCGAGCTTGGGCAGATTCTAATGCTCGCACTATTTATTCCCGCGTTGGAGCTCCTGTTCCGGTTTGTCGTTGCGGAACGCGTCGGGACGATTATCCTGTCGGCGCTCGTGGCGCACACGGCCTGGCATTGGATGACCGAGCGCGCAAATATCTTGCGCCAGTATCGATTTCAGTGGCCCGCAGTCAACGTTGCTCTGCTCGCGATGGCAATGCGTTGGATGATGGTGCTCGTGATCCTGGCAGGTTTGATCTGGCTGTTATTGGGGCCGCTCCGCGACCGGATTGACCGCGACACCGCGCGCAAAGTTTGGTCTGCGTTGCGACCCCGGCGATCACCACCCTTGGCGTAGAGACAAGAAATAAAATCACCTGGATCTATTTGCTGGGTTTCTTGGTTGCCTTCTTGTTGAGGTCAAGGAAGCTGGCGTTGTCCTCGCAGACATGCTCCATAATCTTCCAGTCCGTCCTCAACTGGAAGTTTAGCTTTGCCCCCCAGGGCTTGGTATACGCCTTCGGGTCGTCAATCGTGAGGTCGATCTCCAAGGAGTCATGGCCAACGCGCCGGATGCGCTCCGTGAGGTGCATGGCGTCACTGTGCGGATAACCGTCCCGATCGAGCGTGGTCTTGCCGTTAAAACTGACCGTATCGGTGACGAGTGTATCTCCCTCCCACTTCCCGACTGAGTCTCCCATCCATAGCGGCCCCACGTCCTTGTCATGCGGGCGCCCATCCGTGTAGATTCGGCGCACGAAGTGATCGAACTCGAAGAGCATGATCACCTGACCAGGAATCTGAACGATCTGCACGGGAAAGTTGAGTAGATAGATTCGTGGCACACCAGGCGGAAAGCAACTGAAAATCGGATCGCTCAAAACATTGCTTGGGCTGGATCCGCGATATATGGAATTCGCAGCCTTGAATTTCGCCTCTGCCCAAGGCGTCATCGGAGAGATCACTTTGCCAAAATCAATATTTATTGCGGAATGACTCGGATCTCGCAATCTTATCCAGAGTCCAGACAAGTCTGGTGCGGGAGCCGCAGTCTGGGCCATTCCCGTCCCCGGCTGCTCAGCGGTCTGAGCGAATATTAGGGGCGAGAAGGCGAGAGCTGCGACGAGCGCAAGAGCCGTCTCCCTCATGCGACGACGCATTTTGAAACTTCTCCTGACCAGTTGTGCGTCCGCCTTATGCTCATCGGGACGAACAATCATTAATCCTGTAACGAATTGGGATCGAGTTCTTGGCCGTTGGACAACACAACTTTCTGCAGACGCAAGGTATAAGAGCCGTTTTTGGCACGATAGCCAATGACAGTGATTTGGTCCCCCGGCTTGATCATTTCTTTGCTCCATCCATGCCGCGACAGAACGTTCGGACTATTGGCTTCGCCAAGCCATTTTTCGATCTTGCCCTTGTCGTCTTTCACCTCGACTGTAATTTCTACATGAGGATTGATGAACTGAAACTCCGTGACCGTACCCTTGACGGTCGTCAATTTTGCCGTTTCATATGCCGCAGTTCCATGGTGTGCGAACACAGGGCCTGACACCATGAAAAGTCCGGCTAGGGCAGCGAACAAAGCGAATCGACATTTTCTCACGAGGAATCTCCACCGCAAATTAAACACATGATCGCCCGACCGGTCACGATAAACTGTCAACTGCATCGGCCCCTAAAGCCTATATCATTGCCATATCTCGTGTGTCAAAGCCGGTGTGACACACCTTGTTCAATCAGGATCAACATTCAAGGGCGCTGTGTTATCGCCTTTCGAGTGCTGTGCATCGATTTCAGCCTTTAGAAAGGCCTCTAATCGAATACGGCTGTCTTTTTCCCGTAGGGGAGGACCCGAAATCCGAGGTGCAGGTGAACCGCGCGTGCCAACACGACTCTTTCCAGATCGCGGCCTTTGCGGATGAGATCATCGACTGAATCACGATGACTGATTCGCACAATGTCCTGTTCGATGATGGGCCCGTCGTCCAATTGTTCCGTGACGTAGTGACTCGTGGCGCCAATGAGCTTGACGCCGCGGTCATACGCTTGATGATAGGGGCGCGATCCGATAAACGCCGGCAGAAACGAATGGTGAATATTAATGATCCGGTTGGGATATCTGCCTGCGAACTCCGGGCCCAGGACCTGCATGTACCGGGCCAGCACAACCAGATCGATCTGATGGCTTGCCAGCAACTCCAGTTCTTTTTTCTCCTGTTCCTGCTTATTTTCCGGGCGGATAGGACATACGTGGAACGGAATGCCAAATCGTTCCGGTACGGTTTGCAGGTCCGGATGGTTACTGATCACCAGCGAAATGCTTCCCGGCAATTCTCCCGATACGTTCCGAAGCAGCAGGTCGTACAAACAGTGGTTATATTTCGAGACCATAATGGCGATTCGCTGTACTGCCTCTGAAAAATGGAGCCGCCACTGCATCTTCAACCGTTCCGCGAGCGGCGCAAATCTGGGGGCGATTTCGGCGCGAGGAATCTCGAAATCGTCCAATTCCCATTCCACGCGCATTAGGAACAATCCGGTTTCGGCATCGATGTGATGGTCCGCATGCACGATGTTCCCATTGTTCTGATAAAGGAATTCTGAAATCTGCGCCACGAGGCCCTTCTGATCGGGGCAACTGATGAGCAATATGGCGGTAGGTCGTGTGGTCACGGTCGGGTGGCGTCGTAGGCGCGATTTAGCATACAACAAATTTGGCGACTTTCTGCGCACTCTCGCACGCAACTTCTCCGCGCGGGCCGTGTTTATATTGGGAGAGGGAAAATCAGGTATCGGGTGGGTCGCCCTCAGCAATTGCAGCAGGTAAAAAAGGAGATCGAAATGAGACGGTTGAATTGCGTCCAAATTCTCTTGCTGTTGCTTCCGTTGGCCTTCGTGGCCGGATGCGGCAGCGGTTCGTCCGTGGGATCTGGGTCTCAGCAGCAGTCCGCGTCAATTTTTACGATGGCCACCGACGCGTCCTTGCCTAGCGTTGTGTCATGCCAACTGACGGTTAACAGCGTGACGCTCGCGAACGGGTCGACGAACGTCAGCGTGCTCTCCGCGCCAGTGCTGATTGACTTCGCGAAATTGAACGGCCTTCATGACCTCATCGATCTGAATTCCGTCCCCACAGGAACTTATACGTCAGCGACACTCATGCTCGGCACAACGGCGTCGATCGGCTATATCAACACCGCCACAGCGCCACCCTCCGTCGGCACTCAGACCGGAAATTTATCGCAGACCGTCGTGACCGTTCCCCTCGCCAAGCCTTTCGTGCTGAATTCCGCGGATTTGGTCGGGTTGCGCATGGAGTTCGACATCCGGCAATCGCTCGCGGTCGACGGCAGCGGACAAATCACCGGCGCGGTGAACCCCACGTTCCACATGCAGTTGCTGAATGCGGCCGACGCGAATGTCTCGATCGACGACTTCCGCGGGGGCTATGTGGGCGCCGCGGGCAACAACTCGTTCGTGATGCAAGGCCCGCTCGGGCGGCAGTGGACCGTCACGGCCAACAACAACACCCAGTTTGACACGGGCGACCAGGTGGCCTCGTTCACAACGAACAGCATCGTGGACGTTTCGGGACAGCTCAATCCCGTCACGCACGCCATCGATGCGTCGGAAATCTCACTCGTCTCGACCGACAAATTTCTGATGGGCGGGTTACTGACCGACGCCCGGCCCCCATCGGGTGCGGCCACGGCGGCGGACTTATACGTTCGATCGGAACTGCCGGCCATTTCAGGCATCAATCCCGGCCAAATCACCACCCTGACTCTGAACGGCTCGGAGGTTTACGCGATCGCGAATCTGCCCATATCGCTGACGACGATCGTCTTCAATAATTTTTCGCTCGCGGCCGGGCAACATGTAGCCGTGGGCGGCGTGGTGAACACCGTTTCCGGTGTCACCACTCTCACGCCGCACCGTGTCATCCTCGCGCGTCAAGGGCAGGCGGGCACGTGGGTTCCCGGCAGCACCCTCATCACGGCGGGGAATTACGGCAGCTTTCAATTGACGGACGACTCGACCGCTGGCGTCTTGCTTCCAACTCCGCTCACCGTGTTGACCACAAGCTTCACGAGTTTCGTCAATTTGAATGGTGGCCTGTCGGCCCTTTCCGGAACGACGGCGATTCCGCTCCGAGTTGTCGGCCTCGTGCTCATCGACTCGAATGATCCCTACACGCACAGCCGTCGTCCAGTGATGGTCGCTCGCTTCGTCGAGCAGATCACCCCGTAGACAGAAGCGAAACTCATGCGCTAACGCCACGGCTCCGCCTCCAACAGGGCGGAGCCGTAGCATTTTTGTAGCTACAGGCCATCTCATAAATAGGCTTTGTAGGTCGCGGCTTCAGCCGCGACATCAAAACGCCAATAAAAACTGGGCTTTAGCCCCTGAAGCGTGAATCACCTTACGCGTGCGGGGATTTATGAGACAAGTTCTAGTCTAGTGGGGATGGAAATCGCGGGAAAAAAGGGTCAAAAGACTCGGTCAGACCGGGACGGGCGTTTGTTCTTTCGTCATCGACGGGCTGATGAAAAAACTGCAACATATCTACCTACGCTTTCGCGTTTTGAGACGCTTCGATCCATTTCCCCTGCGCCTTGACGATCAACTCGATGACTTCGCGCACCGCGCCATCGCCGCCCGAACGCGATGCGACGTAGTGCGCGGCACGTTTCACCTCGCGCGCGGCATTCGCCACTGCAACCGCAAGGCCTGCGCGCTGCAATAAAGGAAGGTCGGGGAGATCGTCGCCAATGTAGGCAACTTCTCGATCGCTCGCGCCTGTCGCTCGCAAAATTTCTTCATACGCACCGAGCTTCGTAGCGCGCCCTTGATACACAAATTCAATTTCGCATTCCCGAGCTCGCTGCGCGACCGCGGACGATTCCCTGCCCGTGATGAGTCCCGTACGCAGCCCGGCAGCCCGCGCCAGTTTCAATCCCGCGCCATCATACGCGCTGAATCCCTTGATTTCGCTGGCCGTGCCGTCTCTCCGTGAAAGCAGCCAGATGCGGCCATCAGTGAGCACGCCGTCCACGTCCATCAACAGAACGCGAATTTTTTTCGCCCGCGCCGCGACGGCGGGCGTCACTTTCGCCGCAATAGGTTTTCGCTTCATGGGGGCCAACATCCCTCCAGGTTCTCCCAAGCTATCTCATAAATAGGCGTTGTGGGTCGCGGCTTCAGCCGCGACATCAAAACGCCAGTAAAAACTGGGCTTTAGCCCCTGAAGCGCGTATCACACTTCACCTGTGCGGATTGAGGGGGCAAGTTGTACTTGACTACACGTCTAACTGTCGCAGCCAGGCCGGCTCATGACTGCTGCAGAGCTACTTCGCCGACACAATGGGCGCCCGCAAAGGACGCCCGGGGAATACGCCGTCGACCAGCTTGCCGTCCTTCACCACCAACGTCCCATTCACGAAGACGAACTGTATCCCCTCCGAATACTGCATCGGCTGCTCATACGTTGCCTTATCCAGGACCTTGCTTGGATCGAATACGGTAATATCTGCATCGGCTCCAATGCGAATGCGGCCTTTGTCGCGGAAGACCGGTGCATGTTTCTCCAGCCTTTTCGCGGGCATCAACGTCATCTTGCGCAGCGCGTCCATCAGCAATAGCGCTTTTTCCTCACGCACATATTCCCCAAGGACACGCGCGTACGTGCCCGCCGTGCGCGGATGGCCTTTCCCTGCAATCAGGATGCCGTCACTCGCGATCATGGTCAGCGGGTCGGCTATGGCGGCGCGGACCATTTCCGGCGTGGTCGTAGGTAGAATGGCGAGCCCGTTGGTCTTCCGATACCGCAGGAAGGATTCGCGCGTCAGGTGCTCGCCGGTTTCAGGCCAGAGCAGCGACGCGAAGTAGCTGTCAGGCGCGTTTTCTTTGTTATCGAACAGCGCTGAATGGAGCTCGGTCATGCCGTGGTCGTAAGGGTATGCTTCGGTTGTCACGTCCAGCCCGCGGGCGCGCACTCCGCGGATCATATCGAGTTCATGGACCACATTGGATCCACCTGTGCTTTGGATATGAACGATGTGGAGCGGCGCGCCCGTCGCGACCGCGTCGGAAAGTACTTCCTGGAACCCCGTAAGGTTTCCCTCTTCGGCCGGAGTACTTCCACGGATATGCACGTGGATGGAGGCGCCGTACCGTGCGGCAATCTGAAACACCTCGTAGATTTCCCAATTGGTGGCAGCGGCCGTATAGGCGGGGCCGAGCCCGACCGCTAGAGCGCCCCGATGCAATCCTTTCTCGATCCCTGCCTGGATCTGATCTAGCTCCGTGGCAGTGGCTTGACGGTGTGCGGCGTCGCCGCTGGGCAACAAGCCTCCGGGATCGTGCATCACCGCCATGCGAACCGGAATGTGACCAACGCTGGCGCCAAAATTAATCAGAGCGTTTTTCCCGCGCGCGTCGTACCAGGAATCCACATCCGCGACACCCACCTCAAGTTCCAGTGATGTTGTAACTCCATCTGCGGCTTTGACTTTATCGTTCTCAGCATCCTGGCCATGTTGGTGGAGATCAATAAATCCCGGGGCGACGACCAGGTTCTTTGCATCAATTATGGTCTTGCCGACGAGGGGCCCTCTGGAGATCGCTCGAATTTTTCCTGCGAGTATGCCTACATTGCGCACGGCGTCGAGACCTGACTCCGGGTCCATTACGCGTCCGTTTACAATCACCACGTCATAGTTGCCTTGGGCAAAGATTGGCGCAGAAACTGCGGCTGAACAAAGCAGCAAAGTTGCGGCAACGAGAATCGCCTTGGCATTGGCCGAAAGTTTCATTGGTGACCTCCCAGAACTGCTTAGACCCTCTGTTGGGAACTCCAAGCCATCTCATAATTAATATTTGTGCGTCGCGGCTTCAGCCGCGAAATCAACGAGCCAATAAAAACTGGGCTTTAGCCCCTGAAGCATGAATCACCCTACGCCCGGGGAGATTTAACGGAATGCTTTCTTGATCAAAAAAGCTCCAGCGTCCACAGATCGTGCAAGTGCACCACGCCGAGCGGCCGCCTGTCCGCATCGACGACCACCAACGAAGTGATTTTTCGCTCTTCCATCATCCGCAGCGCGGAGCCCGCCAGTTCACCAGGCGCGATGGTCTGCGGATTCCGGGTCACGCAATCACTTACCGACAAGTCCAGAGTTGCGGCCCCGCGCTGCTGCATCAGTCGGCGGAGATCGCCGTCAGTGAGGATTCCGGCGAGGCGCCCTTCGGCGTCCACGACCGTCGTCATGCCGAGACCCTTTTTGCTCATTTCGTAGATTACGTCCGGCATTTTCGCCGTGGCAACTACGCGCGGCATGGCTTCGCCCGCATGCATCAGGTTTTCCGCGCGCAAAAGTTTCTTCCCCAGCCGCCCTCCCGGATGCAGCGCGGCAAAATCGCCGGGACTGAACCCGCGGCGCTCAAGGAGCGCGACCGCGAGCGCGTCGCCCATGGCCATGGTCGCGGTGGTCGAGGCCGTCGGCGCCAAATTGAGCGAGCACGCTTCTTCCTTCACACTGACGTCGAGCACAACGTCGCTTGCCGAGGCGATCGTCGAGCGCGGATGGCCAGTGAGAGTCACCATGCGCAAACCCAAGCGCTTGATCGTCTCGAGCAACGCGATGATTTCTTCGGTCTCGCCGCCGTAACTTACCGCCAGCACGGCATCGTTTCGCATGAGCATGCCCAGGTCTCCGTGGACCGCCTCGGCGGGATGGAGAAATACCGACGGCGTTCCCGTGCTCGAAAATGTCGCCGCAATTTTCCTTCCGATCAGTCCCGACTTGCCCATGCCGGTGACGACCACGCGGCCTTTGCACGCAATCAAAAGCTCCACGGCCTGCTCGAAGCGCGCGTCGAGCCGCAGCAGCATCTCCCCGAGCGCCTCGGCTTCAATCCGCAAAACGCGCCTCGCGGTTTCGAGACTCACTGCACGCTCCAGCCACGAACCAGCGCGGCAATTTGTGTGAGCTTCCCCAGCAGAGCTGGCAATTCTGCGAGCGGCAACGCGTTCGTTCCATCCGAAAGCGCCTTGGCCGGGTTTTCATGAACCTCGAGAAAAATGCCGTCCACGCCGACGGCTGTTCCCGCGCGGGCCAGCGGTTCAATAAATTCCGGCTGCCCTCCGCTCGACTTCCCCTCGCCACCGGGCAACTGCACCGAGTGCGTCACGTCGAAAACAACCGGGCAGCCCGTCTTGCGCAGAATGGGAAAAGAGCGCATGTCGACAACAAGATTTTGATAGCCAAACGAAGCGCCACGCTCGCTCAGAATGACGCGCTCATTGCCCGTACTCGAGATTTTCTCCACCGCATTGGCCATTTCCCAGGGCGAAAGGAATTGCCCCTTTTTCAAGTTCACCACGCGGCCGGTTTTTCCAGCCGCCGCAAGCAGATCCGTCTGTCGCGAAAGAAACGCGGGAATTTGCAACACGTCGGCAACTTCAGCGGCAATGGCTGCGTGAAACACTTCGTGAATATCCGTCAGAACGGGAAGGCCAAAGCGCTGCTTGATTTTTTGCAGGATTCGCAAACCTTCAGTGAGCCCCGGCCCTCGAAACGACTGCTCCGAGGAACGGTTTGCTTTGTCGTACGACGCCTTAAACACGAGAGGCATCTTCGCGTGCGCCGCGATTTCCGCAAGCCGCTCCGCCAACATGAAAGCATGAGCTTCGCTTTCAATCACGCACGGGCCGGCTATCAAGACCAGCGGCTGGTTCCCGCCGATGCGGAAGTTTCCAATCGATATTTCACGGGCAGGACGCATGCAGGTTCTCTAGGATTCGTCGATTTCGGTTCATAGCCTATGCGGGACAGCGAAGATTTGCAACGGGAGCGAAGGCAAGGTACGGGCCAGTTTCCGGGAGGACGACTTATCAAGACTTGGCAGAGAAAGTCGCTAAGCGCTGCCGCGTCACATCGTCCTAGTTTGACTCCGTGAGGTGAACTTCGGTGATATCTTCAAATCTGGCCCACCACCCTTTCCTATCAGGGGGGTAAGTCTTCTCGTCAGGAGTGATGGGGTCATTCAAAAACCCTTCGTCGTCAACAGAATGGACAAATAGCAACTCGGTCTCGCCATTCGACCAAATCACCCGGACGGTTCTGCCAATGTTGGATTTAAGAGTTTCGGTCACTTCGTCAACAGTCATAAATATGTGATGGATTATACCTTAATTGGCTGGCGAAGTCCTGGCTGACATGGACACGGCGCTAGTATTTCCGCCTGCGGACGTTGCGCTCTCGCGTCGCCGGTGGGCGAGCGCCGCGCCAATAAAGGCGAGGAACAATGGATGCGGGGCCAGCGGCTT
>WNFF01011459.1_pt1 | contig 11642 bp, 20 predicted proteins | sample 5400441 | NCBI WGS metagenome assembly WNFF01 (sample SAMN13153345, study PRJNA577476) | soil metagenome | isolation source: 120 cm saprolite under Douglas fir tree site 2 hole 3 replicate 1 | place: USA:California | collected 2015-04-18
GCTTGATGAGATGTGACCGGTGTCGAGCAGATTGCTGCGCGTGACAAATGCAGCATTCGACAGGTCAATATGACGATCTCGCTCGCGTTCCTCGCGCCCGACCTCGTGCAGGCCGCCGTCAAAGGACGACTGCCTCGCGGCATCGGCGTCACTCGCCTGCGCGATGCTCCCGCCGAATGGTCCCGCCAATGCGCGATGCTCGGTTTGTCGATTTGATCCTGGCGGTCTTCATGTGCAACTCATGGTGGGACGCTGGGGTAGTGGGCTACTTTGATTGTGGCAAACCTTTTGCCCGCTGTTCGGCCCGCTTCGCCAGCCTTTCTCAGGTCGCGAGCGTGCGCTGAACCCGGCGCGCCGCCCGGCGCGGTTTGGCAAAGCGTGCGCACACGAGATCGAGCGCCACCACTATGAGGCCCGCGCCGAGCACGAGCCAGCCCGGCCGGATCACATCGAAGTCGAACGCACTCTGCAGCACCCTCAGCGGCGAGATGTTGGCTTGGATGCCGAGCGCAATCGCCTCGGCGATGAACGTCAGCGCGGCGGTCATACCGCTCAGTGCGAGCAACATCCACGTCGGCAGCTCGTTGCCGGCCTTGCGCCACCAGGCGAGCAACCGATAACCGATCAGCCAGCCGAACAACCCAGCCGCGAATGTTGGCGTGGATTCTATAAGCTTGAACCGCAGAAAGTAGTGGATCAATACCAATAGGCCGATCAGGTAGATTGCCTGATGCAACCGCTGCCAGCGTTTACTTCCAAGTCGGCGCACCATGCCGTTGGTCGAAGTCGCTGCAAGCGCGGTCAGACCGAGCAACGCCACAAAGCCAAGCGTCAGGCGGTTTCTGTGCACGATCTCGCTCGCGATTTCGCGCCAATCGAACTTCAGGTCAAAAATATAAAGAGTGAAATGCGCGGCGGCATAGGCGAAGGCACCGACTCCAATCATCCGACGCACGTCCGGAAGCTGGTTAAAGCGCAAGATTCTGCTCAACGGCCTCACCGCGAGCGCGGAGAGCAGCAATATCAGTGCCCAATCGCCGGTGCGATGGATCAGATCAGTGACCGGCCGCGCATCGAGCCTAATCGCGTCGGAATCGTAAATCGCCTTGCTGAGCGGCGCGAACAGGCACATCAGCGTAACAATACGGAGCGCTGATATGCGGCCGCTGGGGTCGCGCCAAACTTTGAGCGGGTGTCTCAACGCACATTTCCCCGATGAACTCGGTAACGGCGCGGACGATAACAACCAAACTTCCTCATGCCACATCGCATTTGGCGCTCTGGCTCGATTGCCGCATTGCGCCGCCCCGGGCTTCCTGGGGCGGCTTTTTTGGCGGCGGTGAACTCGCGCCGCCTCACTCGATCCGGCTTCTCGCCCTTGAGGACGGTACTCCTCTCCAAGTTCGGCGAGCAGGGTGTCATCGATCTGCTGGGTGTGGTCGGATACTACAATTTTCTGGCGATCGTGATGAATGCAACCCGGACCGCACTACCGGATAACGTTGCTGAACCGCTCAAGCGTTACCCGGTGTGAGCTTCCCATCCAAGCCGCCGGTCTAGTGGCGGGGGTCTCGAGAGAAAACCGAACCGGCATATCGCCTTTAGCAACGGAATTCATTTTTGCCTTGGCCATCAGCCGGCCGGTGCCAGGAACGGGTTTGCAGAGCCCAGAGACTGGCAGGCAAAATCGACGCTGCCGCGACCTCAATTGGCGACAGAGACCGCACGTCCCGCATTTGAACCCGCGGAAATGCCCGCAAATTGCGGGCTATTCGTCAGAGACCGGGAAACATTGGTTCGCATCGGACTGCGTGGTGGGCCCGGGAGGATTCGAACCTCCAACCAGACCGTTATGAGCGGTCGGCCCGGCTCGACGCGCGTCCGCTCAACTGGGGTTGCGCGCAAGAGCCCTGGCCCCACGGATGAGAATGGCGGGCACACCCGGTGAAGCGCGTCATGATTCCGTGGTTCGCGGCCGGTCTGAAGCACCCCTCGCCGCGCGCTCTGTCGTGTGTTGGCGGTTTGGCCTCGGATGGTCGCCTCGATCGCGTAGAGCGCGGCGATGCGTCTCAATGCTTCGGCCGCGACGGGGGAGCCGGTTGCCTGATGCACCTCGTAGAATTTGCGCCTCGCATGGGCCCAGCATGCCGCCAACTGGATATTGCCGCCGGCACACAGCCGCTCGAACCCGGGGTAACCGTCGACCTGAACGACTCCTCTGAACTGCGAGAAAGACCTGGCAGATCGAGCCGGTTGCAACGCCCAGCCGTGCGCCTAGATCGACCGGCGTCACCCGTATGCACGTGTTAACCGGAGGAACCTTCGCCCCTTTGGCCACGGACGTTCCTCCGCCGCTTCCATATTCGAAGCATATATCCGCTCGGGCGCCCGGCGTGATGGCAATGGCGGGCACCAGGGAAGCGATAAGCAGCAGAGTTTTGCGAAGTAGCAATCCTTGCAGTTGGCCGTTTGTTTCGGTGGGGCTCATGGGCGCGACTTTTTCAACTACCGCCCCTTGAGCGCGTAACGTTCTCAAACCATTCTGGTTGCGTCTGATTTGCGAAGGCGGGGTCGCGATTGGATCAAGAGCAAAAATCCCGCCGCACCAGCGGTGAAGCGCGAGGCCTAGGAGGACTGGAGATAGCCTCAAATCTTTTTCGACTTGTGTGGCAGTAAAAACACAGTCCAAGACAACTGAATCAGAGTATCTTTGGCCCAGCTCCAGCGGGGATTGGGGGAAAGCCTGCTGCAGCCGAGAGAGCCCCTGGAGTTATGCCCGACCCGCTCCAGGGGCTCTCGACCACAACCGAAAGCACCCCGACCACGGCTGCGCTGCGACGCGCGAGGCTTTGCCATGTTGGACGCGTACTTGATCTCAATCGCCTCACTCACGTCCACTATGGGGATGGCGGCGGTGTTCCTGTGGGTTTATCGGAGATAGCCGCCGCCGGCACGCGAGTAAGTGTGTAGCTCGCGCGCCTCGATCGCCAGGCCCAACACACTCACGGCACTGGATCAAGAGCAAGAATCCAAAGCACTCAGCGGTCAAGCGCGAGGCCGAGGAGGATTGGGGGAAGGAGCGCTGGCGATGAGCGTGGCACCGGAGAGCGGCCGAAATCGAATTATGATCTACGGCCCGAAGCCTGACGGCACCTAACGCGCCAATCGCGCCTGTTTTGGGGCGGCCTATGTTGCTACGTCCGGCACGAACAGCCCATAAGGCATGCGGGCCTGGAAATGCTTTAGGACGCGGGTCTCGCCAGCGCCTCCCCCTCGGTAGTTTGGAATTCAACGACATAGTAGTAGCAGCAGCTTCATCTTGAACTCCCTTTCTAGGACGACCTTGCCCTGCCCCGCTTCGCGTATCTCGACAATTGCTGACTCATTGTCTCTGAAGTCGTTCAAGCGCATTCGCCATATGGCGGGGCTTTCTTTTTTGGCGGGAACCAATCCCCACGCCCCGAATTGCTTTGCTACGGAGGAACGTTCAAAAGGCATTGATCCGAGCCTCAGCCCCGCTCGCCGAAGGGCGGGGCTTTTCTCGCGCCCCCACGCAGGCCGCCTGGCTCGCGAACTCTGAAGAATGTGCGCTGGGCACTTCTGCTATAAACATCTCTTATCGTCTCGATGAAAATAATAAAATTGCACGCCAATCGTTTTCTGCCAAGATATCGTCGGAGGTAGGCATGTCCAACACGCCTTACTTAGACGACTTCGAGGCCAATCCCGAAACCAAGCGGGTTCTGGGTGTCGCGCTCGAAATGACTCGCGTATCCCTTGGGCTTGGAGACAATTTCGCCGACGGAATCATCGCCAAACGAATTGTCGAACTTGCTAAGGCCGGCGAGCGCAATCCCGATCTCCTCTCTGAAGGCGCGCTCGAGCAATTACGCGGGCATTTGTACGGAGACTAACCAAGCAAAACGCTGAGTTAGCCTCGGAATTGAATGCGAGCACGGTAGAACGGCCTCTTCAAGCGCTGACCGCGCTTGCCCCGAAAGGGCTAAACGCAGCCAGTCTGCTAATGGTCGCCTGGCTCACACCATAGCACCGAGCTAGATCGGCCTGCAGCGCCGTCCGCGAGTCGCTGGAGCGGTGATCACGATTCCCAGGAACGACCGTGTCTGCATTACGTCGTTGTGCCCTCGCCAATTCCTTATGACCTTCTGCCGCTGCTGACAGCTAGGCCGCCGGCATCCGCGTCGTTGGCATCGTTTTTGCTGCGCTTCAGATAGGCTTTTACGTAGCTCGGCGGCAGCAGCCTCACGGTGTGGCCGAGCGCCTGAAGTTGGCGACCCAGTAATGTGCGGTCGGACACGCTTCAATCCCAACGAGACAGCTCGGCAGGGCTGCGAAGAACTCCAACAGCTTCGCTCGGGTGATGCGCTTGCGGATCACTACCGCGCCACCAGCATCCACGCCGTGAATTTGAAAAACCGACTTCGCGATATCGAGACCGATCTGCTAACCTCGCCCATGGACGGCTCCCCTCAAAGTGGTTCGTTTCGACGCAACCACCCTATGGCACTTCGATGCCGCAGAGTGGGCGCCGTCCACAGCATCATTCGCGGACGATCGATGCGCTACTGGCAGTCGGACATGTCGCTTTGCTCCTGAAAGCAGGCATCGGTTGAGGCCCTAAGAGGGATCGGTACGTGTCGGCTTAGCGCGGAATTAAAATCGGCTCAGCGTTATTTGTGCCCGCCCCCGTGGCCTCCCATTGAGCCCGACTTGGATATGTTGTTGTGAGATATGTTGTTGTGTGACGAGTCCGATCGACCACGGCGATAACGGTAATAATAATACGAGGGGCTGACATATCCTTGGGCACATCCATCGTAGGGCCAATATCGGTGATGCGTCCGCCCGGGACGGCAGTGGGCCCGATCAGTAACAGCGATGTCTACGATCGCCGCCCGCATGGCCGATGGAGCGCCCAGGGTCATCGCATTGGCGGGGTTTTCCGGGCAGCTGGCGAATAGAAATGTAGATATGGCAGAAATGCCCAAACACACCCTTCGCATATTTCCCTCCCTTGGATCAGTGCCGCTCTTTTGGCGGGAGCTTGTACCACCTCGGGCCATAGCTCTTCAACGACTGCCCGCATCTCGTCAGAGATAATGCCGATGTGTTCAACATCGAGCATGTATTTGCGAAGGCGCTTTAGGTCCGCTGGCATCATAACTTTGTCGCCGACGATGCGAGGCAGATAGGTGCGGCGCTTTTTGATCATTGCGTGCCTTTGCCCGTGAGCGCCTGCCGTCCCGCCTCCGTGATCTTCATGCGAACGACTTCCACCCTCCGTGCGCCCGCGACCATGCGCTCGGGTGTCGCGATCGCGAGCCCGGCGATACACAGATCGACCAACAACTCGACGCGAAAGCCGTGCGCCAGCATCAGCGCTTCGGTCATGCCTTTCGGTGCGTCGGCGAGCAGACGAAGCGCGCGGCGGCGGTCACTGCGCTCGCGCTGCGCACGCGATGGCGTCGGGCGATCGGTCCTAATTAGGCTACTCTCGTATGGAGATTAGGACAGGTGGGATGTCTGTGTCTGGACAATCCCATACCCTTTGGAAGACTCAGCCCCGCGCGTCCAGCGGGGCTTTCTTTGCCGCGCTAGCACGTCCGCTGAACATGAAAATCGCGGTGCTTACTCATGGAAATGTTGGCGGTTGGTATGCTGCAACGTTGATGCAACGGGGGCACATGGTCACGATCAGCGGTGGTGGGGCAATTCACGCTCCCGGCCTAAAGCCGTACTTGGATTGCGATGGCTGCTTGTTGCTCGGAAATGAAGCGGACTTGCTAGAGATCGCCGACTATATGGAAGCGACTGGCAGAAAGGTGTGGCGTCAATTAGCGGACATTCCACAAGAACACGACCGCAGCGAAGCATGAGCGCGTTCGCCAAGAGTTGGCGGCGGGGGTAGAACGATGGCTTGGCTAATTTTCTTAGTCGTTCTTCTCGTCGCGGGGCAATCTTTGCGCTGATGAAGGTTATTGGATTGCGCATCAAGTTTGAGACAGTGTTCAAGACCGTAGCAACGTCCGCCGCTATGCTCCCCGTGGCTCTTATGGGCGTATTCGTGATACTGGCCGTTGGATGGGGTTTGTTTTTTGTAATCGCGATAGTGCTGTATGCCACGGTGGGCTGCGTTCGTGTGCATGGACTGGCGCCATATGAGGGAGCTGCTCGAGGCAGGCCAAGCGGTCTTTTCCGAACTCAAGAACCTCTGCGTCTGTGAGCGCAAGCTTGATCAGGCCGCGCCCGGCAGGCTCCAGTGCCTTCCCCGCGGGCGAGGGTGTCAACTTCAGTAGCATCGGGTGATGCCGCCGCCCATCTCGTCGCCGTAGGTCTGGCACTCGAAAGTGGGAGGCTTCTGCCAGGCCTCATGCCGTCATCCCTGAACCGATAGGTCAGCGGCTTTCTCGGGCGCAGTAGCTTGCCCAACTGGTCCTTTCCCGGCGCGTCCAGCCGTCTCGGTGATCTTCTTCAGCGTTTCGAGTGCCGGCTCGGTACATGCTACCTAGGGAGTCATGGGTTTCACGAATCGTTAACCGTCTCGTGTGCACCGTCACGGGGCGGGTCTCGCGGTGCATCGCGTGACCTCTTGACTACCTCCGACGACAACTGAGGGGCACATGACGACACTTGGGCAAGCAGCGCGCCTGACAGAACACGGCAAGACGATACTCGCTCGCGTAATCTCTGGTGGGATCTTTGCGGGCAGTAAGGAAGACAGCGTTTCTAAAATCGAGGGGGCGGAGTCGGCGCGTGTCTACCCATTCCCTGCTCCTGTCGAGACGCCGGCAGAGTTGCGCACTCGTCTCGCTCTCGCCGATGAGCGCTTGACCGAGTTGAAAGCGATGCTTGAGGACATGCGACGTGACCGCGACGCTTGGCGCGAGCAAGCGCAGACGCGCCTGTTACCGCCGCCAGCGGCACCAACGTCACTGTGGCGGTGGCTGCGGACGACCGGATGAATACCCATCTATCTTCTGGCACGGGTGGTGGCGCGCCCCCAAATACTTATCCCCACCGGCAGCTTTCGGCGAACGCCGCCATGGCGGTTTCGCGACGACCATCTGCGTTTGAAAAATAGACTGCTGAGTCGCCTACCGCACGTAGCCAGGGAACTTTTGGGTTTAAAGTTCCGCCATCACCGACCGCAACACTGGTTCCAGGCATCGGTGGTTGAGAGACCAATCGCGCTCCCGGCCTGAGACTAGCGGAAGCCGCCATGCCAATCAGGCCCTTTTTAAACGGCGGTTCGATCAGGAAACATTGCGCATCCTGGGTGTCGCGTTTGCACAGGTCTGCATAAACCGGCGAGCGCAATCCTGATCTTTTATGCGAGCGCGCTTTGGAAGATATTCGCCAACTGCAGGTGTAGGCCCGTCACTCCTATTGCCTTCGCCAACCCGTAGCGAGGATTACCCGGAGGTGTCCTCGTGTTCGGTTTCATGGCTTTTTATCCGAACGCAAGTTTTCGATCCACAAAGCTCCCTTAGAAACATACATGTCGAAGCTCTGCGTATAATTGTTGATCGCCCCCTCTGCGGGTCCCCTTACACAACCCGCATCAATATGGAAAACCCACACCCCAACTGTTTTGGTTGATGCAGCAATGGTGTTGTCAAAACGAGCCTTGCCGGATGAGTATCGACAGCGCAACTCATCCTCATGTTCCCAACTATATCCATTTTCCCCGATGATTAGTGTTTCTTCATTCTCACCACATTTATCCCTACGAATTCCAGAATATGCTTTGTTATCGCTAGGGTGGTCACCCACACACCAAGTCCCCAGTATGAGCTTCCATGACTGTGTCTTCGATAGTTCAGGGCGCGCGTGCGCTGCCGATGTTGCTATCAGCAGAGCAGCGATACCCGTTAAGAACAGCCTTTTCAGATCAACCTTCCGCATCTCGTAGCTTTCATTCCAGGATTCGGTATTCCGGGGGCCACGCTCATCGCCAACGCCCCTTTCCCCACTCTGGCGAATGCGGCCATAGCGGCCTCGCGGGTTTCGGCGTACCCGCGCGCGGCTCTAGCGCGGCGGACCTGACGACCAGGTATATCCCGTCCCATACGCCGTCCCTGGAAACGGATTCGGTCGGCAAAAGCCACCGAGCCCCCACACCTGGGCCAAACACTGTTGTTGCGTCGCATAGCTGCAGTTGTCGTTGATGCCCTTCCTTCCATAGGTCGCGCACCAGCTTCTGCTGGCCCCCGCCGCCTGGCTCCCTTGCGCGCTCGACCGGCGGCGCTTGGCGTCAGCGTCGGTGAGCAGCAAAGCCATGCTGTTCTCCCTGTCCATCTCATTCCCTCCGCCAACTCTTTGCGAACGCCGCCATCGCGGCCTCACGCGTCGCCTCATACCCATGCGTCGGCGTGCGGTCCTCGTGGTGCCCAAAGGCGAGCGTCCACATCCGGCGCGGCAGCTGTCTCCATGATGCGGCCGACGACGACGCCGTCGGCGAGCACATCGTAATCGTCATCGTCCCACTCGCCGGACGGGCGCGAGGCCGACGCGCGCTTGAGGATCAGCGTGGTCACGGCTTGGCGCGGCCTGCCACCTGCCGACCTGCCTCAGTGATCCGCACGCGGGCAACCATGATCGGCCGTGTGCCAGCCATCACGCGCTCGGTCTTTGCGGTTGCGAGCCTGGCGTGCACCAGTTCAACCATCTGTTTGATCGTGAATCCGTGCGCCCGCATGGTCGCCTCGGTGCAGCCATCGGGGCAACTGGCGAGCAATTCGAGCGCGCGGCGGCGGGTGGCGGGCAGGCTAATCTTACGGCTACGCGTTGGCACGAAGCGACCACTTATGGCGAAGGGCTATTCACATCCGCCTCCTTTGCGCGCGCTCCTGATGCTCCATGGGGGAGACGCGCAACAGGCAATGGGGATGAGCTAACTTCGGATCGCTCGGCGCGCCGTCTTTCCAGTCTCGATATTCGACAATCAGTGCGTCCTCATTGAAAGGCTTGCCGCAGAACGGGCACATGCTTTGCGCGGGGGCTCGCCTTCGCGCCTTGTCGGTCGTCTTGGCTTTCGTGGCCATCAAGCCAGGTTACCACGGGGACAAGCGGGGCGGGGGCAAAAAGGCTGGCGCGCTCGGGGGAGCGCGACCGGGGCGGCTGCTCCATGGCTGCGATGCCGAGGCCGCCAACTGAGGCGGCCTCTGTTTGTGACTGGCAGGTCGCGTGAGTTATTGCGGCACACCCTCGACGGCGAACGACCGGAATTTTGCGTACTTGTCGCCGATCTTTCGGAGTTCAATGTATTCCGGGTTTGCCCGCCAAGCTTGAATCTTTTCCATACTGTCCCAGACCTGCACGACAGCGCGCTTTGGCGCATCGCCATCAAATGCAATCACCTTTGCTCCTGATGCGGCTCCTCCTATGGCTACAAGGCGACCGCCAGCTGCCTTGATGAGGGCCTGAGCCTTCGGGGCATACTCCTTCGCGTAAGCGTCCGGGTCGGTCACGTCGATTTGCGCGACTAGACGGGCGCCTTGGCCTGAGCATGAAGGCCCTGGACCGCAACTGCGCCAAGTCCAAAACCCGCAACCATTGCCAGCGTAACTGTGTAATGCGTTTTCATGGGTCATGTTCTCCCTGGTTTATTTGCGAGGAAAGTTTCACTCCCAGAAGTCGGAGCCTGCGCCCATTGACAGCAACAGTCTGTGCAAAATTGCTCACTCGGCAGACGAGACCCCCAACTGAGGCGGCCCCCCAGGGGGGTCATTGCCAGTGCTTTGGGGAGCGGCAACCGCGCGGGGTCCGCATTCAGAGATTTTTTGTTACGGCCCGTGGGATTCCGGCCGGTCCGCAATTTTTTTATGCAAAAGACGAATTTCGAGCGCTGGGGGAGTGGATTTTCCGGGTTGATGAGCAGCTATCGATCGATGTCTGCTTTACCCCCGAAAGCAGACAAATAGCGGACGTCAGCGGCGCAATTTGCTACTGTGCAATTGGAGCCTCAGACTTGCTCAGCTACATATACTGCCCAGGGATAGGGACTCGGCCGGACTTTCCATCGTATGGCTCGCAGCAACTCGTTCATCACTGCGAAATTGGCGGCATGGTGCGTAGTGTCCGCGTGACCAATCCACAGCCGCAAAGGTAGCTCGTTATCTTGGGCCAACTCCAAGACTTGCTCAGTGAGCACTCTTTGATGCACACCGGTTTGAAAATCCGGTCGAATAAAGAAATCTTCAATTTCCAAGAAATCCTCCCCACGCCATGTCAGCAGGCACCAACCAATCCGAATGTCCTCGTCGAGCTGCCATAGATCAAATACACCGGCCGCATATCCTAGCGCATTAGTGAACATTGACATTCGACTTGCAAAACGTTCCCCTGCGCGGTCCGGGCACCAATTTTGAAATTTGTACGGGAACGCGGTCAGCGCATCACTGCAGTATTTTTCAAAATATGCGTACGGCAGATAGCCGCATCCCCTATCGCCCCACTGCGGCCCCCAACTGTTTATGAATGTTATGAGCTGCGTGTTGTCGTTGTATCCGGCGGCCGCCATCGCGTGCCCGTCCACAAAGTCCGAAGGACTTGTAGGTAACGTGATAATTCCGCCGGGAGCGGTACGCCACTGTTTCGTAATCGGCACTGAGAAATTGCAAGAGCCACCCAAGAATATGGCACGCCGAAGGTCGTCAAGGTTTCTGACCTTCCAATGGGAAAATGTTCGGTTGAAACGGGCGATTCGGTCTAAACCAGGAGGCTCCAGCGGCGGCCACGCAACCTTGCCGAGCGGATAGGGCCAGCGCGTTTCGGCGACCGTTCCCCATCCCATCATCACTCGGGCTGCGGTCAAGCAATAGCTGCCATGCCTCGAACCTTTTTCCATTGTGCCATCGAGTTGTCGCGCCCGAACAAATCCATACATTCGGCTCAGGCGATACGGCCGCCATGGGCGTTTCTTGTGACCGCTTCGTGGTCTAGTCATTGACCCGACCTCAACCGAACATCCAGCCGCCGAATTCCTCTGCCGTAACCCCGCATTTTTCTGCGAAACCTGCGTAGCCGTAGTTACATCGAGCATATTGAACACGATGTTCATCGCCATCTCATGTCGCTATTTGGCACAAAGCGGACCTGCCGAGACGCGTCCTTCTGGCTGATGATTGCCAAGCCGCCGATCAGTTTCCGGGCAATATATGGATCTGCCGTTGGGTGTGGGATCGGATGTGCGGCAGGCGTCGAACCCGCAGCTCCCGATGCGCCGGCCAGCAAGAGATCAAGTCGTATCCGGAAATCGACTCGCGCGTGGGGAACCGGTGGCACGGGCGGATCGTTGGCCCAGCGACGTAGCGTGCAGACCGTCACCGCGGCTTTGTCGAGAACTGATCGGCGTTGACTGAGGGGTCATGCAGGAGTTCGGCCAGTTCACCGCCAGGGTGTGAAATCCGCTAATCGAGGACGCGGACATGAGAGCTCTTCTGCGGAATGTTGGGCTGCCGAGAAACTCCAAGATTGGTAGAGGCAAGATTTGGCCGGCGCCCGAAGGCGCACGGCGCGCCAAAGCGTTCGAGATATATCGGTTCGATCCCGATCGGCACGAGGGTCCCCGGATCGACACCTATCACGTCGATCTCGACGAATGCGGCCCCATGGTCTTG
>WNFF01004288.1_pt1 | contig 11639 bp, 7 predicted proteins | sample 5400441 | NCBI WGS metagenome assembly WNFF01 (sample SAMN13153345, study PRJNA577476) | soil metagenome | isolation source: 120 cm saprolite under Douglas fir tree site 2 hole 3 replicate 1 | place: USA:California | collected 2015-04-18
GGGTGCCCGGCCTCGGGACGCATCGGCAAGGGGCCGCTGGATGCCATCTACGTTGCCGACGGGTGCCCGTTGCCGTGCACGGCCACGGCCTTCAACCTGGGCGGCGGCTCGACCCTGACGGTGGACGGGAACAACATCACCAAGCCGTATCCCTTCCGCTTCCCCGGCCCGCCCATCGCCCGCACGGATCTAGCAATCCCTACCTTTCCCGATCTTACGAGTCCCGTGACAATCAACGGCGTCGTCTATCCGAGTTACCAGGCGAACTTCTGGCCTAGCCACAGCCAGAATCCGGCGATGAATGTTGCTACTCACCCGAATTTGCTTCCGCTCACCGTTGGACTGACTGGCCTCGTGCCCAGCTTCTCCGACGCTGTCAGCTGGACCGACGTGGCAGGCAATCCTCACTCCGGATGGATCTGCTGGTCCGACGGAATTACAGGGACGAATACCCTGGGTTTCGTGAATGGTGATCCCCCGAACAACTACAATTGTGGGACTCCGGACACGACTCTGGGGAAGTATCTGACTCCGGCTAATCCGATGCTCCTCAATTGGAACGGTACGTTCAACATTGCGTTACCTGGCATCACCTATCGCGGCGCGGCGATCTGGAGCACGCGGCAAATCACGCTCGACGGCGGCCTCACCGCCTTCAACGACGGAACGGGCGCATCGTTCTGCAGCAGTCACTGCTTCCCGGACAACCACCTTCTCGTGCTGATGAGCGATTTCTCGATAGACATCGCCACGAACGGCAACCTGAACCGGGTGATGGCGTTCATCTTCTCGAACAACAACCTGGTGAGCTCTCGGCGGCAAGTCAACATCGTGGGGACGCTCACCGCGAAGGTCAACCTCTGCTTCAACGGCGCCGCCGCGGGCTCGTGCAGCGTGCCCGCCGGCAGTGGCCCCCCGCAGTTCTTCCAGGCCAACATGTACGACCCGAGAAACCTCCCCGCCGCGCTCTTTGCCCCTTCGGGACTCTCCGGGGAGCGCTGGCGGGTCACCCCCGTGCCTCGCTTCTGGCTCGAATGCCGGGTGGGCCCGACGGACACCCTGCCGACGACCCCGTCGGGAATTTGTTCCTACCAATAACGTGACGTATTTCTTGGGGTTTTTCGGAATCGGCTGCTATAGTCGAACCCCTTAAGCAAGCTCACGGAGTGAATTGGCCGGCCCCTCGCGGGGAGGGTGCGGGCTCGCGGCTCGGGGGGTTATGCTCGGGAATTTCTTGCGACGACGGCGGGTGGTCGGACTGGACATCGGATCCGGTTCGATCAAGGCGTTGGCTCTCGAAGGCCGAGGCGGCGACGTCACCATTACCGGTCTCGGCAGCGCTCCGGTGGCGGCAGAGACGCAAGCTCAGCAAGTCAATCAGGCCATCCACCTCGCCATGGCCGACGCGGGCGCCGATGGCGAGCCCGTCATCGCCGCCGTGGGCGGACCCGAGGTCGTCATCCGGCAGGTGACGTTGCCGCCGCTCCCGCCCTCGCGCATCATTCCCGCCCTCGAGATGCAATACCGCGAGCTCGGATTGCTGGCGCCCGACGAATCCGTGCTGGACGCGCAGATCCTCAGGCAGTCCAAGGATGACAGCACCAACGAGATCCTGTCCGTGAGCGTGCCGCGCGGTCTGGTCGATCAGCGAAGCCAGCAGCTCAAACAGGCCTCCGTGAACCTCCAGATGATCGACGTCGAGCCGCTCGCCATCCTCAACGGCGCCCTGGAGCTGACGGGCATGGAGTCGGGCGAGCTGCTCGTGGTCGTGAATATCGGGCGCCAGAGCTCGGTGCTCTGTCTGTTCAGCGAGCAAGGGCCGGTGGTCGCGCGCTATCTCGACGTGGGCGCCGAGGCGTTCACCGAGCAGATCCGCGTGGCCTTCCAGCTCTCGCCGTACTCGACGGAGACCTTCACGCGCACCATCGCGCCCGCCGAAGCGCCCAAGGCCGAGACGGCGTGCCGCGAGGTGGTGGAGCGGATGGCCGAGGACATCCGGCTGTCGCTCACCTTCTACCGCACCGAGTACGATCGCGAGAGCCTGCCGCGCTACGCGCTGGGTGGCTGGGCGGATATCCCTTACATCGGACGCTGGCTCGCCGACCGTCTCGGCCTGTCCGCGCCCTTCGAGATCATGGATCCCCTGCAGGCGCACGAGGTGCGGGCGCCCTCGATGGGGGATACGCCGCGACTGCCCGGCCCGCAGTTCCTCCAGGCGTTCGGCTTGGCCCTGAGGGGGCTATGAGCACGCGCTTCAGCATCGATCTGGCCCATCCGGGCCATGTGGCCGACACCTGGCAAGACTGGTTCATCGGGCCACAGGGCCGTCGCCGCTGGGTCATCGCGGCCGCGGGCTGCGGGGTCGTGCTCGTCGTCATCATCGCGCTCATCCTGCCCACGCGGATCCGGCTGTCCACGGACGTGAGCGCCATTCCCAAGCTCCGCGTCGATCTGGCCTCGCTGGAAGGGAACCTGAACGTCATCCGGGCCGATCTCCAGGCCCTGGCCCTGGAGGCCAAGCGGCAGGTGCGATGGGCCGAGATGCTCAACGCCTTCCGGCAGCAGATTCCCGCGACCCTCAAGCTGCAGAAGGTCGAGGTAGGTGCTGCGCCGGCGACGAGCGCGCCGGCTCCGTCAGGCCAGGCGCAGCCGGTGGGCGCCCCGCCGGCGGGGGCGGGCGACCTGCGCATCGAGGCGGTCACGCCCCTCCGGCCGGGGCCGCCGCCTCTCATCGAGATCGCGCAGTTCATGGGCGGGCTCATGAAGGATCCGACGGTGGGCCGGCGCTATCAGCTCAAGAGCTGGGAGATCAAGCAGGCGGCCGCGGCGGGCTCGCAGCCGGCGGGCGAGCGCGAGCAGCTCCTCGTGCTCATCGTCCTGTCAGAGAAGCCGCGATGAGAGAGCGCGAGCTGGCCATCCTCTGGATCGCGCTGGCCGTGGTCTTCGTGGGGAGTCTCCTGGGGCTCCTTCAGTACTCGCGGTCCCTCCGGACGAGCGGCATCCAGGCCGCCGCGGAGCGGGCGCGTCTGACGGCGGCCATCGACCAGAAGCAGAAGGAGATCCTGATCGAGATGAAGTCGAACGCGGGCGTGCTCCAGGAAATGTCCTGGTCGGGCACCACGGGCGATCCGGCCGTCTTCCTCTCGCGCGTGGCCGAGCTGGCCGAGGGCTCGCGGCTCCGCGTGCTGGGCGTGGGGCCGCTCGAGCAGCAGACCACGCCCCAGTTCAGCAAGTCGTGGCACGCCGTGACCGTGCAAGGGCCGTTTCAGGATCTCGTGGAGCTGGCCAGCAGGGTCGAGGGCGACCGGGGCACGCTCGAGGCCATGGCCATCGACGTGCCGCAGCGGATCAGCCAGGCCGCGTCCGCTCCGGGGCAGCGGGCTGCCGCGATCAACCCTGAGATCCAGGCGCGTTTCCGCGTCACCGCGCTGCAGTTGACTCCCCAGGCACGGAAGATCATCGACGACGCCGCCCGCGCGAGCGGGGTGTCCCTCACGTCTCCCACGCCGCAGACCGGGCTCGCCCTGCCCGTGCCCTCGCCGGCCTCCGAGTATCGGGATCCCTTCGCCTTCGGCGCCTCCGCGGATCGGCCACGCGCCGAGCAGGCCTCGGTGCCGCGCGCCCTGTTCAACCTGCAGGGCATCGTCGGATTCCCGGGCGGCCACCTCGCCATCCTCAACAACCAGATCGTGCGAGCGGGCGATCGCCTCGCCGGCCACACCGTGGAGCACATCACGGACTCGGCCGTGCTGCTCCGCCAGCCCGACGGGACGCCACGCCGCCTCTCGCTCGCGGACATCGGCGCCGTCAGCAGTCAGAAGCAGCCCCCCGCCGCCGGCAAGCCGGCAGAGCCGGGCGGACCGTCTGGTCCGCCGCCGTCAACGCCCCCGCCACCGGCCGGTGGCGCTCCCGCGCCTCCGGCACCCGCGCCCCCGACCCCGGCTCCGCCTGCTCCCGGCGGACCAAGGAGGTAAGTCGAGCCATGCGTTCGTGGACGAAGACGACCCTGGTCCTCGCCGCCGTATTCGTCCTGCCGCCCCTCCTGGCTTCTCAGGCGGCTGGACAGGCTCCCACTCCATCGGCCCCGCGGCCAAGCACCTGCTACGACCGGCTGCCCACCGACCCCATCAACCTGAGCCTGCGCGATGCGAGCACCCAGAGCACCCTCCGGCTCCTCGCGCAGAACTACAAGGTCAACATGGTGGTCACGGACGACGTGACAGGCACGGTGACGCTCGACTTCTTCCGGGCGCCGGTGCGCGATGTGTTCCAGGCCATCCTCGACTCGAGCAGCCTCGTGTGCGTGCGTCAGGGCGAGCTCCTGCGCGTGAGCACGGCCGACCGCCTCGTCAAGGACGAGAAGGGGCGGGCGGACGCGCAGGTCCTGGGGGCGACGCGCGACCTCGAGGTCAGCAAGCGCATCTCCGACATCCAGAAGCAGGCGGCAGACGCCGCCATCCAGACGGCGGCCTCGGAAGTGCAGAGGAAGCAGGCGGACCTTCTCGCGAAGCGAGGCGACATCAAACAGGAGATCATCCGGCTGAAGTATGCCGACGCGGGGGTCATCGCCAAGGCCGTAGCAGCCATGGTCGGCATCGGTCCCAACGTGAGCGTGTCTGCCTGCCGCCTCAGAAAGCAGGACGACAAGATCGCCGTGGAGGCCATCGACCCGCAGGGAGGTGGTGGCACGAGCCTGACTGCCGAGCAGGAGCGCAGCGTCGTCAATCTCGCCCGGGCGTCGAATCCCTTCACGCCTTATCAGCAAGGCCAGACGCAGCCCGGAAGCGCGGGACAACAGCCTGGTACCGGCTACGTAGGCCCGCCGGGAGGCCTCGGCGCGCTTCCCCCGTTCTCCGCATTGTTCGGCCCACAGCCCATCGTAGCGCCGCCACTCGCGGAGCCGCAGCCCGGAGGACTGGGCTTCTCGATACTCACGAGCAGCGAGAACACGCCGGTCGTTCGCACGGATTGCCCGACCAACAGCCTGGTCCTGAGGCTCTACGACGATCAGCTCACGCGGGTGCGCGAGGCGCTGGATCGCCAGCTCGACGTGACGCCCCATCAGGTCAAGATCGAAGCGCGCATCGAGAACCTGAACCGTGAGGACCTCTTCGCCATAGGGGTTCAGTGGGGTGGTGGCGGCCTGTTGGGGGTCAATAGTCGCACCGTGGTCGTGGGCCGGGGCTTCACGACCAACCAGACGAGCACGACCGGGATCGGGACGTCGGGTATCGGAAGCAACCAGATCAATCCGAACCTCAATCTCGGTTCGGTGATTCCGGTGGACCCCGCGACGGGGCTTGGCACCGCCGGGAATCTGGTCAACCTGCCTATCGGGACCCTCCTCGAGTCGAGTGTGCCGGCCGGCGGCGGCGGCATTGCCTTCGGTATCGTGGGCAGCCGAATGAACCTCAACCTCGCCCTCGAGGCGCTCAGGACGCAGGACCGCTCGCAGACCCTGGCCCGTCCGGAGGCGGTGGTCGCCGAAAACCAGAAGGCGCTCATGAAACTGGGCGAGCAGATTCCCTACGCGACGGTGAGCGCGGCGGGGACACAGGTCCAGTTCAAAGACGCCGTCCTTCAGCTCGAGGTAATCCCGACCGTCATCTGCCGCGACGAGGTGCAGGGCGCCAAGAACGGAGGGTTCTACAAGCTCAAGCTGGCCGTGCTGGTGACGAACGATGCGCGCGGGCCAACGGTGAACTTCGGGACGCAGCTGGGCACGCCGCCTGCGATCGATACCCAGAAGATGCAGACCGAGATGGCCATGATGGAAGGCCAGCGTCTCGTCATCGGCGGCGTCCACCGCACCATCAGCCGAGCCCAGGACCGCAAGGTGCCGCTCTTCGGCGACATTCCAGTCCTTGGCTGGCTGTTCCGGCAGAAGGCCACCGACGACGCGAAGCGCGAGCTGGTCATCTTCCTGACGCCAACCGTGATCTCGACCGAAGCTCCAGCCCTCACGCCGGCCTGCGCGGCTCCCGCGCCCACCCGGGCCATGGCCAAGTAGGAGACGCTCAATGCCGCGCTCCAGAACCCGTTCGAGGTAGGCGCCGATGTACGAGGCGTTCTACAGCCTCGACGATCCGCCGTTCGTCCTGACGCCGGACCCGCGGTTTCTCCTCCGGTCGAAGGGACACCACGAGATCCTCGCCGCCCTCCTCTACGGCATCACGAGCCAGAAGGGGCTCATGGCCCTCGTGGGCGATGTGGGCACCGGCAAGACCACGCTCTGCCGGGCCCTCTTGCGCGAGCTGCCGGACAGCGTGCAGAGCGCGCTCGTGCTGAACCCGCACCTCTCCGACGCCGAGCTGATCGGGACCATTCTCGACGACCTCGGGGTGGAGCGTCGGGGCACCGCCAAGGGCGAGCTGCTGGCCACCCTGTCGCAATACCTGCTCGCCGCGGGCAGCGAGGGCAAGACGGTCCTCGTGATCGTCGACGAGGCGCAGCAGATGAGCGTGGAGTCTCTCGAGCAGATCCGTATCCTCTCCAACCTGGAGACGGCCACGCGCAAGCTCCTGCAGATCCTCCTCGTGGGCCAGCCCGAGCTCGAAGAAAAGCTCAAGCTCAACGAGCTGCGTCAGCTCGACCAGCGCATCGGCATCCGCTGCTATCTGAAGCCCTTGCCGCGCAAGGAGACGTACCGCTACGTGGAGCACCGCCTGCGCATCGCGGGGCTGCCCGGGGCGCTGCCCTTCACGCGCTCCGCGCTCGGCAAGATCCATCAGTACAGCCACGGCATCCCGCGCGTCATCAACCTCGTGTGTGACCGCGCCCTGATGGCCGGCTACAGCAATCGAGTCCGTGAGATCACCCCGACCCTTGTGACGAGCGCCGTGCGCAATCTCGAGGGCGGCCGTCACGGACGCAACCGGTACACGCGGACCTGGTCGACCGGGGGCAAGCTGCGCCGCGCCGCGGTCGTCGCGGGGGCCCTCACCGTCCTCCTGGGCGCGGGGGGCGCCGCCGCGTACTGGGGCGGGTGGCATCCAGGCCCACTCAAGCTGACGGGGCGCGTCGCCAGGCCCGCCCCGGCCCCCGCGGCCACGGTACCCGCGGCGTCAGCGTCCCCGGCGATCACGCCCGCGGCCACGGTACCCGCGGCGTCAGCGTCCCCGGCGCCCCCGTCTCCCGCGGCCCCGGCGCCGGCCTTCCCCGCGCCGATGTCTCCGATGTCGGCGCCCATGATCGCGCCCACTCGAGGGGCTCAAAATGCAGGCGCTCGCCCGCTTCTTCCTCCGACGCCCGAGCCCACGGCCACACCGGTCCCGAAGTTCGCGCCCAGTGTAGCCGCGCTGGCTTCGAGCGGCAGCCCGACGGCGGTGTTCGTGCCCGCGGTACCCGCGCCGCCTCGCCCACTGCCCGCGCCCGTCGCTCCAGGCGTCGCCCCGCCCGCGGCCTCCTCCGTGGCGGCCTCCGCGGTTGCCCTCAGCGCTCCCATCGACGCGAAGTTGAGCAGCCCCGTTCTCGAGGCCCAGCGACAGCTCATGGCTCGACTGCTCGCCCTGTGGGGAATGGTGGACGCCTCCGCCGATCGAGCGCTCCCGGCATGGCCGACGTTGCCGGACGGCAGCCTCGACATCGCCGGAACGGCGGCGCGCTATCAGCTCGCGGCGACCTATCTGCCCTCGACGTCGCTCGGCGATCTCCGCGCCATCGGGCTGCCCGCGCTCGTCGAGCTCGCCGACGCGCCGGCCGGGCGCCCCTACCTGCTGAGATCGATCGGGGCCGAGACGGCTGCCCTCATCTCCCCGTCCGGCGAGGAGGCGCGCTTCGCCCTCAACTCGCTCGATCCCGCGTGGACACGCTCCGCCTGGATCGTGTGGCGCAATGTCGATCAGCTCCCGCCTGATCCATGGCAGGCCATGAACCCGACGGTGCTCACCACCATCGCCCTGCGCCTTCAGAGGCTCGGATACCTGACGGGGCCTCTTCCCGGGACCTATGACGGCCGATTCCAGCAAGCGGTGCGGCGATTCCAGAAGGCGGTGGGGGGACTGCAGGAGGATGGGGTGGTCGGTCCGCGGACGACCATGGCGCTCTCCCGCGTGGTCGGCGGCCGCTTCAGCCCCACCATCCTCGAGGGCGGCGCCCAGTGAGCCGTCTGGCTGACCGTCTGATGGGCATGGATGAGCGCCGGGCGCCCCGCCCCGGCCTGGGGGGTATCCCCCACCTGGGGGAGTCGGCCGAGCCACGCCGTCAATGGCTTATCGCGGGGACTTTGGTTATCCTGGTTCTGATGGGTATTCTCGCCGCCGGAATCGTGCTTCGACCCCATCCGATCTCGTCCCGGTCCGTCGTCGAGCCGGTCAGAGCGGCCACGGCAGCCGATGCGGCGGCGCTCGAAGTGCCCCGGCCCGCGTCCGTCGTGGATCGGGTGGCGCGCCTGATGCGCGAGGGCACCGACGCCGCGCAGAGCGGCCAGATGGACGAGGCCGCGACCGCCTTCCGCAAAGCCGTCGACCTCGACCCCACCGACGCCGAGGCCTGGAATAACCTGGGCGTGGTCCTCGTTCGCGCAGGCGACACGGGCAAGGGAATCGAATGCTTCCGCCGGGCCCTGCGCGCCGTCCCGACCCACTCGGAGGCCCACCGCAATCTCGCCGTGGCCCTCGACCGGCAAGGGCGGACGGCGGAGGCGACGCGACACTACCGCGCGTTTCTCTCGCAGAAGGGCGCGGGCGGCATCGAGCGCGCCCAGGTGCTCGCCCGCCTCGAAGAGCTGGGAGCGCGCAGGGCGAGCGAATGAGCACGGCACCCGATCGCTGGGCGTGGAGCCCGCTGGGTCAGATGCTCGTCAACGACAAGATTCTGTCCACCGAGCAGCTCAACCAGGCCCTCGAGCGGCAGCGCAAGACCCGGGAGCGGCTGGGCCAGATCCTCATCGACATGAAGCTGATCGACGAGGACATCCTGCTCAAGTACCTGGGCGCGCAGTTTCGCAAGGACCCCATCACCCGTCAGGACCTGGCCGCCCTCGACCCCGACGTCGTCAAGCTCGTGTCCGAGGAGGTGGCCCGGCAGTACGGGGTGATCGCGGCGGAGCGCTCGGGCCGGCGGCTCATCGTCGCCACGGCCGACCCGCTGAACGTCATGGCCATGGACGATCTCCGGCGCGCCACCGGCCTCGAGGTCGATTTCCGCATCGGGCCGGCCAGCGCCATCCAGGAGGCGATCGAGAAGACGTACCGCAAGGTCACCCAGGTCGTGACCTCCGAGGGCCTCGACGACGCCCTCAAGGTCGACCTCGGCCTCAACATCGGCCCCGTCACGAGCGTGGCCGAGGGCGTGGTCGACATCAAGCAGCTGCAGACGCAGGCCGACGACCCGCCCGTGGTGCGCGTGGTCAACTACCTGCTGGGCCGCGCCGCCCTCGACGGCGCCTCCGATATCCACGTGGAGCCCCACGACGACCGCACGCGCGTCCGGTACCGCATCGACGGTCTGCTCTTCGATCTCCTCGAGATCCCGCGCCAGCTCCACCTCGCCGTGGTCTCCCGCATCAAGATCATCTCCCGGCTCGACATCGCCGAGCGGCGCCTGCCCCAGGACGGGAGCTTCTCCTCCCGCATCCACGGCCAGGAGTTCGACTTCCGCGTCTCCACCCTCCCCACCCTCTATGGCGAGAAGGTCGTGCTCCGGCTCCTCGAGAAGGCGGCGGTGGTGGAGCGCTACAGCATCGAGAACCTCGGCTTCGAGCCGGAGCAGCTCGAGCTGTTCCTGAAGGGCGTGCGGCGTCCCTGGGGCATGGTGCTCATCACCGGTCCCACGGGCAGCGGCAAGTCCACCACGCTTCACACCGCGCTCAAGTTCATCAAGTCCCCGCGCAAGAACATCGTCACCGTCGAGGATCCCGTCGAGTATCGTCAGCCCGGCATCCAGCAGGTGCAGGTGAAGAGCGAGATCGGCTTCGACTTCGCGCGCTCGCTGCGCTCGATTCTCCGTCAGGACCCCGACATCATCATGGTCGGCGAGATCCGGGACCAGGAGACGGCACAGATCGCCGTCAAGGCGGCTCTCACCGGCCATCTCGTGCTCTCGACCCTGCACACCAACGACGCCGTCTCCACCCTGACCCGGCTCGTCAACATCGGCGTGGAGCCGTTTCTCGTCGCCTCCGCCGTCAACGTGGCCGCCGCCCAGCGCCTGGTGCGCAAGATCTGCAAGGACTGCAAGGAGCCGTACCGGCCGAGCGCGGACGAGCTCGCCCTCTTCGCGCCAGATCCCGGGCCCGAAGTGCTCTATCGCGGCCGCGGCTGCAAGAGCTGCCGAAACGTCGGCTACGCGGGCCGGATGGCCCTCTACGAGGTGTTCGCCATCGACTCCGAGGTCCGCCGCATGCTCATCGACGGCGCCGATGGCGACAAGATCCAGCGCTACGCGATGGGATCGGGGATGGTCACCCTTCGCAAGTGCGGCTTCCGCCAGGCCGCGCGCGGCCTGACGAGCCTGGAGGAAGTCCTAACCGTGGCCGCGGACCTAGACTAGGCCATGCCCGTTTTCCAGTACGAGATCGCCGATCGCAAGGGCGCGGTGAGCCGGGGCACCGCGGAGGCGCCCGAGCAGGCCGAGCTCATCAACCGCTTCCGCGAGCGGGGACAGGTGGTGCTGTCCCTCCGGGAGACGGCGGGTGCCCGGGCCGCCGTGGACGGAATCGGGATGCAGTCGGTGGCCGAAGGCTTCCGCGAGTCCTTCAAGCGGATGTCCAGCGGCGTCAGCCTCAGCATCATCCTGCTCTTCACCGGGCAGCTCGCGGCCATGCTGGGCGGCGGCCTCCACCTCGTCCGCATCCTCACCGCCCTCGCCGCCGAGTCGACCCACAAGGTGTTCAGCAAGGTCCTCGAGCGGGTGCGGGACGACATCACGGCGGGGGCGACCTTCGCCGACTCCCTCTCGCAGCATCCCCACGTCTTCAACCGCCTGTACGTCTCCATCGTGCGCGCGGGCGAGGTGTCGGGCTCTCTCCCCGTGGTGCTCGACACGCTCACCACCTACCTGGAGAAGACGGACGCCATCCGGCGCAAGGTCAAGGGCGCCATCGCCTACCCCGCGGTGATCCTGACCGTGGCTACCCTCATCGTCATCTTCATGATCGTCAAGATCGTCCCCGTCTTCGAGAATGTCTATTCGAAGGCCGGCGCCCTGCTCCCGCTACCCACCCGCATCCTCATCCAGATCAGTAACATCATGCGGAACTGGCTGCTCCTCGTCATTCTCGGCATCCTCGTCCTCGCCGCCCTCCTCTTCGCGCTGTACCAAACCGTGGGAGGGCGCCGCTTCTTCGACACCTGCAAGCTCAAGATGCCGCTCTTCGGCAGCCTCATCCGCAAGTCCATCCTCGCCCGCACCTGCCGGACCTTGAGCGTGCTCCTCAATGCCGGCATCCCGCTCATCGAGGCCATGGAGACGGTGTCCAAGGTCGCCGGCAACTCGGTGATCGAGCAGGCGCTGACGGACGCCACCCGGCGCATGCGCGACGGCGGGACCATCGCGGAGACGCTGCGCCAGACCGGTCACTTCCCGAGCATGGTCACCCAGCTCGTGTCCACGGGCGAGGAGAGCGGTACTCTGCCGGGCATGCTCTCGAAAGCCGCCGCCTACTACGAGCAGCAGGTGGACCAGTCCGTGGCCACGCT
>WNFF01004289.1_pt1 | contig 11638 bp, 10 predicted proteins | sample 5400441 | NCBI WGS metagenome assembly WNFF01 (sample SAMN13153345, study PRJNA577476) | soil metagenome | isolation source: 120 cm saprolite under Douglas fir tree site 2 hole 3 replicate 1 | place: USA:California | collected 2015-04-18
AATTCGGAGCCGTCGTCCTTGAACTGCGCGAAGCGGGGCCGCGCATCGACCAGGATATTGGCGACGATCTGGCGCGTGGCAGTGTCGATGAAATGCGCCATGTTGGTGGTTTCGGACGTGTTCACGAGAATCTTGCCGTCGGGGCTCAATCCCATCCCTTCGGGCTCGACGCCGACCTCCACGTCGCCAAGCCGGGCGCGCCGCTCGATATCGATGATCGTCACCGTGTTGTCGTTCTCGTTCGCCACGTAGAGGATCCGGCCGGACGGATCGTCGGTAAACAACTCCGGATCCGGCCCGGAAGGCAGGGTGTCGACAACCTTGTTGCTTAAGGTATCGATCATCTGGATGGTGTCGTCGTCGCCCACTGCCACCAGAACGTATTTCTGGTCCTTGGTGACGGCGATGCCGCGCGGCCGCTGGCCGACCTTGATGGTGCCGACTACTTTCCTTTCGGCCGTATCGATAATGGATATGGTGTTGCTCTTCTCGTTCGAGACATAAGCCTTGTAGGCCTTTGCGTCGCCGGCGAGCGCAATGGTGACGCAAATCCCCGCGATGGCGCATCGCCACATCGCTTTGCCAGTCTGCATCGTTATTTGAGCCGACATTTCGTTTCGGGACGATCGATCCCCAGAGTATCGAGTTCGGAGAACTGATGTAAAAACCCTTCCTGCGGCGACACCGAGACGATGGTGCGGCCGTCAGCGAGAAGAATAGGCTGCCGGAGTTGCAGGTTCCAGTCGCGCAGCGTGAGTTTTTGTCCCTTGAACGCGGCGAGCGCAAAATCCGGTCCCTTCAAATAGGCGAAAATGGTCTGCGGATCGCCCGACGCGACCCGCGCGGCGGCCTCGCCGATCATCCGGGCGGCTGACCACGCCTGGATGTCGAGCGCGGTCATTCGTCGCGAAAACAACTGCATGAAACGGTTCTGAAGCTGGTTCGCGCCCCACTGGTCATGGGCAGCGTCCCAACTCTTCGGGATGAGGCCGGCCGATCCTGCGACCTGACGCGGATCGCGCGTGCGGTACGGCAGGTAGGAGGCGAATACCTCGCTTTCGTCCGCCGCCACCACCACGTCATGAGCGGGGGCTCCTTGGAGGAACAACGGGATCTGGCGTTGAATTTGCACGAGGCCGCTGTCGGTGCGGCGTGCGCCACCGGTATCCTCGAAGACGCGCTGCTCCACGATCTTGGCGCCGAACCGCCCGGCGGCGCGGCGCAGCGCATCAGCAAAAAGCTTGTCCGTTTCGTGGGAGCCGACCACCAGCAGCCATCGCAGCCACCGTTTGAATACCAGATACTGGGCGAGACCGTCAGCCAGCATGGACCGCGTCGGCGCCGTGTGGATCACGTCGGCGCGGCAATCTTCCTCGCGCAGCCGGTCGTCGATCGCCCCCGCATTGAAGAAGACGAGACCGCGCCCGCGTCCGGCCTCGGCGGCCTTGAGCAGCATATCGGCCGGAAGATCCAAAATGAAAAACGAAATGCCGCGATCGGCCAGCTGCAGGACGACATCGGCCGGATCGGTTCCGTCCTTGACGCGCACCTCCTCAAGCAAAAAATGCTGGTTGAGAAATTTGCCCGTCGTGTTGTTATCGTCGAGCGCGAGGCGCGCACCGGCAACGCCGTCATTGTCAGGCGGATAATCGAGGAGCGAGATGGTTGCCTTTTTCTCGGCGCGGCCCACATATCCGATCTTGATGGTGAGCGGCTCCGCCCGCGCGAGCGCTGCGGTGAGGAGGAAAACCAGCGCCGCGGTCATGATTGCCCGGATCAAAGCCCTGCTCGACGTCTTGGCCTCCGTCATTTTAAGCAACATATATTGTTCGGACGCGTAGCCCGGATTGAGCGAAGCGAAATCCGGGAAAGGCAGTGCCGCACATGTAACACGACCCCGCATTTCGCGGAGTATATCATCGGGCCGGCCCGATGGCAGGCTCCGGCCGGACCCGGTGGCTCAAATGCGGGCTACGGACCGCGGACCACATATGCTCATCTTATCGAAAAAAACCAACTTGAAACACGGCTTGTCTGAAGTACTCTGACAGCGTGAATTCGACCGCCATCAGCCTGATAAAAAGAGGTCCGAAAAGTCGCGATGCGTAGTAAGGCAGTCTTTATCGCGCTGGCCGCGGTCCAATGCTTTGGTCTGGCAGCGCAGGATGGGGGCGTGTGATGTCTCTCATGCTGGCCAGCGTCACCGGCCCGGAAGAGGCGGAAATCGCGGTGCGGCAGGGCGCCGATATCGTCGACCTCAAAGACGTCGGAGCCGGGTTCGGCACGGTCACGCCCGAGGTGGTGCGCGTGACCGTCGCCGCGGTTGGCGGGCGGCGGCCGGTCAGTGCGGTCGTCGGCGAGCAGGACGTTGAACGGATCGCCGCCACTGCGGCCGCGCTGGCGGAGGCCGGCGCAAGCTACATCAAGATCGGATTGTCGCCGGATCGGCCGCGTGACGATCTCATCCTGGCGCTGGCTCCGCTCGCTCGCAAGGCGAAGCTTATCGGCGTCATGTTCGCCGACGCTCGCGCCGACAGCACGCTCATCCCCGTGATGGAGCAGAGTGGCTTCGCCGGGGTCATGCTTGACACGGCGCGCAAGGCCGGCACGCGCCTTCTTGATCATATGGACATTACGGAGCTCGCCCTTTTCGTCGATGCGGCCCATGCCCATGGCCTGATGGCCGGACTGGCGGGCTCGCTTGAGACCCCGGACATTCCGCGTCTCCTGCAGCTCGCGCCGGATGTGCTCGGGTTTCGTCGCGCGCTCTGCGTCGATCATGACCGCAACGGGCGGATCGATCCTGACGCCGTCGCGGCGGTGCGCGCGCTCATACCGGCTGACACACTCAAACGACATCACGGCGGCGAGGCGGTTCCCAAGGTCGACTACCGGGTGCTGGCGGCGCGCGGATACTCGATCGACGCGCATAAGGAAGACGCGGCGGCCGACCGCATTTTTGTGCGCGATTTCGATTTGCCGGTCAGCATCGGCGCCTACTTTCACGAACGCGCCAAGCCGCAGAATGTGCGCTTCAATGTCGAGGCGAGAATCTATCGCGGTGATCGGGTCGCCGAGGACATGGGCGATGTGTTCTCATATGACCTCATCAAGGACTCGATCCGGATGGTGGCCGCGCAGGAACATATCGCGTTCGTAGAAACGCTGGCCGAACGGATTGCTGCGCTGCTACTGACTTATCCGCGAGTCGCGAGCGTCACCGTAAGGATCGAAAAGCTCGACATCGGCGCCGGAGTGGAAATCGTGCGCGAGCGGCGCGCCGAGGTGGCGAAGGTGCATCACCTGTATCCCGCCGCGGGAGGCACCCCGAGGGCCGCCAACTAAATGCATAGCCCGGGACCGACCGTCATTAAGCTGGGCGGAAGCTTCGCGTTCTCGGCCGACTTAAGGGATTGGATCGCCGCGATCGCGGGCTGCGCCGGCCGCGCCGTCATCGTACCTGGCGGCGGTCCGTTCGCCGATGCAGTCCGCGCGGCGCAGGTGCAAATGGGCTTTGACGATCGCGCCGCCCATCGCATGGGGCTGCTCGCCATGGAGCAATATGGTTGCGCGATCAAGAGCCTGCATGAGGCACTGTCGCTCGCCGATTCGCTCGATTCGATCAGTCGTGGCCTCGCCGACGACCAGGTTCCGGTGTGGCTGCCAACGCCGATGGCTTTGGGCGCCAGCGACATTCCGCCATCCTGGGACGTGACGTCCGACAGTCTTGCGGCGTGGCTCGCGGGCAAGATCGGCGCCGAACGGCTGGTGCTCGTCAAGCAGGTCGAACCGGCGCATGGGACAGCACGTGCGGCAGATTTGGCGGAGCGCGATATCGTTGACGCGGCCTTTGCGAATTTCCATGCCGCAAGCGGCGTTCCGGCATTCATTCTCGGTCCGAAGGATCATGTGAAGGTCCGCCGTTTGCTGTGTGGCGAGCCGGTGGGCATCCGGATGATCGCGTAAACGGCGAGAATAATTTAGACTTCTATCATGGCTAAACTGATAACACCGCGCTGGGGTTGGGCGCTGACCGGATCGGGCCATTTCTTCAAGGAGTGCCTGGCGATGATCGCTGCACTCCAGAACGTCGACCTGTTCGTGAGCAAGGCTGCGGCCGAGGTCGTGCGCATGTACCGGCAGGAGCTCAATTTGCCGAAATCCGCCCGCATCATCCGCGATACGACCGCGAGCGCCGCGCCGGTCGGCTTGTTCTACTATGGCGTCTATCACACGCTGGTGGTGGCGCCCGCAACGTCGAATACGGTGGCGAAATGCGTGTTCGGCATATCCGACACGCTCGTCACCAACGTCTTTGCCCAGGCGGGCAAATGCCGCATTCCCACGATCGTATTTGCCTGTGATACGGCGCCGGAGCTCGAAACCGAAGCGCCGAAGGGCATCGTCAAGGTCTATCTGCGCAAGATCGATCTGGAAAATACCGTGCGGCTGAAATCATTTGAGGCGACGCTCGTGGTCGAAACGCTTGACGAGCTGCGGGATGGCCTCGCTCGCCGTCAGCGCGAAATCGTGACGGATGGCTGACCGGATCCTATTTTTGACCGGGCACCTGGCGCGCGCGAGACTGGAAGCGGTCCTCGCCGGCGCCGGCAATCTTGGCTTCGAATGGTCGGTCTTCGATGTTGGCGTGAAGGTGGCGGCCCTGATGACCGAAGCCATCATCACGCGACGCCTGAAGCGGCCGATCGATGCCGAGCGCGTCATCCTGCCCGGTCGCTGCCGCGTCGATCTCGCGGGCCTCACCAAATCGTTCGATGTCCCCTTCGAGCGCGGCCCTGACGAGCTGAAGGACCTCCCCGCCTATTTCGGCGGACGCGCCCGCAGCCTTGACCTCTCCCGCCATGACATGCGCATCTTTGCCGAGATCGTCGATGCGTCGGCGCTGACGGTCGACCAAATCCTCGACCGCGCCACGACCATGCGCGCGGCCGGCGCCGACGTGATCGACGTCGGCTGCCGGCCGGACACGCCGTTCCCCCATCTCGAGGACGCAATCAAGGCGCTGCGGGCGAACGGCTTTGCGGTCAGCGTCGATTCGGCGGCGACTGACGAATTGCTGCGCGGCGGCGCTGCGGGCGCAAACTTCCTGCTGAGCCTGACCGAGCACACGCTCGACATTGCGGCCGAGACCGGAGCTGCCCCGATACTCATTCCGGCGCCGCACGCAGACGGGGCCTCCCTGGTGCGCGCCGCGGAGGCCGCCGAACGCCGCGGCATCCCCGCCATCCTCGATCCCGTTATCGACCCGATTCATTTCGGATTCATGGCTTCGCTGACCCGCTATGCCGAGCTGCGGCGCGCGCTTCCTCAAGCGGAAATCCTCATGGGCACCGGCAATCTGACCGAGCTCACCGACGCTGATTCCGCAGGCGTAACCGCGATGCTGCTCGGCATCTGCTCGGAACTCAACGTTCGCAACCTCCTCATCGTGCAGGTCAGCCCGCACACCCGCCGCACCATCCAGGAGCACGATGGAGCGCGGCGGATCATGTTCGCGGCGCGCGCCGACGCTGGCCTGCCGAAGGATTACGGCGATGCACTTCTCGCCCTTCACGACCGCCGGCCGTTTCCCAACGCGCCGCGTGAGATCGCCGAATTCGCCACACAAGTGAAGGACGACAATTTCCGCATCGAGGTTGCCGAGGACGGCATCCATGTCTACAGCCGAAATGGCCATCACGTGGCTCGCGATGCGATGTCGCTCTACCCGAAGCTCGGCGTTGCGGCGGATGGCGCCCATGCCTTCTATCTCGGCACCGAATTGATGAAGGCGGAGATCGCATGGCGGCTCGGCAAGCGCTACGCGCAGGACGCGCCGCTGGCCTGGGGATGCGCCGTCGACCGGCCAAGCGAAGATCTAACCAGGCTGTCTGCGGTCGGCCCCACGCTGCAACCCCCGGCATCGGAGCGTTGAGGCGATGCCCCTGATTCGCGAAACCATCGTTACGACGGCCGATCCTGCCGGTGTTGTGCACATGGCGCCGCTCGGCCTTATCGCGGACGGAAAAGGATGGATCGTCGCACCATTCCACCCGTCGAAGACGCTCGATAATTTGCGCCATGTGCCCTTTGCGGTCGTGAATTATACCGATGACGTGCGTGTTTTCGCCGGTTGCCTCACCGGGCGTCACCAGTGGCCGACGGTCGCGTCCGACGAGATACCGGTGCAACGCCTTGCCGGCGCGCTCGCCCACGCGGAGCTTGCCGTCGATTACGTGACCGAGGATGAGAAGCGCCCGCGGTTCCACTGCCGCGTGTTGCGCCTTGTGACCCACGCGCCCTTTCTGGGATTCAATCGCGCCCAGGCGGCGGTGATCGAAGCCGCGATCCTGGTGAGCCGTCTCGAAATGCTACCGCGCGATAAGATCGAAAAGGAGATCGCCTATCTCCAAATTGCCGTCGGCAAGACTGCTGGCGCCCCGGAGCAGGAGGCCTGGCAGTGGTTGATGGAGAGTATTGCGGCACGGTATGGCGGCCTAACCCCGACCTCGGGCGACCACAAGGGTCGCCCCCAGGGTCGCCCCTACAGCGGCGCGTAGGGGCGACCCTTGTGGTCGCCCGCCCTCAATAGGAAATCGATGCGGCGCTGAGCGCACCGGCCGCAAGTGAAACCATTCCCAGCCAGATCGCCGGCGCGAGGTCTCCAGCCGCAATGCGTTGTGGAAGATTGGGGACCGGAATGCGCGCGGCGAAATAGACGATGACCTGTACTATCAACGCGATCAGGCCCCAGATTATGCAATCGACGAGATTCTCCGTGTGCGCGATCACGCTTGTCATTGGCAATGTGAAGCCCAACAAGCTCATGCCCAACGCGATCGCAGCGCCGGGCACATTGTTGCGGATCAGCGCGAACCCGTTATCGGGCGTGATTCGCGTGTAGACGAGCAAATAAACAATGCCGATTGCGAAGGCGGTCGAGAAATACGCCAGAAACGTTGGTAGCCCGGTCAAAGACTGCAAGACCATTTGTCCGCTCCTCTGGTCGCGCTGACGCGTCATCGTGCGGTCGATCTTGGAAGATTAGCGGGGTTCAAGATTTCAAGAATAAGTTCAGGACGTGCCGCGTTTCTTTTTCGGTGGAAAACTTATCATGCGGGTCTTTCTGCTCCCTCTCCCAGCTTCGGGGAGAGGGAGGCTGCCCGACTGTCGTATAACTTAGCGCCTATGGGCGACGAGCCTGGCCCTCAGCAACTGGGAGCTGCCACGAGTTTTGCCCCTGTCACTCCAGAATGGCGGAGATATTAAGTTCGCTCGCCAACTCATCGAGGCTCTTTTGCAGCGTGGGAGGTATAGGAATGCCCCGTGCGAGCCGTTCGATCCGCTTGTTATGGCTTTGCTCCCCGGGAAGCCAGACACGTTCGACGCCGGGCAACCGCCGGGATTCCCGGATTGCGCGCACCGCCGTATCGACATTGCGTTTGAATACCTCAATCGGGCAGAACGCATCCACTCTCACGGCCAAAATCGATTGGCCGGTGTTCGTGGGGGCGTCCGGATGCTTGATGAAATCCACGATATCGCGACCGAAGGCCGCCTGATTGAGCGTGCCGGCCAGGAGGCCGATGATCAACGACAAGGCGTAGCCCTTGTAGTCGCCGATCGGCAGCAGGAAGCCTTCGCCGGCACGTTTGGCATCGGTGAGCGGATTGCCGGCGCGATCGATCATCCAGCCGATCGGCATCGGCTCGCCTTGCGCTGCCTTGACCCGCACCTTGCCAAAGGCCGCGACCGTAGGCGCCATGTCCATCACGACGGGGGGCTCCTGGTCGGCCGGGATCGCCACCGCGATCGGATTGGTGCCGAGGAGGGCCTCGGCGCTTCCGGTGGGCGGCAGATGGTTGTTGCTGCCGACCGCGAAATAGAGGCCGATCATGTCATGCGCGACCGGCATCATGGCGTAGAGCGCCGCCGGCCCCGCATGATTGCTCATGCGGGCGCCGACCCACCCTACACCCGTCTCGCGGGCCTTGTTGACCGCGACCTGGGCCGCAAACCGCATGACCAGGTGGCCCATGCCATTGTCGCCATCCACGAGGGCCGTCGAAGCCTGCTCCGCCACGACCCGGATGTTCGGCCGCAAATTGATGCCGCCGGCCTTGATGCGCCGCACGTAGAGCGGCAAGCGAAATACCCCATGGGTATCGGTGCCGCGCAGGTCGGCCTCGGTGATAAGTTCGGCAAGAATGCCGGCATCGCCCGCCGGCACGCCGGCTTTTTCGAAGGCCTGCGAAATAAAAGTCCGCAGACGGTCGGCTGAGACGCGCGGCGTGGGATCGGGGTTGTTCATGAGGAGGGCTCGTCGGCTTTTATGAACACGGCGGGCCGCGATCGCATCAGGCCGAGGCGATCCCGTCAAGGCGTAGACAATCCCGTTCAGATCAGGGAATGTCGTAAATCCGCCCATCGTGCGGGCGCAAGTGCCTGATCTGGAGTTACCGAATGCCGTTTCCACGGGCCGCGAAGGCCCTTTCGCGTTTCACGGTGCTGGATTTGACCCGGGTGCGCTCGGGTCCGACGTGTGTGCGGCAACTCGCCGACTGGGGCGCCAATGTCATCAAGATCGAAACGCCGCCCCACCTGGAAAGCGGCGAGCCGCTGGGCGGGCCCCGCGAGGGCCCCGATTTCATGAATTTGCACCGCAACAAGCGCAGCATGACGCTCAACCTCAAGTCCCCGGAGGGCATCGCGGCGTTCAAGAAGATGGTCAAAAAAGCCGACGTGGTGGTGGAGAACTTCCGCCCGGACGTGAAGGCGCGGCTCGGCATCGATTACAAGGCGTTGCGCAAGATCAATCCGCGCCTCGTCTACGCGAGCATCTCGGGCTTCGGCCAGGATGGTCCCTATGCGGAACGCCCAGGCTTCGATCAGATCGCCCAGGGCATGGGCGGACTGATGTCGATTACCGGCGAACCCGGACAGGGGCCGGTCAGGGTGGGCATCCCGATCGCCGACCTTGCGGCCGGTCTGTTCTGCGCGATGGGCATCCTCATCGCCCTGCTGGAACGCGAGAAGTCCCACAAGGGTCAGCAGATCGAAACTTCCCTCCTTCAGGCCCAAATATTCATGCTCGATTTCCAGGCCGCACGCTGGCTCGTGAAAGGCGAGGTCGCGAAGCAGGCCGGCAACAATCACCCAACCAGCATTCCGACCGGCGTCTTCAAGACCTCCGATGGCCATATCAACATCGCGACCGCCGGCCAGAAGATATGGGAGCGTTTCTGTCATGCGCTGGAGGCGCCGGAACTGCTCACCCGGAGCGAATATGCAACCGGGGCAAATCGATCGAAAAATCGCGACGCCCTCAACGCCGAAATCAACCATTTGACCGCGAAGCGTCCGAGCGCCGATTGGGTCGAGCGCTTCAACAAAGCCGGCGTGCCCAGCGGCCCGATCTATTCCATCGATCAGATGTTCGCCGATGCGCAGGTCAGGCATGTGGGGATGGCGCAGCCGGTCAAGACCAAGGACAAACAAGCGTTGACATTGGTCGGCCAGCCGGTGTCGTTGTCGCGCACGCCGAGCAAATTGGTGGCGCCGCCGCCGGGCCTCGGCCAGCATACCAATGCGGTGCTCAAGGAATTCGGATTCAGCGCCAAGCAGATCGCGGCGTTGCGGCAAGCCAATGCGATTTGAAGGCGCTATTTGGCAGCGTCTCTTAATCCACGAACCCGATATTCGAGGACAAACCCATGAACACGATGGTCCAAACGGACAAGATGCTGTCCCGCAAGGAGGGGCATGTCGGCTACGTGATCTTCAACAACCCGGCACGCCGCAACGCCGTTTCGCTGGAAATGTGGGAGGCAACCGCGCGCATTCTCGATGATTTCGGCAAGGACAATGACGTCCGCGTCGTCGTGCTGACCGGCGCCGGCGACAAGGCGTTCGTGTCGGGAGCCGACATTTCGAGATTCGAGAACGAACGGGCCAATGAGGAAGCGATCGCGCGCTACAACCAGACCGTGGAACGCGCCAATGCGGCGATCTACGATTATCCGAAGCCGACCATTGCGATGATCCGCGGCTTTTGCATCGGCGGCGGCGTCGGGCTCGCGCTGTGTTGCGACCTGCGCATCTGCTCGGATGATTCGCGTTTCGCGGTGCCGGCTGCGAAGCTCGGCCTCGGCTATGCGTTCCATGGGCTGAAAAAGCTCGTCGACGTGGTGGGCCCCTCCTTCGCCAAGGAAATCTTCTACACGGCGCGCCAGTTCGATGCCGAAGAGGCGCGCGCCATGGGACTCGTCAACCGCGTCGTAAAGGCGGCCGAACTCGAAGCCTATGTGAAGCAATACGCTGACACGATCGGCGAAAACGCCCCGATGACGATCGCTACCACGAAATTTATCATCGGTGAGGTCGTCAAGGACGAGTCGAAGCGCGACCTCGCCAAATGCGCCGCCATGGTCAAGAAATGCTTCGAGAGCGATGACTATACGGAAGGCCGCCGCGCATTCATGGAGAAGCGCACGCCCGTGTTCACAGGCAGGTGACGCGTTTCCTGGGAGCGCGGGCGTCCCGCCCGCCTGACAAAGAGCGGGCGAGACGCCCGCGCTCCCGGCGGAGGAACCTGCGGGGGAGGGAGCAAGGAGACAATGCGTGGCGTCAGTCGAGCTGCGGAATCTGACCAAGCGATATGACAAATCGCCGGTGGTCGACGACGTGTCGCTGCGCGTTGAGCACGGATTGTTGGTTTGCCTGCTCGGGCCCTCCGGCTGCGGCAAGACCACGACGCTGCGCCTGATCGCGGGTTTCGTTGAACCGACGGCCGGAGAAATCGTGGTGGGCGATCGGGTTCTGTCGTCGGCTCGGCGCACGCTTCCGCCTGAAGCGCGTAAAATGTCGATGATCTTTCAGAGCTACGCGCTGTGGCCGCACATGACAGTCGCCGACAATGTGGCCTATGGGCTTACGCTGCGTAAATTGCCGCGCGAGGAAGTGGCCAAGAAAGTTTCGGCAATTCTCGCCACCACCAAGCTCGCTGATCTCGCTGCGCGCTACCCGGGCGAGCTGTCGGGCGGCCAACAGCAGCGCGTTGCACTTGCCCGCGCGCTCATCGTCGAGCCCGAGACCCTGCTGCTCGACGAGCCGCTGTCCAACCTCGACGCCAATCTGCGCGAGGAGATGCGATTCGAAGTGAGGCGGCTGCACGACGAATACCGCTACACGACGGTCTACGTGACGCACGACCAGTCCGAGGCGATGACGACCGCCGATCTCATCGCCGTTATGAATGCCGGCAAGATCGAGCAGGTTGGCCCGCCGCAGGACATCTACGCGCGACCGCGCTCCGAATTCGTCGCCCGCTTCATCGGCTCAAGCAATATCCTGAAAGGCAAGGCGCTCGATGCCGATCACATCACGGTCGCCGGCATTGCGGTGTCGTGCACGGGCGCCGGGCTCGCAGCCGGCCGTGACGCGGCCATTTCGATCCGCCAGCATGAAATCCACATCGATCGTGCAGAGCCGGCCGGCGATCGGCATAATGTCCTCCCGGCGGTCGTGGCCCGCAACGTATTTCTCGGTCACAGCCGCGATTATATGATCGAGATCGGCGACGGCACCCAGCTGCGGGTTGTGACTTCGCCGGAGGAAAACATCGTGCCCGGGAGCAAGG
>WNFF01004290.1_pt1 | contig 11638 bp, 10 predicted proteins | sample 5400441 | NCBI WGS metagenome assembly WNFF01 (sample SAMN13153345, study PRJNA577476) | soil metagenome | isolation source: 120 cm saprolite under Douglas fir tree site 2 hole 3 replicate 1 | place: USA:California | collected 2015-04-18
CTGCTCCACGCTGTATTGATAGACCGTCAGCGCGAGCGGCACTTCGCCGGAGGCGACCAGGTTCGTCAATAAGGGATGGCCGCTGCGGACCGAGAGCCCGTTGCTCGCGACCAGGTCGCGAAAGAACTTGACGCCTTCGACCTCGCCTATGTCCGCGATCACCGACGACATCCATTCGTGATCGTCGCCTTCGATCGCCAGCTTGCCTTTCCATTTGGGCGCCAGCAGATCCCGATACGTTTTGGGGAGGTCCTCTTTTCTGACCTTGTCAGTGTTGTAGGCTTGCACGAACACGTGGTGCAGGGTCGAGACCCATTCGCGGTGCGCGGGCACGGCGGCTGGGACCAGGTCCTTGTGATACGGAGAGTGAATTTCCTGCAGCAGATTCTCGCGCCGCAGCGCTTCCTCCTGAGGCGAAATGATGGCGATCACATCGACGCTGGGGCCGCCGGCGCGCGCTTCGGCGATGACTTTCCGCAGGACGATTTCCGAGCGGGCGCGCCAGACGTCGACCCTGATGCCGTATTTGTTCCTGAACGGTTCGATCAGCTGATCGGCGTATTCGACCGGGAAGGTCGCATAAAAAAGAAGCGAGCCTTCCTTTTTTGCTCCTTCGATCAGGCGCTGCTGCCGGTCTTCGCCTTGATACGCAGCGAGCTTTTGCAGCGCTTGCGAGTGCACGGCATCGGCAAAAAGCATCGACGACACGGCAAACGCGAGAGCAGCGGGAACGCGCCTCACTATCGGCTACCCCGCTTGAGTATCACCTCCTCGAAGGACCTGCGCCACTTGTCACCTTGGTCCAGCGCGACCGCGGGATCGACCAGCGTGAAGCGCCGCTCGGCGAACGGCGACGGCACCTGCGCGTTCGTCGGCACATAGTCCAGCGACAACAGCACTCTCTGCGCCTCGGCCGACAGCATCCAGTCGTAGAACAGCAGCGCGGCGTTCGGATGCGGCGCGCGGCGCGCGACGCCCACCCCGCTCATGCGCGCGACCGCGGGCTCCATCACGAACCAGTCGACTTCTGCGCCCTTGCGCTTGGCGGCTTCGGCGAGGAACTGGTACATCGTGAGCGCGAGCGGCACCTCGCCCGCGGCGACCATGTTGTTGAGCAGCGAGTGCCCCGAGCGCACCGAGATGCCGTTGCGCGAGACCAGTTCGCGGAAGAAGGCGACGCCCTTCTCCTCGCCCATCTGCAGCGCGACGGTTGCGTACCATTCCGGGATGTTGGCCTCGATCCCGAGCCTGCCCTTCCACTTCGGATCGAGCAGGTCCTGGAAAGTCCGGGGTAGGTCGGCCTTCGCGATCAGCCGGGTGTTGTAGGCCTGCACCCAGATCGACAGGTAGGTGGCAATCCATTCGCGGTGGGGCCGCAGCGCGCCTTCGATCAGGTCCATCGAGCGCGGCGGGGCGACGGCTTGCAGGATTTTTTCCCGGTGCAGCGCCTCCATCTCGAGCGCGGAGGAGTGGACCGCGTCGACCTCGTAACGCCTCGCCGCCGCTTCCGCGAGCGTGCGCTGCACCACCTTCTCGGAATTGGCGCGCCAGACCCGGACCTTGACGCCGTATCTTTTCTCGAACACGGCGGTAAGGGGTGGCAGGTCCTTTTCGGCAAAGCTCGTATACAGCGCGAACGAGCCTTCCTTTTGCGCCGCCGCAATCAGCTTCTGGGCCCGATCCGGGCCGTCATACCGCGCGAGCGACGCATCCCGCGCGAACCCGGACAGGGACGTCGTCAGAGTCGCAAGGAACAGGACCCAACTTGAGGTTGGCACTGCGCTAATCTAACATCGCGACATCTCGTGCGCTGATCGATTCCTAAGGCGCGCTCTCGACGAGGAAAAACGACAGGGAGACAATCATGATCAGAGCTTCGTCCTGCATCGCAGCCGCCTTTCTCGGCGTTTTCGCAACGCCCGCCGCTGCGCAGATTGCCGCGCAGCTTACCGACTTCCGGCCGGTCACTGACGCCATATTGGCCAATCCGGATCCCGCCGACTGGCTCATGATCAGCCGCACCTTCGATCAGCAGCGCTACAGCCCGCTCGACCAGATCAACAAGGGCAACGTCGGCCAGCTGCGCATGGCCTGGTCACGGGGTCTGCCGAACGGCACGCAGGAATCCACGCCGATCGTCTATCGCGGCATCATGTATTTGAACGCGCCCGGCGCCTCGATCCAGGCGGTAGCCGCCACCACGGGCGATCTGATCTGGGAGTACCAGCGCGACTACCCGAGGACGGTCACCCCGGCGGCCGCGCGCGCGAAGAGCCTCGGAATCTACGAGGACATGATCTATTTCGCGGCGCCGGATGGATTCTTGCTGGCGCTCGATGCGAAGACGGGCAAGCTGCGCTGGGAAACCAAGGTCGACAACGGCGGCCAGACAGCCGGCGGCTTGCTGGTTGCCGATGGCAAGGTCATCTCGAACCGCACCTGCGAACAGAGCCAGCGCGAGAACTGCTTCATCGCGGCGCACGACGCCAGGACCGGCAAGGAAGTCTGGAGGTTCTACACGACGGCCGCGCCGGGCGAGCCCGGCGGCGACACCTGGGCCGATATGCCGGTGCAAGAGCGCGCCGCGAGCCCCTGGGGCCTGCCCGGTTCCTACGATCCGAAACGCAAGGTGCTGTACTGGGGTGTTGCCAACCCGAATCCCTATACGCGGCTCACGCGTCATGGCCGCGCCGATGCCGTATCGCTCTCCGCGCCGGCCAATCTCTACAGCAATTCGACCGTTGCGCTCGACGTCGCGACGGGCAAGCTCGCCTGGTACTACCAGCAGCTTCCCGGCGACGATTGGGATGCGGATCACAACCAAGAGCGCGTCCTCGTGCGCACGCGCCTCAACCCCGACCCCAGACACGCGAAGTGGATCAGCCCTGCCATCGTGCCTGGCGAGGAGCGCGACGTCGTGGTGACGGTCGCCGAAGGCGGCGGCTTGTTCGTCGTCGAGCAGGCGAGCGGCCGGTTCCTGTGGGCAAGGCCGTTCCCCTACGACGATCCCAACATCAACATGAATCACATCGACGTGAAAACCGGCCAGACGCGCGTCAACCCCGACAAGCTCTTCCGGAAGGACGGCGACAAGATCCTGGGGTGCTACCACAATACGCGCAGCCTATGGTCGATCGCCTATCATCCGGGCAAGAATTCGCTCTACGTTCCGTTCCAGGACCAATGCCTGTCGATGACCGCGAACAGCAAAGCCAAGACCGGCTGGGGGCCGCGCGCAGGCGTCATACGCCCGGGCTCCGACCCGAGCAAATACATGAACATCGGCAAGATCGACCTCGCGACGGGCGAAATGCGCGTGCTCTACTCGCAGCCCCAGGCGAGCGCCGGCTCGGCGCTCGTCACCGCAGGTGATCTTGTCTTCTGGGGAGACCAGAACCGCCGGCTTCGCGCGTTCGACGCCGACGACGGCAGGATTCTCTGGGAAACGGTGGTCGGCGGCATGATCATGAACAGCACCATCAGCTACGCGGTGAACGGGAAGCAGTACGTGATGGTGTTCACCGGCGAAGGCCAGTCGGTCACGGCGGGGCCGCTGGGACTGACGCAGAAATCCATGCCGAGGGCGGTGCGCGGGCACAACTCCATCTTCGTCTTCGCCTTGCCGTAGGCGCCACGTTTCATGCAAGCGAGCTTGAGAGTAAGGGTTCTTCTGTGCGCGCTCGCGGCCGCACAAAGTGCATCGGCGCAGGATCGGTCGCTGATTGAAGCGGGGGCGGAGGTCTACCGAACCCATTGTGCGGAGTGTCATGGAGAAAGACTCGTGAACACCGGCTCGACCTTCGATCTGAGACGGCTCCACGCCGACGAACGGCCTCGTTTCGACAAGGCCACCAAGGAGGGCAAGGGCCAGATGCCGGCGTGGGGCGGCGTGCTCAGCGCGGAGGAGTTCGATCAGCTGTGGGCGTATGTACGGTCCAAGGCGGATGACTAGAGAAGACGCATGCGTCCGGCAGAGCCCTTGAGCTTGGCACTGCACTAATCTAACATCGTGATATCACATGCGCTGATCGATCCGGGGCGCGCTTTCGACGAAGGAGAAATCCATGCAGGCAGCCGATCAGGACGACAGCACCCGCAGGCACGACATTACGCGTGCCGGGGCCAAGGCGACGGCGAAGAAGCCGTCGTTCTTCAAGATGCGCGCCCAACTGCTCGATCAGGGGCGCACCAACACGATGCTCGCCAGGACCGAGAACATGTGGGCGACGCTCAAGGTCTACGCCTCGGGCGGGGAGAACGGGCTGCACACGCATCCCAACGAAGACCACACCTTCATCGTGCTGCAGGGCAGCGCGCGCTACTACGACGCGGACGGCGGCCATACGGACGTCGGCAAGCACGAGGGGATCATGCTGCCCGCCGGCGCGTATTACTGGTTCGAGGCCACGAGCAAGGAGCCGCTGGTGCTGGTGCGGATCGGCTGCCGCGTGGGGGCTCGCGACGCTTCCGGCCGGCTCAACATCCGCGGCGAGACTATGCCCGGCGATTCGAAGGAGAACAAGCGCGTGCCGGTGGTGTATCGCGACGGCGAGTTCTTCGAGTAGCCGATCAAGCAGGGCACGAACATGGCGGCGACAGATACTCGGAGTCGGGGGATCGACGGGATCATCATCTCGGCCGATTCCCACGTGATGGAGCCGGTCGATCTCTGGAAGAAGGGCGTGCCGGAGAAATATCGCGAAACGGCGCCGCTCTTTCCTCCTCACAAGCTGGGCGAAGGATTCCAGCGGCGCGAGGGGGGACAGGACCCGAACGCGAGGATCAAGGAGATGGAAGTCGACGGCCTTGCCGCCGAGGTGCTCTATCCGACGCTCCTGCTGGGTCTCTATGCTCTCGAGGATGCCGGGCTGCAGGAAGCCTGCTTCCGCCTCTACAACGATTGGCTGATCGAATATTGCAGCGTGGCCCGGAACCGCCTCATCGGCATTCCGGCCATCTCCGTTTACGACGTCGACAACGCGGTCAAGGAGCTGGAACGCTGCCGCAATGCGGGGCTGAGAGGGGCTTTGATCTGGCAGGCGCCCCATCCGGATCTGCCTTTTCATTCCCGTCACTACGACAGATTCTGGGCGGCGGCCCAGGACCTGGAAGCGCCCGTCAGCATGCACATCCTGACCGGTCACAGCTACCACAGCAAGGAAAGAAAAGGCGTCGAGCGTTACCGCGGCAGCGTCAACCTGAAGCTCGCCGACGTCGCCAACGCGCTTTTCGATTTCATTTTCTACGGCGTGCTGGAGCGATACCCGAAACTCAAGCTCGTGTCCGTGGAAAACGAATCGGGCTGGCTCCCCTTCGTGGTCCAGCAGTGGGATTATTACTTTCGCCGCTTCCGCGGCGAGAACCCGCCGCCGTTCACCAAAGACCCGAGCGAGCACGTCCGCAATCAGGTCTTTTCCTGCTTCTTCAACGATTCGGTCTGCGGCCGCAACCTGGAATGGTGGGGCGAGGATAACGTGATGTGGTCGAACGATTTTCCCCATGCCAACTCGACCTGGCCGAATTCGATCAAGGTCATCCGGCGCGATCTGGGCCACCTGCCTCTGGAGACGCAAACGAAAGTGCTGGCCGCGAATGCATGCAAGCTGTACGGCCTCGACATGTCGGCGCTCCCGGCCGGCATTTCCACAGCGGCGCAGGCGGCGCAAGGCGCGCAAGCGGCAGCTTGATCCATCGGTTGCTTTCCGCGTTTCTGCTGGCCGTCGCGGCCCCTTTCGCGTCGGCGCAAACGTTCGCCGAGCTGGCATCAGACGGGGGCCCTTTACGTCATCAACGGCTAGTGCAGGCGGCGCAGAAGGAAGGCTCTTTGACCGTCTACACCTCCAACGCCGCACCAACGATTCAGGTTCTGAGCGCCGATTTCGAAAAGCGCTACGGCGTCCGTGTCAACGCGTGGCGCGCCTCCTCGGCCAAGGTGCTGCAGCGCGCGGTGGCGGAAAAAAGAGCGAACCGCTGGGACTTCGACGCGGTCAGCGTCTCTTCGCCGGAACTCGAAGCCCTGGTCCGGGAAAACCTTCTGCAGGAAGTCAATTCCGGCTGGCACAAGGAGATGCTGGAAGGCACCCTGCCCGCCCATCGAGGCTGGGCTCCGCAATTCATCAACGTTTTCGTGCAGGCGTACAACACACGTGCAGTCGGAAAGCAGGATCTGCCGAAGCGCTGGGCCGATCTGCTCGATCCCAGATGGAGGGGCAAGCTGGGCGTGGAAGCGAAGGCCGGCGAATGGTACTGCAGCCTGCTCAAGAACCTAGGCGAGGAAAAAGGCGCGGAGCTCTTCCGGCAGATCGCGGCGCGCAACGGCTTGTCGGTGCGCAGCGGCAATTCCGTTCTCGCCAACATGGTCGTATCGGGCGAGGTGCCGCTCGCCCTCACCGTTTACAGCCACATGATCGACGAGGCCCGGCAACAGGGTGCGCCCGTCGACTGGTTTGCGATCGATCCGATGATAGCCCGCTCGAACGGCATAGGCGTTTCGCGCAAACCGCCTCATCCGAATGCCGCCTTGCTGTTCTATGAGTACACGATCGGCGATGCGCAGCCGCTGATGTTGAAGATGAATTACTTGTCGCCGGTGAGGAAACTCGCGTCGCCGCTGCGGGGCGCCACGATCCTGTTCGTCGACCCGGCGGCGGACGGGGCGGAGGTCGAGCGTTGCGACAATGCCTACGACGCGCTGATCAAGGTGAAAAAGTAATCTTTAAGGAGCGGGGGGTGCACGAGCGCGAGGACGCCGCGTGTCATTCGGGTCTGATGCCCGAAGCCGGGATCAGCTTCCCCGTTTCTCCGGACTTGCGCCCGAACAGCGAGAATCGCTCCCTGTTGTCGCCGGGTCGGTTGCCTTTCCAAACCAGCTGCCAGCCGCCTTGCAGAGGGACGCGCTGATCTCCGGCCTTGTCTTGAAGCAGGATGAAATCGCAGCGAGCGTCGGGCAAGATTTCGTGCCTCAGCGAGACGATTCCGGTCACGTACTCCAGCATGGCCCGCTCGTGCTCACCGAGGCTTCGGCTGGCGAGGCAGCCATGATCCGGTGGCAGGGCGCGCTGCATGGACGCAAACATCCCGCGGTAGCTTTTTGCGCTGTCGAGCCACGGCAGCCACAGCGTCGAGAGCAGACCCCAAACCAGTGTGAGTCCCGCCGTCCAGCTGAGCACCGGGCGGATTTCCCATTCCTTCAACCTGGGCAGGAGCAGGATCCAGGCCAGAGTCAACGCCGCGGCCACGGCAAAGGCGAATCCCTGGAACGTGGGCTTGAAATCGACAGGCAAGTGAGAAGTCAGCCAGGACCATTCGGGCGGATGTCCCTGGAGCATCATCTCCATCCAGCCCCACCAGAGCGCCAAGGCAAGCAAACCGAACAGGGCACGGCACAGCCAGTCGAGTGTTGTCGCGACGCGCTGCGGAAGCAAGTTCGCCCCACCCGCCGCAAGCACCGACAGGGGCACCAAGACCGGCAACGCGTATTGCGTACCCGCGGAAGCAGAAGCGCCGAGAACTGCAAGCATCACGATCACGGCAAGCACCGGCAGCTGCAGCTCCGGCCGCTTCAATCCTTCCCTCCCGAGCCGCCACGCGCTCCATAGCGCCAAGGGCAGCGCCGGCCAGGCAAACCACGGCAAAGTTCGGGTGTAGAACCAAGGCTCGGATTCCGCCCCCAGATGAGCGAATCCGAGGTAGCGCCCGAGGTTGTTGATCCAGAACCATTGCATGAACAGCTCGGGGGACCTCTGGTAGAGAGCGTAGGGCCAGATGATCAGCCAGGGCGTTGCGGCGAGGAGGGCGACCGCAAGGCAGCGCGCATGATCGCGATTGCGCCAGGCGCCGAACAATGCAGGCAGGGACACGGCTATGCAACCGATTATGCCGGGGGCAATCAGTCCCTTGGACATGAAGCCGATTCCGACGCCTGTGCCCAACACAAGACCCGCCAAAGCGGGGCGGGTCCGGCTGAGCGCGAGCCCGTAGTACGACAGCGCGAATCCAGCGAGCAGGGCGATGTCGGTGAACATCAGATGCGAATCGAACAGCAGTCCAATGCAGCCGAGGAACGCTATCACCGCGACGAGGCCGCGTCCCTCGCCCCACGTGGCGCGCGCAGACAAGCCCACTAACACCAGAGTCGCTGCCGCATATATTCCCGAGGTCAGGCGCGCTCCATCGTGCAGCGGCAGCCAAGAAGAAAATAGCGTTGCGACGTAGGCGGCACTGATGTAGAACAACGGGGGCTTTTCCATGAACGGCTCGCCCGCGAGAATCGGAACGACCCAATCGCCGCCGCCCCAAACGTTGTAGATGATTCCGAAGCTGTATGCTTCGTTAGGCTTCCACGGATCGTGCCCGACCAATCCCGGCACCACATAGGCGATGCCGAGCAATAGCGTGAAAGCGATGGTCAGCTGCCGTTGGGGAGTCAAGACGCCTCTTCTTGTCGCCTCTTCTTGTGGGGAAGATCATGCAGCCCTTGTCCTTGCAGCGGGCTGACAGGAGCTTTCCTTCTGCTGACTGCGTGAGTCGGGCCGCCCGATCGCCGGATCGCGATGGGGTCGGGCACGACTGCGCGGCCAGCCGTTACCTTACCATACGGACTATGCTGCGCAACGACGCCGATTCCTGGGGCGCCCTGGCCAAGCTGTTTCACTGGGTCATGGCGGCGCTGATCCTCGCGCAGATCGCGCTCGGCGTGATGGCGGCGAGCTGGCGGGTGTCGCCAACCAAGATCGAGCTTTTCTTCTGGCACAAGTCGACCGGCATGCTGATCCTCGCGCTCGTGGCGCTGCGCCTCCTGTGGCGGCTCGCCAATCCCCCGCCGGAATTGCCCTCCGGCATCGCCGCCTGGGAGCGCGCCGCGGCGCGCCTGAGCCACCTGCTTCTCTACGCGCTGATGATAGCCCTGCCCGTGACCGGCTGGATCGTCAACTCCGCCTCCAACGTTCCGTTCCGGATCTTCTGGCTGATCCCGCTCCCCGCGATCGTGGCCCCGGACGAGCCCACCGCCGACCTCGCCGCACTCGTGCACGGCGGGCTCGCCACCCTGCTTGCGCTCGCGCTCGTCGCGCACATCGGTGCGGCGCTCCGGCATCACTTCGTCAAACGCAACACGGTGCTGATACGGATGCTCCCCGGCACGTGGAGAACGCCGTGAAGGAAATCGCCGGCTTGCTAGGGTTGTGCGGCCTGCTGGCTTTCGGGCTGCGCCCCGTGCAGGCGGCGGACTGGAAAATGGATCCGGCCGGTAGCAAGCTCGAGTTCGTCGCCACCTTCGAGAGGACAGCGGCGCCGGGCGTGTTCAAGGAGTTCGACGCACGCCTGCGCTTCGACCCGGACAAGCCGGCCGGGGGCAGCCTCGATGTCACCGTAAAGGTCACGAGCGCCGACATGAACATCGCCGACGTGAACAAGGAAATCCGCGGCAAGGACTGGTTCGACTACAGCGCCTTTCCGCAGGCCGAGTTCCGCTCGACCGACCTGCGCCGCACGGAAGGCAATCATTACGTGGCGCACGGCACGCTGCTCTTGAAAGGCGTGAAGCAGCCGGTCGAGGTGCCGTTTATCTGGACCGACTCGGCCGACGGCGCCGTCATGGAAGGCGAGTTTCTGCTTTCGCGCGGCGCGTTCGGCATCGGCGCGGGCGAATGGGCGGCGAGCAATGTCATCGGCGCCGATGTGAAAGTGAAATTCAAGGTGAAATTGCGCAAGGCCGGCTGAAATGCGCTCAAAGCCTCTTCGCGTCGCGGCGGCGCTTTCATCGACGCTGCTCGCGCTGATGCTCGCGGGCTGCGCGCCGCTCCTGCGCGAGCCGGCGCCCGCGCCTGCCGTTCCACCGGCGGATTTTCCGGAAGGCTATTACCGGGAGGCTCTAGAGCGGGGGAAGCCTGTGTTTCGCGTCGAACCCCGCGAGTCGCTCATCGTGATCGAGGTGCGCCGGGCAGGCTCGCTCGCGCGCCTGGGGCACGACCACGTCGTAGCCAGCCATGAGGTCGGCGGCTACGTCGCGCCGGATGAAGGCCGAGCCGACCTGTATGTCGCGCTCGGGCGACTGTCGGTGGACGAAGCGGCGCTGCGCACCGAGGCCGGCTTCGACACGCAGCCCGCCGAGTCCGACATCGCGGGAACGCGCGCCAACATGCTGGGAAAAGTGCTGGAGGCGGAAAAGTTTCCGTTCGCGCTCATCCGGGTGAGCGGCGCGGACGCGAGTCAACGGGACGTCACTCTTAGCGTCGCGATCACGCTGCACGGGAGCACGCGCACGCTGCAGGCGCCGGCGAGAATCGACGCGGATGCCGGCGAGATGAGCGTGACCGGGCGGCTCTCGTTCGACCAGACCGATTTCGGCATCACGCCCTACTCGCTCCTCGGCGGCGCGATCGCGGTACAGAACCGCGTCGATCTGCGTTTCCGCATCATCGCGCGGCTGCCCGGCGCGGGGTAGCCATCGTCCCGCCCCGGCCCGGACGCGCGCGCGATCTCGTCGCCGCAGGCGAGTCGCGTATCGAAGTGATCGCCGAAGGCGCGGGGCCCCTCGTCGTACTCCTGCCTTCGCGCGGCCGCGATTCCGAAGATTACGACGAAGTCGCCGCGGGGATCGCGAAAGCCGGATATCGCGTGCTGCGCCCGCAGCCGCGCGGCACCGGCGCGAGCACCGGGCCGATGAACGGTCTCACGCTGCATGATTTCGCGCGCGATGTGGCGGCAGTGATCGCACACGCGGGCGGAGGTCCCGCGGTCGTCGCCGGGCACGCCTTCGGCAACTGGGTCGCGCGCATGACCGCGGCCGATCACCCGCAGCTCGTTCGCGGAGTCATCATCCTCGCGGCCGCCGCCAAGACCTATCCCAGGACGCTCTCCGAAGCCGTCACAAACTGCGCCGACCTCACGCTTGCCGATTCCGAGCGGCTGGAATATCTGCGCTCGACGTTCTTCGCCCCGGGCCACGACGCGAGCGTGTGGCTGAAAGGCTGGTACCCGGAAGTGAACGAAAGCCAGTTCGCCGCCGGCCGGGCCACCCGGCAGGAGGAATGGTGGGGGGCGGGAAGAGCCCCTTTGCTCGACCTCCAGGCGGCGCTCGATCCCTTCAAGCCGCGCGAGACGGCGAACGAGCTGAAGGACGAGCTCGGTGAGCGCGTCACTATCGTCGTGATCCCGGACGCGAGCCACGCCCTCATCCCGGAGCAGCCCGCCGCGGTCGTCGAAGCGATCGTCGCGTGGATGCGAGAACTCCAGTCCGACACAGGAGGCGGTAGATTTCGGCGCTCGAACGCGGAGGCAAGGATGTCGCAGGGCACCTGGATCGATCACTTTCCCGGCAATTTCATGTGGTCGAACGCGACCCTCGTGTGCAAGGGCATGGCGCCCTACGGCGCGGTCGCGATCGGGGAGATCGACCGGATCGCCGAGCGGCTCATGGCGCGCGGGATGAGCGACCCGGACGCGTGGTGGCAGGAGTGGTGCGCGATGGCGGAGAAAAACGAAGCTCTCGCCGACAAAGCCGCTGCCGAAGGCCGCGACTTCACCGCCGGGGACCATTACCTGCGCGCGGGCAACTACTACTACACCGGCGAGCGCTTCGTTCCTCCGGGCGACAAGAAGCTCGACCTCTACAAGAAGGCGCTGCGCTGCTCCCAGG
>WNFF01005463.1_pt1 | contig 11636 bp, 11 predicted proteins | sample 5400441 | NCBI WGS metagenome assembly WNFF01 (sample SAMN13153345, study PRJNA577476) | soil metagenome | isolation source: 120 cm saprolite under Douglas fir tree site 2 hole 3 replicate 1 | place: USA:California | collected 2015-04-18
TGAAAGAAAGAATCTCTCCCAGTTCGAGGTAGAAGATGTCACGTACGTCGTCAAGACGTCCGGTGGCTTGCAGGCGGCGACCAGCCTCCAGAAATAGGCGACGGATGGTGCCGAATAATCGCGTGCGTTCGAAGCGCAGGTTTTCCCGATTTCGCACGCGCTTGCGGGCTTCGCGCATGACCCAGAACAACATCGCCCGGCGAAAAGGCGAACCCGACAGGGCTCCACGCATTTTTTTCTCGGCCTGATCAGCGGAGGGGATCTCCGTTTGCGGCGTGCGGGCAATCGATGCGGCGCGCGCCACCTCTCCAATGTTTCTGAGCAGCACTAGGGGATCCTCGTGGAGAGTTTCGCTTTCCAGTTTCAATTCTTCGAGGCAACGATCGCCAAACTTGGCCAGGTAAGCATCGTACAAAGCAGAAAATTCAGGATACTGACGGATGATGCGGATCGAATTCGTCACAGGAGCTTCCCGCAAAGCGGCCACCAGTTCGGGATGAGACGCCGCGATTCCGCCCATTTCGCGAACGCGCGCCGCAGGTTCGAGGCTAACGATGTCGCCTTGTCCCCGGATTGCATCGTTGGCTAGCATGCCGTTGGCATCTCCGCACCAGCGCTCTGTGAGTTTTCGGAAAGCGCCATGGAAGATCATGGCAAAGAAATCATTAACCAGGGGCGCGTCCCAACGCGACAGCAACTGCTGTTCAAGTTTGTAGTAGTGCGCGATCAGTTCGTCGAGGCGCATATCCTCAAACTCGGGCTCCGGCGCGGCCAGCGCCTGATTAAGCCGGACGTAGAATTCCTCAATCTGACGATCCAACTTCAGGTAGCTTCCTGCCAGACCGAACACCATCCGAGCGCCGCGCAGCGCGTCGATCATTCGATCCCGCGTGCTGGCCTGCTCCAAGTCGCGGGCGACCTCGTCGGGAAGACTTTCGCGAACGCCCATCATCTGTTCCATGAAGCGGCGATTCAGAGTAAATCCCGGCAGTAGCGCCAGCACGCGATACCAGTTCAGCAGGTTGTAGTAGACGCGGCCCCGGATCAGTCCGAGCATCCGGCTGAAAGTGCGGTCATTGGCCGCGATCTTGCGCTTCGGCACTCGCATGATGACGCAGAATTGCCGATACACGCCTTCGTAGACGTAACGCGCGAAGGAGAATGTTAGTGGCGTCGTAATGCCGTTGTAACTCTCGGTGATGTTGCTGTTGTCCCAAAGGTTGAGCGCGCCATCGGGATCAGCCAGATCACGGAGTGTAGTGATCGGACGCGACTGCAATAGAAAGAGTTGGTTGCCCTCGATGGGCCACTGCGAGAGCGGCTACAGCGATGGCCTGTTCATCAGTCAGCGCGGGCTTCAAACCGTCGGCATCGCTTAAGGTCACGGCGGAGACGCCTTCGTCGCTGGCAGGATCAAACCGATGGGAAATGTTCTTTCGGACAATTGCTCTCTCGACAATGGCTCCGCCATGATCGACCTTGAAGACATCCGCCGCAGCTTCGCCACCGACAAGGGCCGTCCCAAGTCCAGGAACCGCCGAGACCACTGCCAGTGAACGCCGCCCGCTGACCGGGTCGGCGCTGAAAGCTACGCCAGACGCGCTTGCGTTTATCATCTTCTGCACAAGCACCGCGGGGGCTGCGAACGCCACATTCGAGAGTCCGTGCTGACGGCGATATTCGAGAATGCGCTCGCTGAAGCCCGAGCGCCATACAGCCGCGATTTTCGCGCTGATTCCTTTCTGGTCGACAAAAAGAAAAGTGTCGAATTGCCCGGCGAACGAATGCTGCGAACCGTCCTCGTCGACGGCCGATGAGCGGACTGCGAAACGAACACTTTCGACCGACAATGCCCGCAGCGCGTCATTCACTTCGCGCTGGATTTCATCCGACGGCTTGAGCAAGAGCAGGGCTGAGTTCAATCGTCCCGGTTGCTCGGATGTAACCCTTTCGACTTGGTCCTTGCTTAGGCCAATAGTGCTCAAACTGGCAGTGAACGCTGACGGCGATATCGCGAACCACGGGGGAACGGGCAGACCGGCCTGCTCCAACCGCAGCAGGGCGAGCGCCTTTCCGCCAAGTTCCTGTAATCCGCCTTCGCGGAAAACGAAACTCATGCCACACCCCACTGCCGCAAAACCATCGGAATGAAGCCCAGGCTGAGGTACATCAGCAGACTCCAGACGCCGGCCATCGCCTCGACGTACTTTCCACGCTTCTGCACAGCGCTCTGAAGAAAGTAGATCGCGACTGCAAGTGCAGCGAAGAAGAGAACGATCAACAAAATAAGAACGAGGCGAGCAAAGCCGATCTTTCCGGCGGCAACGTACGCAAACCCGGCCGTGCAAGCCAGCATCCCCAGCCATGCAACAATGGCATTCCGACGTCCCCACAGAAAGCTATAGGTTTCTACGCCTACTTCTTCGTCTTGTGGTGAACGAATTTTTCTTCCGATTTCAACCACCATGCCATTGAAGAAGCTGACGAGGAGAAACCACAGCAAACCTCGGGGCGGTCTGACGAAACCAGCAGGAACCCAGTCGCAAGAGGTAGTGTAGAGATCAACCAGGGGCATGATGGCCATGTGCGTAACCATGTATGTGATCGGTCGCGCCTTCAGCCAGCGCCTCGCGAAAAACTCTTTGCTCATCAAGCCAAGATAGATCCAAGTGAGCAATAACAGCACGATCAGTTTCGGCGCCAGCCAGAGCGCGAGTGCGAATTGGATCACAATGCAACCCGCCCATGCCCAGCCGAGATCCTTAAGACTAATCAGGCCGCGTGGCACAGGACGATAAGGCCGATAGCGCGAGTCTTCCTCGAAATCCTTAAACTCATCTGCGATTCGAAGCTGGAGGAAGAAGAGGAACGAACTCGCAAACGCTACGGCACAAGGTTTCCATCCGGGCAACTGATGCAACCCCCGGACTAGTGCCGAATAGCTGACCGCGGAAAGACTGAAGGCCGCGATTACAGGAGAATGTGCGAGTAGGGGAAAACGCTCGCGCTGGTAGACCCACCAGCGGTTAGCCATTGTCTCCCTGCTCCCCGGTTTCCCGGCCGCGGGCGAGCTTTTGGTGCGCCCGGGCGAAATCATTAGAGCAAATCGCGGATGTAAGCGAGATTTCACCTGCCAGTGCCAGCGCGCCACAGACCTCTGCTAGTCCTTGCGCATGCCCGGCGCCGGCCATCCCCAGAATCTCCAAACACGCTCGCTGTGTGGGCAGTGAAGTACCTCCCCCGACCGTGCCCACCATGATGCTCGGAAGCGTGACGGACACGTAGAGATTGCCTTCATGATTCAGTTCCATTCGCGTCACGCCCACCGCCGATTCGGCCACGCACGCTGGATCCTGCCCACAGGCGATATACAAGGCGGCCAGCGCATTCGCGAAGTGTCCCTGAATGCCGATGCTGCCGCTCTGGATCGCGCCAATCGCGGACATCTTCCAGTATCGCTCCAGATGCTCCGGCGTCGTGTGTAGGCGACGTTCTACCAGCTCTCTCGGCAAAGTGACTTCAGCACTGACCTTCTTTCCGCGCACCGTGGTGAAGGAAAGCGCTGTCGCTTTCTTGTCGCCCGAGAAATTGGCTTCCACAAAACTGTATTCGGGTTGCAATGGCGAATGCTCGCCGATGTAGTTACAAACCGCCTGCGTTGCGATGGTCACCATGTTCTGCCCGGAGGCATCGCCAGTGGTGAATTCGAGCAGAAGATAGACGTGGTTGCCCTCGATCGCTACTCCAATGTCCGCCAGTTCACCATGTGCGGTGGTTTGGGCGGCAGCCATTCGCAATTCTTCGCGGTGCTCGATGCACCAGACCGCGAACAACCCTGCACTTACGAGGCTATGAAAGGCGAATCCGGGTGTGCGGCTCACACCTTCATTCAACATCACGCTCACGCACCCACCCGCTTCGGTAATGACTTGCGCTCCCCGCGAATATGAAGCTACAAGAGCAGCCTCTGTGGTCGCCATCGGTACGTAATAATCGCCAGCGGCGAAGATGCCTCTCACGCGCAGTGGACCTGCGATCCCAACCGGAATCTTCACGGCCCCGAGGCAGTTCTCGATGTGATTCTGATACAACGCAACCTCGGATTCAGCGCCATTGGGGAAAAGGGCGCACCGGGCCTCTTCAGAATGCGGTATCAGATCCCATCGTTTGTTAATCACAGAGAGCGATACCGACCCTCCGCCCGGAATGCGAGAAGCATGCTGAGGCTGGGGACTAGAAAGTGATTGTGCCACCTCCAGCGCGGACCTATTTTCGAGGAGACGCTTCAGGAATTTCCCGATTCGTTCTTCGCTACTAGCCACTTGTCCCTCCTGGAGCACGAGTTATGTTTCAGCGCACATCCGGGACAACTTGTGAGAAGTATAGTGCAGCCGCACGTCAGCAAGAAGAAACGCCGGTAACCGACCGCCAAGGAGGCACCAGACCATAACGATCACCCATCGGCCCACGGGAATAGTGCTTGCCCAAGGACCTCTCGGATGGGGCATCACTCAGATCGAAGGAAATTACTACATCAGCCGCCGTTATTTGAAAAACGGCATTTTCAAGGCGAACTTCATCCCGGGCTTCTGTCCTTACAAGTTCCTCTATGCCACAATCAAAGTCTGGTGGAAAGTAGCCGAAAGTTCTGCAGAAGGTACGGGGCGAGGAGACACTGTATGTCTGATTGCTGTTCGGTTAGTGCCAAGAGTGGCGTGAGGCGAGCGGTTGTGGCCTGCCCCGTCACAGGAACGCGCTCGAAACGGGTGAACATGCTCACGGTAAAGAGTCTTGTCCGCAAGCTGCCGATGGGAATGCCGAACACGCAGTACTACTTCTGCGACGCATCGGACTGTGATGTTGTCTATTTCGCCTTAGAGCTAGAAGCGCCGAGGTTCAGCCGCGAGGACCTGGTGATACGGGTCGGCGCTAAAGAGACGGTGGACCCCGTTCCGGTTTGCTACTGCTTTGGGTTCACGCGAGAAGATATCGAAAACGAGATCGCCGAGACAGGTCGCTCGACCGTCGCAGATCGGATTTCGGCAGAAGTGAAGGCGGGCAGCTGCGCCTGCCAAGTGAAAAATCCCTCTGGCAAATGCTGTCTGGGAGACGTCACACGGACCGCTAGGAACACACTGCGCCTGAAAGGAGAGCCCAAGTTATGACAGAGCACAAGGAAACTTGCTGTAAACTTGCTGTACCTCGCCACGAGCGGTGTGCTACTGGTTTATGGTCTCGCTTGTGGCGTTGGGGTGCTGAGCCTCATAGGAACCTATTTGGCATCCTCTCCGTGCGTTTTCCCCGGCTACGATGCTTTTCGCCATGGCAATAGGTTGCGTTGTCAACTGGCGTCGGAACCGGACTCTTCACTGCGCTATTACGGGACCACTATTCTTGATCGCTGCCCTGGTGTTCCTGCTGTCGGAGCTGACTGGCACTCACCTCAACAGTCTCTTGGTTTGGCCCGTCGTTGTTATAGGAGTCGGTATCGCGTTTCAATCTCTTGACAACCGCTTGACACAACCATGACATTTGTCGAGCGGCTGCACGCATTAACTGACTCAGTAGCGGCCTGGTGACCATGCCGGTGAATGGAGCCGTCTTGGGATATCGCAAGACGTGATGAGCCACCGAAAAAACGCAGATTCAGAGCGTAACCGGCAGGCGTCCGGATATTACGGTGCGCGCTTGCTTGCCGAGATCCTGGTCGCATCGATCGGAGTGGCACTCCTGGCCTGCGCGCTCGGGGCTAACCAGCGGTGGCTGGACCGGCACTTCGTGCCCTCGTTTTTCTTGCCGCACCATTGGTACGTGGTGATAGAAACACTGGTCCGCTTGACGATGGGCATCGTAGGCGCGTGGGTCGCACTCATTGCGCGGCCACGCGCTGGGCGCTTCGCAGCGCACACGCCAGCGGGGGCGCTCCAGGTCGTGATCGCGGTGGTGTTAGCGCTCGGCGCAAGCGAGCTGCTGCTACGCTATGTGCATCTCCGTCCAGGCGAATGGCTATCGCCCGCCGACGAACCCCGCCGCCAAGTCGATCCCCGGCTCGGCTGGACGTGGGTACCGGCGCGTACCGGGCACAAGGACATCGGCGGGCGCGTCGTCGACTACGCCATTGACCCGGCAGGCTATCGCGTTCAGCGTGTCGAGGAACCCGTCGATCCCGCGCGCCCGACGATTCTGTTCACCGGCGAATCGGTGATGTTCGGCGAGGGGCTCATGTGGGAGGAGAGCATACCGGCGCAGGTCGGCGCGATGATAGGAATGCAGACCGCGAATCTTGCCGTCCACGGTTATGGCAACGACCAGGCGTATATGAAGCTGGAGATGGAGCTGCCCCGTTTTCGCCGACCGGTGGCCGTGGTGTCACTCTTCATGACGGACCTCTTCGGCAGGAATCTCGATCAGGACCGACCGCATCTCGGGCCCGGTCTCGTCTGGATATCGCCAGAACAGCGCTCGCGTCTGCCATCGCTCGCAAAGCTGCTCGTCCCATACCGCACCGACAAGACGGTTGATCGCGGCGTTACCGTGACACGTGAGGTGTTTCGCGCCACTAATGAGCTAGCACGCACGCATGGCGCGACGCCGCTCCTTGTCGTGCTGCAGTTTGGCCATGAAGAGCAGGCGGAACAAGTGCTGCGGCGCCGGACCCTCGACGATGCGGGCTTACCTTACTTGTTGATCGAGATCGATTCGGCGTGGCGTTTGCCTTGGGACCGGCACCCGAATGCACGCGCTGCTCGCGCAATTGCCAAAGCCATCGCCGCTCAGCTGCGAGCGCAAAACCCTGCTGTCGATCTCATCTCGGATGCGACCGTGACCTCCGCAAGAAAGCGTGGGACGAAACGTTCGCCTTGACAAACTCTTGACAAACTGATGACATTTTCGATCCGCAAGGCGCGTATATTGTATGTCCGTCATGCATTCGTCATTGGCTCACTTCCGTCCCACGGGATTCGATCGGATGCTCGCGCCCATCCACCGTTGGGTTTGGCGCGATAGCGAACGGCGCGTACAGAAGCTGCTCCGCTTCGGTCAAACCGAAACCGATGGCGGGCACGATATATTGCGCGCGGCGGAGATGACTTCAGATCCGCTCCTGCGTCGTCTCTACTTGAAGCACGCGATTGACGAGTATCGTCATGGCGAATTGTTTCGTCGGCGTGGAACAGCTCTTCTGCATACACTTCCTTCCAAGCCGGAGCCGGCATTTCAAGCTGACTGGCTCGCGCCCGGCGGACATGGTCTCGATGACCTGCATGTTGAAGATGAGTCGGACAACGATTTACTCGCTTTCCTTCATTTATCCGAGAAGGCTGCCGCGAGCCGCTTCACTGTCTATCGCGATGTACTGCGAAATGATGGACCGACGTGCGCGGTTTTCGAGGAAATCCTGCATGACGAAGTGTTTCACATGAGCTACACACTTACGCAGTTGGCCAGGGTCTCACCCCAGCATCACCGACGCCATCTTTGGCGAGCACGCCTGAGCCGTCTATGGAAGGGCTACCTGCGAATCGCCACCGCACTCGTGGGAGCAATGGGTACGCTCTTCCTGATTGTTCAATATTTCATTTTGCTGCCTCCTTTTGCGTTGCTCGCCAAGCGCGCCGCGCGACGGGAACAGCCTGGTTGGACTCCGATTTCAGCCGACCGCAACGGTTCGCTCGACAGGCAGTACTGAAATGAAAATTCTGGGAATCTCGGCGCACTACCACGATTCTGCAGCGGCACTGGTTATAGATGGTTTGCCAGTCTGCGCCGTGCAGGAGGAGCGATTCACCAGGCACAAGAACGATGCAGCATTTCCTTTGCTTGCGATTGAGTGGTGCCTCAAAAATGCGAGCGTCGAGCCAGAGTCTCTCGATGCCGTCGTCTTCTATGAACGTCCGATGTTAAAGTTTGACCGCATCCTGACATGCGCATTGCGCGCTTTCCCGCATTCCTGGCGCGCGTTTCCGGCAGCGATGAAGAATTCGCTGGGGGAGAAGGTCTGGGTGCGCGGAATCATCTCGTCTCATCTGGGCGTGCCTGGACGCAAGATCCTATTTACCGAGCACCATCAGGCGCATGCCGCTACGGCTTTTCTCACCGCGCCGACGCGTCACGCGGCGATCTTGACGACCGATGGGGTCGGCGAGTGGGCGACGCTCTCGGTAGGCGAAGGCGAGCGGTTCCAGAACGGCGCCACCAAGATCACCCTACTTCGCGAGATCAAGTTCCCACATTCACTCGGAATGCTCTATTCAACCTTTACCGCGTACCTGGGTTTCCCGGTAAACGAAGGCGAGTATAAAGTCATGGGGCTCGCAGGCTATGGCCGGCCCACAATGGTTGATAAGGTCCGAAAGTTAATTCATCGCACGCCTGATGGCGCTTTCAAACTTGATCTCAGTTACTTCGATTTCCATACCACGGCCGAGTCATCCTATTCCTCACGATTTGTTGAACTGTTCGGACCACCGAGAAACTTGTATGAGCCCATCGATCTGGAGACGTCCGAAGGCCAGCGCTTTGCCGATTGCGCCGCCAGTGTGCAGCGAGTCCTTGAAGATACGCTGGTTGACATAACTCGGGCCCTTCACAAGGAGACAGGGTTGCCCGATCTCTGCCTCGGCGGTGGAGTGGCGTTGAACGGTCTGGCCAACGCGCGAATTCTCGCTGAGTCAGGGTTCGAGCGCGCCTTCGTTCCCCCAGCTCCTGGGGACGCCGGCTGTGCATTGGGAGCGGCGCTCTGTGCAGATCGTATCCATTTCGGGAATCCCGATCGCGAAGTGCCCGATCATCCATTTTGGGGGCCATCAGTCGACGGCAGCGAACTTGCACGGCTCGCAGGAGAAGACGGATACGCGTTTGATGAGTGCGAGGATGACGCGCTCATCGAGCAGACTGCCGACGACCTTGCCGAAGGCCGTATCGTCGGCTGGATGGACGGAGCACTGGAGTTTGGACCACGAGCACTCGGCCATCGCAGCATTCTCGCCGCTCCCCACTCTGCAGCAATGCGCGATCGCCTCAACCGCGAGATCAAATATCGGGAAGAGTTCCGTCCGTTCGCGCCGGTTGTGCCAATTGAAGTGGCCGATCGTTATTTCGAGTTGCCGCCGGGTGGAAGGCGTCTGGCGCGATTTATGTCGGGAGTGTTCCCGGTGCGACCAGAGTGGCGATCGCGACTGGAAGCAATCACACACGTCGATGGCACTACTCGGCTGCAGGCGCTGGAACGTGCGACCGCACCGCGGCTATATGACTTACTTCAGGCATACGAGCGGCGTAGTGGGATACCGGTGCTGCTCAATACATCGTTCAACCTGGCTGGAGAACCTATTGCCAGTCGCGTGGTCGAGGGGTACTCGACGTTCCTCCGCTCCGGAATCGATGTGCTGGTGGTCGGGAGCACGCGAATAACAAAACGCGAATCGCTACTCACAAAAACGAAGGAGGCAGTCGCGTGATCAAGAAACGTGGCAGGATCCGACGGGGATTCATCGTCCTAGGCAGCACAGTTAGTTCGACCAAGCAACTGGCTGAGGGATTGTGGCGAAGTGGCTCCGACAAGCGCTGGCTCACACCCCTGGCTATTTTTCTCTGTGTGAGCGGGATAATCCTCACGCTGGCTGTCACCGTAGAGGCACTAGCTCCGTTCATCTATTCCATCTGGTGAGCGGTGGAAGAGTTTTTGGAGCTACTTGCGTGTCCACTTTGTCGGGGCGATCTTTCAACAGAGTTGGCGTGCCGAAGGTGCTTCAAATCTTATGAAGCCCCGGACGGAATCCCCAATTTGTGTCTGGCGAGCGCTGCCCGCGTTGAGGTTGTTCGACGCTTTTACGAGGAAACTCCGTTTCCTGGCTATCCCGCTCGCGACAGTCTGGCATGGCTGAATGCGCGCGCTGAACGGAGCGATTTTGCACGCCTCCTCAATCAAGCAATTCCGAGCGACGCTCGGATATTAGATATCGGCTGTGGCACTGGGCAGATGAGCCTCTATCTCGCCCGCGCGCATCGGCTCGTAATCGGAGCCGATCTTACACGCAAGTCTCTGGAACTCGGTGCAGCAGCGGCGCGGCGCTTTCAGCTATCTCGCGTACTATTTGTCGAAACCGATCTACACTGCCCTGGTCTTCGGGAAGCTTCATTCGATGTGGTGTACTCCTCGGGCGTTCTGCATCACACCCCTGATCCTCGCGCATCATTTGCCCGAATCGCGCCGCTTGCGCGACCTGGCGGGATGATTGTGCTCGGCCTCTACAATGTATTCGCACGTCTGCCACTTCGGTTGCGCCGCTTGGTTGCGCGATTGACTGGGTATCGAGTAATTCCGTTCGATCCGGTGCTCCGCGATCGAAAAGACGAACGAGCGCGGCGCTTGGCCTGGCTGCGCGATCAATATCGGCATCCCGAGGAACACCGCCATACTCTTACCGAAGTGCAGAGCTGGTTCCGCGAGAATGATGTCGCCTACGTGCGCGCATACCCCAGTGCGCTAATCGCAGAGGACTCGGAAGATCTTTTTGCTTTCGCTCGCGACAACTGGCGGCTTGAAACTTGGCTCGCACAACTTGGCTGGATTGGGACACTGGCACACGAAGGCGGCTTGTTCATAACGATAGGCAGGCGCAAATAGCAGGTCGTGCTCGGCAAGGAGGAACGGGGAGTCGATTGTTAGTGAAATGGCATACCCGCGCTACAGTCTCAGCGTCGATGTGGCCTACTCCACACGTTACGCTTTGCGGTTAACCTGGCCGACTTCCCGCACCCCCAGCCCAAACGGAGCCTCCAAGCGTCAGGGTATGGTAATCGTGGTCCCGGTTCCGAATCGGCCGGCGATTGAAAATCCGCTGCGCAAGTAGCGATTCCTCCGCCGCCGTTCAATTCGCAACCGGCACCTTCGTGGGCAAAGAATTCGAGATCATAAGTCCCCGGTGTGACAGGGCCGATGACGACCCTGAAAGAGCAGTTCCCGTGGAGATCAGTGGTGACAACCCCTACTTCCACTTCTGCGAAGGTCGCGGTCCCCCCTCCTTGGTGGCAGTGGCAGAGGTCCCGCCACCCCCATCGGTCGGAAACTGGCCGAAGTTCGCCGGAAAGGGTGTACAGAAGAAGTTCAGAGCGACCTGATAAAGTTTGCTTGGCTTGGCACCCACCAAAGCGAACGTCACCGTCAGGCTATGCTTGAGGGGTTAACGCTCCATTCGACGGTGCTCCTGGTCTTGTCAAGGGGTTCGCCGAAGTTGTCCCAACCGTCGGTCCATTTTTGCGTTGTTACCGCTGCGGAAGCGGTGCCAACCGACGGCAAAAACGCGAACGCCAACAGAAATACTTTCTTCATTACTATCTCCTTAATAGGGAAAACATGTTTTCCGATCCGGGGGTCATGGTCGGTTGTCGAAGTGTCGAAGACGATTGACCAGAATTTCCTTTTTGACCCCAAGAACGGTCCGCCATTTTCCCCAGAACCCCGTGCGCGTCAATGTGAAAGAAATTTCATCACCAATGAAGAGTATTTTCTGTAACGGATTACTGGCGAAGCATCGCCATTACACTGGAGCAGCCGACAAGGCTGTGAATCTTGTGGGGTGCAAGTCCCCACACCACCAATTGCCTGGGCAGGTGGTTAGCATATCCGATGC
>WNFF01024996.1_pt1 | contig 11632 bp, 10 predicted proteins | sample 5400441 | NCBI WGS metagenome assembly WNFF01 (sample SAMN13153345, study PRJNA577476) | soil metagenome | isolation source: 120 cm saprolite under Douglas fir tree site 2 hole 3 replicate 1 | place: USA:California | collected 2015-04-18
ACACTTTGGCCATGGCGCCCAGCGCAATCGAAACGCTTGCGAGTGCGGGACTCTTCTTCAGCAATGCGAGTCCAGCGACAATGCCGAGCAGGGCCAGCACGTCGTTGTGGCCGCTGCCGGCAAATTCGACAATCACCAATGGATTCCAGGCATAGACAGCGACACGAAATGCGCGATCCTTTTCTTCGCGGAACATCCATGCGAGGAGCAGCAGCACGAGCACATCCGCTGCGGCAAACGGCGCCTTGAACGCGGTCGGCCCAGGAAACATTTTCCATGTGGCGTGATAAAGCAGTTCGGTCGCTGGCGGATAGATGGTCGGCGTTTCCCGCCCGGGCATGATTTCGTACTCGTGGTCGCGCAGGTAGGTAAGCCGTGGATCCTGGGGCGCTATTGCGTAAGGATTCCAGCCATTGGCCTGCACCTTGGCGTCCCAGCGGTATCGCTGCAGGTCGTCCGAGAGGGTCGGTTGCATCGGCCAAAGGGTGGCGCGGAATACAAGCGCGGCAAAAATGAGTAAAATGAATGTCGCGCGCGACGCCCGCGTCTGGCCGAATCCATATAAGGCAATCAGGTACACTATGCCCGCGGCCAGCGCCAGCACCATAAACGCAATCGCGTGGTTTTTCAGGTAATACAGGCTGTGCATCCGCAGGTAGAGCGCCTCCAGCGACGCTCCTGCCGCCAGCAGCCCGGCGAGCTTCAAATTTTCAGATTGAGTTTCGGAAGTCATTCGGAGAGACGCGCATCTTGTTGAACTTCGCTCCACTTCTTCTTGCGGCGCTTAGCCAAGGCGGCCTGAGCCACTACTGGCACAAAATCACGGACAAGACGTTTACCGGAGTTTATAACGCCAACGCGTTTGACCTGGCGATGATGATTCCCTACTTTGTCGTGCTATTCATGCTGGCGCTTTACGGGCTGCACCGGTACGTGCTGCTTTACGACTACTTTGTTTATCGCAAAAATATTCCTCCGTCTCCGCCGCCGGTTGAAAACTGGCCCAAGGTTACCATACAGCTTCCCATCTTCAACGAACGCTACGTGATTGAGCGGCTGGTGGACGCGGTGGCGCAGTTTGATTATCCGCGCGAGTTGCTGGACATCCAGGTGCTTGACGATTCGACCGACGAAACGCGCGAAGTCGCCCACGCCTGCGTCGAGCGCCACGCCATCCAGGGACTCCCCATCAGCTACATCCACCGGACGAACCGGGAGGGATTCAAAGCCGGCGCGCTGGAAAACGGCTTGAAGACGGCACAGGGCGAATTCGTCGCCATCTTTGACGCGGATTTCATCCCGCAGGCTGATTTCCTTCGGCGTACGGTTCCGTATTTTCTCGATCCCGCGACCCAAGGCAAGATCGGCATGGTGCAGACGCGCTGGACGTATCTCAACAGCGACTATTCCCTGCTAACCCGCGTCGAGACGATTCTGCTCGATGGACATTTCGTGATTGAGCATGGCGGACGCTCGCGCCGAGGGACTTTTTTCAATTTCAACGGCACCGCCGGCGTTTGGCGGCGCGCAGCCATTGATGCGGCCGGTGGATGGGAGCACGACACGCTGACGGAGGACACTGATCTTTCTTACCGCGCGCAACTCAAAGGCTGGAAATTTCTTTATCTTCCGGATATCGAGTGCGCCTCCGAACTCCCCGTGGATATGAACGGTTTCAAGGCCCAGCAAGCACGCTGGGCCAAGGGCCTGATGCAGACGGCCAAGAAAATTCTTCCCAAGGTTTTCAGATCGGACGTGCCGTTTTTTGTGAAGTCCGAGGCTTTTTTCCATCTCACCGCGAACATTTCCTATCCGCTGATGGTGCTGCTCTCCACGATGCTGTTGCCGGCGATGATCGTGCGCTTCTATCAGGGCTGGTTTCAGATGCTGGTGATTGATTTGCCGCTTTTCCTTGCGTCCACGTGTTCAATTTCCAGCTTCTATCTTGCCGCGCAGAGAGAGCTGCGCCCCAAAACCTGGCTGACTACGTTTCTGTACATGCCATTCGTGATGGCCACTGGTATCGGGATAAGCGTGCGCAATGCGCAAGCCGTTATCGAAGCCATCGTCGGCAAGAAATCCGACTTTGCCCGCACACCGAAATTCAAGATTGAAGGCAAGACCGGAACATTCGCCGCCAAGAAATACAAGAACAAGGCCGGTTGGATGCCCTATTTCGAAGTGGCCCTGGGCCTCTACTTCGCGCTGACAGTGGTCTACGCCATCATCAACGAGAATTACGCCACCGTGCCGTTCCTGCTGCTGTTCGTGTGGGGCTATCTCTATACGGGTTTCATGTCGCTCAGCCAGTCGTGGTTCGCGCATCTTCGCTTCGGCGTCAACGCGCCGGAAATGCGGCCTGCATCCTCTGGCGCGCCTGGCTTCTAAGTAGATATCTCCAACTGTCAACGTAGGCGACACCGTTGCATTCTCGCACCTGTTTCTGCACGCGCGCATAGTCAAAAAGTGATAAATGCCTCATTCTACGATCCATGAATGATTTCAATTTGAGTTCTGATTCAGGGCTTCCGACGGCGAAACCTGCTTCGCGGTGGAAGAAGGCGACGCTTGCTGGAATTCTCAGTTTGTTGATTCCCGGGATGGGGCAGTTGGTGAACCGGCAACCACGGAAGGCTCTGGTGCTGGGTTTGATGATGTATGCGTTGCGATTGTTGCAGGTACACACGCAGTGGATGTTGGCGTTTGGGACGATGATGGGAATGATGGCGGCCGCGCTGGCGTTGCAGTTAGGGGTGGCGGCGGAGGCGGCCTACAGCGCAGGAAGAGGGAAGAAAGAGGAAACGGCAATCCCGCTGGCGAAGGTTTCATACGTCGCGATTGCGATTTTGTTACTAGCGGGAGTGATTTTTCCGACGACAGATCAAGCGATTCGTGAGTCCGGATTTGGGGCGTTTCGGGTGGCATCTGGTTCGATGTGCCCCACAATTTGCGAGGGGGAGCGGGTCGTTGCAAACCGGAAAGCGTACCAGTCCGCGGAGCCACAGCGCGGGGATGTGATTTTGGTGAAACACACACCATCGGAAGGGCCTTTTCTGAAGCGCATTATCGGCCTGCCTGGGGACGTGATCACACAAGGGCCGGAGGGAACAGTGCTTGTGAATGGAACAGCGTTTCATCCACCGGTGCCGTGCGGAAAACCGCTATGGAAAGGACCATCGCCGCTAGCTTGTCCGATGTGCGGAACGGTCACGATAAAGCCAGGGGAATATTTTGTGGTTGGGGACGATTTAGGAAACAGCTTTGACAGCCGGTACAAAGAATTCGGCCCTGTGACTAGGGAGCTATTGGTGGGGAAGGTGCTGTTTATTGCTTGGTCGGCGTCGCGGTCGAGAATTGGCTGCACCGTGAAGTGAAAGCGAACGGAGTTACGAAGCAGTAGCTAATTTAAGATCTGGACGCGCGCCCAGATTCCGGCTTTTCGCCAAACAGTTGTTTGATAAAATGCCGGAATGGCCATCCAACGCGAACAACTGGAAGCGGACGTTCTGATCGTCGGCGCGGGACCGGCGGGTCTCGCCTGCGCGCTGCACCTTGCGAACCTGATCAAGCAGCACAACGCCAGCGGGGCGAAGCCCGAGCTTTCCGCCGAAAACATTTACGTTCTCGAAAAGGGCCGGGAGATCGGCGCCCACCAGCTTTCCGGAGCGATCATGAATCCCAAGGCGCTGGCGGAATTAGTTCCTGATTTCCAGAAAACCGCGCCGCTGGACACGCCCGTCACGGATTCCGCCGCGCTGGTCTTCACGGAGAAATCTTCCTATCGCGTACCGATCACGCCGCCACCGTTCAATAACGCGGGCAACTATGTCATCTCGCTCAACAAGCTGGTGAAGTGGATGGGCGGGCTGGTGGAATCCACGGGCGTCAACGTGTTCAAGGAGTTCGGCGGCGCGGAGTTGATCTATGAAGGTGATGGAATCGCGGGCGTGATTACCGAGGACAAGGGCCTCGATAAGAACGGCAAGCCGAAGGACAACTTCACTCCCGGCTACGAACTGCGCGCCAAGGTGACTGTGCTTGCCGAAGGAACGCGTGGCTCGCTCACCAAACAACTCGTCGCGAAGAAGAATCTGGACAACATCAATCCGCAAAGCTACGGCATCGGTACGTGGCGCATACTCTCGGGTGGCCGGTTTCAACCAAGATGTACGGCGGGGGCTGGATCTACGGACTGAGCAACAACCGCGTTTCCATCGGGCTGGTGATCGCTCTCGAATACGAGGACCCGCGCTTTGATCCCCACGCGGCGTTTCAGACGTGGAAGACGCATCCGTTCGTACGCAATATTCTGGAAGGCGGAAAGCTGGTCCGGTACGGGGCGAAATCCCTTCCGTACGGCGGATGGTACGCGATGCCGCGCAACTATCTCGATGGCGGGCTCATTGTCGGCGACTCCGGCAGTTTTCTCGATTCGCAGCGGCTGAAAGGCGTGCATCTGGCGATGAAGAGCGGGATGCTGGCCGCGGAGACTATTTTCGCGGCGCTCAAGAAAGGCGACTACTCCGCCGACACGTTGAAGCTCTACAAGGAAAAAATCGATCACAGTTACATCAAGGAAGAGCTCTGGAAGGTGCGCAACTTCCACCAGTCTTTCCGTAACGGGCTGCTCGACGGCTTGTTCTACTCCGGCTTGCAGCAGATTACGGGCGGGGCCGGGATCATCGATCCGATGCGCGCTCACGAAGGCTACGAAGCCTATCGTCCGATTTTCGGCCGGCCCGCGCCGGAGCGTTTCAAGGGCGACGGAAAGCTTACGTTCGATCGCCTGACGGACGTCTATCATTCCGGGACGCGCCATGACGAAGATCAGCCGTGCCACCTGAAGGTGCAGGACCTGAACATCTGCGCGACGCGCTGCGTCGAGGAATTTGGAAATCCCTGCCAGTATTTTTGCCCGGCCGCGGTGTACGAGATGGTGAAAGAAGGCAACGGCCAGAAGCTGAAAATTAACGCCGCCAATTGCGTGCACTGCAAAACCTGCGACATCGCCGACCCGTACCAGATCATCGACTGGGTCGTTCCCGAAGGCGGTGGCGGTCCCAACTACGAGGGGATGTAGCAACCGCAGGATATATCCGAATCAATCGTAGTTCCTATTTGTAAATAGTGTTCCAGCCGGTTTGGCGTAGACCGGAACCTTCTGGAATTGGGTCACGTTGAAGGCGACCAGAGCTTGCGGAAATAGGTTTTTACACGCGTCCAGGTGGAGACTTCCGGGGGAGCTTGCGGCGTCGAATGCGATTTGTCTGCAGGCGCCGCGCCGGCGGACCGGGCCACCACCGAATCGCCTTCCACTCTTCCTTGAAAGATCAAGGTGGGCCGCACGCGCACGCGACGCACCAGGATGATCAGGTTTGGATCGAATTCGGCCTGCACCTTGGTTTTGGCGTCGTATTGCAGCGGCGGCATGAACACCTGATAGATGGGTCCCTCGGACTGCGCGGACGGAACCGCGTTCTCCTGTGGCACGGGCGATTTCGGCTCCGCGGCTTTTTTCTTGATGTCGTCCTTGGTAGCCAACTGGCTTATCTCGGTTCCCGCAGCCATGGGCTTTATTGCAGTCTGCAAAGTACACATGCAATGTCCCGAGGCGGTCCGCAGGCTTTCGATCTGCCCGTTTGTCAGGGAGACATCGCCGCTCTGCGGCACCAGCACGGTTTGTCCGGTCAATTGCTGCTCGACGCGCACCGCACCCTTGTTCGCCCGAATGCACATTGTGCCGTCGTCATCCAGGCCAACCAGCACGTCTTCGGCGCCATTCCCAATCGAAATAAGATGTGCCTGGATTTGAGGGGTATAAATGTTGAGCGAGACCTCGCTGCCGATCGCGGCATGAATCGTCCCGGAATCCAGCGCCAACGTGATTGCTCCGCCGACCTTGAGCATTGAAAAATGCGCCGGGCCACAGATCATGATCTGGCCGCCGTCCACCAGATCAATGCGCGCCTGCCCCGCCTTTACGCGGACATCGCTGCCGCTGCGCAACATCGTCTTCACCTGGCCGTGAACCACTTCCACGGTCATCGGGCCTTCAACCGAAATGGCTTCGCCTTCGATGACGCCGATCGCATCCGCGGGCGGATTGTCGGCGCGCGCCGCTGCTCCGGCCGATAATGCGGCGAACACGGCGGCGCAAGCCAGAAAGCTGGCGATGCCGCGGGATGCTCCTTTATTGGCCGTGCTGGTCAATTGCTTCGCTCTCCATCGGGGCGGGAGAAAGGGGGACACTCTATATACTATAGGAAGATGGAAAACCGCGACATACGAGGCCAGGAATCCGAGGCGGCGGTCGGCGCGCATTACGATACGCGGCTGCCAAACCTGCCGTGGACCCGGCGAATCCAGATTCCCATCATCGCGGCGCTTGTCTACGGCGTGATTCGGGTGCTGGGTCCCACGCTGCGATTTGAAACCGCCGGACGCGCCAGGGTGGATGAGTTTCTGGCGAAGGAGGAGCCCTGCATCTGGGCTTTCTGGCACCGGGTGATCCTGCCGATCTCCTGGTACGCGAGAAATCGAGAAATTGTAGTGATGAATACGACGGCGTTCGACGGGCAGTGGACGCGCAAGGTGATCGAGCGGCTGGGATTCGGCACGGCGCAAGGGAGTTCTTCGCGCGGCGGTTTGCGAGGTTTACAGGTGATGTCAGTATGTGGCGAAGGTTGGTCCCGTTCTGCTGGCGCGGATGACGGGTGCGCCGATTATGGTGTTCCACATTGGCGTGGACCGCGGGAGGACGATTGAGAAGACGTGGGACCATTTCTTGCTGCCGGGGCTTTTCGCGCGGGCGGTGTTGATTGGTGGCAATCCAATTTTCGTGCCGCAGGACGCCGATGCGGCGATGATCGAGGCGAAACACCAGGAGATGCAGAAAGAGCTGGAACGCGTGCGGGATATTGCCGAGGGATGGTTTTCGTTTACGGATGCGGAGCGGGAGAAGTATCGCGCAGAGTTTGGGTGGTGAAACGAATTTCTTCACCTAGAAACTCGCGCTCGTGAAGTTTGGGGTTGGACTTTACGCTGAGGTCCTTCAGCCATCCTCGTCGGATGGCTTCAGGATGACAAGTCTGTACTTGGCGGTTACTTCCAAAAAAACTACGCGCTGAGCCAGCTTAGTTGCCGTCGCGTTCGCCGAGCTTGACGGGCACGTCCACTTTTTTTGCGCCGCGGTAAACGGTGACCGTGACGGTATCGCCGGGGCGTTTGCGGTTCAGCAGAACATTCATATCGAACTGATTGGCGACCTTCTGGCCGTCGATGCCCACAATGACGTCGCCTCCAATCGTCAGGCGGCGCATTCCGGATTGCACGGTGCGGTCGCCACCGTGAATTCCGGCGACTGCGGCAGGACCGCCCTTGGTGGATTGCTCCACCAGCAGACCTTCCTGCACGGGCAAATCGAGAGCCTCGGCAAGCCAGCCCGTCAACTCGAGGGTGCTGACACCCAGATAAGCACGGCGGACGCGGCCCTCGGTGATCAAGTCGTTTGCAATGAGCTTCGCCGTATTGATGGGAATCGCAAATCCAATGCCGGCAGCGGTGCCGGAGGGCGTGTAAATTGCGGAATTAATCCCGATCACATCGCCGTGGGTGTTGATCAGCGGGCCGCCGGAATTGCCGCGGTTGATGGAGGCATCGGTTTGAATTGCGTCATCAATAAAAGTGCTCTGGCTGGTCTGCACGGTGCGGCCAAGAGCGCTGACGACACCCGTGGTGAGCGTTGACTGAAAACCGAAGGGGTTGCCGATGGCCAGGACTTTCTGACCAACCTGTAGTCCGGAGGAATCGCCGAGTGTCAGCGATGCTAGATGTTTTCCTTTCGGGTCGACCTTCAGGAGCGCGACGTCATTGCGCTGGTCGGCGCCGATAAATTTCGCGGGGTAGCGGGTCTTGTCGCCAAGGATAACTTCGATGGATTGCGCGCCGGCGACGACGTGGAAATTTGTGAGAATGTACCCGCGGGGATCGATCAGGAAACCCGAGCCCGCGCCTTCGACCGGAACGGGGTCCATGAAGAAATCGTACTCGGTGGCTTTGGTGAGGACGTTGGCGACGGCGGGAGACGCCTGGCGATAGATGCGGACGTTGATGGCTTCGTCTTCGGTGAGGGATTCAGAACGCTCGGAGGCGTTCTTCAAGTTGAGCGCGGGTTGGCCGGCGCCCAGGCGGCGGGCTTCCACTTCCCTGGACTGGTGAGGGCCGTAACGCGCCCCTACCCAATAGGCGCCCAGAAGGAGAATCAGGGCCACGAGAATGAGGCGTACGCGACTTGCGCCGGTTTCGTGATTGCTGTTCATGATTGGCTGCTCCACAGATCGTCTCTGCCAGTATAAGGCAACCACGGGCAGACAGGTGTAAGCAGTGGCCCTTGAGGATGAATGCGAGATTGGGCCGGGCAGACGCTAGTGGCGCAAAGGGCAAGCGGGAGAGCATTTGGGGGAAAAGCGCGAGAAGATAGAGGTATCAAACGATAGATTGCATCTTAGTGAATGAAACCGGGACCTTGGGAGGAACGATGGAACGCGAACGTCGCCGCACACCACGCTACATGTTTTTTGCCAGCGCGGAATTGCTGGAAGAAAGATCCGAGGTGCGGATTGCGACGCGCGTCAGCGAGCTGAGCCGCAACGGGTGCTACCTGGACATGATGAATCCGTTCCCCATGCACACAGTGGTCCGGGTGAAGATCTGGACGGAAGAGAACCTCCTGATTGAGACCAAAGCCTGTGTCGTGTATTCACAGGCAAATCGGGGAGCGGGGCTTGCGTTCGTGGATTTGGATCCGAAGCATTTGCCGCTGTTGGATAAGTGGCTGGCGAAAGCGGAGAAAGAATCGTAGTTCGCGGCGGGGCAATGCCGAAAAAGGCCCACCTCAGAAGGTGGGCCCTACTAAATCGAAGAGACGCCCTCTACTTCAGTTCAATTTCGATGATTTGACCTTCGCCGGTTCCCTCGTTTGCCAGTGTGTGCGTAACCTTCGCCGTAACCCAATGAAAATCGCCGGGCTTGAGTTCGTGCGCGAACGACTGTCCGTCCGGCGCGGTCATTTTCAAGTTGAATCCCGTGGCCGCAACGATCAGGTAGGGCCGCTCATGCGTGTGCATCGGAGTTACACCGCCGGGCGCGAGCGTCCATTTGTACACGCGCGCGCTGGGATTTTCGCCAGCCACCGGCCCGGCAGCGCCGGTGGAAGGATGTTCCGGGCGCTGGAGAAGCTCCACGTCCAACACGTCAAAGAGGCCTGGCCCCAGATTGTGAACCCGATGGGTGAAGGGAGTCTCGCGCAAGGTGCGCAGGGAAATGTTGCCCGGCTTCTGTTCGACGGGTGCGCCCTCTGGTTCGTTGGGGAGTTGCTGCGCGGCGCTGGAGTGGCCGAGCCAGACGGCCACGTCGTCAACCGAATGAATGTGATACAAGCTGCGTTCGCCGGGCTCCAGCGTGACCCGCATCACGAGCAGATTGTCATTTTTCAGGAGCAGGTGGTGATGCGGCTCCTGCTCGACGGGAACGGGCGCGGAAGTTTCCTGCACCGCAAAGAGCGTGAGAAGAACAAACGCGGGCGCGACGTTGAACCAGGGTTTCATGGGCGGGCCTTTCACGTGGAATGGCTGCGGGTTGATTCTACTGGCGGATGAAAAATGCGCCAAAGGGTTTCCGTTCGGCAGAAGGTGTTGGTCAGAACTTGCATTCGAGATTGAGCTGGAAGCGGCGGCCGGGGTAAGCCGAGGCGGGAGAACCAAAATTGCGATTTATCGGGCTGCCGTCCAGGTTGAATCCCGGCGTGACACCAATGAACGTGACGTAGTTCGGATGATTGAGGATATTGAAAATATTGAGAGCCGCGGTAAGCACCGGGCCGTCTTTTTTCTCTTTCTTGAAATGGAAGTCGTGGGCGACGTTGACGTCGAGGTTCAGCAGTCCAGGACCGTGCAGTGAATTGCGAGGCGCAAGACCTCCGTTCAGGCGGTCGTTGAATACGCCGTCGCCATTCGAGTCGAGTCCCGTTGTGATGTTCACGGGTTTGCCGGAGTAGGCCTGAAGCGCAACGCCAACGCTGAAGAGACGTGACGGTTCGAACGTGCCGAGCAAATCGAGTTTATGGCGGCGATCATTGTCGGAGCGCGCCCAGTCGAGATTCGGGAAGTTGCTGTTGCCGGCAAAGTAAGTGATGCCGCTGGTGTTGTTGTAGGACTTGCCGAGAATGTACTGGGCCTGGCCGGCAAAATACTTGGATGGCTTGCCGCGGAACGTCAGCTCCAGCGAATTGCCCTTCTGGTAGCCCTCTGATTCCATCTGGCGGATCTGGCCGAAAGCGGAATTGGGGCGGGCGAGATAGCTGGGCGCAAGCGGCGCGTTGATATCTCGCGACATGAATAGATCAATGCCGCGTGTGCCGACGTAGGCGGCGCTGAGTGTGCTCTTCGAAGTGATCTGGCGCTCGATGCCGAAACTGTATTGAACAATGTAGGGAATCCTGACGTGCGGATCGAGTTGAACCAAGCTGGTGGGAACGCCGGCCAGGTCCGCCGGAGTGATCGGAAATGGAAGGAATCCGCCAGGCGGTGGCGTGACGATCTGGCGCAGAAGAGTTGTCCCGTCGAAATGCAACAGGTCAGCGATGGCGCGATTGCCGGAGCGGTCATAGAAGACGCCGGCGCCACCGCGGAAGACGATTTTGCCCTGGGGCCTGGGCGCCCAGGCAAATGCAAAGCGTGGCGCAAAGTTGTTTGCGTCGTTGTTGAAATAGTTTTGAAAGTAGTAGCGCACGCCGAGGGTGACGGAGAGATTCGGCTTGAGGCGCACGCTGTCTTCCACGAAGCCGGAGACGATGCGTTCCCAGAAAACGAGATGCCCGTTGCCGGTCTGGATTCGAAAGCCTGAGGGGAACCTCGGCCCCAAAGGCGCTGAAGGATTAAAGTCTGTGATGTTTGCGAAGGTATAGGTGCCCTGCTGATTCGTAAAGTCATCGCTGCCGCGGCGGCTAAGGTCGGGAACGTCCGCGCCAAATACCAGCATGTGGCGGCCGCTGGTGTAAGTAACAAAGTCGGTGCCATCGAAATGGGCTTCCGTGCGGTGGAGATCGGCCTGCGCGCCGCCGCCCGTGAAGTAACCCTGAACGACCATCTGGGGAGCAGCGGCGTTGCTGATGGTGGGGTTATCGTTGTGGCCGAAAAGAAAGCGGAGCTGATTCACCCATTTATTGGAAAAGATGCGGCGGTAGCTGACGTTGAGTTCGTGTTCGGTGAAACCGGTCGTGTAGCCCGCCTCGGGCAGCACGATGCCGCCGACGCCCTGATTTCTTAACTTCTGATCTTCGTAGGAATACCCGATCCAAAACTGGTCGCCATTGTCGAAGTCGTGGAAGGCGCGAAAGGAACCGAAGAAATGGCGTTGCGGCGCGGAGACATTTTCGTCAAGGGTGGAGGTGGGAGTGGGCAAGCCGAAGGCGTGGACCACGGCCTGGAGATTGTCGTTGTCCTGCTCGAGCGAAAGCAGAAACGTATTTCTCTTGTCGCGGCCGAGCGGCCCGGTGAAGGAACCTTCTTCCATGTAGCGGCTTTCGGAGGGCTTGGTGGCGGCAAAAGTATTGCTGGCGTCGAAAACCGAATTG